>WBZS01000089.1_pt1 | contig 179928 bp, 176 predicted proteins | sample 5204201 | NCBI WGS metagenome assembly WBZS01 (sample SAMN12344357, study PRJNA552823) | activated sludge metagenome | biome: Activated sludge suspended growth; feature: Nitrification reactor; material: Wastewater; isolation source: activated sludge from nitrification reactor of wastewater... | reverse complement strand
GCCGAGGAAGGTCGCGCCGCCCTTGAAGTCGACGAGGACCAGGTTCAACTCGTCGGGCGAGTGGGTCGCCAACAGGGCCAGCACCAGGGTGCGCAACAGTTCTGACTTTCCTGACCCGGTTGCCCCGACGCACAGCCCGTGCGGCCCCATGCCGCCGTGGGCACTCTCCTTCAGGTCGAGTTCGACGGCGCTGCCGTCGGGTGCGTACCCGATCGGCACGCGCAAACGTTCCCGACCGACCCGCCCCCGCCACCGGTCCCCGGGGGCGAATCCGCGCGGATCCCCGATGTCGAGGAGCCCCACCAGCCCGGGGTCCGCGACCGCCCCACCGTCGAGGTCCGCAAGAGCGGGCAACCCGGTCCCGGGCCGGTAGGCGGCCAGCCGCCGGGCGCAGGCCGCGGCCTGGGCGGCGCTGAGCCCGTCGGCCACCGCGAACTCCTCGTTCCCCACCGCGGTGCGCGCCGCGAGTCGCACCCCCGACATCTCGAGGGCGAGCCCACGGCGGGCCGCCACCTGGGCCAGCGCCCCGTCGAGGGCCAAGACGGCGACGCCGTCGATGCCGGCGTCCCCGGCCAAGCGCTCGGTGCCGGCGACCGCCGCGCCGTCGAGCACGACGAGCACCAGCGGTTGGGCCCCGGTGCCCGCATCTCCGCGGGTGAAGCGGGTGCGCTCGGCGAACTCTGCCGCCAGCGCGGCCTCGACCGCGTGCAGCGACTCGACGAGCAGCGGACCCGCGCCCAGCGGACCGTCTTGTCCCGGGTGCGGGGCCGCGGCGTGCGGCAGCCATTTGATCCAGTCCCAGTCCGCCCAGTGCTGCGGGGCCGCGGCAACCGCGAGGCGCACGTGGTCGGGGCCGTGCCACACGGCGAACTGGATGAGCATGGCGCGCACCAGCGCGCGGACTGGCTCATCGGGGCCGTCCAGGGCCACCACCGGGAATCCGCGCAGGGAGACCGCGATCGGCAGTCGGTGCACGGCGGCGTGGGCCCGCAGGAAGCGGCGCAGCGCAACCATCGCCACGGGCTCGAGGTCCTCCGGCGGGGCCATCTCCGGCGGCACCAGTCGGGTCGCCAGTCGCTGCGACCCGACCCCGACGCGCAGGTGCGCGAAGTCGACGTCGCCCTGGCGCCGCTCCCACATCCGCGCCGACCCGATGACCCGGCCCAACGCGGTCGGCGCCGGATGACACCAGCGCAGCGCCGCGGCCTGCTCGTCGACGGTCGAGGCGACCTGCCCGCGCAACTGCGCGAGGTAGCGGAAGTAGTCGCGCCGCTCGGCGCCCAATTCCGCGGCGCGCTTCGGGCCGCCGCGGCCGCCGGTGGCGAACATGCCGACCATCGACATGAGCATCATCATCGGGAACATCAGGAACAGCGGGTTCGCCAACACCGACCGCCCACCGGTCACGAACATCAGCGCGATCATTCCGACGACGGCCACGACCATGACCGCGGGCAACGCCGTGGCCGCCAAACCCGCCGGCACCGGCTGCGAAACCTCTGGCGGCGCAACGAGATCCACGTCGCCGCCCGGCGCCGGCGGCGGTGCGACCCTGGCCTCGCGCACGAAGGCGCGCGTCGAATCAGTCATCGATCCCCCCAGATCTCCCTCGACGGCGACCGGCTTCCCCTCCGTGTCACCCGGTCAGCTCGCACCCTAGTGCCGCCGACGCGCCCAACGGCGCGGAATCGGCCAACCAGGATTTCCCGGATTCGCCCCCCGAGGCGGGCACGACTGGTAGACCCATCGGCGAAGGACGCTTCATCTGGGGGGATGATTCATGACCGCATGGACGCGCGTTTCCGTGGCCGGGCCGGAGTCGAGCATCGACGTCGGATTGCCAGCCGACCTGCCGATCACCGACTTCCTCGACGAACTGGTGGTGCGCGTGGCGGGGCCGCCCGAGGTCGCCGACGCCGCGCTCGAGTGGACGCTGAGCCCGATCGGGCGCGATCGCCTGGCACCGCACGAGACGCTGCGCGGTGCGGGAGTCGACGACGGCACCTGGCTCGTCCTGCGCGAGGGCCCGGCCGAAGACCCCGCAGTCCTCATCGACGACACCCTCGATGCCCTGACCGAGCTCAACGACGCGCGGCACGGGTCGTGGTCGCCGCGCGCGGCCGCGCGGGCCGGTGCACTGACCGCGGTGTGCTCGACCGTCATCGGTGCCGCGGGGTTGATCACGGCCCGATGCTCAGCGTCGCCGGCGACCCGGGTGGTGGTCGCGGCGGTCGCGGTCGCGGGTGCGCTCGCGCTGCTCGGCGCAGCCCTGCACGGGGCCCGATCGGCCGCGCGGGCGGCCCCGGGCAATCGACCCGACAATGCCGTACCCATCGGTCTCGCCCTGTGCGCCATGGCGGCGGCGATGGCGGCGGCCGCCGGGTTCGCCCTGGTCCCCGGTCATCCGGGCGCGGCACACGTCTTGCTCGCGACGGCCACGACCAGCACGTGCGCGGCCCTCACCCTGCGCACCACCCGGGTCGCGCCGACCGGGCATATCGCGGTCATCACCGCCGCATGTTTCGCCGGGTGTGCCGCGGCGGCGAGCCTCGCCGGCCTGGACCGGGCCGGTACCGCGGCGCTGATCGGGGTGGCCGCCGTCCTGCTGGTGCTCGCCGCGCCGCGGCTCACCGTCGTGCTCGCCAAGATCCCGCTACCGCCGGTGCCGTCCCCGGGCGAGCCGATCGACGCCATCGAAGCACCACTGCTGCCGTCTGTCGAAGCGGTCGACGCCCTCTCGTTGCGCGCCCTGCCCGATATCACCGCGTTGACCCGCCGGGCCGAACAGGCCCGGCAGTTCCTGACCGGTCTGTGCCTGGGCGCCGCCGTTGCCGCGGTTGGGGCCGACATCGCCGCGGGGGTGAGGCCGCCGGATTGGCGGTTCACCGCACTCGCCCTGGGCGCCGGGTTCGCACTGGTGCTGCGCGGGCGATCCCACACCGACCTGGCGCAGGCCGTCACATTGATCGGTGGAGGCACCGCCGCGGTGCTCGGCTTCCTCGCGGCCGCCATTGGCGCCGACGTCGTCGGAGGATCGTCCCGCCCGTTGACCGCGGCGATCGCCGCGCTCGCGGTAGCCGCGCTGGCCCTCGTGCTCGGCGGATGGGCGGCCGGGCGGACCTTTTCCCCGATCCAGCGCCGGGCCGCCGAATTGGCCGAGTACGCGCTGCTCGTCGTCCTGGTGCCCCTGCTGCTCTGGGTGCTCGAGGTGTACCGGATCATCCGGGAGGCGTGGTGAATCCGCCGCCGTGGGCGGTCTGTCTCCTGGCGATCTGCATCCTCGGCTCGGCGTCGACGACGGGCATCGCCCCGGCCCGCGCCGTGCGCCCGCCGACGGCCGCGGCAGTGGTCCCGACCGATACCGCCCCGGCCGGGCGAGCCGAGCAGCGCACGCGATGCGCCGTACCGGTCGGTGTCGGCCGCACCACCGCCTCGTCGCGCTCGGTGCGCGCCCTGCTCGACGTCGACCGGGTCCATCGCCTCTCCACCGGAGCGGGACAGACCGTGGCGGTCATCGACACCGGCATCACTCCGCATCGGCGGCTGCCACCAGTCCGCGACGGCGGCGACTTCGTCACCGGCGACAGCGGACTGGTGGACTGCGATGCCCACGGCACGTTGGTGGCCGGACTCATCGCCGCGCGGCCCGATCCCGGTGACGACTTCGTCGGCCTGGCTCCCGGGGTGTCGCTGATCGCCATCCGGCAGTCGAGCGCCGCGTTCTCCCCGCCCCGCCGGCCGGGCGCCGATGACGAGCCCGAGGCCACCGTCGGCACCGGCTACGGATCGGTGGCCGGACTCGCCGCGGCCGTGATGCGGGCGGTGCGGATGGGCGCCACCGTCATCAACATCTCCGAGGTCGCCTGCGCGCCCGCCGCGGCGAGCGCCGCGCTCGGGGACACTGGACTCGGCGCTGCGCTGCGCCATGCGATCGACCACAACGTGGTCGTCGTGGTGGCCGCCGGCAATGTCAGCGGCGACGGCGGCTGCCGCGAACAGAATCCACCGAGCGGCGGCGGCCAGCCGTGGTCGACGGTGCGCACCGTGGCCACCCCCGCCTGGTTCGCCGACTACGTCCTGACCGCCGGCTCGGTGGACTCCACCAGCGGATCGCCGTCGGGGTTCAGCTTGGCCGGTCCGTGGGTCGGTGTCGCCGCCCCGGGCACCGACCTGACGAGTCTCGATTCCCGCCCCGGGCGCACGGGCCTGGTGAGCGGGCTGACGGCCACCGGTGGCCCGGTGCCCATCAGTGGCACCAGTTTCGCCGCGGCCTATGTCAGCGCGACGGCCGCACTGGTACGGGCGCGCTTTCCACAGCTGAGCGCCCGTGAGGTGATCCGTCGGATCACCGCGACCGCCACCGGGCGCGGCGACTCCCCCGATGCGCGCACCGGTTCCGGGGTCATCGACCCGCTCGCGGCGCTGACCGCGGATCTGTCCGCCCCCGAAATGCCACGCACGGAGCGCTTCACCCCGGCGCCGCGCCCAGCACAATTCGACGCCACACCCCTGCTCGTGTCGATCTGCGGGACGCTGCTACTCGTGGTCCTGCTCGCCGCCGCCGCCGGGGTGACGCGCCAACGCATCGGCCGCCTCGACGACGACGGCCTCTCCTAGCCGACACCACTCGGCGCCGACGCCAGCCACCGCCAACGCCATCCACGACCGACGCCATCCGCGGCCGGTCGACGGCGATTCTCACTGTGGAGTTCTCAAAGGACGTGTGCGGCCCGCACCCGGGGGTGTGGTGCACGGGTGAAGCTCTCGTTCTCGTCGTGGCATCCGTCGTATGCACGTTCTCATCTATTAGGTTGTGTTGACACAAACCTACCGGGGAGGTCTGACACCGTCGGACAACCGGTTTGACCTGCAGCTTCCGGGGTGTCGATTCGGGTCCTCGCCCAGCAATTTCGAACCACCACCCGGTGGGGCCGGGGTTGATTCCCGGCCCGAGAATCGCACTAGTCGAGTACGACGAAGCGACCATCGTCGAGGGTGTAGTACGCCGCCACGACCTCGAGCTTGCCCGCCTTCACCTTGCCGGCGATCATCGGATCGGTCAGCAACTGGTCGCGGGACTGGCGGGCGTTGTCCTTGATCGCCCGGGTCACCAGGTCGTCGCCGTGCCCCGCCTTGGCCTTCCGGACCGCCGGCACAATGTGGTCGACGATGTCGTCGATCGCCCCGCCGGGCTTCGCCCCGCCGTCGACCACGCCCACCGCCGCATCCACGGCGCCACACTTGGAGTGCCCGACGGCCGCGATGAACGGCGTGTGCAAGTGCTCGACCGCATACTGGATGCTGCCCAACTCCGAGCGCCCCACGATGTTGCCCGCCACTCGGACGACGAACAGATCGCCGAAGCCCTGGTCGAGCAGGATCTCCGGCGGCACCCGTGAATCGGCACAGCTCAGGATGACGGCGAACGGCTCCTGCCCCTGCGCCACGTGCACGCGGGCCTCGTGGTCGACACCCGGGGTGTTCATCTCCGACCGCTGGTAGCGCTCGTTGCCCTGGCGAATCTCCGCGCGCGCGGCCTGCGGCGTGGTGATCGCCGGTCGCGGGGTGAAGGAGGTCGACGGCGACGGGCTCGGCGTCGCCGGGGCGTCGTCCTTCGAACAGGCCGCGAGGGCCGCACCCGCCGCCGCCACACCCGCCACGCCCAAGAGCCGCCGTCGATTCATGTCCATGGTCATGGGGCGAAAGCTACCGCCCCGCGAACGGACGTGCACGACAACGACTCAATCAACGCCGGATCCCCGCGTCGGCGCTCACCGCGTCGGCGCTCCGGGGAGCGGCGCTACCTGGTGCGCGACGGCCGCAGTTCGCGCGGCAGGGCGAAGGTCAGCGTTTCCTCGGCCGTGTTGATGGTTTCGACGGAGTCGTAGCCGTAGTCGGCGAGGAAGTCGAGCACCCCGCGCACCAAGACCTCGGGCACCGATGCACCCGACGTCACGCCCACGGTCGACACACCGTCGAGCCACGCCAGATCGATCTCGCGGGCGTAGTCGACCAGGTACGACGCCGAGGCGCCGGCCTGCAGCGCCACCTCGACCAACCGCACCGAATTCGAGGAGTTCTTCGACCCGACGACGATGACGAGCTCGCAGTGCTTCGCCATCGCCTTCACCGCCACCTGACGGTTCTGGGTGGCATAGCAGATGTCGTCGCTCGGCGGATCCTGCAACTGGGGGAACTTCTCCCGCAACCGCTTGACCGTCTCCATCGTCTCGTCGACCGACAGCGTCGTCTGCGACAGCCACACCACCGGCGCGCCGTCGCGGACCGCCACGTCGTCGACGTGGTCGGGGCCGTCGACGATCTGGATGTGCTCGGGGGCCTCCCCGGAAGTGCCCTCGACCTCCTCGTGGCCCTCATGGCCGATCAGCAGGATGTCGAAGTCGTCACGCGCGAAGCGCTTGGCCTCCTGGTGCACCTTGGTCACCAGCGGGCACGTCGCGTCGATCGTCATCAGGTTGCGCTGCGCGGCCGACTCGTGGACCGCCGGCGACACCCCGTGCGCGGAGAACACCACGATGGCACCCTCGGGCACCTCGTCGGTCTCGCCGACGAAGACCGCGCCGCGCTCGGTCAGCGTCTCGACGACGTGACGGTTGTGCACGATCTCCTTGCGGACGTACACCGGGGCGCCGTGCTTGTCGAGCGCCCGTTCCACGGTCTCGACGGCTCGATCGACGCCGGCGCAGTAGCCGCGCGGCTCGGCCAACAGGACACGCTTGGGGGACATGGGTTCCAGGGTACGGACTTCCACGGCGAGTGGCTAAACGTGCTGTTGAGTGATATGGCACAGTTGAGGCATGAAGCAAGCTCCTTACACCGCGCGCCTGGTCGCGGGGTTGCTCGTGACGGCCCTCGAAGAGTCGCGCAAACTCCCCACGCAGATCATCACGCTGCCGATGACCGCCGTGAGCAACGCCGTGCAGGCGGGCATGCGGTTCCAGCAGAACCTCGCCGAGTTGGTCATCAAGGGCGACGCGGCGCTCGAGCACCTCTTCGACAAGCCGGAGGAGCAGCCCTCCTGGGCGGTCTTCGACGAGGATGAGCCCGCTGACGCGGACATCCCGGTCGGCCTGCGCAGCGCGCCCGCGCCGGCAGCCGCGCCCGCGCCGACCGCCACTGCGCCGGCCCCCGCCCCGGCAAAGAAGGCGCCGGCCAAGAAGGCCCCCGCGAAGAAGGCTGCGGCGAAGAAGGCGGCTGCGAAGGCCCCCACCAAGATGGCAGCACCCGCGACCCCGGCCGACGAGGCCGACGCCAAGACCGCCGACGCGGGAGCCGGACGATTCGCCCTGTACAGCTCGGTGCCCGCGGCTGCCGAAGCCGCGGAGCCGCCCGCAAAGAAGCCGTCCGGGCCGACCCCCGAGGTCGCGGAGTTCCTCGACTACGACAATCTGACACTCGCCCAGCTGCGCGCCAAGATCCGCAGCGTCGACGTCGAGGACCTGCGCACCCTGGTCGACTATGAGCGCGGCGGCCGCGGCCGCACCCCGTTCCTGACGATGCTGGAGAACCGCATCGCCGCCAAGTCCGACCGCTAGCGCCCGGGTGCCCGCCGCCAACTCCGCCGAGGAGCCCTGGCCGGTCCGGACGGTCAACGTCAAGATCGCGGACTGGATCCACCGGCTCGGCCAGATCTGGGTGGAGGGCCAGATCACGCAGTTGTCGCGACGGCCGGGCACCCGCACCGCGTTCATCACCCTGCGCGACCCGGCCGCGGACATGTCGCTGACGGTGACCTGCCCGCCCGAGGTCATCGACCGCTCCCCGGTGCCGCTGACCGACGGGACGCGCGTCGTCATGTGCGGCCGGCCGTCGTTCTACACCGGCCGCGGCACGATCTCGCTGCGCGTCACCGAGATTCGCGCGATCGGCATCGGCGAGCTGTTGGCGCGGATCGAGCGTCTGCGCCAGCTTTTGGCCGCCGAAGGCCTGTTCGACCCACGGCTCAAGCGACCGATCCCCTTCCTCCCCCGCGGCATCGGCCTGATCAGCGGCCGCGCCTCGGCCGCCAGCCGCGACGTCGTGTCCATCGTCGAATCCCGTTGGGCCGCAGCCCAGATCACCATCCGCGACGCCCCGGTACAGGGTCCGTCGGCGGTGCCGCGCATCCTGGGCGAGCTGAAGATCCTCGACGACGACCCCGCCATCGACGTCATCATCATCGCCCGCGGCGGCGGGTCCGTCGAAGACCTGCTGCCCTTCTCCGACGAGCAGTTGCTGCGCGCGGTGTCGGCGTGCACCACGCCGGTGATCAGCGCAATCGGCCACGAACCGGACGCCCCGCTGCTCGACTTCGTCGCCGACCTGCGGGCGGCCACCCCCACCGATGCGGCCAAGCGAGTGGTCCCCGACGTTGCCGCGGAGCTGGCGGGGATCGTCATGATGCGTCGGCGCAGCGCGGGTGCGCTGCGGAACTGGGTGCAGCGCGAACAGCACATCGTCGACGGCCTGCGCGCCCGGCCGGTCCTCGCCGATCCTTTCCGGCTCGTCGACGCCCACCGCAGCGCCGTCGATCGGCACCGCGCCGACCTGCGCCGTGACATCGTGCGGCTCGTCGAGCGCGAGGACCATCGCCACGAGCACCTGACCGCCCGGCTCGCGACGCTGGGCCCAGCGCAGACCCTGGCCCGCGGCTACGCAATCGTGCAGAATCTCGACGACGGCGCCCGCGTGGCCCGCCAGACCGCCGACCTGCCCGACGGCGCACGGGTGCGGATCCGCGTCGCCGACGGCGCCGTCGCCGCACAGGTCACCGAACAAGAGGAGGCGACGTGAGCATCGACCCGTCGGAGTGGAACCCGGTCGCCGAGCTGGGCTACGAACAGGCCCGCGACGAACTCGTCGAGGTCGTCGGGGCGCTCGAACAGGGCGGCCTCGACCTCGACACCTCCCTCACACTGTGGGAGCGCGGGGAAGCACTGGCCACCCGCTGCGAAGAGCAACTCGCCGGTGCCCGCGAGCGCATCGAGTCGGCCCTCAACCCGGAGTAAGTGCCAACTTCGTCCGATCACAGCCGACTGGAGGGGAATATCCCCTCGGTGGGCCTGGATTCGGACGATTCTGGCAGATTCAGCGCCGCCCCGACCTCAGCGCCGCCCCGACGGCAAGGGCCGCGCCTGTGCGACGGCCCTGGCGAGCGTGGTGAAGTCGTCCTCCGACGACCTTCCCGACAGGCCGATGCGGACATCCCCGAGGTCGGCGACCCACACCTTGCGGACCCCGTCGCCGGGTGCGAGGCGGTCCCCCGCCACGTAAGTGATCCAGGTGAGCCGATCGATCTCGCGGCGTCCGGTCCCGGCCAACGGCCCGTCCTTGTCGGCATTCGGATTCAGAGTCGGCAGCAGCGCCGATTCGGTCGCGTCAGTCTGCGAAAGCCCCAGGTAGTAGCCGGAAGGCGTGATCCACCCGACCGTGCTGACCTGCTTGTCGCCCACCTGACCGCCGGTCCCGGAGTTGGGCTTCCACTTCGACGGCAGCACCGGCTGCCGGATCGGGAACGGCATTGCCGCCGCGTCGGCGCGCAGGGCGGCACTCACGTCGAACGGCGGGATCTTGTCGTCGGCCGCCCCCCCGGTCAGACCGATGGAGCAGTTGCGCGACGAGACGACGACGACGGCGACGAGCGCCATCAGGACGAGCAGCGACATGATCATGTCTTTGCTGCTGTTGAGGATGCGCGGTTTGTCGGCCATGGCGGCCAGTATCCCAGGCGAGGTGCAGTCCCCCGGGCGGCGCCATGGAAAGATGGACACATCCGACAATGCTCGACCACCCACCGTCGACCACGCGGTCGCGCCACGAGAGGCACCGAATGTCCACCACGCACGAAGCACCCGACCGCAACCTGGCGATGGAACTGGTCCGGGTCACCGAGGCCGCTGCCCTGGCCGCCGGGCGCTGGGCCGGGCGCGGCGACAAGAACGGTGGCGACGGCGCCGCCGTCGACGCCATGCGCGAGCTCCTCTCGACGGTGTCCATGCGCGGCGTCGTCGTCATCGGCGAGGGTGAGAAGGACGAGGCGCCGATGCTCTACAACGGTGAAGAGGTAGGCACCGGCGAGGGCCCGGAATGCGATGTGGCCGTCGACCCGATCGACGGCACCACGCTGATGGCCGAGGGCCGCCCCAACTCGATCGCGGTGATCGCGGTGTCCGAGCGCGGCACGATGTACGACCCGTCGGCAGTCTTCTACATGGACAAGATCTGCGTCGGCCCCGAGGCCAAGGGCCACATCGACATCACCAAGCCGGTCGAGTGGAATGTCCACTCGGTGGCCAAGGCCAAGGGCATCGAGGTCGCCGACCTGACCGTCGTCGTCCTCGACCGCCCCCGCCACGCCGATCTCATCGCCCAGATCCGCGCGGCCGGCGCCAAGGTCCGCCTCATCTCCGACGGTGACGTCGCCGGCGCAATCGCCGCCGCCGACGACACCAGCTCGGTCGACCTGCTGATGGGCGTCGGCGGCACCCCGGAGGGCATCATCACCGCCGTCGCGATGAAGTGCATGGGCGGGGAGATCCAGGGCAAGCTGTGGCCCCGCGACGACGAGGAGAAGGCGAAGGCGATCGCCGCCGGCCACGACTTGGACCTCGTGCTCACCACCGACATCCTGGTGCGCGGCGAGAACACCTTCTTCGCAGCCACCGGCGTCACCAACGGCGACATGCTGCGCGGCGTCTCCTACCGGGCCAGCGGTGCGACGACGCGTTCGCTGGTCATGCGCTCGAAGTCGGGCACCATCCGCCGCATCGAATCGATCCACCGCACCAAGAAGCTGCGCGAGTACGCCCGCATCGACGTCTGATCCTCGCGGCCGGTCCCGACCCCTTCGGTCAGAGCACCGCCGGTGCGGCGATCCGCCCGTCGAGCATGTGCACCACATCGGCGACGCCGTTGTCGGTGAGGCTCGCCAGGTCGTGGGTGACCAGCAGCGCGGCCACGTCGGCGTCCCGGCTCAACGAGACGATCAGCTCGATGATGGCGTGCCCGCGCGCCTGGTCGAGGGCCGAGGTCGGCTCGTCGATCAGCAACACCTGCGGCGAGCCCATCAGGGCGCGGGCGATGTTGACGCGCTGGCGCATCCCGCCCGACATCTGCTTGGGCAGCTTTCCCTCGTGGTCGGCGAGCCCGACTGCGGCGAGCAGGTCGCGGGCCTGCCCGCGGTGCTTCTCGGGCCGCTGCCCGCGCAAGTGCGCGGCCAACAGCACCTGCTCGAGCGCGGTGAGCTCGGGAAGCAGGTTGTCGTTCTGGAAGACGAAGCCGATGCGGTCGCGGCGGACCCGGGACCGGTCGGCGTCGTCGAGGTCGTCGACGCGCTCCCCGCCGATCACCACGCTGCCCCGGTCGGGCCGGATCAGCGTGCCGGCCACCGCGAGGACGCTGGACTTCCCGCAGCCGGACGGCCCGGTCAGTGCGACCACCTGGCCGGCGTCGACGTGCAAGTTCAGGTCGGCCACGGCGTCGATGCGCCCGGCGTCGCCGTCGGGGTAGCTCAAGCCCACTTCGGTCAAGGTGAGAGACATGTCGGTTCCTATCGGTTGAGTGCGGTCAGCGGGTCGACGGTGATGAGTGGCCGCAGGGCAAGGGCGGCGCCGAGCAGGCCGAGTGCGCCCATCGCCGCGACGGGCAGGAGCACGCCGCCGACGCTGAGCACAGTGGGGACGGCTGCCGCAGCGGCAGAGGCCGCCACCACACCGAGCAGCGCGCCGAGGAGCAGGCCCGCGGCCAGGACGACGGCGGCCTGCCCGAGGCCGTCGCGCAGGAGGTAGCCGCGGCTGGCGCCCATCGCCCGCACCACCGCCAACGATGGGACGCGCTGGCCGGTCCACACCGCGAAGAAGGCCCCGACGACGACCGCCGAGATGACCATCAGCAGCGCCTGCACCAGCAGCAGCGAGCCGTGCTCGGAGCTGTAGCCGGGGACCAGCCCGGTGCGGTCGCCGCCGGTGGCGACCGCCACGCCCGGAACCGCGCCGATGCCGGTGAACAAGATCATCGCCGACGGTTCGTCGCGGTGTGCCGCGGCGCGCCACAGCGGCATCGGCAGTTCCACGACCGGGGTGTGCGCGAAGCTGCCGGTGTCGGAGATGGCGGCGACCCGCGTGGCGACGCCGCCGATGGTGATCGGCGCGCCGACGCCGATGCGCAGGGTCGCGGCGGTCGCCGGGGCCAACACCGCACCGCCGTTCTCGGCGCCGGGGTGCCCGAGCAGGGCCACGGCCACCGAGGTGCTCCCGGCCGACACGGCCGACATCGCCGCCCCGAAGGGTTCGGCCGATGGATCGGCCGCGGTGATGCGTGCGGTGCTGGCCGCGTCGAGCCGGCTGTCGACCAGGGTCGCCGGCTTCCCGTCCGGGGTGCGCTGCACCGCCAGGGCCGTGCCTGGCAACGCCCGCACCGCCGATATCGACTGCGCTTCCAACCCGGCGGTCAGCGCCGACAGCGCCACCACCAGGAACGCCACCAGGGCGATGACCGCAGCGATCACCCCGAACCTACCGGCACTGCGCCGGATCTCCCGCCATGCGATGAACACACGAGCCTCCTAAGTTGCTTGACCTCCAGCCTCGCCTGATCGGCCCGCCCCGACATCGGCCGCTCGACGCGTCTTCGTCTGCCACCGATGGCGCACGGCATATCCATCGAAAGTCGGAGTCGGTCGAAGGGGCGCACCCCGGTGGAGATAATGGAGGCATGGCACCCGTCCCCACACCGCTCGCCGTCGACCGGTACGTGCAGTGGGCGGGACACCTGCTGTTCACGACGCTGATGGCCGTCGGGCTGATCCGCGCGCTGACCGACCAGCACGCGTCGCCGCTGCCCGCGGTCCTCGGCGCGATCGTCGTGGTCGGGTGGTACCTCGTCGGGGTGGTCCTGATTGCCGGGCGAGGCCGCGACGTCGCTGGCCCGTGGGTGCTGGTGCTGACCGTCCTGTGGGTCGGGTTGACGCTGATGTCCCCGGAGTTCGTGTGGGTGGCCTTCGTGTTGGCCATGCTGTGCTGGCACTTCCTGCCGATGCGCTGGGCCGTGCCCGCCGAACTGGTCATCGTGGCCGTCTCCGCCGGCACCAGCCTGCGCTTGGGCCCGGCCGGTCCGGGACCGGTGATCGGTCCGATCATCGGCATCGCGACCGCGGTCGCCGTCACCGAGGGGTTCGGCCGCCTCGTCGCCGCCGCCGCCGCCCGCGATGCGCTGCTGCACCAGCTCCTGGCCACCCAGCACCTGCTCGCCGAGCGCGAGCGGCAGGCCGGCGTCCTCGCCGAGCGGGCCCGCCTGGGCACCGACATCCACGACGGCGCGGGGCAGGCGCTGGCCGCCATCGTGATGCTGCTGCAATCGGCCACCGCCGACGACGCCCCCGCGCCACAGCGCCTCGTCCAGACGCGCACCGCCCTGGAAATGGCGCGCGGCGCGCTGGCCCAGACTCGCGACCATCTGCGCGGCCTCGACGGCACCGCCGCCGCACCCTCCGGCGGGTTGATGGACGAGTTGTCCGCCGCGGTGGCGCGCGCACAGTCCTTGGGGGTGCCCACCGAACTGCACGCCCACGGCTCCCCCGTCGACCTGCCCGCCCCGGTACTCGCGGTGACGGTGCGCGCCGCGTCGGAGGCCCTGGCCAATACCGCGCGGCATGCCGACGCCACCCGGGCCGTCGTGACCGTCACCCACCTCGGCGACGAGGTGCACGTCGACGTCGTCGACGACGGCTGCGGCTTCGACCCGGCAACGGCGTCGACGTCGGGCACCGGTTTCGGTTTCGCCGCCACCCGCGCCCAGGTCGAGGCGCTCGGCGGCACCGCCGTCGTCGACTCCGCACCCGGACAGGGCACCTCGGTGCACGTCAGCGTGCCGGTGGGGGCTGACCGGTGATCCGCGTCCTGCTCGTCGACGACCACCCGGTGGTGCGCGCCGGCCTGCGCGCCGTCCTCGCCCCCGACGAGGAGATCGTCATCGTCGGCGAGGTCGGTACGGCCGACGAGGCCATCGCCTACGCCGCCGAACACGCCCTCGACGTCGTGCTGATGGACCTGAACCTCGACGGCGCGGCCCGCGGCGGGCGCGACGGCGTGTACGCCACCGCTGCGATCCGCGCGCTCGCCGACGCCCCGCACGTGTTGATCCTCACCACCTACGCCACCGACGTCGACATCGTGCGCGCGGTGGAGGCCGGCGCCACCGGCTATCTGTTGAAAGACGCTGCCCCCGAAGCACTCCTGACCGCAATTCGGTCGGCGGCCGCGGGCGAAACGGTGCTGAGCCCACCGGTCGCGGCGCGGTTGCTGGGCCGGGTCGCCGCCCCCCCGCAACAGCTGACGGCCCGGGAGTTGGAGATCGTGGCGCACCTCGCACAGGGCTCGTCGAACCAGGACATCGCCAAGTCGCTCTACATCTCGGTCGCCACGGTGAAGTCGCATCTCGTGCACATCTTCGACAAACTCGGTGCCACCAGTCGCACCCAGGTCGTGGCATTGGCCCGCGAGCGCGGCCTGATCGACTGATCCGCAGGCCCAGGCGCATCCGCACGCGGTGGCCCCTGGGCGCAACCGCGCGCGGTGGCCCCTGGGCGCATCCGCGCGCGGTGACCTCCGTAGGATCGGGGCGTGAGTGATTCAGCCTCAGCTCCTGATTTCCACTATTCCGACCTCCTCCCGATCGGCCCCGACGAAACGCCCTACCGGCTCGTCACCACCGACGGCGTGTCCACCGTGGAGGTGGACGGGCAGACCTTCTTGAAGGTCGACCCGGCGGCGATCACGAGGCTGACCGCCGAGGCGATGCACGACATCAGCCACTACCTGCGGCCGGCCCACCTGCGCCAGCTCCGCGCGATCATCGACGACCCCGAGTCGTCGGGCAACGACCGCTTCGTCGCACTCGACCTGCTCAAGAACGTCAACATCTCCGCCGGCGGCGTGCTGCCGATGTGCCAGGACACCGGCACCGCGATCGTGATGGGCAAGAAGTCCGAGGGCGTGCTGACCGGCGCCGACGACGCCGAGGCCGTCTCACGCGGCGTTTACGACGCCTACACGAAGCTGAACTTGCGCTACTCGCAGCTCGCCCCGCTGACGGTGTACGAGGAGCGCAACACCGGCACCAACCTGCCCGCGCAGATCGAGATCTACGCGACCGAGCAGGGCCCGAAGGGCCCGGAGTACAAGTTCCTGTTCATGGCCAAGGGCGGCGGCAGCGCCAACAAGTCCTTCCTGTACCAGGAGACCAAGGCGATCCTGAACCCCAAGCGGCTGTTGGAGTTCCTCGACGAGAAGATCCGCTCGTTGGGCACCGCCGCCTGCCCGCCGTACCACCTCGCGATCGTCATCGGCGGCACGTCGGCGGAGTTCGCCCTCAAGACGGCCAAGTACGCCTCGGCCCACTACCTCGACGCACTCCCGACCGAGGGCTCGATGACCGGCCACGGGTTCCGTGACCCGGTGCTGGAGGAGGAGGTCTTCACGCTGACCCAGTCCTTCGGCATCGGCGCACAATTCGGCGGCAAGTACTTCTGCCACGACGTTCGCGTCGTGCGGCTGCCGCGCCACGGCGCGTCGTGCCCGGTCGCCATCGCGGTGTCCTGTTCGGCCGACCGCCAGGCGCTGGGCAAGATCACCGCCGACGGCGTCTTCCTCGAACAGCTCGAGACCGACCCGGCCCAGTACATGCCCGACGCCGGCATCGCCCACGACATCGAGGGCGGACAGGTCGTGGAGATCGACCTGAACCGGCCGATGCCCGAGATTCTGGCCGAGCTGTCCAAGTACCCGGTCAAGACGCGGCTCTCGCTGACCGGCCCGCTCGTCGTCGCCCGCGATATCGCGCATGCGAAGATCGCCGAGCGCCTCGACGCCGGCGAGCCGATGCCCGAGTACCTCAAGAACCACCCGGTGTACTACGCCGGCCCCGCCAAGACGCCCGCGGGCATGGCGTCGGGCTCCTTCGGCCCCACCACCGCCGGCCGCATGGACTCCTACGTCGAGCAGTTCCAGGCGGCGGGCGGCTCGCTGGTGATGCTCGCCAAGGGCAACCGCTCCAAGCAGGTCACCACCGCGTGCGAGACACACGGCGGCTTCTACCTCGGCTCCATCGGCGGTCCGGCCGCGCGACTCGCGCTGGACTGCATCCGGAGCCAGGAGGTCATCGAGTACCCCGAGCTCGGCATGGAGGCGGTGTGGAAGATCGAGGTCGAGAACTTCCCCGCCTTCATCGTCGTCGACGACAAGGGCAATGACTTCTTCACCGATCCGTCCGGTGCGGTCAACGTCCCGATCAGCGGCGTCCGGATCCGCTCGAAAGAGCGCTGAGTTCTCCACACCGGTTCGTCGTCCACAGAACCAGGGATTCGATCTGGACCGCTTCGCCGTCATCGCCTTCACTGGAGACGTGGCGAGGGGGAATGACTACGATGACTCTCATGAACACCGAGGTCTTGGGCCTGCCGCGCGGTCGGTCGTTGACGCGTGAGGACCTCGACCGCATGCCCGACGACGGTCACCGATACGAACTCATCGACGGTGTGTTGATCGTGAGTCCGGCACCAATCCTTCGCCATCAGCGCGCCGTGGCGAACCTGATCATCGCGATCCACGGCGCCTGCCCCGACACCGCCGAAGTGCTGCCCGCGCCGTTCGACGTCGTGCTCGCCCAGGACACGGTGATCCAACCCGACGTCCTCGTCGCCCGCAACGGTGATCTGACCGAGCGCGATCTGCCCGGGCCGCCGCTCCTGGCGATCGAGGTGCTGTCACCGTCGACCCGCGGTATCGACCTGATGCTCAAGAAGGAACGCCTCGCCCGCGCCGGCTGCCCGCACTACTGGACTGTCGATCCGGCCGAGCCGTCGATCTCCGCGTGGCGCCTCGACCACGGCGAGTACGTCCTCGATTCCCGCGCGGTGGGCGACGAAGAGTTCGGCGTGACCGACCCGTTCCCGGTTGTGCTCGTGCCTCGCGCGCTCGTCACCGCGACCCGCTAGGCGCTCTCCGGAAGCCGCCAGTTCACGGCAAGCGAGTACCGTGACAACAAAGGGCAACCTAACCGGTCAACCGTCGGAGACATCATGGCGCAGGAATCGCAGGACTACCGCATCGAACACGACACGATGGGCGAGGTCAAGGTCCCCGTCGACGCGCTGTGGCGCGCGCAGACCCAACGCGCGGTGGAGAACTTCCCGATCAGCCACCGCCCGCTCGAGCGCACCCAGATCCGCGCGCTCGGCCTCCTCAAGGCCGCCTGCGCACAGGTGAACCGGGACCTCGGGCTGCTCGACGCCGCCAAGGCCGACGCCATCATCGCCGCGGCGAGTGAGATCGCCGCCGGCCACCACGACGACCAGTTCCCCATCGACGTGTTCCAGACCGGGTCGGGCACGAGCTCCAACATGAACGCCAACGAGGTGATCGCCTCGATCGCCCAGCACCACGGCGTGGAAGTGCACCCCAACGACGACGTGAACATGTCGCAGTCCTCCAACGACACCTTCCCCACCGCGACGCACGTCGCCGCCACCGAGGCCGCGGTCACCGGGTTGATCCCGGCGCTTGCACACCTGCACGCGGCGCTCTCCGCGAAGGCCGAGCAGTGGCGCGAGACGGTCAAGAGCGGGCGGACCCATTTGATGGATGCCGTGCCGGTGACCCTGGGCCAGGAGTTCGGCGGCTACGCCCGCCAGATTCAGGCCGGCATCGAGCGCATCGAGTCCGCGCTGCCGCGCGTCGGCGAGTTGCCGATCGGCGGGACCGCCGTCGGCACCGGCCTCAACGCGCCCGACGGCTTCGGAACCCTCGTCGTCGCGGAACTGGTGAAGCTCACCGGCGTCGACGCGCTGCGCTTGGCGACCGACAACTTCGAGGCCCAGGCCGCGCGCGACGGCCTCGTCGAGCTGTCCGGGCAGCTCAAGACGATTGCGGTGTCGCTGACCAAGATCGCCAACGACATCCGTTGGATGGGGTCGGGGCCACTCACCGGCTTGGGCGAGCTTCACCTCCCCGACCTGCAACCGGGCAGTTCGATCATGCCCGGCAAGGTGAATCCGGTCCTGCCCGAGGCGGTGACCCAGGTCGCCGCCCAGGTCATCGGCAACGACACCGCGGTCACCTGGGGCGGCGGCAACGGGGCTTTCGAGCTGAACGTGTACATCCCGATGATGGCCCGCAACGTGCTGGAATCGATCACCCTGCTGACCAACGTGTCGCGGTTGTTCGCCGACCGCTGCATCGCCGGCCTGGTCGCCGACACCGAGCGGCTGCGCACACTCGCCGAAAGTTCCCCGTCGATCGTGACGCCGCTCAACAGCATCATCGGCTACGAGGAGGCCGCAGCCGTCGCCAAACAGGCCCTCAAGGAGGTCAAGACCATCCGCCAGACGGTCATCGACCGCGGCCTCGTCGGTGAGAAGCTGAGCGAGGCCGAACTCGACCAGCGCCTCGACGTGCTCACGATGGCCCGTCTCGACCGGGAACGCTGACCTGCGGGCATTGCGCCCGTCGTCGGCCTAGCCTGGAAGCCATGACCCAACTGGCCGAGTTCCCCACCGACTGGCGCACCGCCCTGGTCCTGGTCGCCCACCCCGACGATCCCGAGTACGGGATGTCGGCCGCGGTGCACCGGTGGACCAGGCAGGGGCGGCGCGTCGTGTATGCCCTGGCCACCAGCGGCGAGGCGGGTATCGAGGGGATGGCGCCGAGCGAGTGCGGTCCGCTGCGCGAGGGCGAACAGCGTGCGTCGGCGGCCGCGGTCGGCGTCGACGAGGTCGAATTCTGGGGCTTCCCCGACAGCGAGGTGTTCAACTCCCCGGAATTGCGCGCGAAGGTCACCGAGACCATCAGGCGCGTCGCCCCCGATGTGGTGCTCGCGACCTATGGCGGCCCGGAGTGGGCGCCTGGAATGCCCAACCAGCGCGACCACATCGAGTTCGCCGCCGCCGTCCGCGCGGCGTATGACGCGATGGCCGACCCCAAGCCCGCGTGGCTGTTCGTCAACGGCCCCGGTGCCACCCACGGCGTCGCCGTGGGAGACGCCGACGTCGACGCCGCGGTGCACGCACTGGCCGAGCACCGCGCGTACCTGAGCGTGCTGGATCCGGACACCCCGGTCGGCAAGCAGGCCCAGCGCCAGGTCGACATGACGACGCCGGCCCGCGAGGACTTCGGCGGTCGACGCGCGACCGGATTCGAACTGGTCGCCGGATCCGGGGACGCATAGCCCTATCGGCGCGCCGCGGTTCTGGCTAGCGTGGAAACCGACCGAGAGACCCGCCGATGACGAGGAGGTCGCGGTGAGCGACTACGAAGTGAAGATGATCATCCTGTCCACCGACAACCTGGAGGAGTCGATCGCCTTCTACGAGAAGCTGGGGTTGTCGCTGAAGTTCCGCGATGGCGCGCACTTCGCCGCCCTCGACGGCGGACCGGTGACCCTGGCGCTCGCGACGGCGATCGACCACCCCATCCACGGCCAGGTCGTCGTCGGGGTGAAGACCACCGACGTCGATGCCGCCGCAAAGGCGATCGAGGCGGGCGGCGGCGGCATCATCAAAGGACCGTACGACGACGCCCACGAGCGCCGCGCCGTCGTCTACGACAACAAGGGCAACGGGCTCGTGTTCTACAGCCCGCTCAAGCGCTGAGCTGCCGGCCGGGCTTGACCGGATCCATGCCGCACCGTGATTCTCACGTGACTCAATGTCCGATTTCGCCTGGCACACTGAAATGGTGCTGAAGTTACTGCAGAGAAATATGAGACTAATGGGACTCGCTGCCGCGGCCACCGCGGCAGTGCTGGCGGTCCCCGCCATCGCCTATGCCGCCCCGAGCGCACCGGGAACCGGGAACAGCTCGGTCGACTCGACGCTCAACGGCATCCTCGACGCCCTCGTCGGCCGTGGGAAGACGCCCGCCCCGTCCGCGGCGGCCACGTCGCAGCTCATCGTCGCCACCGGCAAGAGCGCGTCGGACACGACCGGCACCCTGACCGCCTACGAGCGCGGGGCCGACGGCAACTGGAAGATCGTCGTCGAACCGGTGAAGGCCTTCTTCGGCTCGCAGGGCCAAGGGGAGCCCAAGGACAACGTCCCGCGCACCCCCAGCGGCACCTTCGCGCTGGACCAGGCATTCGGCCGCAAGGCGAACCCCGGTACCAAAATGCCCTACAAGCAGGTGACGACCTCCGACTGGTGGGACTCGGACATGAAGTCCTCCACCTACAACACCCTGGTGCACAGCAAGAACATGCCCAGCGCTGAGGCCGAGAACCTCTACAACTCGGGTCCGGTCTACGACTACGCGGTCAACATCGCCCACAACGCGGCCCGCACGCCGGGCAAGGCGTCGGCGATCTTCCTGCACGTCACCAACAACTCGCCGACCGAGGGATGCGTCGCCGTCCCCGAGGCGACGATGGTCAAGATCCTCAAGTGGCTCGACCCGGCGAAGTCGCCGAAGATGACGATCGGGGTCAACGCGCAGGCACCCACCGGCGACGCCGGCGGCGCAAGCCCGCAGGAGCAGAAGGACTCGCCCAACGGCGGCGGGTCCGGCCTCCTCGGCGGCCTCACCGACGCGCTGACGAACCTGATCCCGCAGGCGCTCGGCAAGATCACCCAGAGCTGACGCCGCACGCCACACCCAGCACGACGGGACAAAGCCCAACACCCTTTCGGTGTTGGGCTTGTCCCGTTGTGCGGGGTTGCGGCCGCGGGTCAGGCGCGGGTCAGGTGAACTCCTCGAGCATGTCGGTGACCAGCGCCGCGATCGGCGAGCGCTCCGACCGGGTGAGGGTGACGTGCGCGAACAACGGGTGCCCCTTGAGCTTCTCGATCACCGCCGCCACCCCGTCGTGCCGACCGACGCGCAGGTTGTCGCGCTGGGCCACGTCGTGGGTCAGCACCACCCGCGACCCCGAGCCCAACCGCGACAACACGGTCAGCAGCACGTTGCGCTCCAGCGACTGCGCCTCGTCGACGATGACGAAGGAGTCGTGCAGCGACCGGCCCCGGATATGCGTCAACGGCAGGACCTCGAGCATCCCGCGCGAGGTGACCTCGTCGATGACCTCCGTCGACGCCAGGCCCTCCAGCGTGTCGAACACCGCCTGCGCCCACGGCCCCATCTTCTCCGCCTCGCCGCCGGGCAGGTAGCCCAGTTGCTGCCCGCCGACCGCGTAGAGCGGTCGGAACACGACCACCTTGCGCTGCGTGCGGCGTTCGAGGACCGCCTCCAGCCCGGCGCACAGCGCCAGCGCCGACTTGCCGGTCCCCGCCTTGCCGCCCAGCGATACGATCCCGACCGTGTCGTCGAGCAGCAGGTCCAGCGCCACACGCTGTTCGGCCGACCGCCCATGCAGGCCGAATGCCTCCCGGTCCCCGCGCACCAACTGCACCCGCTTCTCGGCGTTGACCCGGCCCAGTGCGCTCGAGCGCCCGCCGAGCAACCGGATCCCGGTGTGGCACGGCAGGTCGCGGGCCTCGTCGAGGTCGAGCACACCCTCGGTGAACAGGGTGTCGATCGCGGCTGTGTCGACTTCCAGTTCGGACATCCCCGTCCACCCGGAAACCACCACGTCCTGCGCGTGGTACTCGTCGGCGGCCAGGCCCACCGCGCCCGCCTTGACGCGCAGCGGCGTGTCCTTGGTGACGAGCGTGACGTCGTATCCTTCGGCGCGCAGGTTCAACGCGCAGGCGAGGATGCGCGAATCGTTGTCCGCGGTGCGGAACCCACTCGGCAAGACGCCGGGGTCGGTGTGGTTGAGCTCGACCTGCAGCGTGCCGCCACAGTCGCCGATCGGGATCGGCTCGTCGAGCCGGCCGTACTCGCCGCGCAGGTCGTCGAGGAGGCGCAGCGCCTCCCTGGCGAACCAGCCCAGCTCGTGGTGGTGCCTCTTGCCCTCCAATTCGCTGATCACCACCAGCGGCAGAATCACCCGGTGCTCGTCGAAGCGGGTGACGGCCTTGGGATCGGAGAGCAGCACAGAGGTGTCGAGGACATAGGTGCGAGTAGTCACGTGGACTCCTACGCCGACGCGGCACCCGCGCCGACATGGTGTTGCTGGTGACCGGTCGATCCGTGCTGTGCGGCCGGGCTAGCCGCGCAAGCCGAGGACCGGGGCCGGTCCCCTCGTGTCGTTTGACTCCACGATCGGACCTCCCGGATGAACCACTTCCCCTGCGGTCCATCGCCCCCGACGCTACGCCGCTGCGGCAACGATCACCGGTGGCGCGCCGAGCACCAAATGAACTTTGCGCAAACCCCACAACACAGGACGAACCCCACACCGAAACGGTGCGGGGTTCGTCCTGAACTGCTGGGTTTGCGGGGCCCTATGCGCCGCTGGCGAGCGCGAGGATCCGCGCCTTGGCGGCCTGCGCCTCGTCGGAGAGGCCCTCGACGCTGTCGAGCTTGACGCCGTCGACGATGGCCTTGGCCACCACCGCATGCGACTGCGGCCCCTCGTAGTGCGCGAACAGCGCGCGCTGCTCGTCGAAGTCGGCGACATCGGCACCGATGGTGTCGAAGTGGCTCAACGCCCAATCGATGCTCAGAACCGTCGCGCTCTGGTCGGCGACGATGCCGGCGCCGAGGAACCCGATGAAGTAGCGGGCCTGCGCGGCGTCATCGGTGGAAACCTTGTCCAAGATCTGTGCCAGCACCTCGTCGGCGACCGCGCCGCGCAGCTTCTCGATGAAGCCGACGGTCTGCAACTCGTGCACGGCCAGCAGCGCGAGCACATCGGTCGGGCGGAGCGTGTCGACGTCCTCCTCGTGCTGGCGGTAGCCGGCCTCGACGTGGATGCGACGGCGGTTCTCCGCGTCGACGGGATCCAACGCACGGGTCACGACGAGGTAGTCGCGCAGCACGATCGCGTGCCGGTTGTCCTCTGCGGTCCACACGCCCACCAGCGCGCGCCAGTCGGAGAACGCCGGGAAGTACTTCGCCAGGACGCGGTGGTACGACGGCAGATTGTCCTTGAGCAGCAGCAGCGCGAGCAGCGCCGCCTTCACCTCGTCGGACGTGGTGCTCTCCGACGGATCCCAATCCGTGCCGCCGAGGAAGGCGTAGTTGCGCCCCAGATCCCACGGCACCCAGTCATGGGGCTGCCACGGGGTCACACCCGCTTGGTGCTCCTCCGACAATTCGGGGAGTGCCTTCTCCAGGGCGACGACGATTTCTTCGGTATCCAGGGTGCTCACGATTAGACAGGATACCCGGTCTCAGGCCCGACTCATGAGTCCCCACCGCTCGAGTCCGTCGTACAGCGGGAAGTCCAGCGCCAGAGCGGCCACCCGGGCGCGCAGCGCGGCGGTGTCGGCCGACGATCCGGCGGCGAGTGCGACCGCGATGATGTCGGCGACCTCGGCGAACTGCTCGTCGCCGAAACCGCGCGTCGCCAGCGCCGGGGTGCCGATGCGCAATCCGGAGGTGACCATCGGCGGGCGCGGGTCGAAGGGCACCGCGTTGCGGTTGACCGTGATGCCGACCTCGTGGAGGAGGTCCTCGGCCTGCTGGCCGTCGAGCGGGCTGTTGCGCAGGTCGACCAGCACCAGGTGCACGTCGGTCCCACCGGTCAGCACCGAGACACCGGCGTCGGCAACGTCGGAGCCGGTGAGCCGCTCGGCGAGGATCTTCGCACCCGAGCACGTGCGTTCCTGGCGCGCCTTGAACTCCTCACCCGCGGCGATCTTGAGCGCGACGGCCTTGGCCGCGATGACGTGCATCAGCGGCCCGCCCTGCTGGCCGGGGAACACCGCCGAGTTGAGCTTCTTGGCAAACTCCTTCTTGGCCAGGATCAGTCCGGACCGCGGCCCGCCCAGCGTCTTGTGCACGGTGGTCGACACGACGTCGGCGTGCGGCACCGGGTTGGGGTGCAGCCCGGCGGCGACGAGTCCCGCGAAATGGGCCATGTCGACCCACAGGTGCGCCCCGACCTCGTCGGCGATCTCCCGGAATGCCGCGAAGTCGAGGGTGCGGGGGTACGCCGACCAGCCGGCGCAGATGACCTTCGGCTTGGTGTCGAGGGCGATCTTGCGCACCTCGTCCATATCGATGCGGAAGTCCTCCTTGCTCACCCCGTAGAAGGCGTTCTCGTAGAGCTTGCCCGAGAAGTTCAAGCGCATGCCGTGGGTGAGGTGGCCGCCGTGGGCCAGGTCGAGCCCGAGCAGCGTCTCCCCCGGCTCCATCAGGCTCATCAGCACCGCGGCGTTGGCCTGGGCACCGGAGTGGGGCTGCACATTGGCGAACTCGGCGCCGAACAACTCCTTGGCGCGGTCGCGCGCGATGTCCTCGACGACGTCGACGTACTCGCAGCCGCCGTAGTAGCGCCGCCCCGGGTAGCCCTCGGCGTACTTGTTGGTCAGCACGCTGCCCTGCGCCTGCAGCACCGCGCGCGGAACGAAATTCTCCGACGCGATCATCTCCAGCGTGTCGCGCTGGCGGGCCAGCTCCCCGTTCATCGCCGCGGCGACATCCGGGTCGAGCTCCGCCAGGGACAGGGAGTTCACCGACGCTGCCGCGTTCGCCTCAGTCATACCGGCGAGTTTAGTGGGCGAGCTCGGCCCGGAGCCGCGCCGGGGTCAACGGCTCGTCGAGCAGGCGCCCGAAGCGCTCCGCCCGGGGTGCGCCGGGCGCGTCGAGCCACTCACCGAGCAGCCGGTAGCCCTCGACGTAGGTGCTGATGTAGGCCCGCCACAACGGCGACGTGAGGAAGCGCATCATCTGGCGCGCCCGGGCCGGCCCGACCAGCAGCCATTGCGACAGGAACGCCACCACCTCGTCGGCGTCGGCGCCGCGGTCGTGCAGCAGCAGGGCGGCGTCTTGGCGGACGCCGAGCAGACCGGCCGTCGCCTTGCCCACGGCCGTCGCGCGGTGCGCATCGAACCGCAGGCCCAGATCCGCGTACACCTCTTGGGCCCAGAGGGGCCAGTCCGGGCCCAGCGCTGCGCGCAACGCGTGGTCGGCCAACCCCTCGGCCATGAGGCATTGCGGGGTGTTGACCAGGAAGATGGTCTGCTCGCGCTGGCCACCGCCGACCAGCAGTTCCTCCTTGCGGCAGTGCTCGGTGTGGTGGCCGGGATAGGCCTCGTGGGCGACGAGGTGGGGAAGCGCCGAGAGGTGCTGGGGCACATCGGTGTTGATCGCGACCCGCGACTTGTACCCGCCGAGGTAGTAGTTGAACCCCGACCACGGCTGATCGGCGACGATCTCGAAGTCGACGGTCTCACCGACCGGGAGGTCGACGGTCTTGCGCACCTCGTCGCGCAGGGCCGAGGCGAAGGCCGTCACGCAGTCGCCGAGCCGGTCGGCCGGAATCTCCCCGGCCCGCTGGTAGGCGAGGTAGGCCTCGCGCAGCACCGCCGGATCGTCGCCGACGCCGAGCGCATCGGCGAGTTCACGGTGCGCCTGCCGGTACACCTCGGGGTCGGCGGGGGCGATGTCGACGTCGAAGTAGGCCCGTACCTCGTCGACGAAGCCGATGTCCTGCCCGGCGAATTTGCGCGCCGAGCACTCCAGCGCCCGCAGGTGCGAGTCGAGGAACGCCGCGCGCGGTGCGGCCAGCCCGCCGGGCAGCCGATTGCGCAGTTCGGTGGCGCGGCGGACCAGTGCGGCGGGGTCGGGCACCGGTTCGTCGCGGACCTGTGCGCGCAAAGCCGGGTCGCCGGTGTAGGCGTCGACGAATCCCTCTTCGAGCAGGTCGAAGGCCAGGCCGAGGCGCAGGTATTCGGTGACGATCTCGTCGTCCTCACGGATGCTCACGGTGCCGAGCTTTCCACACGCGAACCCTCCCGCGTGGTGTCCTGGGGGTTGGTGCCAATACGCTGGGGCCATGCCGTCCGGTACCAACCTGCGAGCGCGGGGCCGCCGATGAAGCGATCATCGGGGCGCGACCCCAGCCTCTACCTGGAACTCGACCGCCGCCAGTGGCGCGAGATGCGCGAGTCCATGCCGATGGTGCTGACGCAGGGCGAGCTCGACGCGATCGCCGGCCTCGGCGAGCCGCTGGACCTCGCCGAGGTGGCTGATGTCTACCTGCCGCTGTCCCGGTTGATCCACCTGCGCGTCGCCGCCCGCCAGCGCCTCTACGCTGCCACGTCGACCTTCCTCGGCGGGCTGCAGACCGCGCGCCAGGTGCCCTTCGTCATCGGTATCGCCGGCAGCGTGGCGGTCGGCAAGTCGACCACCGCGCGACTGCTGGCCACGCTCTTGGGGCGATGGGACACCCACCCGAAGGTCGACCTGGTCACCACCGACGGCTTCCTCTACCCGACCCGCGAACTCGACCGCCGCGGGATCATGCACCGCAAGGGATTCCCGGAGTCCTACGACCGCCGCGCGCTGCTGCGCTTCGTGACCGAGGTGAAATCCGGTGCGCCGCAGGTCACCGCGCCGGTGTACTCGCACCTGACCTACGACATCGTCCCCGACGTCAAAACCTACGTCCGTCAGCCCGACATCCTCGTGCTCGAGGGTCTCAACGTCCTGCAGACCGGGCCGACGCTGATGGTCTCGGACCTCTTCGACTTCTCGATCTACGTCGACGCGAAAACCTCCGACATCGAGAAGTGGTACGTCTCGCGGTTCCTGCAGATGCGCACCACGTCCTTCGCGGACCCGAACTCGCACTTCCACTCCTACGCCGGGCTCAACGACGTCCAGGCGACCGCCGCCGCCCGTGACATCTGGACGTCGATCAACCGGCCCAACCTGGTGGAGAACATCCTGCCGACACGTCCGCGTGCCGACCTGGTGCTGCGCAAGGATTCCGATCACTCGATCAACCGGGTCCGGCTGCGCAAGCTGTGACTCGCTGACCGGACTCCCGCTCCCCCATTCCGGTCCCGCTCCACCGGCCGGGGGAGCGCGATCACGACGAGGGAGCGGGAACTGAGCTCAACCTCGCGCGCCGAGCCACTGATCCAGCGTCGTCTCGGTGACGACGTCGGCATGGGCCGGGATCAGTGCGCCGTTGCGAAGCGCCGCGCCGCCGAAGCGGATCGGGATCAACAAGCCACCCTTTCCGGTTGCGGTCCGAATGGCGCGCGCCACGTCGACGAGGTCCATCTCCTGAGGACCGCGCACCTCGACGGCGCTGCGACCGGACGGGTCGAGCACCTCGTCGACGATGACCTTGGCCCCGTCGCTCGCGGCCAGCGGCGCGGTGACCATGTGCGGCAGCAGCGCAATCGGGCCGGCGGAGAGTTGATCGGTCATGGTCTGTGCGAGTTCGAACCACTGGGTCGTGCGCACCAGGGTGCACCGGTCGCCGAGCCGCTTCTGATAGGCCGCTTCTTGCGCGGCCTTGCCCCGGTAGTAGCCCATCCGTCGGTTCACCGCGGGATTGGCGGCGTTGCAGATGGACAGGCACACCACGCGCGCACCGGCCTGATCGGCGGCGTCGGCGATGTTGGTGGCTGCAGCGCTGAAGAATGCCTTCGCCTTGGCCGCCGACTGCGTCGTGAGGTTGAGACAGTCGACGACCACGTCGGCGCCGGCCACGGCTTGCGCCAGTCCGGCCCCGGACTGCGCGTCGACCCCGCTGCCCCGGTGGGCCCGCACAACATCGGCCCCGCGCTGCTCCAGTCCCTCGCTGACCAGCGCACCCATCGTCCCGCTCGCCCCGATCACCACAGCCCTCATTGCGCGCCTCCTGCACGTCGACCCGGATTGGCGGTTTCCAGGCTATCCGCCACTTCGGCCGTCGAGGAGATCGCGGGCGGCGAGATAGCCGAAGACCAGCGCTGGACCGATGGTCGCCCCCGGCCCCGCATACGTGTGGCCCATCACCGCCGACGACACGTTGCCCGCGGCGTAGAGACCCTCGATGACCGACCCGTCGGGGCGCAGCACCCGGGCCCGCTCGTCGGTCACCACCCCGCCCTTCGTGCCCAGATCCGCCGGCAGCAGCGGCGCCGCGTAGTACGGCGGGCGGTCGAGCTCACCCAGACTCGGATTGGGTTTGTTGGTGATGTCGCCGTAGTAGTGGTCGTAGGCCGATTCACCCCGGCCGAAGTCTTCGTCGATCCCGCGCCGGGCCGCGTCGTTGAACCGTGCCACCGTCGCCTCGAGCGCACCGTCGGGCAGCGACAGCCGGTCGGCCAACTCTGAGATCGTGTCCGCGCGCACCAGTCCGCCGTCGCCGAACCACCGTTTTGGCAGCGGCGCGCGGGCCGTTCGCCCGGCGAACAGGTAGCGATCGCGGTACCCCTGGTCGAAGACCAGCCACGCCGGCAGGTTCTCCGCCGGGCCCGGGCCGCAGCCGTGCGTTCCGCCGAACATCGCGTGGGTGGCCTCCACGTAGGGCAACGATTCGTTCATGAATCGGGCGCCGCGATCGTTGACGATGAAGCTGCGCGGCAGTGACCGCTCGGCGAGCGCGAACCACGGCCCGTTCGGCAACGGGATCGACGGCGCCCACCACGCGTCATCCATCAGTGCCACCGCCGCCCCGACCCCGGTCGCGGCGGTGATCCCGTCGCCGGTGTTGGCAGTCGCGCCCAGTGAGAGCGCGGCCCCCGCCGGTGCGCGGTGGTACTGCTGGCGCATGGCGTCGTTGTGGTCGAATCCACCGCTGCCGAGGATCACCCCGCGACGGGCCAGCAGACGGGTCCCGTCGCCGACGACGACGCCAATCACCCGGCCGTCCTCGACGATCGGTTCCCGCATCGCGCAACCCAATCGCACCTCGACACCGGCGCTGCGGACGCCGACCATCAGTGCGCCCACCAGGGCACCGCCCATGCCGACGAGGCGTTGCCCGCGCAGCTTCGCCACCAGCGTTCGCGCACCGATCTTCACCATCCGCTGCGGCCCCCGCCAGTGGCGCATTCCGGTGCTCAGCCACTTGTAATCACCTTGCGCCACAACCACGTTGAGCGGGGTCTTGGTGTAGAAGGGCTCCATGGTGGCGTAGTCGTCGCCCAGCTCCCGCACGTCGAACGGGCGGGGTTCGACCGAGCGCCCCGCGGCCCGACCGCCGGGCATCTCCGGCAGATAGTCCGAATAGCCCTTGACCCAGGTCAGCCGCAGCGGCGCCCACCCGCACAACGCGCGCAGCGCTTCCGGACCCCGATCGATGAAGGTGTCGATCCGGCGGGCGTCGACGACGTCCCCGGCCAGCGCGTGCAGGTACCGGCGCGCCTCGTCGGGGCTGTCGTGCCCGGCCCGCGCAACCAGTTCGTCATTGCCGGGGATCCAGATCCCGCCGCCGGAGCGCGCCGTCGACCCGCCCCACCGGGGCGACTTCTCGACCAACACGACCTCGAGCCCGCCGCGCGCGGCGGTGATGGCCGCAGCCATGCCGGCGGCGCCCGATCCGACGACGACGACATCCACTATTTGCGAGTCACTGTTCATATGACAGTTTCTATCATATTGGGACCGACGGCGTCATGTGTCACAGTGATGCGGTGACATCCCCCCTGCGCAGGCGCCAGCGCGAAGAGGTCCGGCGGGCGATCGATGCCGCCGCCCTGGCCCTGTTCACCGAGCACGGCTACGCCGACGTGACCACCGATCAGGTCGCCGCCGCCGCCGGCGTCTCCCCCAGCACCTACTACCGGCACGTACCCGCCAAGGAGGACCTGCTGCTCCGGCCGGTATGGGCGAGTAGCGCGGCCATCGTCGAGCGATACCGGGACACCGCCACATCGACGCCCGCCGGGCCGGACCCGGAGACCGACCTGATCACCGCCATCCGGGATCAGACCCGGTCGATGACCGACACGGCACCGGCGCGCTGGCGCAGCGTCATCGCGAGCGTCCCCGAGGTCCTCGACCGCGTCGGGTTGATCGCCGAGACCGACCGCGCGCAGCTGATCGCGATCACCGCGGACCGTCTGGGAGTGACCGATCCCGATGACCTGCGCCCCGGCGTGCTGGTCGCAGCCGTACTGGCCGTCGTCGAATACGGGTACCGGCGGTGGATGACCTCGACGGACGCGCGCCCACTGCTGGAGTACATCGACGCCGCGCTGGCGGCCCGATGACGCGGGTGGCGCTCACCGCTCGAAGCGGTTCTCCCCCAACGTCTGCATGAATCCCGGCCCCAGGATCCGGTACTCGTCGGCGAACTCCGCGGCCCAGGTCGGGAACGGGTGGTGGGCCAGGTACTCGTTGCCGAAGCGCGGATCCTCCGAGACCTCGGTCACACAGAAGTCGGGGATGACCAGGTCGGTGACCGGGCGCGCCCGCTCGACCTCGCCGATCAGCAGGGGCGCGTTGTCGGCCAGGAACCGGTCGACGACCCAGCCGTCCTCGCCGAGCCACATCGAGTGGCGGACCTTGGCGATCAACGCCGACGACCGCGCGACGATCGATCCGGCCACCAGCGGGTCGATCTCGCGCTCGGCCTCATAGCGCGTGCCCGAGACGGCCGGCCCCTTCGCGCCGAGCGTGCCCAGCGAGTCGGGGGCCCCGGTGAGCTCCTGCGCCAGCTGCCGGGGGGTGGCGTCGAGATCTGCCTGAGCGGCTGGACCGCTGATCCGCACCCGCACCGCGAAACCGTCGTCGGCGAAGACGTAGGCCTGCACGATCAACGTCGGGGCGGGGTCGGCCACCGCTGCGACGGGCAGCTCGCGCAGCAGGAACTTGCGCTCGAACTCGAAATCGCCGAGACCGGTTGCCGCCGCACACTCGTCGGCATCGTCGTACATGGCTCAAACCTAGTGTGCCGACCAGCCGATTCGCCTCAACGACCGAATCGGCGATTCCGCGCGCCGAAATCGCGCAACGCGCGCAGAAAGTCGACGCGGCGGAACTCCGGCCAGTAGGCGTCGGTGAACCAGATCTCCGAATACGCGCTCTGCCACAGCAGGAAACCCGACAGCCGCTGCTCCCCCGACGTCCGGATCACCAGGTCGGGGTCGGGCTGGCCCTTCGTGTAGAGGTTGCGGTCGATCGCCTCGACGGTGACAGCCTCGATCAGTTGGTCGCCGGATTCGCCGTTCGCGATGTGCTCGGCCAACAGGTCGCGCACCGAGTCGACGATCTCCTGCCGGCCGCCATAGCCGACGGCGACGTTGACGTTGAGGCGGTCGTCGTGGGCGGCGGTCCGATCCGCGGCCGTCTTCAACCGCTGGGCGGCGGCGGCGGGCAGCTGGTCGATGTTGCCGACCAGCCGTACCCGCCAACCCCGCTGCGGTGCAGAGATCTCGTCGACGATGTCGGGGACGATTTCCATCAGCGCGTCGAGTTCCTCCGACGGCCGTTGCAGATTCTCCGTCGACAGCAGGTAGATGGTGACGGTGCCGATGCCCAACTCGTCGCACCAGGACAGCATGTCGGCGATCCGAGCCGCCCCCACCCGGTGTCCGTGGCTGACGTCCTCGAAGCCCGCCTCGCGCGCCCACCGGCGGTTGCCGTCGCAGATGATCGCGACGTGTTCGGGCAGGCGACCCCGGTCCAACAGCTGCGTCAGGCGCCGTTCGTATACCGCGTACATGGGGGTGCGCAGTGTGTCCGGAATGAGCTTCATCGTGATTCAGCGTACGCGCCGCGGCTGATGGTTCCGTCGCGAACCGGCGGCGGCTGTGACGGCCCAGCCTGGACGCCACCCCTGTGAGGCGGGCCCCTATTCCCGGAACCCCACCGTAACTTACGGTAGCGTAGGTTCATGGCAACCGACCTCCCCGTGCCGATGCACCTGGAATTCAAACCGCGACTGCGCGGCGTGATCCACCAGTACTCGGCCTGGCTGTCGACCCTGGCCGTCGCCGCCCTCGTCGCCGGCGCGGCCCAACTCAAGGGCGTCGGCGCGGCCTTGGCGTGCGCCGTCTACGGCATCACGGTCTTCGGGCTGTTCACGATCAGCGCGACCTATCACCGTCACAGGTGGGGCTCCGAGCGCACCGCCATGCTGATGAAACGGGCCGACCACTCGATGATCTTCCTGTTCATCGCCGGCTCCTACACCCCGCTCTCCTACCTGGCACTCCCCGCGCCGACGCGGTGGTGGGTGCTCGCGACCGTGTGGGGCGGCGCACTGGCGGGCATGGTGCTGAAGATCGTGTGGCCCAACGCACCGCGCTGGCTCGGCGTCGCGCTCTACATCGCGCTGGGCTGGGTCATCGTCCTCCAGGCGTCGACACTGATCCAGCACGCGGGCTGGTTGATCATCTCGCTGCTGGCCCTGGGCGGACTGCTCTACAGCGTCGGCGGCCTCTTCTACGCGGTGCGCTGGCCCAACCCGTGGCCGCTGACGTTCGGGCATCACGAGTTCTTCCACGCGTGCACCGTGGTGGCCGCACTGTCCCACTACACCGCCCTCTGGTTGCTGCTGCTGCGCTGAACCCGGTGGGCGGGCCATAGACTCATCGAATGCTCGCCGTCGCCGCCCCGCGCACCGACCTGGTACTGGGCGCCGTGCGCGCCCTTTCCGTCGGCGCGTTCGCCGGGGCGACCGCCATCGCGGGCCACAGCGTGACCATGCCCGCCCCGGCACCCACGGTCGGCACCCTGGTGTGCCTGCTCGCGGTGTGCGCGACCATCGGGGCGACCGTCGGCTCCCGCGCCCGCTGGGCCGATTCACCCCACGCGCTGGTCGGGATCCTCGCACTCGCCCAGGTCGTCGGCCACCTGACCCTGTCGATCGGCTCCGCACACGCGATAGCCGTGCCGTCCGCGACGATGCTGGTGGCCCACGCGCTCACCGTCGCCGGCGGCGCGCTCGTGGTCCGCGGCACCGATCGCGCAGCCCGCCGCGCCCTCGGACTCCTGCACCGCCTGCTGCGCGCCGATCAGCACCCCCTTCCCCCGGCCACCCGACGGTGGATCTCCGTTCCCTCCGAGCAGCCGCTCGTGGCGCGCTCAGCCGCCGCCCGCCGACACGTCCTGCGCGGCCCGCCGATCGCCGCCGCACCCGCACTCAGCGCCCAGCCTGCCTAACCGCCGCGCACTCCCAGCACCCGCCACGGTGCCCCGGTGCGCGCGGATTCCGACGCACCGAATCGAGCACCTTCCGTGTACCACGCCCTCCTGCCCATGATCCGGCGACTGCACTTCTGCGCCGGCATCCTCGTCGGCCCGTTCCTCCTCATCGCCGCCCTCAGTGGCGGCCTCTACGCCCTCGCGCCGACCGCCGAGTCCATCGCCTACCGCAATCTGTTGACCAGCCGGGGCGAGGGTCCGCCCGTGGCGGTGGCCCGACAGGTCGAGGCCGCGCGCACCGTGCACGGCGGCGCCGTGACCGCCGTCGACCCCGCCTCGGCACCGGGACAGACGACGCGCGTCTACCTCGCCGACCCCACCCTCGGTGAGTCGCAGCGCCGCACCGTGTTCGTCGAACCCGCCACGGCCCGGGTCCTGGGCACCAGCGTGACCTACGGGAGCAGTGGCGCTCTGCCGATGCGGGCCTGGATCAGCGGTCTGCACCGCGATCTTCACCTCGGCGCGCCCGGGCGCGTCTACAGCGAACTCGCGGCATCCTGGCTCTGGGTCGTAGCGCTCGGGGGTTTGGTGCTGTGGGTCCGCCGGTTCCGCACCCGCCGGCGCACCACTGGCGCGCGCTGGTGGCGGCTCGGCGCAGTCGAGCGCACCGGCGGCCGGCGTGCCCGCACGCTCAGCTGGCACGGCGCCGTCGGCACCTGGCTCGTCGTCGGCCTCGTCTTCCTGTCGGCGACCGGGCTGACCTGGTCCCAGTTCGCCGGAGCGAACATCGCCGAGCTCCGCACCCACCTCGGCTGGCAGCGCCCGAACCTGCCCGCTGCGTCCGCAGCGTCCACGGGCCACGGGCACCACGACGGTGGTGCGGGGGCTGCCGTGCCCGACGCGCGGCTCGACGACCTGCTCGCCGTGGCGCGGCGCAACGGCCTCGACGGCCGGGTCGAGCTCGCCCTGCCCACCGCCCCCGGCGCCGACGTGACGATCACCCAGACAAGAGTGCCGTGGCGCTTCACCGTCGACGCCCTGGCGATCGACCCGACGACGTCGCAGGTCACCGCACGGTTGCCCTTCGCCCAGTGGTCCTGGCCCGCCAGATTGACCGACTGGGCCATCACCCTGCACATGGGCGTCCTGTTCGGCTGGGTCAGCGGGCTAGCCCTGTTCGCCTTGGCGATCGGGCTGGTGAGTGTGATCGTGCGCGGCTACCTGTTGTGGTGGCGGCGCGGACCGGGGACGCGGCCCGGCACGGTGCCCGCACGCGGGACGCTGGGTGCGCCCGCGGGATGGGCTTCGCGGGCGGGGTTCGCGGGCCTTCTCGTCGGGACGGCCCTCGTCGGCTGGTTCATGCCGCTGCTCGGAATCCCACTGCTGGCCTTCCTCGTCGTCGACGCGGTGGTCACGCGGGTGCGCCCCACGCGCCCCGCGCCCCCCGCCACGGAATCGGCCCCCAGCACCGACCGCCTCGTATCGCGGTAGCCGCACCCTCGGCCCGGGCCGGATCACCGGACTCGCGATCAGGCTCGGGCCAAGGTGCGCAGCACGTCCTCGGTGGCGTCCCAACCCATGCACTTGTCGGTGACGGACTGGCCGTAGACCAGCTCCGCCGCCTGGGCGGATTGCGCGCCCGCGACTAAGAAGCTCTCCAGCATCACCCCGCTGATCGGCACCCCGGCGGTCACCAGTGCGGCGACCTCGACCGCGACGAGCGCCTGGCGCTCATGGTCTTTGCCCGAGTTCGCGTGCGAGGCGTCGATCATGACCCGCTGCGGCAGGCCGGCCTTCGCCAGCACCGCGATGGCCCCGGTCACCGACTCCGCGTCGCAGTTCGGCCCACCGGTGCCGCCGCGCAGGATGATGTGGCAGTCGTCGTTGCCGGCGGTCTCGACCACGACCCCGTTGCCGAAGTCGTCGAGGCCGAAGAAGACGTGCTGGGCAGCAGCGGCTTTCACGCCGTCGACGGCGACCTGGACGTTGCCGTCGGTACCGTTCTTGAACCCGACCGGCATCGACAGGCCCGACGCCAACTGCCGGTGCACCTGCGACTCGGTGGTGCGAGCGCCGATCGCGCCCCAGGCCACCGCGTCGGCGATGTACTGCGGGCTGTTCGGTTCGAGGAATTCGCAGCCCACCGGCAGACCGAGGTCGATGATGTCCAGGAGCAGCGCGCGCGCCGTGCGCAGGCCGCGCTCGACGTCGAAGCTGCCGTCCATCCCGGGGTCGTTGATCAGGCCCTTCCAGCCGACGGTGGTGCGCGGCTTCTCGAAGTAGACGCGCATCACGATCTTGAGGCGGTCGGCGTACTCGGCCGCCAATGGCGCGAGGCGACGGGCGTAATCCTGTGCGGCGACGGTGTCGTGGATCGAGCACGGGCCGACGACGACGAGCAGGCGGTCATCGCGCCCGGCCAGGATATCGGCGATCTCCTCGCGGTCGCGCGAGACCGCGACGGCGCGGCGGGCGGTCAGCGGCAGCTCGCTGCGCAGCGCGTCCGGTGTCGGTATCGCCCGGAACGCCCGGATGCGGCGATCCGAAGTCCGGGTGGTCAGGTCTGGGGTGGTGGTCACGGTCTGTTGCCTCTCGCGTTGATACCCGTGCGGGCCCCGCGTCGGAGCCCTGAAAAACAAGAGAGCAGCGACCGAATGGTCACTGCTCGGGCTCCGGATGTGAAATCGTGCGCGCGAAACTACCGCTGCACCGCAGGCTCACCCGGAGCCTCGGTAAAGCGCCAATACGCGCACACGGTGGTGTTCACGTCGGCCAGGCTACCAACATCATCCGGAATAGTCGACGCAGAGGGGCTATTGCCCTCGGCGGCCGCTATTGCGGACGAAGTTGGCCACGGACCTCGTCGGGGTCGGACATCGGCAGCGTGCACGTGGAACCCCGGCACACCAGGACGGTGTCCGCGGGCTGACCGGCCGAGGGGCCACCCTCGGCGGCCGCCGTGACCACCGCGTATCCCGGCGCGGCCGCGCGCGCGAGCGCCAGCATTCGATCCGACGACGCCGTCACGTGCATCGGCCCGCCCAGGCACGCCTCGGCGACGGCGAGCCAGTGCCCCGCGGCGCGCGGGGCCCGCGCGAGCAGCACGGCGGCACGGCCCAGCGTCTGCTCGGCCAACTCGGCATAGCGGCCGGCCGCTGCCGGATCGGCCAGCACCGACGCCATCAGCAGTGCCTCGGCCATCAGCGCCGCCCCCGACGGGGTGGCGCCGTCGGCAGGGTCGCGGGGCCGCACGATGAGCCCGCCACCGCCGGGCGCATCGAACCACGACCCGGGCTCCGCGGGATCGGCGAACACATCGATGGCCCGGTCTGCCAAACCCAATGCCGCAGTGTGCCAACGTGCCTCACCGGTCGCCGCGGCCAGCGACAACAACGCGGTCACCAGTGCGGCATGGTCGTCGAGCATCCCGACGGGTCCGCCGGCCACTCCGCCCAGCGAGGCCCGGCGCACCTCGCCGTCGACGAGGTGCACCTGCAGGAGGAACTCGGCGCAGCGGGCCGCGCGCGCCACCCAGTCGGGTCGGCGCAGCCCTATCCCGGCCTCGACCAGCGCTGTGACCGCCAGCGCGTTCCACACGGTGACGACCTTGTCATCGCGGGCCGGCTGGGGGCGCGCGTCGCGCGCGATGCGCAGGGCGGCGACGACACGGGAGAACCGGTCGGTGTCCTCGGGGTCGTGCGGCAATTGCAGCGTCGAGGCCCCCGCCTCGAAGGTTCCCGTCGCCGTCACCCCGAAAACGGTTGCCGCCCATGCCCCGTCGTCCGCGCCGAGGACCTCGACCAGTTGCGCGGGCGTCCACACGTAGGTCGCGCCTTCCACACCCCCGGTATCGGCGTCCAGGGACGAGGCGAAGCCGGCGCCGGCGCCGAGCGCCTCGTCGAGGAAGGCGACGGTTTGCTCGCACACCCGCGCCGCCAGTTCATCGCCGCGTCGGGCCGGTTGCGCGTAGCTCCGCAGCAGCAAGGCGTTGTCGTAGAGCATCTTCTCGAAATGCGGCACCACCCACGCCGAGTCGACGGCGTACCGGGAGAACCCGCCGCCGAGCTGGTCGTAGATGCCCCCGCGGGCCATCGCCTCGGCAGCCCGCTGCACGACCTCCCGCGCCGCGGGCGAACCGGTGCGCTCGGCATGGCGGTACAGCGCGAGCATCGACGACGACGGAGGAAACTTCGGCGCGCGCCCCAGACCACCGTGGACCGGGTCCTCGTCGGCGATGAGAGCCTGCACCGCCGAGTCGACGAGGCGCTCGTCGACGGGGACCGCCGCGGCGGGCAGACCCGCCGCGTTCTGCGCGAGGTGATCGCGCACCTGCGCGGCCACTCGGTCGACCTCGCCGCGCCGCTGCTCCCATGTCTGACTGATGGCCGCGAGGACTTCGCCGAAGCCGGGCTGACCGCCCCGCGGCGCCGGCGGGAAGTACGTGCCGCAGTAGAACGGTTCAGCGTCGGGGGTCAGGAAACATGTCATCGGCCAACCCCCCTGACCGGTCATCGCAATCGTGGCAGCCATGTAGACCGCGTCGATGTCCGGGCGCTCCTCCCGGTCGACCTTGACGCACACGAACCCGGCGTTCATCTGCGCGGCCAACGCCTGGTCGTCGAAGGTCTCGTGCGCCATGACGTGGCACCAGTGGCATGCCGCGTATCCGACCGAGAGCAACACCGGAACGTCACGGCGGGCCGCGGTGGCGAAGGCCTCGTCGCACCACTCCCACCAGTCGACGGGATTGTGCGCGTGCTGGCGCAGGTAGGGACTCGTCGCCGATCCCAGACGGTTGCCGTGCCCCCCGCCCCGCTGATCCGGCCCGCCCACGGCCCCGGCTACTTCTCCGACGACGGGGCGGACGAGGCGCCCGGCGATGTCCCGGCGCCATCGCCCCCGGCGCCATCGCCCCCGGCAGCGTCAGCGGTGTCGGCATCGGGCGCGCCGAGGCGGTTGGTTCCCTCATCAAAGACCTGGTCCCGCTCGGGGTGCTCGGCGTCGAAGGTCGTCGGCAACTTGCGCAACTGCGTGTTCATCGACCAGATCAGCAGCGCGGTGCCGGCCAGCAGGACCAGGATCACCAGCAGCCCGATCGGGGAGGCCTTGCCGAACTCGGGCCCCTTCGTCTCGCGATCGCCCGGCGCGGCGAGCACCATGGCGGCGTTGGTCGCGGCGATGGTGATCGTCGGGGTCATCATTCCTCTATCCCGGTGAACAAGTCGGTCTCGGGGATCGACGTCGTCACCCGTGTCTGCGCCAACTCGAACTCCTCGGTCGGCCACAAGCGCTGCTGCCACTCCAAGGGTACTGCGAAGAAAACACCGTTCGGATCGATCTGCGTCGCGTGGGCGCGCAGCGCATCGTCGCGCTGGGTGAAGTAGTCCCCACAGGCGATCTGGGTGGTGACGCGCGCCATCAGGTCGCCGCGGGAGGGATCCCACTTCGCCAACCACTCGGCGAACGGGCTCTCCTGGCCGTGTCGGGCGAACTCGTCGGAGAAGCGGACCATGCGGTCTCGGATGAAACCGTGCGTGTAGTACAACTTGGCGACCGTCCAGGGCTCACCGGTGTCGGGAAAGGCATCGGGATCGCCGGCCTGCTCGAACGCGGCGACCGACACCTCATGGCATCGGATGTGGTCGGGGTGCGGGTACCCGCCGTGCTCGTCGTAGGTGATCATCACGTCGGGGCGGAAGTCGCGGACGACGCGCACCAGCGCGTGCACGGCCTGCGCGAGCGGCACGGTCGCGAACGACCCCTCCGGCAGCGGGGGCAGCGGGTCCCCCTCCGGCAACCCCGAGTCGACGAAACCGAGCCAGGTCTGCTCGACGCCGAGAGCCGCCGCGGCCGCCGCCATCTCGTCCCGCCGGACCTGCGGGAGGTTCTCCAAGATCCCGGGCCGGTCCATCGCCGGGTTCAAGATGTCACCGCGCTCGCCACCGGTCAGGGTGACGACCAGGACGTCGTGTCCCTCGGCGGCATAACGCGCGGTCGTCGCAGCACCCTTGCTCGACTCGTCGTCGGGATGCGCATGTACCGCCATCAATCTGGCCATGCGTTCATGGTAGGTATTGACAGGTGAACGCATCCGACGGGGGCGCCTACGGCCCACGCGCGACCTACCCGGCCGAGCAGTCTTCGATGTCGCGACGGCGCTGGTTCCTCGTGCTCACCGGTGTCGTCCTCGCCGCCGGGGTGATCGTGGCCCTGCTGGGTTTCCAGAAGTTCGGCAGCCCCGACGTCGCCGGGGAGGGCACCGGGTATTTCATCACCGGCCCGCGGACCGTCGACGTCCAATTCACCGTCAGCCGCAATGACCCGACCCGACCCGTCGCGTGCATCATCCGCTCGCGGGCCAAGGACGGCAGCGAGATCGGTCGGCGCGAGGTCCTCATCCCCGCGTCGACCGCGCCGCGCGTGGGGGTGCGAGCCGCCGTGCAGACCACCGACCGCCCGGCGACCGGCGAGGTCTACGGCTGCGGCCCCACCGTGCCGCCGTACCTGACTGCCGAGGACCACGCGAAGTGACCGGCCGGCGCGACGGAGCCACCCGCGCCGATCGCCCGGCGGTGTCCTTTGCGTCGACGGGCAGCCGCTACTTCCCACTGCTGGTGGGGCTGTTCGTCGGTGTCATGCTGATCAGCAACGTCACCGCGTCGCGACCGGCGGTGTTCTTCTCGTCGTGGTTGCACTTCGACCTCGGTCCGCTGCACGTCGCAGGCCTGCCCACCGACGGCGCCTTCTTCCTGTTCCCGCTGGCCTACGTGCTCGGCGACGTCATCAGCGAGGTCTACGGCTTCCGCGCGATGCGCCGGGTCATCGCACTGGGGTTCGCCATCTTGCTGCTCGCTTCGGCGAGCCTGTGGATGGCCGACCACCTGCCGATGTCGGACCCGGCGACCGACCCGCAGACCCATGGGCTGCAAACCTCCTTCCACACCGTCTCGGGGGTGATCCCGCAGATCCTGCTGGCCGGGCTGGCCGGCTATGTCGTCGGCGAATTCCTCAACTCCTATGTCCTGGTGCGAATGAAGGAACACTCCGGGGAGGACCGTCTGTGGGCGCGACTGCTCGGTTCGACGGTGGTCGGCGAAGCCGCCGACACGCTGGTCTTCTGCGCCATCGCCGCACCCGCGCTGGGGTTCACGACCTTTTCGGCATTCCTGTCCTACACCGTGGTCGGGTTCGTGTGGAAAGTCCTCGTCGAGGTCGCGGTCATGCCGATCACCTACGCGGTCTGCGCACGGCTCAAACGCAACGAGCCCACCTATGGCCCAGTCGACCTGGCGACAACGAACCGGTAGCGGTTGTGCCCCCCGACACATCTGCTGGTAGGCTGGCCCCATGGCACGGCCCCGGCGCGGGGCCGTGTTCACTTGCATTTAGGACGGAGTCCATTTCCGCGCCGCCGCTTCGTGAGAAGCGCGGCCAGTGCGAATCGGGCCAGACGAAGGAGTACCCATGACCGCCACCACGTGGCTGACGCAGGAGTCGCACGACCGCCTCAAGAGCGAGTTGGACTCACTGATCGCCAATCGTCCGGTCATCGCCGCCGAGATCAACGAGCGCCGCGAAGAGGGCGACCTGAAGGAGAACGGCGGCTACCACGCTGCGCGCGAGGAGCAGGGACAGCAGGAGGCCCGCATCCGCCAGCTCCAGGAACTGCTGAACAACGCGAAGGTCGGCGTGGCGCCCACACAGTCGGGCGTCGCACTGCCCGGCTCCGTCGTGACCGTGTATTACGACGGCGACGAGTCGGACACCGAGACCTTCCTGATCGCGACCCGCGAGGACAGCGGCTCGGACGGGTTGGACATCTACTCGCCGAGCTCGCCGCTGGGCGCCGCGCTGCTCAACGCCAAGGTCGGTGACACGCGCGAATACTCCGTGTCGTCGGGTCGCCAGTTCAAGGTGACCCTGGTCAAGGCCGAGCCGTACCGGGGCTGAGCCACTCCCCTTCCCCCCAATCCGCGCCGACCGCGCCCACATCCGCGCCGAACGCGCCCACATCCGCGCCGACCGCGCCCACATCCGCGCCGAACGCGCCCACATCCGCGCCGAACGCGCCCACATCCGCGCCGAACGCGCCCACATTGACGCCGGCCGCGCCTGCAATCCCGGCCGAGGCGAATTTGCCCCGGTCTGCGAGCCGCCGGACTATGGCTACGAATCAGGGCTCGGGAGAGCCAAGCCGTTCGTAGAGCTCCTTCTCTACGCGCGAGCCGTCGGTCAGCTCGGGCGATTGCTCCGGCAGTACCGCCTCGGTATCGGGCAAGAGGTAGGACGGCGGAACGCCGAGCGCGACGGCCAGGCGGTAGACGGTCGACAACTGCGGATCAGAGATGAACGGCTCGCGATTACTACGGGCGCGCTCCAGATTGGAAACTTGGTTCCGGTGGAGGCCGGCCTCGTGAGCAAGCGCCTCCTGGGTCAAGCCGCGCTGGCGCCGGACCAGCGCAAGGCGAAATGCAAACGAGTTCGCATAGGACCCCCAGTCGAGGGAGCCGCGGACTCGTTCTGCCACGCGCTCCAATCTGGTTGAGCCACACCACATTGTCAGCACACCGTGATGTGACTGCCCACTCGACGGGGTTCGGGTGCCCACTCGACAGGGTTGGGGTGCCCACTCGACGAGGTTGGGGTGCCCACTCGACAGGGATGGGGTGCCCACTCGACAGGGATTGGGTGCCCACTCGACAGGGATTGGGTGCCCACTCGACAGGGATTGGGTGCCCACTCGACAGGGATTGGGTGCCCACTCGACGGTTTGGGGGGCCTATCCCTTGGTGGCGACACCACCCAGATACGTGTTGACCACGGCGATGGCACCGATCTTGTCCGGCGCGGTGGTCATCGGGTTCGCGCGCAGGACGACGAAGTCGGCGACCTTGCCGGGCTCGAGTGAGCCGACCCACTTCTGCAGGCCGTGCTGGGTGGCCGGTTCGATGGTCACCGCCCGCAGCGCCTCGACCACGCTCGCCCGGTGCTGCGGTCCGAGGACGTAGGTCTTCGCAAAGTCCGGGTAGGCCCACGTCTGCCGGGTCACCGCCTGTTGCACGTACCACAGCGGGCGCGCCGGGGTGACCATCGAATCGCTGTGCAACGACCACGGGTTCCCGTATTTGCGGTCGTAGCCGATCGGGTCGATGTTCTGCGCCGCCCCCGGGTTCAACATGGCGCCGAAGGCGTCGCCCCAGTAGGCGACGTGCCCGATCAGGTGTGTCACCCGCACGTCGAGCGCGGGCACCTTCTGGCCGTCGACAACGTATTCTCCGCGCCGCAGCTTGCCGAGGTCGGCCGACACCCGCTCGTCGCCGACGGTGTGGTGGATGATCAGCACCGGTTGGGTCGCCCTTTTGCGCAGTTGCAACGTCGCCAAGGCCCGGACCGTCCACGCGTTGGCCCCGTTGCCGTTCGCGTGCACCTGGATCTGCCAGTTCCCGGCCATCCAGTAGTCGTTCAGGTCCTTCACGATCTCGTCCGGGCCGGCGACGTCGGCGCGGCCCTCCCCGGCGCCGGCGCAGTGGCCGTCGGCACGGTAGACCGTGGGCGCGGCCAGTTTGGCGGTGCACCCCTGGGTGGAGCCGTCGGCCCACAGCTTGATGCCCCGTGCACCGAGCCACCGCGGCAACACGCAATCCTTGTCGACGGCGGGGTCGCAACCCGGCCCTGTCGGGGTGATCCCGTCGCGGTTGGCGGTGTCGAAGGTGACCGCGGCGTTGATGCGCAGCGGAAAGTCCTTGCCGTCGGAGAGCAGCCGATCGGCGTCGAGGAGTCTGCGCCCGGCGACACCGCCGTCGGTGATGGTGGTCAACCCGGCCGCCCGCAGCTTCCCGATGGACGTGCGCACCGCGGGCAGGTTGTCCCTGATCAGCTTCGCCGGGTCGGCCAGGCTCAACCCCGTGACCCGGCTCTTCTCCATGGCGGCCATGAACGGCTGATAGCCGGCGGCCTCCTGCAGCGCGCCGGTGTACTCGCCGTTGTCGTCGCGGACCCAGCCACCGCCGCCCTTCGTGACGGCGTCGGGGACCGCGCAGTTCGGCGCTCCCCCGCAAACCGCGGCGAACGCCTTGCTGTTGGCATACGCGAGGTGCCCGGATTGGTCGAGGACGAACACCGGGCGGTCCTTGCTCACGCAGGCGTCGAGGTAGTCCTTGGGCCGCGCGGAGAACGGGATCGTGCTCGTCGTGCCGCAACGCCCGGGGATGAACTGCTGGCGCGACGGGTCGAGGTTCATGCCGAAGACGAACTCGCGGGCGTTCTTCTCGTCGACCGGCGCGACGGTCATCGACTGCAGCGCGGATCCGATATCGGCGAGTTTGGCGCACTCGGCAGCACTGCGGCTCTCGAACGGCGGCGGCAGACAGGGCGCGATGTTGTGGTCGCCGACGAGGTCCTGGATGAGCGTCGGCGCCAGGTGCATGTGCGGCTCGACGAAACCGGGCGCCAGCACCTGCCCCGGCGCGAGTTGCACCGTGGCGACGTCCTCGGGCAGTCCCGCGCGCACATGCGCCTCGGTGCCGACCTTCACGATGTGGCCGGTCCGGTTGACCGACATCGCCTCTGCCACCGAGTCCTTGGCGTCGACGGTGAGGATGGTGCCGACGTAGACGGTCGCCACCTCCGATCGGTCGCCACCACCCCCGCCACAACCCGTGAGGACGCCCAGCAATGCGGTCACCGCGACCAATCCCGTTGTGCGCCTGCACGACCGCATGTGGCCCTCCATCGTCGGGTGCCCGCCCGTTTCGGATGCTATCGACACTGGGCGCCCGATAGGCTCTATTCATGCCTTTCGCACTGCAACCGATTACCGAATCCTTCTTCGGCGAGGCCCCGATGCGGTACACGATCGACGTCGAGGTCCCCGCGGCACCGGACTACGTGTGGTCGGAGTTCACCCGGCAGGACACGCTGGACTGGTGCCTCGCACTCAAGCAGGTCACCTACACCAGCCCCGCCCCGTACGGCCCGAAGACGACGCGCACCGCCGTGCTCGCCCCGGGACTGGTGACCATCAACGAGCAGTTCTTCCTCTGGGAGGAAGACGCGCAGGCCCACCGCTACCGACACGCCTTCTACGGCAAGGTCTGCTCGGTGCCGGGCTTGAAGAACTTCGGCGAGTACACCGAGGTGACGCCCGCCGGAACGGCAGCCGCATCATCTGGAAGTTCGCGCTGCGGACCAGTGGCATCGCGCTGCCGCCCTTCCTCTCGGCGCCGATCACGGCCGCGGCGTTCGGGTCGGTCAAGGCCGACACCGTCAAGCACTTCGGCTGACCCAGGTCGACTCGTTCACGTCGGGATGAGAAAGGAACTGCCCGCGTTGTCGAGCAGTCGATAGATGTCGCGCTGCGGACCCACGTAGACCGCGTTGTTCGCCGCCATTGGCAACATGCTGCCGTTAGAACATGTGGCCCCTGACAGCAAGTACTTCCCGGGCGCCACTCCGGTCAGCGTGAACTCAATAACTCCGTCATCTTTGGCCTTGCCCTTGCCCTTGTATTCGACCTTGCCCTGATTGCGGACGACCGACATCGAGCATTCGACCCCGTTGGGGACACCCGCGATTCGCATGTCGACGGTGGAATCCCCACCCGTGGCCCGAGCCTCCATCTCGGCATGGGCGGGCGCGGCAAACGCAGTGGCGACGATGCTGAGGGCAAAGGCGCCGAGTATCGCGCCAAATCTGGTGGTGTTCATTCGTGGTCTCCGTTCGGGTGGACGCAATCCCCCACCGATGAAGAGGTGGCGTATACCCACGATGGCCGCTGCTCACCGAACTGTAACGAGTAGTCGACTACTCGAATACGACTCGAATACGACCCTCCACCTGACCCTGCCCCGATCAGGGGCAACGCCGAGCGCAGGCGGTCACGACAGCGCGCGCTCGAGGTCGGCGAGCAGGTCGTCGGCGTCCTCGATGCCCACCGACAGCCGCACCAGGTTGTCGGGGACCTCGAGCAGCGAACCGGCCGTCGAGGCGTGGGTCATCGCCGCCGGGTGCTCGATCAGCGACTCGACACCGCCGAGTGATTCGGCCAGCGTGAACACCGTCGTCGCGGCGCACAGGTCCTGCGCGCCCCGGCTGCCACCGGCCACCAGCACCGACACCATGCCGCCGTAGCGGCGCATCTGCTTGGCCGCCGCGGCGTGCCCCGGGTGCTCGGGCAGCCCCGGGTAGAGCACCTTCTCGATCTTGGGATGGGCGCCGAGGTACTCGACGACCTTCTCGGCGTTATCGCTGTGCCGGTCCATCCGCACGGCCAGCGTCTTGATTCCGCGCAGCGTCAGGAAGACGTCGAACGGACCGGGCACCGCGCCGGCCCCGTTCTGCAGGAAGGCGACGGCCTCGTCGATCTCCGCCGAGTTCGTGACCAGGATCCCGCCGACGACATCGGAGTGCCCGCCGAGGTACTTCGTCGTCGAGTGCAACACGATGTCGGCGCCGAGCGCCAACGGCTGCTGCAGGTAGGACGAGGCAAAGGTGTTGTCGACGACCAGCTTGGCCCCGCGCGCGTGGGCGACGGCCGCGATCGCCTCGATGTCGCCGATGTTGAGCAGCGGGTTGGTCGGCGTCTCGACCCACACCAGCCTGGTCTGCGGGGTGATCGCCGCCGCCACGGCGTCGATGTCGTTGACCGCGGCCACCGAATAGGTGATCCCCCACTGGGAGAAGACCTTGTCGATCAACCGGAAGGTGCCGCCGTAGGCGTCGTTGGGGATGACGAGGTGATCACCCGGGCGCAGCATCGCGCGCAGCACGGCATCGGTGGCGGCCATCCCCGACGAGAAGGCCCGGCCGTGCTCACCGCCCTCGAGAGCAGCCATGTTGGCCTCGAGCACGCGGCGGGTCGGGTTGCCGGTCCGGGCGTACTCGAAGCCGCCGCGCATGCCGCCGACCCCGTCCTGGGCGAACGTCGAACTGGCGTAGATCGGGACGTTGACCGCACCGGTCTGCGGGTCCGGCTCGAACCCGGCGTGGATGGCCCGGGTCGAGAAGCCCGTCGCCTGCTGCTCAGTCATTGGTTCCTCCGACGATCGGGTGGGTGCTCACGAAGGCCAGCAGGTCGTGGCGGGTGATGACGCCGATGGGCTTGCCGTCCTCGACGACCATCAGGGCGTCGGACTTGCTCAGCTCGTTGGTGGCCGCCGACACCGGCTCACCCGCGCCGATCAGTGGGAAGGCCTCGCCCATGTACTGCGAGACCGGGTCGGCGAGGCTCGCCTGTCCGGAGAAGACCGCGGAGAGCAGGTCGCGCTCGGTGACGGCACCGGCGATCTCGCCGGCCATGATCGGCGGTTCGGCGCCGACGACGGGCATCTGCGAGACGCCGTACTCGCGCAGAATCTCGATCGCGTCGCGCAGCGTCTCCGACGGGTGCGTGTGCACCAGATCGGGCAGGGTGCCGGACTTGCCGCGCAGCACGTCGCCGACGGTCGGCTCGTCACCGTGCTTGCCGTCGAGGGTCGAGCGCAGGAATCCGTAGCTGCTCATCCACTCGTCGTTGAAGATCTTGCCGAGGTAGCCGCGGCCGCCGTCGGGCAGCAGCACGACGACCAGCGAGTCGGGGCCCTCGCGCTTGGCGACCTGCAACGCGGCGACGACCGCCATCCCGCAGGAGCCGCCGACGAGCAGCCCGTCCTCGCGCGCTAGGCGCCGGGTCATCTCGAAGGAGTCCGCGTCGGAGACGGCGATGATCTCGTCGGGCACCGTCGGGTCGTAGGCCTCGGGCCAGAAGTCCTCGCCCACGCCCTCGACCAGGTACGGGCGCCCCGAGCCGCCGGAGTACACCGAGCCCTCCGGGTCGACGCCGACGACCTTCACCGCCCCCTTCGACACCTCCTTGAGGTAGCGGCCGGTGCCGGTGATGGTCCCGCCGGTGCCCACACCGGCCACGAAGTGGGTGACCTTGCCGTCGGTGTCGCGCCAAATCTCCGGGCCGGTGGTCTCGTAGTGGCTCGCCGGTCCGGCCGGGTTCGAGTACTGGTTGGGCTTCCATGCGCCGGGGATATCCCGGGCGAGGCGGTCGGAGACGTTGTAGTAGCTGTCCGGGTGCTCGGGCGGGACCGCCGTCGGGCACACGACGACCTCGGCGCCGTAGGCGCGCAACACGTTCCGCTTGTCCTCCCCGACCTTGTCGGGGCAGACGAAGACGCACTTGTAGCCGCGCTGCTGGGCCACCAGCGCCAGGCCGATACCGGTGTTGCCCGATGTGGGTTCGACGATGGTGCCGCCCGGCTTGAGCAACCCCGCGGCCTCCGCGGCGTCGACCATCTTGACCGCGATGCGGTCCTTGGAACTGCCGCCGGGGTTGAGGTATTCGACCTTGGCGGCCACGGTCCCCGAGCCCGGTTCGACGACCGAGTTCAGCTTGACCAGCGGCGTGTTGCCGACCAGGTCGATCACGTGATTGGCGATACGCATGACTCTATGGTCGCACCTGATCGGCGGCCGAGCGCACCGGGCCTGGAGTTGTCGAGCGGGATCGGTGCAAAGCAGTAGAGTTTGAACCGTGCCGTCAGCTGATTCCGAGGAGAAGGCCGAGCGGCTCCTCCGCGACGTCGGGGCCACCGTGGTGGCCGCCGGCGCCAGTGCCGCCGCGTCCTACGCCGCCTACAGCTATCTGAACTCACAGGCCGCCCACGCCCGCCAGATCATCCCGCGCCGCACCGACAACCCGCCCAACGGGGACGGCGTCTACTACCCCGACGGTCGCGGGCCGATCCCCTTCTCCCGGACCGTCGAGGTCGACCTGCACCTCGCGGTGTACGGGGATTCGACGGCGGCCGGGCTCGGCGTCGAGACCGCCGAGGAGACACCGGGGGTCCAGATCGTGCGCAACCTGGTCCGCGAGACCGGCAAGGTCGTGCGCTACAGCAACAAGGCGATCGTCGGGGCGACGTCGAAGGGGCTCGCCGCCCAAATCGACGCCTCGCTGGTCACCCGGGCGTGCCCGGACGTCGCGGTGATCCTGATCGGCGGCAACGACGTGACCGCGGTGAACCGGGTGCGGTCCTCGGCAAGGCGCCTGGGCCAAGCGGTGCGGCTGCTGGTCGACGTCGGCTCGAAGGTCGTCGTCGGCACCTGTCCCGACCTGGGCGTGGTCACCGCCATCCCGCAGCCGCTGCGCTGGGTGATCCGGCAGTACAGCCTGCGCCTGGCCGCCGCCCAGCGCTCCGCGGTCCGCGGCAACGGCGGCCGCGCGGTCCCGCTGGCCGACGTGCTGGCCAAGGAGTTCCTGGCCCGGCCCGAGCACATGTTCTCCCCGGACAACTACCACCCCTCCGCGGCCGGCTACGCGCTGGCCGCGAGCATCCTGCTGCCCGAGGTCCTCGACGCGGTCGGCGAGTGGGGCGGCCCGCTGCCGACGCCCCCGGAGGTGTCCGAGGCGGTGGAGTCGCGGCGCCTGATCAACCGGCTCCGACGCGTGGTGCCCACGGCCGCAGCCAAGGACTCGCCGGGCCGCTGATCTGCGCGGTGCCCCCCGGGGTAACCTGTGCCACATGCCTGAAGCAGTCATCGTCGCCCATGCCCGCTCCCCGATCGGCCGCGCCGGGAAGGGGTCCCTCAAGGACGTCCGCCCCGACGAGCTGAGCCGCCAGATGTTGGCCGCCGCCCTCGGCAAGGTCCCCCAGCTCGATGTCGCCGATATCGACGACATCCACTGGGGCATCGGCCAGCCCGGCGGCCAGGGCGGCTACAACATCGCCCGCGTGATCGGCGTCGAACTCGGCCTCGACCACGTGCCGGGCGTGACAGTCAACCGCTACTGCTCGTCGTCGCTGCAGACCACCCGCATGGCGCTGCACGCCATCAAGGCCGGCGAGGGTGACGTGTTCATCTCCGGCGGCGTCGAGAGCGTCTCCTCGTTCGCGGTCTCCGGTGGCGCCGACGGTGCCCCCGACTCGAAGAACCCGGTGTTCGCCGACGCGCAGGCCCGCACCGACAAGGCCGCCGCCGGCGGCGCAGGCACCTGGCACGATCCGCGCAACGACGGGCTGCTGCCCGACGTGTACATCCCGATGGGCCAGACCGCCGAGAACGTCGCCTCCTACACCGGCATCTCGCGCGAAGACCAGGACCGGTGGGCCGTGCTGAGCCAGAACCGCACCGAGCAGGCGATCGCCAACGGCTTCTACGCCCGCGAGATCGACCCGATCACCCTGGCCGACGGCACGACCGTGTCCACCGACGACGGTCCCCGGGCGGGCACCACCTACGAGAAGCTCAGCGAGCTCAAGCCGGTGTTCCGCCCCGACGGCACCGTGACCGCCGGCAACGCCTGCCCGCTCAACGACGGCGCCGCCGCGCTGGTCATCATGAGTGACACCAAGGCCAAGGAACTGGGGCTGACCCCGCTGGCGCGCGTCGTCGCGACCGCGGCCAGCGGCCTGTCGCCGGAGATCATGGGCCTGGGCCCGATCGAGGCGGTCCGCAAGGTGCTGCGCCTCGCGGGCAAGAAGATCTCCGACATCGACCTGTTCGAGATCAACGAGGCTTTCGCCGTGCAGGTCCTCGGATCGGCGCAGTCGCTCAGCATCGATCACGACAAGCTGAACGTCTCCGGCGGGGCGATCGCGCTGGGCCACCCGTTCGGCATGACCGGCGCGCGGATCACCACCACGCTGCTGAACAACCTGCAGACCCACGACGGCACCTTCGGCATCGAGACGATGTGCGTCGGCGGCGGTCAGGGTATGGCGATGGTGCTCGAGCGCCTGAGCTGATCTCCCGCAGCTGATCTCCCGCACCGGATCGAGAAAGCGGCCCCGAGGATCTCCTCGGGGCCGCTTCTTCGTCTACCGGGGCTAGTCGCGGAAGTAGCTCAGCAGCCGCAGGATCTCGACGTAGAGCCACACCAGCGTGACGGTCAGGCCCAGGGCCACACCCCAGGCGGCCTTCGACGGGGCGCCGGCGTGGATGAGCCGGTCGGCCTGGTCGAAGTCGATCAGGAAGCTGAACGCCGCGAGGCCGATGCAGACCAGCGAGAAGATGATCGCGATGGGCCCACCGTCGCGCAGCATTCCGACTTCGCCGGTGAACAAGCTGATGACCAGGTTGCCGAGCATCAGCACGACGACGCCGATGATGCCGGCGACGAGCATCCGGGTGAAGCGCGGCGTGACGCGGATGGCACCGGTCTTGTAGACGACGAGCATGCCGAAGAACACGCCGAAGGTGGCCAGCACGGCCTGGCCGATCAGGAGGCCGGCGTTGGCGTCGGCGACCTTGAGGTTGGCGAAGACGTGCGAGATCGCGCCGACGAACAAGCCCTGGAAGAGCGCGTAGGACAGCACGATGGCCGGGTTGTCCTGCTTGCGGCCGAAGGACGCGACCAGCACCAGGACCAGGCCGCCGATCGCCCCGACGGCCCACAGCGGCATCGCCAGCGCCGGACTGGCCTGGATGACCGCGTAGGTGGCGACCGCCGTGGCGGTGAGCACGCCCAGGGTGATCCCGGTCTTGGTGACGACGTCGTCGATGGTCATGGCACGCCCGACCTGGGCCGGTGCGTAGGTCGGCTGGCCGGCCGCGTCGAGGACGGCGTTCTGCGCGCCGGGCACCATCTGCCCGAATCCGGCATAGGGTGACGCGGCTTTTTCGTTGTCGCGGACGACGCCGCGCATCACGGGGTTGCTGGACTCTCGCACAGCAGGCTCCTTAGTTGGTAGGTGTAAAGCTCGTGGCTCCATCATTGCGTGTAACGTCCGGAGCCGCCGATCGGTTCCGACTTTACCCTTTCTTGACTATTGTGCGCGGTCGGCGTCCCCGCCCCGCAGTTCGCGCACGAACCGTTGCACCTCGGGGCCCCTCGCGTGCTCCCCGACCATCGGGAGCAGGCCCCGCCCGAGGCACGTCGCCCGCATGACGGACTCGGCGACCCGCAGGTCCTCGCCCCACGGCAGGTCCGGCTTGGCGATCATCAACGACGCGACGCCGTGCGCGACCGTCCACATCTCCAACGCCATCTGCACCTCGACGGCCACGCCCTCCGCCGGCGACGCCGGGTCGGGGTACCAGCCGAGCCCGACCAGGTCGGTCACGGCACCGGCCAGCCGGACGAAGGCCGCGGTGCGCAGCGCCTCGTCGACCATCGGTGTCGGGTCGACGCCGGTGTGGCCGAAGGCGAACCGGTAGACCGCGGGGTGGTCGAGGGCGAATCGCACATAGGCCCGCCCCATCGCGAGCGCCTGGTCGAGCGGATGGTCGTGGGCGGCCTGCGCGGCGCCCAACGCGCTGTCGAGGCCTTCGAAGTAGCGGCCGCACACCGCGTCGAGCAGACCGTCCTTGTCGGTGAAGTGCAGGTAGATCGCCGGCGGGGTGATGCCCACCGATTCGGCGACCGCGCGGATCGACACCGCCTCGGCGTCGGCGCACTCTTCGAGCAACCCCATCGCGGCGTCGATGATCTCCTCGCGCAGCTGCTCCCCCGATCCGCGCGGGGACCGGCGCCGGCGCGTCGTCACTGCCGCCCTCCCACGATCACGGCTTCACTACTCCGACAGCCCGATCTTGTCGTGCAGGCGGCGCAGCGACGGCGGCGCCCACCAGTTGGCCCGGCCCGCCAACCGCATGAAGGCGGGAACGAGCAGCATCCGGATCAGCGTCGCGTCCATCAGCACCGCGATGGTCAACCCCAGCCCGAACATGCGCATGAAGGAAACCTCGGAGGCGATCATCGCGGCGAACACGATCGACATGAGCAGGGCGGCCGCGGTGATCACCCGGCCGGTGCTCGCGAGGCCGAAGGCAACCGCGTGGTCGCTGTCGGCGCGCGTCTTGCCCGAGACGAGCCACTCCTCGCGGATCCGGCCGAGCAGGAACACCTCGTAGTCCATCGACAGGCCGAAGGCGACGCAGAACATCAGGATCGGCATGGTCGCGGTGATGAAGCCGGTGGCGGTCGTGCCCAGCGCCCCGAAGTGGCCCTCCTGGAAGATCCAGACGATGGCGCCGAAGGTCGCCGAGAGGGAGAGCAGGTTGAGGACCAGCGCCTTGATCGGCAGCACGATGCTGCCGGTGAACAGGAACAGCAGGATGAAGGTGGCGACGGCGATCCACAGCAGCACCCACGGCAGGTAGTGGTAGATCGAGGCGACGGTGTCCTCGGTGGCGGCGGTGATGCCGTTGAACTTCACGTCCGCGCCGACCGGTTTGGGCACCTCCCGCAGGTCGGCCAACAGCATCTTCCCGTCGGGTCCGATCGGATCGGTGTTGTTGGCGACGGTCAGCAGTCGGTGGTCGCCGTGGCGGTCGTCGGAGGTGCGCGGCGCGATCGGCCGGCCGTCGGCGAACACCGCGTCGGGGCTGGTGACCGCCTCGACGCCGGTGACCCCGGACAGCCGGGCGGCGAAGTCGTCGACGGCCTGATCGGTCGACCCAGTGACGACGACGGTGACCTCGCCGCCGAGTTTGTGGGCGTAGTCGTCGCGGATCTCGTTCATCGCCACGCGCGAGGTCTGCGACGTGGGCAGGATCCGGTCGTCGGGGAAGCCGAGCTTGATCGACAGGAACGGCGCGCCGAGGATCACCAGCACGGTGGTGGCGATGATCGCGACCGGTGCGGCGCGGCGCAGCACCCACTGCACGAAGCGGTACCACCGGGTCTGCTCGGTGGGGATGAACCCGCGCTCGGGGCGGCCGAACAGTCGGCGCACCGGGCGGCGCAGGTCCCAGGCGTCGATCCGGCCGCCGAGCACCGCGAGCAGCGCGGGGGTGATGACGAGCGAGCCGAGCAGCGCGACTGCAACGACGGCAAGTCCGGCGTAGGCGAAGGAGCGCAGGAAGTATTGCGGGAACAGCAGCAGTCCGGACAGGGACAGTCCGACGGTGATCGCCGAGAAGGTCACCGTCCGGCCGGCCGTGCCCATGGCGCGGTAGATCGCCGCCGGCCGCGCCATTCCGCCGGCGACTTCCTCGCGGTAGCGGGTGATGATCAACAGGGTGTAGTCGATGGCCAGGGCCAGCCCCATCGCGGTCGCGAGGTTCATCGCGAAGATGGAGACGTCGGTGAACACGGCGAACAGCCGCAACAGCGCCAGGGTGCCGACGATGGCGAAGATGCCGACCAGCAGCGGTAGTGCGGCGGCGATGACGCCACCGAAGATGATCACCAGGGCGATGAAGCTGATCGGGATGGCGATGGCCTCGGCGACGGCCAGGTCCTTGGCGACCTGCTTATTGGTGTCGGCGAACACCTTGCCCTGGCCGGAGGCGGTGATCCGCACGCCGTCGCGCTCGCCGGCGAACCGGTCGGCCAGGTCCTCGGCGCGGCCGGGGGCCACCGATTCGCCACCGCTGAGCCCGACGACGACCAGCGTGGACGACTTGTCCTTGCTGACGAGGTTGCGGGCCGCCGCGGGATCGCTCCAGATCGAGATGATCGGCTCTTGGACGAAGTCGAAGGCTTTGAGGTCGTCCACGAGCTGGCGCCCGACCCGGGCGACGACCGGGTCGTCGGTGACGTCGCGGTTGGGCGCATCGAGCTTGAAGACGATTTGGATGCCGCCGCGGTCGAACTCCTGCTCCAGAATCTTGGCCGCCCGCGCCGACTCGGCGTCGGGGTCCTCGAATCCGCCGGAGAGCAAGTGCCCGGCGACCCCGGCGCCGTACGCGGCGAACAGGACGAGGAGCACGAGCGCTCCGGCCAGCACGGCCTTGGGAGCCGCGAGCACGGTACGGGTCAGTCGTTCCACAGGCTTCTCCCCCACTTGGTTATCTGCGTTAAGTTATCGCCCGTCAGTCAGCGCGTCAAGGGGAGCACAGGCCGGTCAGGAGGCCGGCACGAACACGACGACCGGAGTCTGCCTGGATCGCCCGGCCGCGAGCTGGTCGAGCCCGCGGTCGATCTCGCGCCACCGGTCCCACAGTCGCGCGCGTTCCTCGCCGGCGGCTGCCCGGGCAACCATCCGGCGAGGGCCGTCGCCGACGTCCACCTCGCACTCGGGATGCGCCTGCAGGTTCAGCCACCAGGCCGGCTCGGGGTCGGCCCAGCCGTTCATCGCCATCGAGACCAGGGCTGGGCCGTCCGGGAAGTACCCGATGACGACGGTGCGTGGCCGACCGGAGCGACGGCCGGTGGTCGTGACGCGCATGGCGCCCCAGCCTCCCTTGCGGGGCCGCCACAGGCCGAGCCGCCCGCGACTGCCCCGCACCACCACTCGGTGGGTCGCCCAGAAGGCCCGGAAGAACCAGCGAGGGGGCAGTCGGGGCGGCTTCGAAACGGGTGGGTTCACGGTGACCTCCAGACTGCCGAAGCACCTGCACCGGCCCGCTTCCATGGTGCCACCCCGGCGGTCGTTTCACACCGGGGTGCGCCCATCCTCGGCGAGCGGCCCGACGAATCGGTACCGCGCGCCGATGAAGGCGCCGTTGCGCCCGGTGTCGAGCAGTTCGAGGTCCAGCCGTCGCGGCAGCAGTGGGCGGCCGGCGCCGAGGACGACCGGTGCGATCGAGAGGTGGACCTCGTCGAGGAGTCCGGCGTCGGCGAACTGCCCGGCCAGGTCACCACCGCCGACGATCCACAGGTCCTTGCCGTCGGCCGCGGCCAGCATCGCATCGTGGACGGGTCCGACACCACCCGACGCGAACCGGATGTCGGCACCGGGGACTGCCTCGAGCCCACGTGTCGTCATCACCCAGGCGGGCATGTCGTAGAACCACGCCTCACCGGTGGCCGCGAGGTGCGCCCGGACCCATTCGTAGGTCGTCGACCCCATCACGATCGCACCGACGCCCGCGAGGAACGCGCCGTAGGAACCGAAGCCGTCGTCGTCCTGCTCCTGGCGCAGCAGCCAGTCCAGCGAGTCGTCGGGGTCTGCCAGGAAGCCGTCCAGCGTGGTCGCGGTGTAATAGATGACCGTCATCGTGGTCCGGTTTCCTCTCCCCGCCCGCGGCGGGCCCAATTGATCGGATCGCCGTCGCCGGGTTCCACCCCGGCGACGGCGAGCAGGTGTCGCAGGAGATGGCGGCGGGCCGCGGCGAAGGTCAGTACGTGGGCAACGATTCCGCTGACCACGAAGCTCTCCGGCGGATCGCACAGCGCGTCGATGATCCGGTCGTCCCACGCCCCGCGGCGGTCGATGTCGCGCACCGTCGCCAGCCACCGCGTCGCCACCGCGTCGTGCCGCTCGATCAGCGACGCCGGGTCGTCGGGGGCGGTCGACGGGAAGCCGGTTCCCTCGATCGCGGCCAGCCACACCTCCTTGGCATAGACCAGCCGGGTCGCGACCTCGCACAACGATCCCTCCGGGCCCTCCCATGCCGTCACGACGTGATCGGTCAGCACGACGCGCCGGTACTGCTCGTCGGGGACCTGCTTCGCCAGGTCGAGCAGTTCGCGCGTCTCGTCGAGGTCGTGGCACAGGAGTTGCTCGGTCACGGGGTTCATCGTGGACTCCGTCGCGTGCACCCACAGCGACATGGGCGGGTGGAAGTGGATGCCGTTGGGCGACGGCAGCCAATGCGATACCGACGCGACGCTGGGCGGATGGCCGAAGGCCCGGGAGAAGGCGCGCGAGAAGCCCTCGACCGAGGAGTATCCCGCGGCCCACGCGGCATCGGTGACGCTGCCGCCCTGTCGCACCTGCCACGCGGCCCGTTCGAGCATCACCCGCCGCCGCATCGTCACCGGCGCCTCCCCCGTGCCCGCGGCCAGTTGTCGGGACAGGTGGAACGGCGAGGCGTACGCGTCGCCGGCCATGTCGGCCAGGGTGCGGTTCTCCTCATCGAGGACCGCGTCGAGGAGTTCGCGCAGTCGGTCGCGGCCCGCGGAGGTCATAGGGTCCAGTGTGACCGGCCGACGGGGGCCGCGCTTGACCGTTCTTGCGCAGAACGGCCGCGAGTGTCCGCGGTCATCCGAATGCCATCCGACCTGGCCGGCATCCCGGGGGGCCCACGGTCAGGCGGTATCGTCGTGGATCGCGCCCCCATAGCCCAATTGGCAGAGGCAGCGGACTTAAAATCCGCCAAGTGTCGGTTCGAGTCCGACTGGGGGCACCATGACACCTCTGCCGGCCTCCGGCCGGAGTGCGCCCACTGAGTTCGAGTGATGTCCCGGAGGGCGCACCATGACACCTCTGCCGGCCTCCGGCCGGGGTGCGCCCACTGAATTCGAGCGATATCCCGGAGGGTTGCAGACCGAGACCTGCCCCTGCGTCCCAAGACCCCCTGGACGGCACCGGTGGCGAAGCCTTCGATCCAGGATGGCCGACACGCGTTCCGCGGAACGCCACTGGGGTCGCATGCGCCTCTCCTTTCCCATACGCCGATACCTGCACCTTCTGCGGCGCATCTCCGCTGTCAGTACTCCGAACTAGGCTCAGGGCGCCCCCCCCCGAATTGGAGTTCACCCCGATGAAGAACATCCTCCGCGCCGTCGTCGTGAGCGCCGCGCTTGCAACCGCCCTCGCCGCCCCCGGCGTCGCGAACGCGACGAAGGCCCAGGCTGGCGCGACCGTCGTCTACGAGTTCACCGCCGACGCAGTGAAGAACACCATCAAGTACACCGGCAAAGACGGTAAGGCAGTGTCGGAGGACGTGCGGTTCGTACCGCTGCCTATCGGATTCTCCCGCGAGCAGTACGGCTATAAGGTGCGGGTCCGCATGGCCAAGACCGCTTCGGTGCAATCGAAGGTCGACGCCGACGTGTACGCGACTTGCACGATCACCCTCGACGGCCGCCAAGTGGCCTATCAGCGCATGTTGCAGGGCGGGATCGCCCGCTGCTGACCCCTCTCCCCCGCATCGTCCTCGCCCCCGATTCCACCAGCCTCGTGCGGCACAAACCCCGCCCACACGGACTACCCCGGAAGGCCCACCACCCCCGGGGTCGGCCCCACGGATTTTCGTGGCACGGCGTGCAGCTGCGGCCGCCGCTCGGAGCGCGGCCCGATGGCGCGGAGCGCGCCCAAGATGGCGATCAGGTCGACCCCTTCCTGCAGCCAGGCCCCGACGAGGGCCGGCAGGTACCCGAACGCGGCAATCAGCATGAGCCCCACACTGATCGCGATGCCGAGCCAAATGCTCTGCAGCGCAATGCGAACCGTCTCCCGACCGATCCGGATCGCGCGGGGCAGCCCGGCCAGGTTGTCGTAACGGTTGACCACGTCGGCCGATTCGCTGGCCGCGGTGGCGCCGCGCGCCCCCATGGCGAAACCGACGTCGGCGGCGGCCAGCACCGGCGCATCGTTCAGGCCGTCCCCGGCCATCAGCAGCGGGCGCGGTTCGATGCCGTCGACGATGCGGACCTTGTCGCCCGGCCGAAGGGAAGCGTGCACCTCGTCGATGCCGATCGACGCGGCGATCGGTTCGGCCGTGGCCGCGACGTCCCCGGTGACCATCAGGGTCCGCTCGACGCCGAGGGTGTGCAGCTCGGCGATCGCCGCGGCGGCATCGGGGCGGACCTCATCGCGCATGATGATGGCGCCGGCGAAGCGGTCGCCGTCGGCCACGTAGATGGCCAACTCGCCGGGCGAGAGCTCGGCCGGGGTGAGGTCGGCCGCGAATTCGGCCACCCACGCCGGCTTGCCGACGCGCACCGTCCGCGTGGTGCCGGCCGGGTCGTCGATCTGCGCGACGACGCCGTTGGTCGCGAACTCCTCGGCCCGCTGGACCTCCAGCAACGGCAGGGCCTTGTTCTCCTTGGCGGTACGCACCACCGATGCCGCGAGCACATGTGAGGAATACACCTCCGCGGAAGCGGCCAACTGCAGGACGCGGTCCTCGGTGAACCCGCCGGCGGTGGCGATTCGGACCAGTCGCGGGCGACCGGTCGTGAGGGTGCCGGTCTTGTCGAAGGCCGCGGTGCGGATCCGGGACAACTGCTCGAGGGTGCCGCCGCCTTTGACGATCAGCCCGCTGCGCGCGGCCCGGCCCATGCCGCCGAGGAAGGCGACCGGCGCAGCGATCAGCAGCGGGCACGGCGTGGCGACGACGAGCACCTCGGCGAAACGGACCGCCTGACCGCTCGCCGCCCAGGCGATGCCGGCGGTCAACAGCGAAAACGCGGTGAACGGCAGCGCGTAGCGGTCGGCCAAGCGCACGACCTGCGCCTTGCTCTCCGCGGCCTGCGCCACCAGCCGTACGATCTGCTGGTATTCGCTGTCGCGGGCGGGCGCGGCGGCGCGCATGGTGATAGCGGCGGCGCCGTTGACCGCGCCGCTGGCGATCTTCTCCCCCGCGGTGCGCTCCACCGGCAGGCTCTCCCCGGTCAGCGAGGACTCGTCGAAGACGGCGTGCTCGTCGAGCAGAACCGCGTCAACCGGCACGACCTCGCCGGGCCGGACCAGCAGCAGATCACCGCGCTCGACCTCCTCGACCGGCACCGACTCGGTCGCCGTGTCCTCGCCCGCGCCGCCGTCTGCACCGACCAGCCTCGTCGCCCGCTGCGGCGCCTTGTGCAGCAGCGCGGTGAGCTCGCGCTTGGACCGGTTCTGGGCGTAGTCCTCCAGCGCGGCGCCACCGGTCAGCATGCCGACGACGACGAGCGCCGCCCACGGCTGGCCGACGAGGACCGCGGCCGTGATGGCGGTGACCGCCAGGATGTCGAGCCCGGCGTGCCCGGAAAGCAACTGCCGGACCATGCCCACGGCCTCCCAGGCCGCGACCACCAGCGCATAGCCGCCGACGAACCAGGCCGCCCACCCCCGCAGCGGCGTCGCCAGCATGATCAGCCCGACGGCGGCCACCAGCAGCGTCGCGACGACCAGGGGGTAGCGCCTGATCACTGCCCGGATTCTCGTCACGGCCCCCAGCTTGGCAAATCCGGCGTCGGCGCGCAGCCAAGGCAAGGCTGCCTTGCCCCCCTTGGAAAGACGACGGCTCTCACGAGCGTCGCCGGCGTACCATCCAGACCGCGCCCAACACCAGGGCCGCGACGGCCACGACGAGGGCGTTGGAAACCCCCGACGTGGTGCGCATGATCCAGGCCTCGAGGTGGAACTGGTCGGTCGCGCCGATCAGGCCGCCCAGCGAGGCCGTACCGTCGGTGAGCACCAGCACCACCCCGACCGCGATGGTCGCCACACCGCCGACGATCATCGTGACCGAGTTGTGCCAGCGGCCGATCCGCACCTCGCGCGGCCGCACCAGGCCCCGCACGAACGGCAGGCGGTCCCAGGCGAACGCCAGGACGAGCAGCGGCGCCACCATGCCCGCCGCGAACACCATCAGGGTGATCCCGCCCAGCGCGGCGTTGCCGCCGACCGCGGCATAGGTCAGCGCCGCACCGAGCAGCGGGCCCGCGCACACCCCGGCCAGCCCGTACACCGTGCCCAGCGCGTAGACCGCGGCGCTCGACGCACCCGCCTCGCTGGTCGTGCGCGAGAGGGTGGGCACCGGGATGCCGGCGAGCATCACCGCCCCGAGCACAATCACCACCCAGGCTGCGACGGTCACGAAAGCCGTCCGGTGCTCGCCGACGAATGCGCCGAGGGTGCCGGCCAGGATCCCGAGCGGGACCAGCGTCGTGATGAGGCCGAGGTAGAACACCCCGGTCCGTGCGACGAGGACACCGGGACCGGTGAAGGCGTAGGAGAAGAACGCGGGCAGCAGCATCACCGAGCAGGGGCTCAGCAGGGTGAGGACGCCCCCGAGGAAGGCGCCGAGCAGGCCAAGCGACATCGGGTCAGCCGGCCTGCTTGATGACGTCGTCGAGGTAGGCGCGGAAGGTGTCGACGGGTTGCGCCCCGGCCAGCGCCTGGGACCCGGTCACGAAGAACGGGACGCTGGGCACGCCGAGGCCCTGGGCGTCGATGGTGGCCCGCTGCACCGCCGCGAGCAGGTCGGGGCGGTCGAGGTCGGCAGTGAAGCGCGCCAGGTCGGGCACGCCGGCCTTCCTCGCGAAATAGACCAACCGATCGCGCGGCAGGTCGGGGTGCCCCTTCTCCGGGGCCTCCGCGTAGACGGCCTTGGTGAACTCGAAATACCTGCCCTGGTCTGCCGCTGCCCGCGCGGCCACCGCCGCCCGCTCCGACTGCTCGCCGAAGAATGCCACGTCATGCACCTCCAAGCGCACCTTGCCGGTCCCGACGTACTCTTTCTCGATCACCGGCAGAACGGTGCGGCTGAACACCGCGCAATAGGGGCACCGCAGGTCGGTCCACTGCACCAGCACGACCGGCGCGTCGACGTCGCCCATCGCCATCGGGTCGGCACGGTCGCGGCGCACGACGGCGAGTTCACCGGGCCGCCGGGCGACGGTGCCACTCGCCCGGGACACGGGCACACTGGCGCGACCGGCAGTCGTCGGACCAGACTTGTCGGAGGTGACCTGCGCGACGGCAACCAGGGCGGCGAAGACTGCCGCCACCATCGATACGACGATGATCAGCCGCTTGCGCGAGGTGCGGCCCGGTGGTGCCGACGGGGAGTCCGCGAAATCGCTCATCCTCCACATCTATCGGGATTCGGCCCTCGGCGCCAATCGGCCCGATCGGTCAGCGGCGCGCCCAGGTCCCCAGCGGTGGCGCCAGCGGAGTCGACGGGGACACCACCAGGCGTGAGCGGCTGGCCTGCACGCTGATCTCGAAGATCGGCCGGCCGGCCATCACCTCGCGGACGAAGCGGGCGAGCTCCGGTGAGTGATTCGGTTGCGCTGCACGCACATCCAGCGCCCCGGCCATGGTGCGGGGATTGTCGTCGAGGCCCGGGCCGCGCGGCACGAGCCGCAGGCCGTCGGTGGTGTACATCGACACGTGATAGCTGCGCCCCGACGGCCCGGTCAGGATGATCGGGTGGGCGGTCTGCGCCCAGTCGAATTGTTCGGCACGGGCCCGCCAGCCGCCGGGCAGGCCACCGGCGAAAGTGACGGGGCTCGGCGCCGCCAGCGTCGAGGAGGACTGGTCGACGCCCGGGTTCGCCCCGGCCAGCACCGTGTCGGCGAGCGGGCGTCGCGTCGGGGTGAACTGCCACTGCGGTTGGGCCAGGCCCTTGTGCCAATAGCCGTCCTGGCCACCGCTGCGGCCCTCGACGCGCAGCTCACGATCCTCCATCCGGACGCCGGTGTCGTGAATCGAGATCCGGGCGGTCACCTCGCCGGGGATCTTCGGCTGGTGCTGCCATTCCTGCGCGGGCAGCGAGATCGCGGCGTACCCGGGATTGAAGCGCTCCTGCAGCTGGTCGGGCGCCGACGGCGTGCGACGGTCCTGGATCTGCCAGGTATAGCGGCCGGGGATATCGTTGGATCCGGCCAGGTCCAGGTCGTATTTGCGGGTGAACATGTCGCCGAAGCGGTTCATCACGAAGGTCACCGACCCCGACGAGGAGACGGACTCGGAGATGAAGCGCCCGCCCAGCGGTCCGCCGATCTCGTAGCTGTGGTCCGGCGGCAGCCACGGGTCCTGGAAGACGATCCGCGACCCGTTGCCGGTGAGGCTGATCAGCTGGACCAGCCCGGCGGCCGTCGGGTGGGTGTGGCCGCGCGCGTCGACGAAACTCTTGGACATGCGGTGGCTGATCGCCCACTTGTTGCGCGCCCGCCCCTGCGTGGGGACCTGCATGCCGGGCCACAGCCAGATCGGCGCACCGAACATCCGCGTCCAGTTCCAGAGCATCGGGCCGGACAAGACGTTGTCCATCGAGTAGATCCAGCCGTTGCGGTCGAGCGCGACCACCATGTTGTTGTTCACCGACATCGCCGCGATGTGCCCGTCCAGGCAGCCCGGGGTGCCGACCTTGCGCCACGGTGCACCGGAATTGCGCGGCCGGGTGAACAGGGAGCCGCGACGCAGCGCGAACTCGGCGTAGCTGTTGAACCCCTGGCCGTCGTCGCGGAAGTCGACCTTGCCGGGCAGGTCGAGCCCGCGCGGTGCGGCGGGCAGGTCGTTGAACTCCGAGAGCCCTCGCACGCTGGGCAGCGGCAGGAACAGTCCGGGCAGCGGCAGCACCACCTGGAAGGTGCTGAGCAGCGGGACACAGCTCAGCGGTTGGGTCGGGGCCGCGGTGACCGGCGCGGTGCCCGCACCCACCCCGGCCACCGTCGCCGCCATCACGACGACACTGCCGACCACCGAACGCAGCGACCTCCAACGCATAGCACTACCCCTCACAACTGGAACACGTTCCAGGGGATAGTAGCGGGCCACCCGGGCCGATACGGTGGGACTATGCCGATCCTGCCGGTTGACGACACCAATCGCGACGCGGCCAGCCGCGTACTCGCCCGCGCATTCCGCGCCGACCCGATGATCCGCTGGCTCATGGGCGACAACCCGAGACGCGACGACGCGCTGTTCGACTTCATCGGCCAGTACCACCGGTCGGCGGACGGCTCCGACCTCTATGTCGATGACGACGGCTCACCCGTCGGTGCGGCGATCTGGGACCCGCCGGGCTACCGCCCCGAGTCGAACCGGTGGAGGGACACATACCGGGCGTTCGCGGTGTTCCGCGGTCGGATCCGGCGCGGCGCCATCGTCGAAGACCTGTTCCCGAAGCTGCGGCCCGTCCAGCCGCACTGGTACCTGTCGACGATCGGTGCGATCGAGCAGGGCCGCGGAGTCGGCAGCGCATTGTTGGCGCACCGCCTGGACCGGATCGACGGGCCGGCCTATCTGGAAAGCTCCAACCGCGCGAACATCCCGCTCTACCAGCGGTTCGGATTCGACGTCGTCGACGAAGTGGTGCTGCCGATGGACGGGCCCTCGATCTGGCCCATGTACCGCCCCGCGCGGTAGCGGCTCGCGCGCCGCCCGCTATACGGGCACGCGCGCGGCGGCGGTGATGACGTCCATCATCGTCGAGTAGCCGACGCCGCCCGGCGAGATGAGCGACAGGTGCGTCCCCCCCATCACCTCGACGAGGCGGACCCGCGCCCCCGGGCACCGAGGCCGGGACAGGAAGTCCCGGGCGTTGGTGATGGGCACCACCCGGTCGCCCGTTCCGTGGACCATCACCGTCGGAGTCACCGGACAGGCCTGTGCCGCCGGGTCGGCCATCGCGTACCGCGCCGGGAATTGATCGGGTTGCCCACCTATCAGGGTCACCGCGTTGTGGTCCCCGCTTCGGGCCGCGTCGGCCAGCGCGAGCGGGCCGGCGATCGAGATCGCTTCTGCCGCATGTGAAGTCCCGTGCTGAGAGGCCCAGACCGCCAATTGCCCACCCGCACTGTGCCCGACGAGGATCAGCGGGCCGCGCACTCGGGGGAACCGCACCGGAAGGGTCGCGGCGAAATCTGCCGCGGCCGCCGCGTCGGTGAGCGTCGTGGGCCAACCGCCCCCCGAGCCGACCCGGCGGTATTCCACGTTGAAGACCGCGAACCCGCGGCCCGTCAAGTCCTTCGCCAGACGCTCCAGGCCGGCGACGCCGACATCGTCCTCCCAGCCGCCGCCGTGATACAGGACGATCAGCTGTGAGCGCGAACCCTGTTGCGGCGCAGGCAGAAAAAGGTCACCGAAATTCTGGGTCGGGTCCGCCTGGGCAACCGGATACGACAACCGGACCACCCGCGCCTGCGACGCCGCCCTGTTCAGCGCGCTTCGCGGCACCGGCGCGGCGCAGGCCGACACCGTCGCGATGGCGCACAAGCACAGCACCAGGAGCGCAAGCAATCGTCGTCGCATGCCCCGAGCATGCCCGAAGCCGCCTTAGCGCCGGCTGAGCCGTCGCAGCCTTCCCTTCTCAGGGTGCTTCAGAGTCCTCACAGCGCAAGCGCCACAGGCTGGAGCCAGATCGTCAGCCGGCGGTCGTCATTTCACCTCGAAGGGAAGTTCATCACCATGTCGAACATGACACTCTCGCAGCGCTCCAAGCGCCTGGTCGCCGCACTGGGGCTCGCCACTGTCCTTGGCGCCGGAGCAGGGCTGGCGATCGCCCACTCGGCGCCGTCGCACGCGGCGCCGGTCACCCACGGACAGCACCACGGCACCGACAACAACCGCCCCGACGTCCCCGGCCAGCCCGACGTGCCCGAACCCGGCGATGTCCCGGACTGAGTCGCCGCAGTGCGGGTGACACCCGGACACCGCGGGCCGGGGGCCGCCCTCACCGGCGCAGTCCCCGGCCCGAACTCAGCCCTCTCACAGTGCACGGAGTCCATGCTGGTCGGTATGCGAATCCTGCTCGTCGAAGACGACCGCAACATCGCCGAGACGGTCCGGCGCATGATGGTCACCGAAGGTTGGGTGGTCGACGTCGTGCACGACGGGGAAGCCGGCTTCGAGAAGGGGTTGAGCGAGCGATTCGACATCATCGTGCTCGACATCATGTTGCCGGGCCGCAACGGCTACGAGGTGGTGCGCGGACTCCGGGCCGCCGAGATCTGGACCCCGATCCTGATGCTCACCGCCAAGGACGGCGAATACGACCAAGCCGACGCCTTCGACTTCGGTGCCGACGACTACCTCACCAAACCGTTCTCCTTCGTGGTGCTCACCGCCCGCCTGCGCGCCTTGGCGCGGCGCGGTGCCCCCGAGCGCCCGGCAATCCTCGCCGCCGGCGACCTCACCCTCGACCCCGCCGCCCACATCGCCAAGCGCGGTGCCGCCGACTTGACGCTCACGCCGCGCGAGTTCTCCCTGTTGGCGTTCCTGCTTCGCCACAAGGGCGAAGTCGTCACCAAGCCGGAGATCCTCGACGGCGTCTGGGACGTCAACTACCAGGGCGACGAGAACGTCGTCGAGGTGTATGTGAGCTACCTGCGCCGACGCATCGACCAGCCCTTCGACCGCAAGTCGATCGAGACCGTCCGCGGAGTCGGCTACCGGCTCTCCCCCGACGGCGGCTGAGTCGCCGCCAGCGGCAGCCCGAACCCCACCGTGGCGCCCCCCAACGGCGAGTCGGCCACGACGACCTCACCGCCGTGCGCGTGCACGATCTCGCTGACGATCGCCAGGCCGAGCCCCGAACCTCCGGTCGACCGCCCGCGGGAGTGGTCGAGGCGGACGAACCGTTCGGTGACCCGCTCCTTGTCAGCATCGGGGATCCCCGGCCCGTCATCGGCGACCATCACCGTGACGGCCGAGTCGTCGACGACCATGGTGACCGCCACCCGGCCCGCAGCATGTCGGACGGCGTTGTCGATGATGTTGCGCAGCGCGCGGGCCACCTTCTCACCGTCGGCCTCAATCCGTGCGGGTCGGATGTGTCCGTCGATCCTCAGATCGGTCAGCGCCGCGAGTCGCGTCAATTCGGCGCCGACGATGTCGTCGAGGTCCACCTCGGCGCGGTGCAGCGAGATCCCCCGCTCGTCGGCCCGGGCCAACAGCAGCAGGTCGGCCACCATCTGTTGCAGGCGCAGGGCGTCGGGCAACATCACCGACCCGACGGTGTCGGCGTCGATCGACTCGCCCTTCGCGTGGGCCAGATCGAGGAGCCCCACCAGGGTCGTCAGCGGGCTGTTCAGCTCGTGCGAGGCGTCGTTGACGAACCGGACCTGTTGGGAGCGCGCCCCTTCGATCCGCTCGAGCATCTGGTTCATGGTCGTCGCCAGGGTGGCGATCTCGTCGCCGGTCGCCGGCACCGGCACCCGGCGGCCCAGGTCCCCGCCGGAGATGTCGTCGACACGACGCCGGATGTCCTCGACCGGCGCCAGGGTGCGGCCGACGAAGAAGTGGGTGAGCACGGCCATACCGACGACGATGAGCGGGAACACGATGCAGCACAGCAATGCCACCGTCACGACGAGTCGGTTCAGCGGTTCCTCGGCGGCCCCGACGGCCACCGTGAGGTGCCCGTCGGTCGTCGCGACCCCCACCGCGCTGGTCCGGTACTCCGCCCCGGTGTCGGCGGCGTGGGCGCCGTGGACGACACGGAGACGGCCGGGGGCGACCGGCCCGGTCAGCGGGCGGTCGAAGTGCTTGCCGTTGGCCAGCAGGATCCGGCCGGACGGGTCGAGGATCTGGATCACCTCGACGTTGTGCGACGACGTCAGCAGGGACGCATCCAGGCCGGTGACCCCTTCGGTCGCGAGCGCCGCCTCGATCTGGTGCGCGCGCGCCTGCGTCGTGGAATCGGCGGCCTGCAACAGGATGCGGTGCAGCGCGAAAACCATCGCGACGGCGGCAACGGCGAGGGCGAGTGTGACCAGAACCGTCGCCAGCAACGTCAGCCGCGCGCGGACCGGCCGCAGCCGGTCGCGCGCGCGGGTGACGGTGGGCACGATCACGACGTTAGCGTGCGCCCGTCGTTCTCGATGCGGTCCACGCGGCTGACCGTCAAATAGCCGACCAGCGCCACGATCACCACGCCGAAGGCGAGGTTGACCATCGTCGAGTTCATCCCCAGCCCGCCGGCGCTGTGCGGTTGGGTCAGCAGATCACCCATCGACGCGCCCAACGGGCGGGTGAGGATGTAGGCCGCCCAAAACGCGGCCACCGCATTGAGGCCGAATCGCAGATGTGCGACGGCGACGGCGGCGATCACCACGGCGAACAGGATCAGCGACTTCGGGTATCCCAGGGCCATCCGCTCGGCGATCAGGTCACCGCCGGCAGTGCCCAACGCGAAGGTCACCAACACGGCCAGCCAGTAGAACGCCTCGCGTCGCGGGGTGCGGATCGAGTGGATCGACAACGTCCCCTCGACCCGGTACCACGCGGCGAACACAGCGATCAGCGCGACGGTGAACACGGCAGTGGAAACCGGCAGCGGCACCCCCAGGACGTCGGTCAGGTTGTCCGTGATCAACGTGCCGGTCACACTGATCAGCAGGACCGCCGACCAGTAGACGACCGGGACGTACCTGTCGACGCGGAACTGGAGTGTGAGCACGACGACGAGCAGCGCGACGGTGACCACCGTGGTCCATCCCAGCCCGAATCCCAGGTTCCTGTTCAGGTAGTCCGCCGCTGTCTCACCGACCGTCGTGGCGAGGATCTTGATCAGCCAGAAGTAGAGGGTGACCTCGGGAACCTTGCTCAGCAGGTATCCCGCGCGGGCACCTCTGGTATGGGTGGGACTGCTCATCTCAGATCCTGTTCTGTGCAGGGGAACTGGCGAAGGCCAGCACCCGGGTGACCATTGGCGGTACGAGCAGCGCTGCCGAAGCCCCGAGAGCAGCCCCGCCGACCACATCGCTGAACCAGTGCGCTCCCAGATACAGCCGGGTCCAGGCGCACAGAGCGATCACCACCCCGGCGAGCAGCGCCCACCCGAACCGGCGGACCGGTTCCACCCCGACGACCACGAGTAGCGCGACGATCAACACCGCGGTGCCAGTGACGTGGCCCGACGGGTAGGAGAAGGTCGTCTCCGGCGTGCCGATCTGCTCGAGCGCGGGCGGGCGCGGGCGGGCCACCGCGACCTTGAGCAGGCCGTCGGCAACAGCGGCGACCCCGGCGGCGGCGACGATGGGCACCGCGCGGTGCAGCGAGCGGTCGCGCACGACCAGCGCGACTCCGATTGCCACCACCCAGATCGCCATCGCGGCGGGGCTGAAGAGCAGGCTCACCGTCTTGGCGACCGAGGTCAGCCCGTGGCTGCGGGTGCCGATCAACGATCGCAGGACCGCCGAGTCGATGCCGGTCGGCCCGGGCCGGTAGGCCAGCCACGCCGCGCCCACCAGGGTCACCCCCAGCAGTACCGCCCCGGCCACCATCGTTCGTGAAGAGATTCTCGACATACGGCCAGCCTCCCCTGATCCCGCTGAGGGGACGCTGAGCGTCGACCGCGGCAGCGGGTCCCTCACCGCGCGTCCGCGATCACCGGCGCGGCGCGCCGAGGCCGCCGATAGCCGACGACGATCCCGACCACCAGGATGGCCAGCAGTGCCGCCGACGTCCCCCAGGTCCCCAGTCCGAGGCCTCCCTTGGCGATCGGCTTGGAGAGGAAGTCGCCCACCGTCGCACCGAGGGGTCGCGTCAAAATGAACGCCGCCCAGAACAGGAAGACACCGGAGACGTTGGTGAAGTAGTGGGCCGCGAGGATCAGTGCCATGACACCCGCGATCAGGGCGGCACTGCCCGCGTAGCCCAACCCCGAACTGTCCGAGAGGTAGTCGCCCAGCGACGTGCCGAGCGTGTTGGACAACAAGATGGCCGACCAATAGAGAGCTTCACCGCGCAGGGTGGTGATGTGGGCGACGTCGAACGTCTCACCGCACAGCCGCCAGACGGCGAAGACGGCGGCCAGCATCGACACCAGCAGCACGGCGCCGTAGCCGTAGCCCAGCCCGTGGTCGGTCGAGGTCCCCGACCCGGGCCCACGGTTGATCAGATCAGACATCGTGGTGCCGGCCGTGCTGGTGGCCGCGATCACCGTCCAATACAGCGCGGGGCGGAACCGCTTGGCCCGCAACTGGGCGGCCAGGCTGACGACGAAGATGCCGACGAACAACACCGACGCCGCCGCGTACCCGAGCCGCAGGGTTTGGGCGAGCAGGTCCCCACCGGTCTCGCCCAGCGTCGTCGCAGCGATCTTGAGCACCCAGAACAGCGCAGTCACCTGGGGCAGTTTGTAGCTCGACGACACGATTCTCCTCCGGTTGGGCTGACCGGCCCGACGCTAGGCGCCACCCGCTTAGGGCGCGCTGAGCGACGGCGCGCGCGTAGGTTGGATTCGTGGACTTCCGCATCTTCACCGAGCCCCAACAAGGTGCCGCCTACCAGGACCTGCTCGCCGTGGCGCAGCGCACCGAGCGTCTCGGATTCGACGGCTTCTTCCGCTCCGACCACTACCTCAAGATGGGTGATGTTTCCGGACTGCCCGGCCCGACCGACGCCTGGCTGACGCTCGCCGCGTTGGCCCGCGACACATCGCGGGTGCGCTTGGGCACGCTGGTCACCTCCGCGACCTTCCGGCTGCCCGGTCCGCTGGCCATCTCGGTGGCCCAGGTCGACCAGATGAGCGGTGGCCGAATCGAACTCGGCCTGGGAGCCGGGTGGTTCGGTGCCGAGCACGACGCCTACGGGATCGGGTTCCCGCCGCTCCGCGAGCGCTTCGACCGCCTCGAAGAGCAGTTGGCGATCATCTCCGGACTGTGGGCGACCCCCGTCGGCGAGCCCTATTCCTTCCAGGGGGAGCACTACACGCTGACCGACTCACCCGCGCTGCCCAAGCCGGTGCAGTCGCCGCCGCCGATCATCATCGGCGGCCAGGGCAAGGTCCGCACCCCGGCCCTGGCGGCGCGCTACGCCGCCGAGTTCAACGTCGCGTTCGCACCGCTCGACGCCGTCGCGCAGCAGTACGCGCGGGTCGAGCGGGCGTGCGCGGAGATCGACCGCGACCCCGCGAGCATCACCCGGTCGGTGGCCCTGGTCCTGTGCTGCGGCCGCACCGAGGAGCAGTTCCGCCGCCGGGCCGCGGCCATCGGGCGCGACCCCGACGAAGTGCGCGCCCACGGTGCCGCCGGGACCGTCGACGAGGCGGCGGCGGCCATCGCCCGCTACCGCGACGCCGGTGCCACCCGCGTCTACCTGCAGGTCCTCGACATGGCCGACCTCGACCACCTCGACCTCGTCGCCGAGGACCTGGTCCCGATGCTGGACCGGCACCAGCCCCGAAGGCCGTGACGCTGCACCGCACCTGGACGCCGCCCTACCCCCTCGACCTGCGCGCGACCGTCGGGCCGCACCGTCGCGGCACCGGCGATCCGGCGATGCGCTACGACCCCGACGGATCGGTCTGGCGCGCCTCCCACACCCCCGACGGCCCCGGCACCCTGCGCCTGCGCCCCGTATCGGGGACCGTGCAGGCACAGGCCTGGGGACCCGGAGCCGCCTGGTTGATCGACCAGTTCCCCGACCTGCTCGGCGCGAGCGACGACCCCGCCGCCCTCGACACCGACCACCCGGTGGTGCGACGGCTGCAGCAGCGAGCCGTGGGTCTGCGCCTGGGCCGGACCGACCGGGTGTGGGAGGCGCTGGTGCCCGCGGTCCTCGAGCAGAAGGTCGTGGGGACCGAGGCCTGGCGGGCCTGGCGCTACCTGCTGCGCCACCACGGCGAACCCGCCCCCGGGCCGGACGACGCGCTGCGCGTCCCGCCGCCGCGGCAGCGGTGGGCCGAGATCCCCGCGTGGGAGTGGCACCGCAGCGGCGCCGAGCCGGTGCGCATGCGCACGATCGTGCGCGCCGCGGCGACCGACGTGGAACGCGCGGTCGGCCTGCTCACGTCGTTGCGCGGCATCGGCCCCTGGACCGACGCCGAGGTCCGGCGGCGCGCGCTCGGCGACCCCGACGCCGTCCCCGTCGGCGACTACCACCTGTCAAAGCTGGTGGGTCACACGCTGATCGGCGAACCGGTCGACGATGCACAGATGCTCGAACTCCTCGCCCCCTTCGCCGGGCAGCGCGGCCGCGTGGTCCGGCTGTGCGAATGCCAGGGCACCGGGCCCCCGCGACGCGGGCCGCGCATGTCGGTGCGGGACTACCGCGACTTCTGACCGGGTACTACCGTGACCGGTGGGGAGGACAGCCGATGAGCAGCACGATATCCGCATTCGGACAGACCGCCATCCGCCACTGGCATCTCGCGCCGCCCGAGGCGGATTCGGGTTTCGGCGGGCCGAGCGCGGCACAGTCCGGCCCGGTGGCGCTGGTGGACCCCAAGCGCTTTCACCCACTGGGCCGATGGTCGGCGACCCTGGAGTTCGTGACCCGGCAGGGCGACCTGCTCTTCGGCGACGCCGCCCGCGCCGCCGGTGCCCCGGGCGGGGACGTCCTGCACTACGAGTTGCGCGGCGGCCCCGGGCCGGTGGTCGTCCTGTTCGACCCCGCCCACATCAAGACGATCATGACCGCCGACGAATCGGTGGCCCCGTCGGCCACCCACCGATCCCCGCTGGCCCCGATCGTCGGACGCCGATCAGTCCTCACCTCGGTCGGCGAGCGGCACCGCCAGCAGCGCGCCCTGCTGTTGCCCCGCTTCCACGGCAAGGCGGTCGCGGCCTACCAGCGCAGCATCGACCGGGCCACCGACGCCGGGCTGAGCGCGTGGCCGGTCGGCAGACCGATCCCGCTGGCCGACATCGCCCACCGGATCACCCTCGACGTGATCATGTCGGCGATCTTCGGGCTGCCCGATCCACGGGAGGCATCGCCGGCCGAACGGGCCATGCGCACCGCCGTGCTGCGGCTGCTCACGTTGTCCACGACGCCGATCGCCGTGATCACCCAGTTGGCCAACGCACGGCGCGAGGATCCGATCGGCCTGCTCAAGCTGATGCTGATGACGGTGGACCGGACGGTGTACCGGGTCCTCGACGAGCGGCGGGCGGCCGGTGGCGCACAACAGGGCGACGACATCATGTCGCTGTTGCTCACCGCGCGCGACGCGGACGGGAACCCGTTGTCCGACAGTGAGATCCGCGACGAGCTGATGACCCTGCTGTTGGCCGGCCACGAGACGACCGCGAACACGATCGCCTGGACCTTCGAGCGCCTCACCCGGCATCGCGAGGTCTACTTGAAGGCCCGCCGCGCCGCCTTGTCCGGAGACGAGGACTACGTCGAGGCGGTGATCAACGAGTCCATGCGGGTTCGCCCGGTGATCCCCGTCGTCGCGCGGGACCTGTTGGCCCCGTTCGACTTCGGCGGCGCCGCCGCCGGACCCGATGTCACCGCGCTGGTGAGCATCCTGTTGCTGCACCACCGCGACGACCTGTACCCGCAGCCGTTCGCGTTCACCCCGGAGCGGTTCCTCGGCGTGCGCATCAACCCGTACGAGCTGATGCCCTTCGGCGGCGGGATCCGCCGCTGCCTGGGCGCGCCGCTGGCCATGGCCGAGTTGCAGACCGTCGTCGGCGCAATCCTGCGCCGCGTCGCGCTGCGCACCCACGACCGCCCGCCGGAGACTCCGCGCCATCGCAACGTGACGATGATCCCCGGCCGCGGCGGGGTGGTGATCGCCGACGCGATCGACTGACCACGTCTGCGACCACCCACCCCTGGGCGCTCTACTCCTGGGCTGCGATGAGCTGTTCGGGCGTCTGCCCGGTCGCCTGGAACACCACGCGCCGCCCGACGGCCACCGCGTGGTCGGCGAAACGCTCGTAGTAGCGGCCGAGCAGCGTCACGTCCACGGCCGCGGCCACGCCGTGCGGCCACTCCCGGTCCATCAGCACGCTGAACAGGTGCCGGTGCAGGTCGTCCATCGCGTCGTCGTCGGTGCCCAGCGCGAGCGCCGCCTGAGGATCGAGCGACCCGAGCACCTCTCGGGCGCCATGGGCCAACCGCACCGCGAGGCGGCCCATCTCGGCGAAGTAGCCGCGAACCTCTTCGGGCAGCGCCGGGTCGGGATGGCGCAGCCGCGCCACCTTCGCGACGTGCAGCGCGAGCGCGTACATCCGGTCGATATCGGCGGCGATCTGGAATCCGGCGACGACCTCGCGGAGCTCGCCGGCCACCGGGGCCTGCAGCGCCAGCAGCTTGAAGGCCTTGTCCTCGGCGTCGGCGGACAGCAGCGACATGCGCTCGCGGTCCTCGAGGAGCCGCTCGGCGACGTCGAGGTCGGCCTGCAGCAGGGCCTGGGTGGCATGCTCCATCGTGGTGCCGGACAGATCGCACATCGCACCGAGGGTGGCGTTCAATTCGGCGAGTTGCTCGTGGTAGACAGCGCGCATTGGGTGGTCCTACTTCCTGGAGTCGAGTGGTGGGGCGAGACGATCAGCCGAAGCGACCGGAGATGTAGTCCTCGGTCTCTTTCTTCTGCGGATTGGAGAACATCGCCTCGGTGTCGTTGAGCTCGACGAGCTGGCCGGGCTGCCCGACGCCCTCGAGGTTGAAGAACGCGGTCTTGTCGCTGACGCGGGCCGCCTGCTGCATGTTGTGGGTGACGATGACGATGGTGAACTCCTTCTTGAGCTCACCGATCAGGTCCTCGATCGCCAGCGTCGAAATCGGGTCGAGGGCCGAGCACGGCTCGTCCATCAGCAGGACGTCGGGCTCGACGGCGATCGCCCGGGCGATGCACAACCGCTGCTGCTGGCCGCCGGACAGGCCGCCGCCGGGCTTGTCGAGACGGTCCTTGACCTCGTCCCACAGGTTCGCGCCGCGCAGGCTGCGCTCGGCCACCTCGTCGAGCTTTCGACCGTTGCGCTCACCCTGCAGCTTGAGGCCGGCGACGACGTTGTCGCGGATCGACATCGTCGGGAACGGGTTGGGCCGCTGGAACACCATGCCGATGGTGGCGCGCACGCTCACCGGGTCGATGGCCTTGCCGTAGATGTCCTCGCCGTCGAGGAGCACCTGCCCGGTCGCGTAGGCACCCGGGCTGACCTCGTGCATGCGGTTGAGGGTCCGCAGCACAGTGGACTTGCCACAGCCCGACGGGCCGATGAAGGCGGTGACGCTGCGCGGCGGCACCTTGAGCGACACGTCCTTCACTGCGAGGAACTTGCCGTAGTAGACGTTGAGATCGTTGATATCGAGGCGCTTGGCCATGGTTGTTCTGTCCTTACCGGGGGTTCTGGGTTCAGGATTTCTTGGGCGCGAACACGGTGGCGACGACCTTGGCCCCGACGTAGGCGATGGCCACGAGGATGACCAGGGTCAGCGCGGCGCCCCACACCTTGTCGAAGGCGCTCGGGCCCTGGCCGTACTGCTGGACCATCATCAGCGGCAGCGATTCCTGGTTGCCCGCGAACGGGTTCCAGTTCATCGCCCGCGTCGACCCGACCAGGATCAGCACCGGCGCCGATTCGCCCATCACCCGGGCGATGGCCAGCATCACGCCGGTGACGATGCCCGACAACGCGGTCGGGAGCACAATCGACACGATCGTCTTCCACTTCGGCACGCCCAGCGCGTAGGAAGCCTCGCGCAGGTCCTGCGGCACGATCTTGAGCATCTCCTCGGTGCTGCGGACCACCAGCGGCATCATCAGCAGGACCAGGGCGACCGCGACGAGGAATCCCATTCGCGGCAGGCCCATCGTCGTGCGCCACACGGCGTACACGAACATCGCGGCGACGATCGACGGGACGCCGGCGAGGATGTCGACCATGAAGGTGGTCGCCCGCGCCAGGAACGAGGTCCCGTCGGAGTACTCCACCAGGTAGATCGCGACCATGATGCCCAACGGCACCGAGATCACCGTGGCCAGCAGCGTCTGCACCAGCGTGCCGACGATGGCGTTGGCCGCTCCGCCGTAGCGCGCCGAGCTCGTCCACCACTGCGGGTCGAGGATCGGGCCGATGCCGTGGGCGACCAACGTGCCCAGCAGCCACACGAGCGGGATGAGCGCGATGACCACCGCGGCCACCACGCCGCCCTGCGCCAGCATGTCCACCGCCCGGCGACGCGCGCCGAGCGGCTTGAAACTCGACCCCGGCCGCTTCGGCGCCTCGTCGAGCCCCGAGCTGGTCGAGGTTTGCACGTTCGTCATATCAGGCCTGCCTTCTGCCGACGATGGCGCGCGCGGCCGCATTGACGACGAACGTCAGCACGAACAGGGCCAGTCCGGCGGAGATGAACGCACCGGTCTTCGCGGGCGTGTCGAACTCGGCGGCGTTGTTCGCGATCTTCGTCGCGAAGGTCTCACCGCTCTCCATCAGGTTGAAGTCGATCGGCCCGGTGTTGGAGATGATGAGGTACAGCGCCATCGTCTCGCCGAGCGCGCGGCCCAGGCCCAGCATCGAGCCGCTGATGTAGCCGGAGAACCCGAACGGCAGGACCGCGGTGCGCACGACCTCCCACTTCGTGGCGCCCAGCGCCAATGCCGCTTCCCGGTGCGCGCGCGGGGTCTGGGTGAAGACCTCCCGGGTCACCGCGGTGATGATCGGCAAGATCATCACCGCCAACACGATGCCGGCGGTGAGCAGCGTGCCACCGGTGGACATGTTGGTCACGTTGTCCTTCGGCTCGCCGAAGAACGGGAGGAAGCCCAGGTTGGCCACCAACCAGGTGTTGACCGGCACCATCGCCGGGCCGAGCACCAAAATGCCCCACAGGCCGTAGACGATCGACGGAACGGCGGCGAGCAGGTCGACCAGGTAGGTGACCGGTCCGACGATCCGCTTGGGCGCGTATTCGGTCAAGAACACCGAGATGCCCAACGCGATCGGCATCGCGATGACCAGCGCGATGAGCGACACCAGCAGGGTCGCGTAGGCCAGCTTGGGGATACCGAACTTCAGGTCGCCGCCGCCGACGATCCAGTCACCCTGATAGGTGAAGAAGTTCGCCTGGTTGTCGGCCAGCGACGGCGCAGCAGAGATCACGAGGAAGGCCGCGATCAGGGTGATGACCAGGGTGACCAGGATCCCCGAGCCGGTGGCCAATCGGCGGAAGATGGCATCGCCCAGCCGACTGGCGGCTGAGCCGGTAAGGGTCGAGGCCCCCGGCCCGCCCGAGGGCGCCGGCGTGGAGTCGCCGGCGCCCTCGGGTCGTGCTTGGCGCCCCGAGATGGGTGTCGTCATGTCGTCGGAAACCGTCACGCCACTACTTCAGTGCGTCGATCGACGGCTTGAGCTTCGCCTGGTATCCCGCCGGCAGGGGGACGTAGCCCAGCTTCGCCAATCCCTCTTGACCGGAGGTCAGGATGGTGGTGAACGCCTCGCGCATCGCCGGGGCGGTCTTGGCGTCGGCGTATCCGGCGCTGCACACGACCGAGTACGGCGTGAGGATCAGCGGGTAGGCACCGGCCGTGTTCGAGGCGAACAGGGCGTCGGCGTCGACGACCAGGTCCTTGCTGCCCGGGTTGGCGAAGGTGATCGAGTCGAGCGCCTTGGCGGCCGATTCGGCGGTCAGTTTGACGGCACCGGAACCGAAGTCGACCGCGGCGACGCCGAGATTGTTCTCGGTGGCGAAGCCCCACTCGACGTAGGTGATCGAGCCCGGCGTCTTCTTCACCGTGTCACCGACTCCGGTGGACTTCGACGCCGCCGCACCGCCCTGTCCCTTGAACTCCTTGGAGTGCTCGTGCGGCCACGCCTTGGGTGCCGCGTGCTGCAGGAACTTCTGGAAGTTGTCGGTGGTGCCCGAGCTGTCGCTGCGGTGCACCGGCACGATCTTCGACGCCGGGAGCTTGGCACCCGGGTTGAGCTTGGCGATCGCCGGGTCGTTCCAGGTGGTGATCTTCGAGTCGAAGATCCCCGCGATGACCGCCGGCGACAGCGTCAGGTCGGCGACGCCCTCGAGGTTGTAGGCCAGGGCGACCGGGCCGGCGACGAGCGGGAGGTGCCAGGCGTCGTTGCCGCCGCAGCGCGCCTTGGCCTTGACGGCCTCCTCGGTCTTGAGGGGCGAGTCCGACCCGGCGAAGTCGACGTCGCCGGCGAGGAACTTCTTGATCCCGTCACCCGAGCCGCTGCCGGTGTAGTCGAGGACCGCGCCTCCCTTTTCGGTCAGGACGTTGCTGAAGTGGGTCATCGCCTTCTGCTGTGCGGTCGATCCTTCGCCGGTGATGGTCACCGAACCGGATCCACCACATGCCGACACCGCCATCACGGCTGCCACTCCTGCCACTGCCGCGCTCGCGCGGACCACCTTGCGCTGGTTGCTCACCATCGACCTCTCGTTCTGGGCGGCCCGCGGTTGGGGCTCGTCGAGAACGGACGCTATGAGTCGCGAATGGACGCGCCGGAGCGAGAAGGTGAACGTGAGCCGAACCGGTCTTGTCCGGTTCACGAAGATTCCTGTGCGGCCCCAGTGGAACGCGCACTGTGTCCGAGGCCACGGCAGCGCGGCCCCCACTAGGCTGGCGGAGTGCCGCAAGCATCTGACCTCCCCACCCTGGTGGGTCTACTCGGTCCGGTGACCGTGTCGGGCCGGCCGGTGGCCGGATTGCGCGCCCGGCGCCTGCTCGCCTCGCTCGCCCTCGCCGATGGCCGGCCGAGGTCGGCGACGCGTCTCATCGACGACATTTGGGAGGACGATCCGCCCCGGTCGCCGCAGCAAGCACTGCAGACGCAGATCTCGCGGCTGCGCCCGCTGCTGGGCGGTGGCTCGATCGAGGGTGTCGGCACTGCCTACCGGCTCACCGGGGTCGAATCCGACCTCGCCCAGGCGCAGCGCCTCGTCGCCGGGGGCGGCAACGCGAACATCGCCGAAGCGACCACACTGTGGCGCGGCGCTCCCGGGGACGACCTGGGCGCCGAGTCACCGGTGGCGCGGGATCTGCGGCGCGCGGCAACGGCGGTACGACGGAGGCTCGATGACGCGCTCGCGGCGGCGGCGCTGAACGACGGCGACTTTGGACTTGCCCGGGAGATCGCCGAGAACCGTTGCGCCGAAGACCCGCTCGACGAAAGCGCTCATGTGTTGGCGATGCGAGCCCTCGCGGGCGAGGGCCGTCGAGCCGACGCGTTAGCCGTCTTCGCCCGGCTGCGGCGCCGGCTGGCCAAGGACCTCGGAGTGGAACCCGGAGCCGAGGCGGCCGCCCTGCATGCCGAGCTGATCGACGACTCCATCGAAACCGTGCGAGCACCGCGCCGCCCCCGCTCAGTCGGACTGCGCGCCGAGGCCACCCCGCTCATCGGCCGCGACGACGATCTCGCCGCCCTACTCCGGGCCATCGAGGACCATCGCGTGGTCACCATCCTCGGGCCCGGCGGGGTCGGCAAGACCCGGATCGCCAACGCGGTGGGGAACGCGCTCGCCGACCGGGGACTCCCGGTGTTCCTCGTCGAACTCGCCTCCGTGCGCAATGGCGCCGATGTCATCTCCGCGCTCGCGCAGGCGCTCGACGTCGGTGAGGCCGACTTGAGCGCCCCCGGTCTGCCTCGCCTGGCGGTTGGCGATCTCGACGCCCGGCTCGTCGACGGGTTGCGCGGACGGGCCAGCGTCCTCATCCTCGACAACTGCGAGCACGTGGTCGACGCAAGCGCGCGAGTCGTTGCCGACCTGATCGCCGCCGAACCACTCCTGCGCGTGGTCACCACCAGTCGCGCGCCCCTGCAGATCGCGGCCGAACAGGTCCATCCACTCCCCCGGCTCCGGGTGGACGGGGCCGACTCCCCGGCCATCGAGCTGTTTCGGGTGCGGGCCCGCGGTGTCCGCCCCGACCTCGAACTGCCCGAGGGCGAGGTCACCGCACTGTGCCGTCGCCTCGACGGGTTGCCGCTGGCCATCGAACTCGCTGCCGCGCGAACCCGGACGATGAGCGTCGAGGAGGTGGGCCGACGCCTCGCCGAGCGACTCGACGTTCTCCGGTCGTCGGACCGCACCGCCCCTGACCGGCACCGGACGCTCCACGCCGTCATCGAATGGAGCTGGGATCTGCTCGAGGACGATTCCCGCGACGCGCTGCGCCGTTTGTGCCGCTTCCCCGCCGGGTTCTCAGCGGCCGCCGCGGCCACCGTCCTGCGTTCCGGACCCATCGACGACGCCCTAGAAGCCCTGGATGCCCTGGTCAACCAGTCGCTACTCGGATTTTCCGAAGACGGCGGCCAGCCCCGCTACCGCATGCTCGAAATGGTGCGCGAGTTCGGTGAGGAACAACTCGGCGCCGCGGCCCGCACCGAGGTGGACACGGCCATGGCCGGGTGGGCGCGTGACTTCGCCGCCGACGTTCACCGACGTTTCGAGAGCGGGTTGGACCGCACACTGATCACCATCGTCGCCACCGAACTGGAGAACCTCGTCTGGGTGCTGCGCCGCTCGTTGGCCGGTGATCCGGCGACGGTCGTGACGGTCTTCCCACTGATCGCCGGGTTCTGGGCGATGAGGGGGATGCACGCGGAGGTGCGCGCGTGGACAGAGCCGATCCTCCGCGCCCTGCCGGCGCCGCCGGCCGACCCAGACGACCAGACCCGCGAGAAGTGGCAATGGACGCTGCTGCTGGTGATCGGCCATAGCATCCCCGATCGAGCCCTGCGGTCGATTGCGCTCGGCCGTTCCCTGGTCCGCGTCCTGCACCGGCCGGCGCTGCGATTCAATCTGGCGGCGGAGTTGCTGAGCAGCCTGCTCCTGTCCCAGACGGTCACCGACAGCGTCCGCACCGCATTGCGCGCCACCTCGTCGTTGAATCCGGAAGTCCGCCAGATCGCGCTCGGCCTGCGACTCACCTTGCGGGAGAATGCCGGCAATCTGCACGGGGCACTCGCCGACGGGGACGCACTGCACGCGACGATGAATCCCAACGACCCGTGGCTGACCGCGACACTCGCGGTTCGCACGGGCAGTGTCTACTCACAGCAGGGGCGGTGGGGCGAGGCAGTCGACTACTACCGAACCGGTGTGACGTCGCTGGCGTCCATCGGGGCCGACGAGGACGAACAGCAGGCCCGCGGCTTCCTGATCGCCTCATTGCTAGCAGTCGGGCGCCTCGAGGAGGCCGAGCGGGAGCTGACGATCCTGGCCGACGGATGGCGGCCCGGCGACGGCGACCCACAGGGGTACCCCGAGGTCGCGGCCGGGATGTTGGTCGGCTTCGCCGAGCTCGCCCGCGCCCGTGGCCGGTCTGGTACGGCGCTGTACGCACAAGCGGGGCGCCTGCTCGTCGACCAACACCCGATGGTGGCACGGGATCCGGGCGCGCTGATGGTCTTGTCGGTCATCGTGACCGGCCTGTCCCTCGGCGGCGACTGGGCACATGCCCGCTCGATCGTCGACTTGGTGCGCGACGGACTGCGCGACATGTTCTCCCCCGCCGGCTGGCACGACGTGCCCCAAGCAGCGACGTTGGCAATGGCCACCGGGCTGTTGCTGTCCACCGACCCCGCCGAGGACGACGATTCACGCCGGACCGGCGCGACGCTGATGCTGCTGGGCAAGCGGCTCGACGCCCGGCGCGACTACCGTACGCTCGACGAGGTCTATCAGCGGTCGCGCTCGTACTCCGCACTGACCGAGGCCCAATGGCGAGAGATCGCCGACCGCGTCGCATCGATGTCTCGACGCAACGCGGTCGACGAGTTCTGCCGACTGGTCATTGACCGGCAGTGACCTACCGCGCCTCACGGATATAGGCACGCACCGCCATCGGGGCGAAGACCGCGGTGATGATCGCCGCACCGACCAGGCTCCACACGACGTGGGTACCGACGTGGCCGTTGTTGCACATCTCGCGCACCGCGGAGACCAGGTGGCTGATCGGGTTGACCTTGACGACGCCCTGCAACCAGCCGGGCATCGTCTCCACCGGGACGAATGCGTTGGACATGAAGGTGAGCGGGAACATGATCAGCATGGAGATGCCCTGCACCGTGGACGCCTTCTGCATCAGGCAGCCCATCAATGCGAAGACCCACGACACCGCGAAGCTGCACACGATCACGAGCAGGATCGAGCCGAGCACCCCCAGCGGGTCGGGGCGCCACCCCATCGCAAAGCCGACGCCGAAGGTGATCAGCGTGGCCAGCAGGTAGCGCACCACGTCGGCGAGCAAGGCGCCGGCCAGCGGTGAGATCCGGGCGATAGGCAGCGAGCGGAAGCGGTCGAACACCCCCTTCTCCATGTCTTCGCGCAGCTGGGTGCCGGTGACGATGGAGGTGACGATGACCGTCTGCACCAGGATCCCCGGGATGATCACGGGCAGGTAGGCGTGGACGTTGCCGCTGATCGCGCCGCCGAAGATGTAGGTGAACATCAGAGTGAAGATGATCGGCTGCAGGACGACGTCGAACAGCTGCTCGGGGTTGTGCCGGATCTTCAGCAGGCCGCGGTAGCCCAGGGAAAGGGACTGCCGAACCGTTTCGGCGAATCCGACGGAGGGCTTCGCCTCGGCCCGGACGGCGGCAGTCGAGATCGGCTGCCGGGTGAGTGTGGTTGTCATGTGATGAACTCCTCTGGGTTGGTTTGGTCAGTCGTCGGCGCCCGGTTTGGGCTTGCCGGTGAGGGCGAGGAAGACCTCGTCGAGGCTCGGCTTCTGCACCGAGATCTCCTCGACGTCGATCCCCTGCTCGCGCAAGGCGATGAGGACGTCGGGCACCGCACTGGTGCGGTGCAGGCTGACTGTGACTCGGGCAGCCTCGGGGCTGAGCGCCGCCGGTTCGCCGACGACGAGTCCGGCGATCTGCGCCACGCGGGCAGCCTCGGTGCGATCGGCCGGAGTGAGCTGCAGGGTCGACGCGCCGACCGAGGCCTTGAGCTCGTCGGCGGTTCCGTCGGCGATGACGACGCCGTGGTCGACCACCGCGATGCGATCGGCGAGTTGATCCGCCTCATCGAGGTACTGGGTGGTCAGCAGCACAGTCGAGCCATCGGCCACGAGCTTGCGGATCGTCTCCCACATCTGTGCCCGAGTCCGCGGATCGAGTCCAGTCGTCGGCTCGTCGAGGAAGAGTAGTGGTGGCGTGTCGATCAGACTCGCCGCCAGATCGAGGCGCCGCCGCATACCGCCGGAGAACTCCTTCAGTGGACGCCCGGCGGCCTGCCCGAGCCCGAAATCGGCGAGCAGTTCCTCGGCCCGTGTGCGCGCCTGCGGCCGGGACATCCCCAGCAGTCGGGCGAACAGCACCAGGTTTTCGGTGGCCGTCAGGTCCTCGTCGACCGAGGCGTACTGCCCGGTCACCCCGACGAGGGATCGGACTGCCACGGCGTCGTGGACGACGTCGTAGCCGAAGATCTTCGCCGCTCCGCCGTCCGGCCGCAGGAGGGTGGCCAGCATGCTGACCGTCGTGGTCTTGCCCGCACCGTTGGGCCCGAGCAGCCCGTACACCGATCCTGCGGGCACGGCCAGGTCGACGCCGTTGACGGCCCTGGTCGCACCGAAGTGCTTGACCAGGCCGCGGGCGTCGATCGCGAGTTCGGTACCGGTTGAACCGGTTGCGGCCGCGGCCGCTTCAATGAAGGTTGTCATGCCGACAACGGTCCACCCGGCCGCTGTCGTGGCGCTTACATCGGCTGGCGTGGGCTGTCGCGAGTTGTCACGCGCAGGAGCGCCCCAGAGCGGCGATCACCCCGTCGCTGATCCCGCGCGCATAGGCGCCCAGTGCCGGCGCCGGGACCGGGATCGAGCCACCGGTCCCGCCGGCGCTGAACTCGTTGTAGACCCACGGCGTGTTGACCGCGATCAGCGAGATCACCGGGATGTTGCCGGCCCACAGCGGTGCACGGCCGCCGAAATCGTTGTCGCGCACCACGACCCGGTGCCCCTCGGCCCTCGACCGGGCCGCCGCCATCGCGCCGGCATAGCGCTGGCTGGCCGCGGCCGTGCTCGGGTTGGAGAACACCACCCGTCGGGGCTGCCCGTCGGCGCCGGTGCCGCTGCGATACAGGCCCACGCGCTGATCGAACACCGCGTTGACCCCCGGACTGGTGTGAATGCTGACACCGATGGCCGCGCCGGCGCGCTCGGCGCGGGACACCCGCTCGCGGTAGCTCACGCTCTCGCGCGGGGAGCGCTTGAGCAGCACGACGCGGTAGCCCCGACCGCGCAGCGCCGCGGCCACCCGGGTCGCGACGGTGAAGGCGTCACCGTCCTCGGCGCCGTTGGGGTAGTCGATCTGCGCCACACCGGTCACCCGGTCGAAGGAGTCGATGCGCCGCGGGTTGTGCCCGGGGTCCAACGCCACGACGCGCGCCGCGCACGGGCCCACCCCCGACGGGCCCGACGAGCCCGGCCCCGCGGAACCCGACCCCGCCGGGCCCGGTGCTGCGTGACTCGACGCCGGTCCGACCGGGTCGGTCGAGCACCCGGTGACGGCGAGCAGCACCCCGGCGGCCACCACCGCGACGCGCACCCGGATCACCCGCGGCGGCCGATCCCCAACAACCCGGCGACGCCGCGCCCCACCGATTCGACCGCGCTGACCGGCGCCAAGGCGGTGTCGACGAGGCCGACGAGCCGCTCGATCCGCGAGACGACGGCCTCCAGGCGCGTCATCAGATCCTCGATCTGGTCGGCCATCCCGTCGACCCGGCCCATGGTGGTCGACAGGTTCACCAGCGACGAGTCGAAGGTGCCCAGGGTGCCCTCCAACGTGCCGATCGTTCCGCCCAGTCCGCCGAGCACCTCGGCCATGTCGCCGAGGATCCCCTCGACCTGGTCGACGGTCTCGTCGGCGTTCCAGGCGGCCTGGGTGAGCTTGCGCAGCCGTTCCCGGCCGGTCCGCGGGCCTTCGCCCCGTGATCCACGATCTGCCATGCCCCCGAGTATCGCCCGCCGCGGCGCCCGCTGTCCGGACAACGCGATTACCCTGTGACCTCGTGTACGTGAAGGTGTGCGGGCTGAGAACTGTCGACGCGGCGCGGGTGGCCGTGCAGGCGGGTGCCGATGCGGTCGGCGTCGTGATGAACCGCACCTCTGTGCGGGCGGTCGACCGCCGCACCGCCGCGGCGATCATCGCGGCCGTCGACGGCGCGGCAGACACCGTCCTCGTCGTGAACGACATGACCGCGGTGCAGGCGGCCGAGCGGGCCGTCGAACTCGGCGTCGACATCCTGCAACTGCACGGGGACTATACCGCCGACGACTTCGCCGCCGCCGGCGCCCGCATCGCGCGCTACTGGCGGGCGACGTCGCCATCCGCGGATCCGGACCTGTCCGTCGGCGCCTACGGGGAAGAGGCCCTGCTCCTCGACGCCGCCCGCCCCGGCTCGGGGCAGCGGTGGGACACCGGCACCCTCGCCGGGCGGGTCACCGGTCACTGGATCCTGGCCGGCGGCCTGGATCCCGGCAACGTCGCCGACGCAATCGCCACTGCCCGCCCCTGGGGCGTGGACGTGTCCTCCGGCGTGGAATCGGCGCCCGGCGTCAAGGACCACGACGCGATCCGCGCCTTCGTCGGTGCCGCCCGAGCGGCCGGGGCATCATGGCCGGATGAAGCTCTACGCTGACGCGCCGCTGCGCCGCTCCCGCCAGGTCCTCGGCGATCTATGGGTGCTGACCTGGACCGCATTCTGCGTCTGGCTGGCCACGAAGGTCTTCGACGTGACCATGGCGCTGGCCGTGCCGGGCCGCAAGATCCAGAGCGCCGCGACGACGATGGCCGACAAGCTGCGCGACACCGGCACGAGCGCCGACCACGTGCCGATGGTCGGCGACAAGCTGGCCAAGCCCCTGAACGGGGCCGGGGGCGCCGCGGATGCCCTCGCCGACGCCGGGCGGTCCCAGGTCGAGGCGGTGCACACCTTCGCCTGGTGGCTGGCCATCGCGGTGGCGATCGCGCCGATCGTGATGGCGCTGTCCATATACCTGCCGCTGCGCCTGCGCTTCGTGCGTCGCGCCACCACCCACATCCGCCTGCGCGACACCGAGTCCGGGATCGACCTGCTGGCCCTGCGCGCGCTCACCGGGCAGCCGCTGACCGTGCTCGGCGCCATCTCCGACGACCCGGCCGGGGATTGGCGGGCGGGCAACGCGCCGGTGATCCGGGCGCTGGCCGCAGTCGAGCTGCGCGACGCCGGGCTGAAGCCGGGCGCGGTGATCGCGGCACCGCACCCCTTCGGGTAGGGCGCCGCCATTACAGTGGGCCCATGGCGCACCTCCTGTCCCGCCGGGATCTCGACTTCCTGCTCTACGAGTGGCTCGACGTCACCTCGCTGACGGAGCGGGACCGGTTCGCCGCACACTCGCGGGAGACTTTCGACGGCGTGCTCGACCTGTCGGCCGAACTCGCCGAGAAGCTGTTCGCACCGCATAACAAGGCCGCCGACCAGAACCCGCCGCGAATCGGCGCCGACGGCCGGGTGGAGACGATCGCCGAGGTCAAAGCCGCCCTCGACGCCTACGCCGACGCCGACCTCGTCGCCGCCCCCTTCCCCGCCGAACTCGGCGGGCTCGACCTTCCGTCGACGATCAGCCGCGCGTCGATGGCCTGGTTCCAAGCGGCCAACCCGGGCACCTCCTCCTACGCCCTGCTGACGACGGCCAACGCCAACCTCCTGCTGGCCCACGGCAGTCCCGAGCAGATCGACACCTGGGTGCGGCCCATGCTGCGCGGCGAGGTCTTCGGCACGATGTGCCTGTCCGAGCCGCAGGCCGGGTCGTCGCTGGCCGACATCACCACCAAGGCGCAGCCGGCCGACGATGGCGCCTACCGCATCACCGGCACGAAGATGTGGATCTCGGCCGGCGAGCACGAGTTGGCCGACAACATCGCACACCTCGTCTTGGCGAAGGCACCCGGCGGCGGCCCCGGCGTCAAGGGGATCTCCTTGTTCCTGGTACCCAAGTTCCTGGCCGATGGCACCCGCAACGACGTGGCCCTCGTCGGGCTCAACCACAAGATGGGCAACCGCGGCACGTCGAACACCTTGCTGAACTTCGGCGACGGCACGCACCCGGTCGAGGGCCGCAGCGGCGCCGTCGGCCTTCTCGTGGGCGAGGAGCACCGCGGGTTGGCCCACATGTTCCACATGATGAACGAGGCGCGGATCGGCGTCGGCTTCCTGGCCACCGCCATCGGCTACGCCGGCTACCTCGCGTCGGTCGACTACGCACGGGTGCGCACCCAGGGCCGGGCCGTCACGACGGCGCAGCCGGCCACGGACCCGGCGGCGGGCCCGGTGCCGATCATCGAACACGCCGACGTCAAGCGGATGCTGCTGGCGCAGAAGTCCTACGTCGAAGGCGCGCTGGCCCTCGGGCTGTACTGCTGCCGACTCGTCGACATCGAGGCCACCTCCACCGGCGCCGAGCACGACCGGGCGCACCTGCTGCTCGACGTGCTCACCCCGATCGCCAAGGCGTGGCCGTCGCAGTGGTGCACCACCGCCAACGACCTGGCGATCCAGGTGCACGGCGGGTACGGGTACACCACCGAGTTCGACGTGGAGCAGTGCTACCGCGACAACCGGCTCAACCCGATCCACGAGGGCACCAACGGGATCCAGGGGCTCGACCTGCTCGGGCGCAAGGTCATCATGGACGGCGGTGCGGGCCTGGTGCTGCTGGCGGCGACCATCACGGCGACGATCGACGCGGCACCTGCGCACGGCCCGGCCGCCGAGCTCGCGGCCGCGCTCCGCATCGCCGTCGACGACCTCGTCAGCACCACCGCGGCCCTGTGGGCGGGGGCGGACCCGGCCGTCGCGCTGACCAACTCCTCGGTGTACCTGCAGGCCGCCGGGCACATCGTCATCGCGTGGATGTGGCTCGAGCAACTGATGGCGGTCGGGGACCGGACCGGCGACTTCTATGACGGCAAGCGGGCCGCCGCCCGCTACTTCCTGCGATTCGAGCTGCCCAGCACCGGCCCGCAATTGGCGCTGCTGGCCTCGTTGGACCAGACGACCGCCGACACCGACCCGGCCTGGTTCACCGCATGAGCGGCAAGCCGAGCCCGGTACTGCTGGCCTGCGTGGCCATCGACCTCATGGTGCTGATCGGACTGGTCATCTGGCGCCCATTCGGCGCGATCGCGATGCTCTTCGCCGCCACCGCACTGTTCACCGGCGCCCTCCTCGGCCTGGTGCTCGCGACCGCGGCGCCCACCCGGTCGGCCGTCGGCGATCCCCAACCCCACCCCGCACCCGCCCCCGAACCCGATCCGGTGGCGCTGCGCCGCGGGTGGGAGCGCGCCGTTGAGCACCACAAGGCCGTGCTCGACGCCTACGGCGCCTACGAACTGGATCCGGCGATGCTGTTGCAGTACCCGGCGCTGTGGGACCTGTCGGCGCCAGCGGTCACCAACTTCCACGACGCCCTGGCCATGGTCGGCGACCTGGCCACCGACGACTACCCCGATCCGAAGACCGCTCGGGACTACATCGACGCCGTCGCGATGCTGCGCCGGGATTGGGCCGCGGCCGACCGGTATGCCCGGTCGACGGGGACCGGGAACCTCGCCGCCGCCGACGCCACCGCCTGTGACCGCGCGCTCAAGCTGCTGCGCCACGCCGACGGCACCACCGGCGCCGAGCGCACCGCCTACCTCAAGCAGGTGATCTCCACCGTCGACGGACTCGGCGAGCGCGGTGCCATCGCCGCGCCCGAACGCATCCAAGCCGAACTCGCCGCGGCCGTGCGCCGGGCCATCGAGCAATAGCGGCGAGCGCGTGGCGTCAGTAGCGGCCGCTGCGGACGAGTTGCCCGTCGAGCGTGTAGACGCCGGCCGGCCGGTTCGCCGACGGACCCACCTGCATGCGGATCGCCGGTGTGTCGTCGCGGGCTCCCGGCACCCGGCCCACCTCGAGGCCGACCAGCTCGGCGTCGTAGGCCGGTGACTTCCCCCTCGCCATGATGTCGTCGCGCACCCGCAGGAGGGTCTCGGTCCGCAGCGCGGTCAACGCGAACCCCGCGGGGGCGTAGGTCCGCTCGGTGGACCGGATCACCGGGAAGGCCCCCGGCACCACCACGATGTCGGCGACCGGCCCGGCGGCCAGGCGCACGACGAAGCCGCCGGAGTTCTGCACCGACGAGGCGCTGATCGACGACGCCGCGTCGTCGAAGGCACGGAAGTCGAAGCGCTCGACGATCGGCGCACCCGGGTCGAGGCCGGATTCGACCATCACCCGCTGCGCCAGCGCCATCACCGTGTCCAGCAGCGCCGCCCCCGCGGTGTCGGCGAGCCGGCCCCGCTCGTCGACCTCGAACTCGTTGCCCGACAGGGAGAACTCGGCGACGAGCTTGCCGTCGGAATTGCGCCGCGCCACCGTGATGCCGTCCGAGGCGTGGGGGTATTGCAGGTCCGCCTTGAGCTGCGCGGCCATCGCGAAGACGGCCGGGCGCGCCTTGTCCAGGGCGAGTCCGGCGACCTGGGCGCGGGAGAAGGTGTCGCGGACGTGTGCGCGCCGGTGCCGCGGGGGCGACCACCCGTTCGACGGGGAGTACGACGACGAGACCTCGTCGCCGGTGCTCGGATCGAAGGCGGCCACGCTCACCCGCTCACCGTCGATCCCGATGTTCAGAACGGTCGCCGAGCCGTTCGGGACGAGCCCATCGGCGCGGTCGAGGGCGGCGTGCAGCGCGGCATCGGGGTTGGCGGCAATCCGATCGGCGACGCCGCCGGTACCCGCGGCCCGCGGGGAGAAGCCGGGATCGCCGACACCCGGCGCAACCGGTTCGCGCAGCGCATTGCCCACCGAGATGGTCGCGACCCCCGCCACCACCGCGAGCAGCGGCACGACGAACAGCGGCAGCACCGCCTGGCGCGGGTGGGTGGAGCGCAACGAGAGCACGCACAGGGCCACGACGACGACCGCCACCACGATCGCGAGCACCCGCAGCACCGGATTGGACGACACGGCCGCCACGACGAGCCCCGCGGCGCCGACCACCCCGGCGAGCACCACGCGGCCGATCGGTTCGCTGCCCATGCCCGAAGACTCTAGCGACCGCCTCACTGCGCCTCCCGTAGGGTGACTTCCAACACCCGGACTCCTCATCCGAAAGGCGGCGCCATGCCCATCACCGACCTCTTCTCCGTCGAAGACAAGGTCGTCATCGTGACCGGCGCCTCCTCGGGTCTCGGTGTCGCCTTCGCCACCGGCTTCGCCGAGGCCGGCGCCGACGTCGTGCTCGCCGCGCGCCGCACCGACCGCCTGGCGCAGACCGCGGCGGCCATCGAGCCGACCGGGCGCGCGAGCCTGCCGGTGGCCTGCGACGTCGCCGACCCGGCCGCCTGCCAGCACGTCGTCGACGAAGCGATGGCAAGGTTCGGCCGGGTCGACGTCCTGGTCAACAACGCCGGCGTCGGCACCGCGGTGCCCGCCACCAAGGAGACCCCCGAACAGTTCCGCAGCGTGGTCGACGTCAACCTCAACGGCTCGTACTGGATGGCCCAGGCGTGCGGCCGGGTCATGGCGCCGGGCAGCGCCATCATCAACATCGCCTCGATCCTGGGCATCACCACCGCTGGCCTGCCACAGGCGGCGTACTCGGCCAGCAAGGCCGGCGTCATCGGGATGACGCGCGACCTCGCCCAGCAGTGGACCGGGCGCAAGGGGATCCGCGTCAACGCCCTGGCCCCGGGTTTCTTCGCCTCGGAGATGACCGACCAGTACCCGCCGGAGTACCTGGCCGCACAATCGTCGCGGATGCTCGCCGGCCGCACCGGTGACCCGGCCGAACTCGCCGCCGCCGCGATCTGGCTGGCCTCGGCCGCGGCCGGGTATGTCACCGGTCAGACCATCGCTGTCGACGGCGGGCTGACCATCACCTGACGCGGCCCGACACTCCAGCGCGTCGACGTGTCATGAAAAAGCGCTGTCGGGTGCCTAGCGGATATAGGATCGCAGTACCGCTCTGCAGACGAGAAGGAGATCCCCATGAAAAGACGCCTCGCACTGTCGCTGGTGACAGCGGCCGCGGGCTTGAGTCTCGGTGCGCTCGCCGTCGGCCCAGCCGCCGCCGCGACACCTGAACAGGGCACGGCCGCGACCACCGCTTCGGGTTGGCGCGTATGCATCTACGGCCCGCCGATCGGATCGATGACCTTCGGGTGGTGCGTCCCGTGATGCGCCAGCGGATCGCCCTCGCCGTCGCGACTGCCGCCGTCACCCTGAGCCTCGGGGCTGCTGCCGCAGGACCCGCTGCCGCCGCCCCGCAGCACCCCCGGGCCCAGACCACCGGCTTCACTTTCTGCTGGCACGGGCCGAGTCTGGGTTCGATCAGCATCGGTTGGTGCTTCTAAGCCCATCCCAGAGCAGTGGGCGCGCCCACCGCCGAGTTCCGGCGGTGGGCGCGCCCACTGTGGTGGTCTGGCGCCCATGACCGGACCTTTTGCTGGGATGACCCGCCGCGAACTCCTGGCTTCCGTCGCCGCCACCGGCGGTGCCGCTGCCCTGGCCTCACTCGCCGGGCCCGTCATCGAGCGCGCCCATGCCGCAGATCCGGCGGGCACCGGCTCCCTCGCCGATATCGACCACTTCGTGTTCTTCATGCAGGAGAACCGTTCGTTCGACCACTACTTCGGCACGATGTCGGGCGTGCGCGGCTTCGACGAGCCGTCCCCACTGTGGAAGCAGTACGGGTGGGCCCCCGGGGTGGGTCCGAGTCGGCGCGGCCACACGATGCCGTTCCGCCTCGACACCACCCGCGGCCCCACGCTCGACGGCGAGTGCATCAACGACCCCGACCACTCCTGGGCCGGTATGCACAAGGCGTGGAACGGTGGCCGCAACGACGGTTGGCTGCCCATGTCGATCGCCTCGGTCGGCGCCGCCAACGCGCCCGCGCTGATGGGCTACTACGAGCGCGCCGACATCCCGGTGCACCGCGCGCTCGCCGAGGCCTTCACCGTGTGCGACAACTACCACTGCTCGGTGCTGGGGCCCACGAGCCCGAACCGGCTGTACTGGATCAGCGCGCACGTTGACCCGGCGGGGGTCGGTGGCGGCCCGGTGCTGCACACCCCGACCGTCCTGCCCCGCCACGTCTACCGCTGGCGCACGATGCCGGAGAACCTGACCGAGGCGGGCATCTCCTGGAAGGTCTACAACAACCGCGACCAGGGCCCGATCTCCACCGCGCTGCTCGACGGGATGATCGGCTGCTTCGCGCAGTCACGGGACCCGGACTCGCAGTTGGCGCGGCGCGGCATCGCCCCGACCTATCCGCAGGATTTGGCCGCCGACGTGCGGGCCGGACGGTTGCCGCAGGTGTCCTGGGTCATCCCGCCGTTGCTGGCCTGCGAGCACCCGGCGCTGCCGGCCGCATTCGGGGCGGCGGGGCTGATCGACCTGCTGGCGATCCTGACCGCCAACCGCGCGGTCTGGGAGCGCACAGCGCTCATCGTCAGCTACGACGAGAACGGCGGCTTCTTCGACCACGTGGTGCCGCCGACGGCACCGCCGGGCACCCCCGGCGAGTACGTCAGCGCTCCGAACCTGTCGAAAGTCATCGGCGCCAAGGGGATTCGCGGCCCCATCGGCCTCGGGCACCGCGTGCCGGGGATGGTCATCTCCCCCTATAGCCGCGGCGGGCTGGTGGCCTCGGAGGTGTTCGACCACACGTCGCAGTTGCAGTTGATCGAACGGCGCTTCGGCGTCGAGGTTCCCAATCTGACCGAGTGGCGGCGCGCGACGACCGGCGACATGGTCAGCGCCTTCGACTTCGCCCACCGGCCCCGACCGGGCCGGGTGCGGCTGCCCGATCCGCGGCCCGAGGTCGACGCGGCGATCGCACAGTGCGGGCCGAACATCGCCCTGGGCACGGCCGGGATGGGTGCGCCCTACCCGGTGCCGCCCAACCGGATGCCGCGCCAGGAGCCGGGGAACCGTCGGGCGCCCAGCGGCGCCGGGTAGCCACCGAGCCCGAAGCGTCGCCCACCGAGCCGGGCGACAACGCGGTCGGGAATATCGCACACCAGGGGTCGGTTGCACTCATATAGCTCAAATTTGAGTGATATTTGGATCACCGATGAGGAGGCGCCACCATGCCCGCTATCACCGCCGACACACTGACCCTGCCCCGGCTGCCCCAGCCGCGGCCCGACGCCGTCGAGCGCACCGTCACCTCGATCACCACCGGCCCGCGCGGCTACGAGGGCGAGGGCTTTCCCGTCGTGCGCGCCTTCGCCGGGGTGAGCAGCGCCGCGCTCGACCCGTTCATCCACATGGATCAGATGGGCGAGGTCGACTACGAGCCCGGCGAGCCCAAGGGCACGTCCTGGCACCCGCACCGCGGCTTCGAGACCGTGACCTACATGATCGACGGCCGATTCCAGCACCAGGACTCCACCGGCGGCGGCGGCCTGATCGAGAACGGCGCCACCCAGTGGATGACCGCCGGCTCGGGCATCCTGCACATCGAGACCCCGCCGGCCGAGCTCGTCGAATCCGGCGGCCTGTTCCACGGCATCCAGCTCTGGGTGAACCTGCCGGCGGCCGACAAGTTCCTGACGCCCAAGTACCAGAACCTCGAGGGTGCGGGCCTCGCGCTGGTGTCCTCCCCCGACGGCGGAGCGCTCATCCGCGTCATCGCCGGGGAGATCGACGGGCATGCGGGCCCGGGCGCGACGCACACGCCGATCACCTTCGCCCATGCCACGGTCGAACCGGGTGCGAGCGTCACGGTGGGGTGGCGGGCGGACTTCAACGCGCTGGTCTACGTGCTGTCGGGTCGCGGCACCGTCGGCGCCGAGCGTCGGCCGATCCGGCAGGGACAGCTGGCCGTCCTGGGCGCCGGCGAGCGGATCACCGTCGGCGCCGATGACTCGCAGGACTCCAACCGACCCGCCCTCGAGGTCCTGCTGCTCGGCGGGCGGCCGATCCGCGAACCCGTCGCCGCCTACGGCCCGTTCGTGATGAACACGCGTCAGCAGCTCGTCGAAGCCATCGAGGACTACCAGGCCGGGCGCCTCGGGCAGGTGCCGCCCAACGCCCTCATGCCGCACACCCCTCGGTAAGGCCATGACCCGTTCGACCGACCCGCGCTGGGCGGCCTGGCAACCGTTCATCGAATGCTCGGCGCAGATCCAGACCCGCCTCGACGAGGATCTGCGGCGGCGCCACGGGATCACCCTGCCCGACTACCAGGTGCTGCTCCTGCTCTCGCACGCACCGGCGCGGCGGCTGCGGATGAGCGAGATCGCCGATGCGATGGTGTTCTCCTCGTCGCGGCTGTCCTATCAGATCGACAAGCTCGCACGGGCCGGCTTCGTGCGCCGCGAGCGCGCCGAGGCCGACCGCCGGGGCAGCTTCGCCTGCCTCACCGATCCGGGCCGGGCAGCGCTGTCGCGCGCCGCCGACGACCACCTGGCGCTGGTGCAAACGGTCTTCGTCGACCGGTTGAGCGCCGCCGACGGGGAGGCCCTCCTCGGCATCCTGGCACGGCTGACCGACCCTGCCCCCGCCGACGCCGACGCCGACCCCGACCCCGACCCCGACGAGGAGTAGGCGTGATCATCGTGCACCCCGGTGCCGACCGGCACCACTGGCACAACGAGTGGCTCGACTCCTGGCAGTCCTTCCCGGCCACCGGCAACCATGACCTGACCGGCAACGCCCACGGCGTCCTTCTGGTCAACAATGACGACACCATCGATGCTGGTGAGGGCCTCGACCGCCACCAGCACGCCGAGGTCGAGATCCTGACCTGGGTGCTCACGGGTGCCGTCGAGCACCGGGATTCGCGCGGGCACACCGGTATCCTGACACCCGGCCGGATCCAGGCGATGACTGCGGGCACCGGGATCGCCCACAGCGAACGCAGCGCGTTGCCGCGCGCCTCAGGCACCCCCACCCGCGTCGTGCAGATGTGGGTGGCGCCCGACACCGCCGGGCTGGCCCCGACCTACGCCGAGGCCGACCTGGGTGATGCGCTCGCGGACGGCGCACTGGTCTTGGCCGCCTCCGGGCGCCCCGGCACCGGTGCCCCGGTCCGCATCGCGAACCGGTACGCATCGCTGCACATCGCGCGCCTTGCCACCGGAGGGCGCGTGACCCTCCCGGGCGCGCCATTCGGACATCTCTACGTCCCGACCGGGACGCTGATGGTGACCGGCGGTTCCGAGGGGCAGACGTCGTTGCACACCGGGGACGCCGCCCGGATGACCGGTGCCCCAGCGATGGAGGTGATCGCCCGAGCGCCGACCGAGCTCCTGTACTGGGAGATGCACGCCGCCTTCGACTCGGCCCGCTAGCTAGCCGATCGAGAACGGCCGACCGAAGAAGTCCAAGATCTGCGTCGCGAACTCGGTCTCCACACTCAGCCGCAGCCACGATCGTGCCTGCGCGTATCCGACGCACCCGGACAGCGACAACTGAGCGTTCACGTAACGGTACTTCGCATGATCGGTCTTCTTGAGCCGGTAGTAGGCCTCGTGCCGCTCAGTCGCGAAGTCGTCCTTGCGCTCGGCGTCGGTCAAGTTGAAGAAGGCCGCCTGCCCGGGACCGAGGTGGACCGTTTCGCCACCCGTCGCCCCACCAACACCGACGTCGGACAGTGCGCCGAAAACGTCGTCGGTGTTGGTGTCGGCGCCGCCGAAACTGATCTGGCAGCCCACGATATAGCCCGGCCGCACCTTGAGCTGCTTCACTTTCTGCGACAGCTTGATCTGATAGCGGCCCGACACCCAGGCATTGCGGTGAAACGGCGTGGCGCCCAGCGACGGGTTGATTGTGGCCCGCTCGTTGCTCCGCGTCAGCGTGACCACGGTGCCGTCGCCCATCCGCAGCGTCTTGATCTGGCCGGGCAGCGTCAGCCGCACATCGGCACCGGCCGGCGCCGGCGCGAGTGCCCCCGCGCCGATCACCGCCCCGGCGACCGCTGCCATCACCACCGGACTCCGCACCCAGTGACTACTCTTCATCGCCGTCACCCGATCGAGAACGGCCGGCCGTAGAAGTTCACCGACTGCATGGCGAAGTCCGTCTCGACCATGACCCGCACAGTCGATCGGGCCTGGGCGTGCCCGGCACAGCCGGTCAACCCCAACTGGACGTTGGCATAACTGAAGCGAACGGCCCGCGTCTTGGTGAAGGTCGGATAGGGGTCGTGCTTCTCCGCACCGTAATCATCGGCGTACTCGGAATCGTTGATGTTGAACTGGACCGATTGACCGGGTCCCAGGTGGACTGTCTCACCCACGCCGGCCAGGTCGATCCCGGCCGTTCTGACATCGGCGTCATTCTCGTCGGCGCCGCTGTCGGCCCCACGGAAGTCGACCTGGCAGCCGACGATGTAGCCCGGCTGCACCTCGATCTTGGTCACATCCCGTGAGACCTGGACCGCGTACTTGCCCGACACCCAGGCGTTGCGGTGCACCGGGGTGCCGCCCATCGACGCGTTGATCGTGGCCCGCTCCTTGGAGCGGTGCAGGGTGATCACGGTGCCATCGCCCATCCGGTAGCGGCTGGCCTGATTGGGCAGGGTGACCCGGGTATCGGCCTGCGCCGGGGCCGGGTTGATCACACCAACACCCCCGAGGACGGTCGCGGCGGCCAGCAGCGCCGCCGTCGAGGTCACATGGGTCATCATCGCACTACTCACTTCTCGTCTCGTCGATTCCCGGGTCAGCCGATGGAGAAGGGCTTGCCCCACAGCTGGATCTTCTGGTGGTTGTTGCCGGTGGTCTCCACGACGGCCAGCGAGCGGGCCTGCGCCTGGCCGCCGCAGCCCTGGATATCCATCTGCGAATTGCGCCAGTTGAAGTAGTAGGTGCCCGGCTTGGTCATCTGCTTGCGGTCGACGAGGGCGTACTTCACCTCGCCGGGCGCCAGCGGCAGACTCAGCGATCCACCGAGCCCGAGCAACGGAATCAGGCCGTTCTCCCCACCGCCGCCGCCGAACAATCCGGCCAACCCGCCGCGGACGCCGGCGTCGAGCCCGCCGATACTCACCTGGCACCCGACGATATAGAGGACGGTGACGACGCCCGGCGACCCGCTCGTCGACGCACCGTTGGATCCGGGCATCGCCTGTTCGCCGCGGGGGCCGTTGCTGGGCCCGGCGTCACCGGTGCCGATCCCCGGCGCGGCGACCCGCACGTTGCCCGACACCCAGGCACTGCGGCCCATGCCGTTGCCGACCATCGACGGGCCGACGCGCACGGACTCCTTCGTCCGGTACATGGTGAAGCCCTCGCCGTAGGCCCGCCCGTTGGGCAGTCGCGTGAAGGAATCGGCATGGGCAGTGGGCAGGACGGTCAACACGGCTGCGGCGACGGCCGCGCCGACGACGGTCAAACGCATACGGGTGGTCACGATGTTCTCTCCTCGGAAACGAACTCGGTTTCGGCCCTCCCCCCGGTGTCACCCGGCGAAGAACCACGCGGCAAATACTACGCAGACCTAAGAGAATACTGAAAGTCCATGCAGGAGCCTGCATGGACCACGGCGCTGGGGCACGGTCAACACGAACCGGCCCCACTGGGATGAAACGTGGTGAACGAAACCCGGGCCCGCCGAAATTCGGCGGGCCCGGGTGTTCGATCGTCGAGGGTCGGGCTCAGCCCATCGCGAACGGACGGCCGAAGAAGGTCAGCCACTCGGTGGCGTGCTTGGTCTCGATCAGCACATTGGCCGTCGAGCGCGCCTGCGCGTAGCCGCCGCAGCCATTGAGGGTCAGCTGCGAGTTGTAGTAGCTGAACCGCACCCGCTGCTTCTTCTTGTAGGTGACCTTGGGCTCGTGCTTCTCGTTGCCGAAGTCGTCGGCCTTCTCGGTGTCGGTGATGTAGTACACGGCCGCCTGGCCGGGCCCGAGGGTGATCGTTTCGCCCATATTCTCGGTGGTCACGTTACTGGTGGCGGAGGCACCGGCGTCAGCGTTGCCGTCCATCGAATGGCCCATCCCGCCGACGTTGACCTGGCAGCCGACGATGTACCCGGCGCGGACCTGGATCTTCTTGACCGGCTCGGAGGTGCGGATCTCGTACTTGCCGCTGACGGCTGCGTTGCGGTGCAGCGGCGTGCCGCCGACCGAGGCGTTGACGGTGGCCCGCTCCCCGGTGCGGAACATGGTCACCTTGGTCCCGTCGCCCATGGTCAGGGTCTGTTTCTGTGCCGGCAGCACCACTCGGGTGTCGGCCTGGGCGGCCGGCGCCGCGATCATCGCTGCGGTGGCCGAGACGACGACCGCCCCGGTCACCGCACTGAGGGAGGCAAAGCGCTTGTTCATGGTGTTCCTCGTTTCACAGTTGGTGGTTGGGGGTCAGCCGAGCGAGAAGCGCTGGCCGTAGAGGCTGACTTTGCGATGGTTGTCGCCGGTGGCCTCCACCACGACGAACGAGCGCGCCTGCGCGTACCCCGCGCAGCCGCTCACCTCCAGGCCGGCCTTGCGCCAGTTGAAGTAGTAGGTGCCCGGCTCTTCGAGCTGCTTCTTCTCCAGCAGGATGTAGGACACCTTGCCGGGCGTCAGCGGCACGTTGAACAGCAGCTTGCCCGACGGCAGGTCCAGCTTGTTGCCACCGGTCAGCCCGGCGTTGCCGGCGAACCCCAACGCCATCTGTCCGACGCCCACCTGGCAGCCCACGACATAGCCGACCGAGTAGGACGCGGCCGCACCGGAGGTCGAGGTGCCATTGGACCCCGGCATCGCATCCTCGCCGCGGGGACCGTTGTTCGGCCCGGCCTCGCGCTTGTCGATACCCGGTGCCAGCACCTTCGACTTGCCCGACACCCACGCGGTGCGACCGGCGCCGTTGGCGGCCATCGACGGCGAGATGACCGCCGTCTCCCGCGTCTTGATGATGGTGATCCCATCGCCCAGGGCCTTGCCGTTCGCCAGGTGGACAAGGGTGTCGGCACCGGCCGACGGGGCGGCGAGCGCGGCAAGCGCCACTGCGACCATCGCGGTCGGGACCGCAGTGCGGGCACGGTTGACTTTGCTCATGGGTGTGTCTCTCCTCTGGGAAGGCTCGGTCTGCTCGACTCGGCGGGCCCGCGGCCCGACGAACCGACAACGCGCCGAACGCTACGGAGAGGAGGTGACCGGTTGGTTACCTGCGGCATACCGGGAATGAACCATCAGAGCCAAAGCGGTAAACATTCGATGAACGGGCCCGCATCCCCTGCGCTGCGGGTCACCCTGGCGCCACCGGGTGATTCACGTCACCGCCCCAGAGCGGATCGGCCCTCCTGGCCCACGCCCGGAAAAGATTCGGCCCCGCCTCTCGATTCGAGGGGCGGGGCCGGTTCCGACAGCCGATCCGTGCTACTTCAGGCGCTCGGCCTCTTCGCGCTCGAGGCGTTCACGCTCGGCCTGACGGGCCTTCTCTTCTTCCTCGATGGCCTGCTCGCGCTCGTTCTTGTCGCTCATTCGACGTTCCCTCCGGGGTTGCGGATCCGTCTGTGGTTCAAACCGGACTCGACATCGAGCCTACAGACCGGGCCTGACCGGAGCACGCACCTCCCGGCCGATGGGCGAGGCCGCGAAAGCAATCAGGATGTCAGGGCGGGCTACGCCCCCGCGCAGTACCCGCGCGGCACGTTCTCCGCCTGCCGCTCGAGCCAGGCGCCGACGTGGTTCAGCGCAGCGGTGCCGCTGGCCATCGATGTCCCGGCGCCGAAGGTCACCATCGACACTGCGGTCTGCGACCCGTCGCGATGGGTGATCAGCGCGATCTGCCGGACGACATAGCCGCCCTCGACCCCCGGGCCCCAACCACCCTTGACCTCGGCGCCGGCCCTCATCGCCGTCGCACCCCACTGCTGGTTGCCGTTGACCCGGCCCATCAGCCGACGCACCCGCGCGCTGTCGCGCAGACACGCCATCCCGGCGGTGAAGCGCGCCGCGTCCCCCACCCCCCACACCGTTTGGCCGAAGACCGTGTACGGCGGGCGCCGCAGCGCCGACGGGACCACCGTCTTCCCGTCGCCGGCATCGTGCAGCACCCGGGTCACCGCCGCGGCCGCCTGCGCACCCGTGCCCAGCGAGTCCCACAGGGATTGGGCCGCGGTGTTGTCCGAGGCGGTGATCGCGGGCACCGTCGCCGGCATCGGCCCGCCGTGCTTGCGCTCCGCGGCGATCGCCAGCGCGACCTTGATCGTCGACCAGGCCACCTGCGGCGGCTCGGCGTCGCCGATGACGATCGGGTCGGCCACAATGCCGACCGGAAGCACCGCCACCGCGACCTTCTGGCCCAAACCGAGCGGCTGCAGCGACTTGTTCAGCCCGGCCGTGGCCATGCCGAGCCGCTGCGCCGCCTCGCGCATCGACGGGCCCGGCACCGGGCGCCGCACCGCGGTGGACGACGGGGACGCGGACGCTGACACCGTGGAGGACGCGCTCCGCGCCCCGGCATCGTCGCCGGTACCGGTGCCACAGGCCGACACCGCCAGGCCGACGACGGTGACGGCGGCCAGCATCGACGAAACGGAACGGTTCATGGACCTAGTAGATATGCACGACTGCGTCATTGCCGCCGCGACACACCACGATCCCCTGCTCGGGCAGACAACTCATCGGGTAGCTCTGCCCGGTTACCGGACTGTGCGCGGTCACCGTGCGCGGCTGCCCTTTCGGGCCGGCAGCGAGGTAAGCGTCGCGCACCGCAGCCGCAAACGCGCAGGAGGTGACGGCCGTGCCGACGCCGACGGTGGCGTCACAAGGCGTCGAATCAGGCGGCGGCGCAGCCAGCGTGGTCGTCGCGGAATGAGTCTCGGTCACCGTCACCGGGGCGGGCACCGACGGCTCATCGCGGCGTCCCGAATTCGTCACCACCAGCGCCGCGATCCCCCCGCCGAGCAGCACCACGACCGCGAGGGCGGCCAGGATCAGCGGCATCGCGCCGCGCCGCGCCGGCGCGGCGGGCGGATAGGCACCGGGCGGATAGGGGGTCGGGCCGGTGGCGTATCCCGGGGGGTTCGCATAGACCGGGCCGGTCGGGTACATCGGCGCCGTCGGCGCAGGGCCGGTCGGGTAGCCGGTGACCGGATGGGCCTCGGTCGGCGGCACAGCGCCGGCCGAGGCTGCGTCAGCCGGACCCGCGGGACCGGTCGGGACGGCCGTGACGGTCGTCGGACTCCACGCCGACCCGGTGTCGAGTGCGGCCCGTGCGGCCGCGGCGAACTCGCCGGCGCCGCCGTAGCGGTCGGCCGGGTCGCGGGCGAGCCCGCGCGCGAGCACGTCGTCGAAGCCGAGTGGGAGGCTCGGGTCGACGGCGCTGGGCCGCGGCGGCTCGTCGAGCAGCGCCGCCTTGATGGCCGCGGCCTGAGTCGCCCCCGGATGCGGCACCCGGCCGGTGAGCGCCTCGAAGGCGACCACCGCCAGCGCATAGACGTCGCTGGCGGCGGTGGCCTCGCGATCGTCGAACACTTCCGGTGAGATGTATGCGATCGATCCGATCGCGGTGCCGAGTTGCGTCAGGTGGGCGTCGGCCCCATCGGTGGAGCGGGCGATGCCGAAGTCCACCAGGTAGGCGAAATCGGTGGGGGTGAGCAGGATGTTCTCCGGTTTGACGTCGCGGTGCACGAGCCCGGCGTCGTGGGCCGCGTCGAGGGCCTGCGCCACGTCTTCGACGATCGACACGACTCGGGCCGGGGCGAGCTTGCCCGACCCGCGGATCGCCGCGCGCAGGTCCGAGCCCTCGACCAGGCGCATATCGAGGTAGAGCGTGCCGTCGACCTCGCCGAAGTCGTGGATCGGGATGATGTGAGGGTCGCCGAGCCGCGCGGCCGTCTGCGACTCGCGGCGGAACCGCTGCGCATACACCTCGTCATCGGCGAGCGCCCGCGGCAACAGTTTGAGGGCGACGGTGCGGTCATTCTTCGTGTCGACGGCCCGGTAGACCTCGCCCATGCCGCCGCGGCCCAGCAACTCCCCGAGCTCATAGCGCCCGAAGGTCGTGCCCGTGCGATCGCCGTCCGTCATGCGTGCAGCATACGGCTACTCCCCCGTGGGATCACCGGCTCGAACGCTCCGGATCCCAGCGGGACATACCGAGAAACACCAGGACCAACTGCCCCTTGGCACGTGCGATGACCTCGACCTCGGCCGCGGCGCCGCGGTACTCGCCGTCGAACAGATCCGCGACGGCTGCGAGCATCACGTTGACGATCAGGCCGGCGGCCAACTCGAGGTCCTCGGGCGCCCAGGCCGCCATGTCCGGCAGCCGCGCCAGGTCGATGGCCAACTCCTTGCCGAACAGGCGCAACTCGGTGTCGATGGCCCGGCGGATCTCCGGGATTCCGCCGTGCTGCTCACGGACCAAGAAGCGGAACTGCGCCTCGTGGTCGCGAACGTGGTCGAGCAGGATCTCCAGCGAATTGGTCGCCGTCGGCAACGCGTTGCGGGCGGCGAGGTCGCGGCGGCCCTCCCGCAGCGTGCGCCGCAGCACCCGCATCGCATCCTCGACCAACGTCACGCCCAGGTCCTCCATGGAACTGAAGTGCCGATAGAACGCGGTGGGCACGATCCCGGCGCCGCGGGCGACCTCGCGCAGGCTGAGGCCGGCGAAACTGCGGTCGGCGACGAGATCCATGGTCGTGTCCAACAGCGCCTGACGCGTGCGGTTCTTCTTCTCGGCCCGCGACTCCGACTGGGACGCCCGCGACGACGAGCGGCGCGCACCACTGGCGCGCTGATCGCGGGGTCCTTCAGCCGGAGTCACAAGGTTTGAGTGTACGACCGTGACGGCCGTCACCAATCCCGCCCTTGACGAAAAGCCGCCATCGTATGGCACAATTTTGGGTGTACATTCGTTCACTGTAACCGTCAGCAGCCCCCAGGAGGCACCGCAGATGAGCACTCGACTCTCAAGCTTCGTGGGCTCGGTTGTCCAGGCAGCCCTCACCCCGCATCCGGTGGATCGCTACCTCGAGTTGGTCGACCCGATGATCACCTGGCGCGACTTGCGCGCCGAGGTCGTCGGCGTCCGCCGGGCCACCGACCGCACCGTCACCCTCACCCTTCGCCCCACCCGCCAGTGGAAAGGTCACCTCGCCGGGCAGTATATCCAGCTCAGCACCGTGATCAACGGAGTCCGCCACAGTCGGTGCTTCTCGCCGGCCAACGCCGCCGGAGACCGGCGCGATGACATCGAGCTGACCGTCACCGCCCATGACGGCGGACTCGTCTCGCGCCACCTGCGCGACCATGCGCGCATCGGCATGGTGGTCGGCCTCGACCAGGCGTCCGGCGACTTCACCCTGCCCGCGGACCCCGGGCCCGCCGTCGCCTTCATCAGCGGCGGATCGGGCATTACACCTGTACTCTCAATGCTGCGAACGCTTGTCGCGCGCAACTACCGCGGAGCGATAACGTTCGTGCACTATGCGCACAGCGCCACCGATGTCGCCTACGCCGCCGAACTGCGCACGCTCGCCGCGCTCAACCCGAACCTGGATCTGCGCCTGCACTACACGCGCCACCCGTCGCCGGACCACTTCGTCGATGCACACCTCGCCGGGATCGTCCCCGACGCCCCGATCTTCCTGTGCGGCCCCCCGTCGCTGATGGACGCCGTGCGCGACTCGTGTACGGCTGCCGGGACCGCCGAGCGCCTGCACACCGAGGCCTTCACGCTGACCGTCCCTGCCGTCGACCCGGATGAGCTGGTGAGCGGGCAGGTGGACTTCACCGCCTCGAAGGTGAGCATCCCCAACGACGGGCGCACCATCCTCGAGCAGGCCGAGGCCGCCGGGCTCTCCCCGGAAAGCGGGTGCCGCATGGGCATCTGCTTCTCGTGCACGAAGGTCAAGCGCTCCGGCGCCACCCGCAACATCCTCACCGGCGAGACCGACTCCGAGGCCGACCAGCACATCCAACTCTGTATCAACGCCCCCGTTGGCGACGTAGAAATCGAGGTCTGAACCATGGCACTGCAAATCAGCCACCTGTACGAGGCCAAGGGGCCGGCCGCCGAGCCCGTCACGCCGATCACCGAGGTCGACCTGAGCCGCGAACAGGTCGAACAGATCGGCCGAGAGCTCGAGGACCTGCGCGCCCGGATCATGTCCGAGGTCGGCGAGGACGATCGCGAGTACCTGTACACGGTCATCCGGGCCCAGCGCGGCCTCGAGATCGGTGGGCGCGCGTTGATGTACCTCGGCTGGTTCCCGCCTGCCTGGATCGCCGCTGTCGGCATGCTCGGGGTATCGAAGATCCTCGACAACATGGAGATCGGCCACAACGTCATGCACGGCCAATACGACTGGATGCGCGAGGACACCTACAACTCCCGTGAGTTCGAATGGGACACGGTGTGCCCGGCCGACCAGTGGCGCCACAGCCACAACTATCTCCACCACACGTTCACCAACATCATCGGCGAGGACCGCGACGTCGGCTACGGCATCCTGCGCATGGCCCGCGATCAGGACTGGAAGCCTCATCACCTGGCCAACCTGCCCGTCGCCGTCGGCCTGATGGTGCTGTTCGAATGGGGCGTGATGGCTCACGACCTCGAGGTCGAGCGCATCGTCGCCGGGGAGCGCAACTGGACCGACATCAAGGGCCTGGTCAAGGGGATGTGGCGCAAGGCCTCCAAGCAGGTCCTCAAGGACTACGTCATCTTCCCGGCGCTGACCGGCCCGCTGTTCGTGCCGACGCTGCTCGGCAACGCCTCGGCCAACCTGATCCGCAACCTGTGGACGTTCTCCATCATCTTCTGCGGCCACTTCCCCACCGGTGCACAGACTTTCACCAAGGAAGAGTGCGCCAACGAGACCCGCGGCGAGTGGTACATCCGCCAGATGCTCGGCTCGGCCAACATCACCGGCGGCAAGCTGTTCCACATCATGAGCGGCAACCTGAGCCACCAGATCGAGCACCACCTGTTCCCCGACGTGCCGGCCAACCGGTACCCGGAGATGGTGCAGGAAGTCCGCGAGATCTGCGAGCGTCATGGGCTGCCGTACAACACCGGCAACCTGCGCACCCAGCTCGGATCGACGTGGCGCAAGATCGCCAAGCTGAGCCTGCCCAACTCGTGGACGCGCGATGACGACGACCTCGTCGTCACCATCGAGCGCGCCCCGCTCAGCTCGGTCGGCTGAGCCCCCGCCTCCGGGTACAGTTGTCGGCTATGAGCAGCGACGACCCGCAGGAGCGGCGCGACATCGACTTCGACCGCCTCGAGCGCGGAAAGGATTTCGCACAGGAGGCCGTGCAGTCGACGGCGATGCGCGTAGGCCGGATCGCCACGATCATCACCGGCGCCGTCGTCGACGTCGCGCGCGAGATCGGCGAGCTCATCACCGATGGGTTCGAGATGCGCGAGGCGGCCAAACTCGCCAAGGCCGACACCATCCGCCTGGACAGGATGGCCAGCGATCGACTCGACGGCCCTGGATTCGACGAGGCCGAGCTCGACGATACGGCCGGGGTCCCCGAACTCGGGGAAGCCCCGTCGGGCATCGCTGCGCCCAAGGCGATCGAGGCCGCGGCCGATCCCGACGCCCGATAGCCGGTCCAGGGTTCCGGCCTCGGCGCGCGGCCGGGGGTTTCACCCAGCGTGATCGCAATTCGCCGCGATCAGTGATCGGCGATTACCCTGGTCAGGGTCATTCCATGGAGGGATTCCCGATGTCTGTGCGCGAAGCGTTCGCCTTTCCCAACCCGGTCAACGACTACGCCGCCCGCTCGACGGCCGGCCTGGTCATCCTGTTGGCCGTCGCCTCGATCGTCGTCAACCAGTGGTGGTTGTACGCGGTCCTCGCTGTGGGTTTCGCGCTGCGCGTCGCCGGCGGGCCCAAGTACTCGCCGTTCGGCCGCCTCGCGGTCCACGTGATCGTGCCCCGGTTGTGGCAGCGCGAGAAGCTGGTGCCGGGTCCGCCCAAGCGCTTCGCCCAGACCGTCGGCCTCGCCTTCGGCCTGGTGGCCACCGTGCTCAGCATCCTGGGATTGGGCCTTGCCGCCCAGATCACCATCGGCGCGCTGATCGTCGCAGCGTTCTTGGAGTTCGCCTTCGGCATCTGCCTGGGCTGCATCACCTTCGGCTACCTGCAGCGCGTCGGCATCATCCCCGAGTCGGTCTGCGAGGCCTGCAACAATCTCGATCGCGGCCTCGACCGCGACGACCGCGCTGCCGACCTCGACGCTGCGGCGGTCTAGCACCGCCCACTCGGCGAGGTTGACCGCCCACTCGGCGAGGTTGACCGCCCACTCGGCGAGGTTGACCGCCCACTCGGCGATCAGGGCTGATCGAGCAGGTTGAGCGCGATCCCGTCGAGGATGTCATGCTCGGACACCACCAGCTCGGTGACACCGGCCCGGGCCGACATCTGCGCGGCCAACTCGTCGGTCACCAGCGCACCCGCACCGATGACGTCGACCCGGCCGGGATGCATCACGCCCAGCCCGGCGCGCTGCGCGCGCGTCATGCCGACCAATTCCCCACACACCCGGTGCAGCTCGGTCAGCGAGGCCCGCGACAGGTGGATGCGGGCCGGGTCGTACTCGGTCAGGCCCGCAACGAGCGCGGCGAGCGTCGTCATCGTCCCGGCCACCCCCACCCAGGTGCGGACCTCCGACACGTCGACCGCCGCAAAGGCCGGGGCCAGCCGCGCGGCGATGAACTCCTGCGCGGCCGCGACCTCGTCCGCACCGGGCGGATCACCCGGCAGGCACCTCTCGGTGGTGCGCACACACCCCACGTCGGCCGAATAGGCGCCCCGCACACCGGAGCCGTCGCCGACGACGAGCTCGGTCGACCCGCCGCCGAGGTCGGTCACCGCGAACGGACCGAGCGCCGGGTCGAGGTCGCCGACGGCGCCGCGGAACGACAACCGCGCCTCCTCGTCGCCGGTGATGACCCGCGCGACGGCCCCCGGCACCACGGTGCCGAGCAGATCGGCGGTCATCGCGAAGAACTCGTCACGATTGGCCGCATCACGGGTGGCGGAAGTGGCCACCATGTCCACGCGCTCGACACCGAGTCCGCGCATCGTCGAGGCAAAGCGCGCCAGCGCCACCCGGGTGCGCTCGATCGCCTCGTCGGCGAAGCGGCCGGTCGCGTCGACCCCCTGCCCGAGGCGGACCACGACCATCTCGCGGTGCCGGTCGACCAGCCCGGCCGGGCCCGCCGGATCGGCCACCAGCAGTCGGATCGAATTCGTGCCGCAGTCCACGGCCGCCACCCGCGTCACGGCGCCTCCGGGGCCCGCCAGCCCGGCCAGTCGGCCGGCAGCGCGGTACCCGCCAGGCCCTCGGCGCAGGCCAAGGCCACCGCCTCGTCGCCAAGCGGGTTGAGTCCCGGCCCTTTGGCCAGCGAGTGCGCGATCAGCACGTGCAGGCACTTGACCCGGTCGGGCATCCCGCCGCCGGTGAAGTCGGTGCCGAGCGACTCGATGGCGTCGCGCTCGGCGAGATAGTCCTCGTGGGCCCGCCGGTAGGCCGCGGCCAACTCGTCGTCGGCGTGCAGCCGTTCGGTCATCTCGCGCATCACCCCCGACGACTCCAACCGGCTCGCGATCGCCGTCAGCCGGGGATCGGTGAGGTAGTAGAGCGTGGGGAACGGCGTCCCGTCGGGCAAGCGCGGCACGGTCTTGACCACGCCGGGTCGACCGTCGGGAGTGCGGTAGCTGACCTCGATGACTCCGCGCGGAGCCCGGCCGAGCTGCTCGGCGACGACGGCCAGATCGGCCTGCGACACTGTCATGCGCGCGTCACTTCTGCGGCGGCGTCGCCACCGAGTCCCACAGATTCGCAAACCACGGGTTCGACGCGCGCTCGGCCGCCCGGCGCTGTTGGGCCACGGCGGCCTCCCGGCCGGGGATCTCCAACACGAACGGGGTCTCGCCGGGCCGGACGTACTGCAGCCGGGCCCTGGCCTGCGCCTCGACGTAGGCCGGATCGCCCTGTTCGTTCACCTTCCGCGTCAACTCGGTGTTCTCGCGCTCGATGGCCGTGTTGGCCGCTCGCACGCCGTCGAGCTCGGCGCGCTGGGAGAAATAGGTCCGCAACGGCATGGCGAGCGTCAACGCGACGAACCCGAGGACGACGGCCAGCACGATCGCGCGCCGCGGGTTGAGGCGCTGCCACCGCGCCGCCAGGGCCCGGGCCGGGGCCCGTACGGACCGGCGGGGCGCCGCCGCACGCTGTGCTGACTCTGGCTTGAGGGCCTGCGCAGCCTTCGCGCCGTCCCCCGCCGATGGCACCGACTGCTCCCCGCCCTCGACCCCCGACCCGTCGTCGAGGCGATCGAGGACGGCGGTCACCGCATCGTCGAACGGGGCGCCATCCTCCCCGAGCAGGTCGAGGCTGATCGCGTCGGTGATCGGGCCGGTGCTCGGCCCGGCCGGTGCCGGGTTCCGGCTGCGCCGCGTCGACGTCGGCCGCGGGGCCGACGGCCGGGCGCGCGGCGAACGGTCGGGCCGCGGCCGGCCCACCCGCTCGTTTCTGCGCGTTGCCATGCCGTCTAGCTAATCACGCCTGCGGTGTGAACCGCGGGAAGGCGAGGTCGCCGGCGTACCGCGCCGCATCCCCGAGGCCCTCCTCGATGCGCAACAACTGGTTGTACTTGGCGACGCGCTCGCTGCGCGCGGGGGCGCCGGTCTTGATCTGGCCGCAGCCGCATGCGACGGCCAGGTCGGCGATCGTGGTGTCCTCAGTCTCACCGGAACGGTGGCTCATCATCGACTTGTAGCCGCTGTTGTGGGCCAACGCGACGGCGTCGAGGGTCTCGGTGAGCGTGCCGATCTGGTTGACCTTGACCAGCAGCGCGTTCGCGGCACCTTCGAGGATGCCGCGCTCGAGTCGTTCGGGATTGGTCACGAACAGGTCGTCACCGACGAGCTGCACCTTGTCGCCGATCGCCTCGGTCAGCGCCACCCAACCCTCCCAGTCATCCTCCGACAGCGGGTCCTCGATCGACACCAGCGGGAAATCGTCGACGAGCTTGGCGTAAAACTCGGCCATCTGCTCGGCCGAGCGGTTGGCACCCTCGAAGGCATACCCGGTTCCGGTGGAGTAGAACTCGGTGGCCGCCACGTCGAGCGCCAGCACGATGTCGGTACCGAACCGCAGCCCTGCCCCGGTGATGGCCTCCTCGATGATGCCCAGGGCCTCGATGGTGCCCGACACGTTGGGGGCGAAGCCGCCTTCATCGCCCAACCCGGTGGACAGGCCCTTGCCCTTGAGCACCGACTTGAGGGAGTGGTAGACCTCGGCGCCCCAGCGCAGCGACTCGGCAAAGGTGGGCGCGCCGATCGGCGCGATCATGAACTCCTGGACGTCCACGCCGGAATCGGCGTGGGCGCCGCCGTTGATGATGTTCATCATCGGCACTGGCAGGATGTGGGCGTTCGGGCCGCCGACGTAGCGGTACAGCGGCAGGTCCGCCGACTCGGCCGCGGCCTTGGCGACCGCCAGTGAGACGCCGAGCAGCGCGTTGGCCCCCAGTCGGGACTTGTCCGCGGTGCCGTCGAGGTCGAGCAGCGCCTGATCGATGTTGCGCTGGTCGTCGGCCTCGTAGCCGATGACCTCCTCGGCGATCTCGTCGAGCACGGCGCTGACGGCCTTCTGGACGCCCTTGCCGCCGTACCGCGCTCCGCCGTCACGCAATTCGACGGCCTCGTGCTCGCCGGTCGATGCACCCGAGGGCACAGCCGCACGGGCCAGCGTTCCGTCCTCCAGCGCCACCTCGACCTCAACGGTCGGGTTTCCGCGCGAATCGAGAATCTCGCGCGCGCCCACCTGCTCGATAATTGCCACGACTGTCTACCCCTCATGGTTGTGTGCGGTAATCCACCAAGGGTAGTACCGCCCGGAGCGAACCGTTCGCTCAGTACCGCACGTTGACCGAGTACGCGTTGGCGCGGTCCCGGACCTCGTCGGCATAGGAACGGGACATGTTGTACACCATCAGTGCCTTCAACCAGCCCTGCGGCGTCGTCATGTCGCCGCCGGCCGACACACACAGGTAGCGCGCCGCCGACAGCGCCGCGTCATCGATGTTGTCCGGATCGGCCCGTCCGTCGCCGTTGGCGTCGACGCCGAAGCGCTGCCAGGTCTCGGGCAGGAACTGGAAGGGGCCCTCGGCGCGCACATAGTTCGGACTGCCGTCGGGGTGGGTCGGACTCTCCTGGTCGACCATCCGCATGTTGCCGTTGCGGCCGTCGAGTTCCGGGCCGCGGATCCGCGGGAAGGTGTCCCCGTTGGGTGCCACCCGGGCGCCGTGGTGCCGCCCGTGCTTGCTCTCCGTGCCCGCGATGCCGGCCAGCGTGGTCCAGGCGATACCGCACTCGGGGTGCTGCTGGCGCTGGATCTCCGCGGCGTTGCCATAGGCCTCCAGCGCAGTGACCCCGATCCCGGTCGCGTTCGAGATCGGCCGGGCCCAGGCGCTCAATTTGTCGGCCGTCCGACCGGGCCCGTGGATGTTGAAGTAGGGCACCGGGACACCCGGCCCGGGCGGCACCCCGTTGGGGATGTCGGGGCGGTGGCGCGAGGGCAGGTCGACGCAGCCCGCGCCGACGACAGCGATGACGATGAGCGCGCACGCCATCGTCACCAACCGCGCGCCGCGCGAATCCCTGACCATCGGTCCCCCTGGCTGCTGAACTACCTGGTCGATTGTTCCACATCCGGCCGGCCATGAGCGAGCCTCGCAGTTGCGGGCAGCTGGTGGCGCACCAGGCGGGGCGGGTCAGCGTGGTTCGTCGGTCGTGAAGATGATCCGGCCGAACGGTTCCGCGTGCCGCGGGGGCGAGGGGTGCGCCGCCGGCGCATTGGTGTCGACCGGGCGGGGGACGGTGGTGGTGACTTCGGGTTCCGAGGACACCCGGATCCGCCAGGGCGCCTTGGGCTTGGGCTCGGGCTCCGGTTCGGGCTCGGGCTCCGGTTCGGGCTCGGGCTCCGGTTCGGGCTCGGGCTCCGGTTCCGGTTCGGGCTCGGGCTCCGGTTCGGGGTCGGGCCTGGGTTTCGACTTGGTCTTCGACTTGGGTTTCGGCTTGGACTCCGGCTCCGGTTCGGGCTCCGGTTCCGGTTCGGGTTCCGGCGTCGGGGCACCGAAGAGCAACTCGGTCCGATTCGGCCGGATCACCGTCGGGAAATGGGTGATGGGCGGATCGGGATCGATCGGGTTCAGGTCGACGACGACGGTGCTGTCGGCCGGGCCGACGAACTCCGGCTCGATCGGGAAGTAGCCGCCGGCCACCGGCTCGGCCGGGAACAGGATCTCCGCAGCCACCGCTGGCAGCCGGTCGGTGCGCTCGGCCGCACCGGGCTGCTCGCCGTCGACTGCGACGACGGGAACGGCGACGGGAACGGCGACGGGCATCGGCTCGACCGGCACCCCGACCGGCTCCCCGAGCGGCGCCACCCCCAAATAGTAGAGCCACTGCTCGGGGCTGCGCGGCACCACGCCATCCGCCGCGGCACGCGCCTCGGCGTGGTAGACGAGGTCCATCAGATCGAGGACCCGCTGGCGCGTCGCGTCCTCCACCGAGTCTGTGCCGGTCTCGACGCTGACCTCGAGCACCGCGGAATCGACCTGCGAGCGCGGGAAGCCGGCCGCCGCGATCCGCTCGAGTACCTTCTGTGCCAGCAACAGCGCCGGCGCCGTCGTCACAATGCCGTCGAGCACCGACCCGCGCACCCGCTCCGCCGCCTTGGCAGCCTCCCAATCGGCGATCTGCCGTTCAAGGTCGCTGTGCTCGCCGGACAGCACGCCCGGCGTCCGGCGGGTCACCTTGTCGATGAACGCCTGCGCCACGTCGTCGATGTCGAAGGGCTCATCCGGGTCGTCAGCCGCGACCCGCGCGTGGAACAGCACCTGCAACAGGAGGTCGCCCAACTCGTCACGCAAGTCGGTGGTCGTGCCGACGTCGATCGCGTCGAGCAACTCGTACACCTCCTCGAGGGCGAAGCGGCGCAACGACTCGTGGGTCTGGCGGCTCTCCCACGGCCCGGTGGTCCGCAGGCGGTCCATCAGCGCCACCGCATCGAGCAGCGTCGAGCCGGGCCGGGTGAGCGGCGCGGCGGGGATGGCCGGGGCGAGCAACACCTCGCCGCGATCGACCCGCACGACCACCAGCGGATGGTTGCGCTCGGTGCTGATCAGGACGGTGGCCGGGTCGCCGTCGTCACCGGTGGCCACCGCGGCATGCGGCAGCGCCCACAGCACCGACGCCGAGACGTCCTCGGTGACCAGCACCGGGCCGTTCACCAGCTTCGCGGCGGCGAACGGCAGCAGCTCCTGATTGCCCGGGTCCAACAAGACGACGGTCATCGCTCCCCAATCCTCGACTACAGGTATTCCACACCACAGAACAGGTATTCCACACCACAAAACGGTAGTCCGCGCGGATGGCGCGGCCAACTGCGCGTTTGCCGCCCGCCACGGCTCTCACCCCGTGCGTTGCAGCTGTCCCAGCAGCACGGAGACGTAGTCGATCAACCCCTCGTCGCGCAACGGCGCCGACCCCACTCCCCCCGACTTCGGAAGGGGCAGCGACACCGTCGACGTCGTCGGCCGATAGGTGGCAGCCGGGTAGAGCCGCTTGAGGCGCACCTGCAGGCTGTCGGGCAGCGGCAGCGGGGAAATGCGCACCTGCGTGCCGGCGACGGTGATCTCGGTGACCCCGAGTTCCCGCGCGCGCAACCGCAGCCGCGCGATCGCCGCGAGGCGCAGCGTGGGCGTCGGCGGCGGGCCGTAGCGGTCGGTCACCTCGGCGAGTACGGCGTCCACGTCGTCGTCGTGCGCCGCGGCCGCCAGCTTGCGGTAAGCCTCGAGCCGCAGCCGGTCGGCATCGACATAGTCGACCGGGATGTGCGCGTCCACCGGCAGGTCGATGCGCACCTCGGTGGACTCCTGCGCGGTCACCGGTTCGCCATCGGCGGCCGCCCGGTAGGCCTGCACCGCCTCGCCGACGAGCCGCACGTAGAGATCGAATCCGACACCGGCGACGTGGCCGGACTGCTCGGCGCCCAACACGTTGCCCGCGCCGCGCAGCTCAAGGTCCTTGAGCGCCACCGCCATTCCCGCGCCGAGCTCGTTGTTCTGCGCGATCGTCGCCAGCCGGTCGTAGGCGGTCTCGGTCAAGGGACGGTCCGGGCTGTAGAACAGGTAGGCATAGCCGCGCTCCCGGCTGCGCCCGACCCGGCCGCGCAACTGGTGCAGCTGCGACAGCCCGAAGTTCTCGGCCCGGTCGACGATGAGCGTGTTCGCGTTGGCGATGTCCAGGCCGGTCTCGATGATCGTGGTGCACACGAGGATGTCGTACTCGCGGTTCCAGAACCCGGTGACCGTCGACTCGAGTTGGTCCTCGTTCATCTGCCCGTGTGCGACGGCGATCCGCGCCTCGGGCACCAGCGCCGCGATCTCGCGCGCCGTCTTGTCGATCGTCGAGACCCGGTTGTGGACGTAGAACACCTGACCGTCGCGCAGCAATTCGCGCCGGATGGCCGCGCCGACCTGCTTGGCCGAGTAGGCGCCGACAAAGGTGAGGACCGGGTGGCGCTCCTCTGGCGGCGTCAGGATCGTCGACATCTCGCGGATCCCGGCCATCGACATCTCCAGGGTGCGCGGGATCGGCGTCGCCGACATCGTCAGCACGTCGACGTGGGTGCGCAGCGCCTTGATGTGCTCCTTGTGCTCGACACCGAAGCGCTGCTCCTCGTCGACGACGACCAGCCCCAGGTCCTTCCAGCGCACGCCGGTCTGCAGCAGCCGATGGGTGCCGATGACGACGTCGACGCCGCCCTCGGCCATCTGCGCGAGCGTCTCGCGCGCCTGCGCGGGATCGGTGAACCGGCTCAGGCCGCGGATGGTCACCGGGAACCCGGCCATCCGCTCGGTGAACGTCTGCAGGTGCTGCTGTGCCAGGATCGTCGTCGGGACGAGCACGGCGACCTGCTTGCCGTCCTGTACCGCCTTGAACGCCGCCCGCACCGCGATCTCGGTCTTCCCGTAGCCGACGTCGCCGACGATGACGCGGTCCATCGGGACCGCCCGCTCCATATCGCCCTTCACCTCGGCGATGACCGTGAGCTGGTCCTGGGTCTCGGTGAAGTCGAAGGCGTCTTCCATCTCCCGCTGCCACGGGGTGTCCGGGGCGAATGCATGCCCGGGGGCGGCGTGCCGGGCGGCATAGAGCGCGACCAGTTCGCCGGCGATCTCGCGGACCGCCTTGCGCGCCTTGCGCTTGGTGTTCTGCCAGTCCGACCCGCCCAGCTTCGACAATGACGGCGCCTCGCCGCCGACATACCGCGACAACTGGTCCAGCGAGTCCATCGGCACGTACAGGCGGTCACCGGGTTGGCCGCGCTTACTCGGCGCGTATTCGAGGACGAGGTACTCGCGCCGGGCACCGGCGACGGTGCGCTCGATCATCTCGGCGAAGCGGCCGATGCCGTGCTGGTCGTGGACGACCAGGTCGCCAGCGGTCAGCGCGAGCGGGTCGACCTGGTTGCGCCGCTTGGCACCGAGCCGGCGGCCGTCCCGCGTCCCCACGACGCGGGTACCGGTCAGGTCGGCCTCGGTGACGACGACGAGCCGGGCCCGCGCGGGGCGGTCGCCGGAAGCCCCGCAGACGATGCCGTGGCGCAGCGTGCCGTGGTAGATCGTGACCGCGTCGGCGGCCGGCTCCTGCCCGTCACGGGCAACGACGGCGGGCACCTCGGCCTCACCCAGCCGCTCGGCGACCCGGGCCACGGTCCCCTTGCCCGCGACGACGACGGCCGCCCGCCCACCGTCGCCGACGTGGGCGCGCAACTGGGCGAAAGTGGCCGCGATCTCGTCCTCGTGGCCGCGCGGCGCCGGACCGGGGGCGATGTCGAGCACCACCCCGTCGACGTCGTCGGCGTCGGCGCGCAGCGGGCTCAGTGTCCACCACCGGCGACCCGCGGCGAGGGCGGACTCCTCGACCTCGTCGATGGCGCGGTAGGCGCCGGCCGCGAACTCCCCGGCCAGCGGCGCATCGGCACCCATCCCGGCCGCAGTCCACGCCGCGTCGAGGAACTCCCTGCCGGTGGCGGCGAGGTCTGCCGCCCGGGTGCGGATCTTCTCCGGGTCCAGCGCCAATACCAAGGAGTCCTCGGGGACGACCTCGGTGAGCAGTTCCAGCTCGCCGCCGACGAGCAGCGGGATCAGTGCCTCCATTCCCTCGACGGGGATCCCCTCGGCGAGTTTGGCGAGCATCGACGACAGATCGCCGCCCTGCTCCTGTGCGACGAGGAGTTCTGCGGCGCGCTCCCGCACCTGCGGGGTCAGCAGGAGTTCGCGGCACGCGTGGATGATCACCGGGCCGGTCGCGATCTCGGGGTGGGTGCGCTGATCGGCCACCGAGAACGCGCGCAGGTCGGTGATCTCGTCGCCGAAGAACTCCACCCGCACACCGTGTTCGGCGGTCGTCGGGAAGATGTCGAGAATGCCGCCGCGCACCGCGAACTCGCCGCGGCGCCCGACGAGGTCGACGCGCTCGTAGGCCATCTCCACCAGGCCCGCCAGCAGGCCGTCGAACTCGATCTCGTCACCCTCGCGCAGGGTGATGGCCTGGCGCCGGCCCAGTCCCGGGGCCATCGGCTGCACCACCGACCGCACGGTCGTCACGACGACTCGCAGCGGGCGCTGTCCCGGGTCGGCGAGGCGGTGCAGCACCGCCAACCGCTGCCCGACGGTGTCGGCGCTGGGCGAGAGGCGCTCGTGCGGCAGCGTTTCCCACGACGGGAACAGCGCTACCGCGTCGGGGTCGTCGAGGAGCTCGCCGAGCTCGGTGACCAAGTCCTGCGCCTCGCGCCCGTTCGCCGACACCACCAGCAGCGGAGAGCCGCCCGCCTGCGCCAAGGCGGCCACTGCGAAGGGGCGCGCCGCATCGGGCGCGCTGATCGCGAGCCGGGCGGAATCGGGCCGGGGGGCGTTCAGGCGCCCGGTCAGGGCGGTGAAGGTCGCATCGGCGCACACCGCTTGCGCGAGGCCGTGCAATACAGGGGTGGGCAGGGGCAGGGCGGGGGTGGATGCCACTCGGGACAGTCTAGATCCCCACCGAGATCCCCACCCGCGCCAGGCTCCGCCCCCGCCAGGCTCGGCCCCTGTATCCCCCGAAACCCCGCCCACTGGGCACCCCAACCCCGCCCACTGGGCACCCCAACCCCGCCCACTGGGCACCCCAACCCCGCCCAGTGGGCACCCGCGGGCGACATCGCTACTCAACCAAACGGTTGACAAGCGGCGGCCGCGGCGCGACCATTATTCAACCATCTGGTTTATTAAGGATCGACATGACCGACCGACTGTCCCTGGTGTTCTCGGCCCTCGCCGACCCGACCCGGCGCGACATCGTCGCGCGCCTGACCGAGGGCGACGCGACCGTGGGCGAACTCGCCGAGCCCTACGACGTGACCATGCAGGCGGTCTCCAAGCATCTCAAGGTGCTCGGCGACGCCGGCCTGGTCAGCCGCGGGCGCGAGGCGCAGCGCCGGCCCGTACACCTCGAGGCAGAGGTTCTCGACCTGATGACCGTGTGGCTCGAGCGGTACCGGCGCCGGGCCGAGGAGCGCTATCAGCGACTCGACGCAGTGCTGGCCGCCATGCAGGACACCGACACCGAATCCGAACGAGCAGAATCCGAACGAGGAGCAGCATCATGACCACCACCGCACATCCGGAAGCCACGATCGAGGCCCACCCGACCCTGCCGATCATCACGATCACACGCGAGTTCGCCGCCACTCCCACCCAAGTCCTGCGGGCCCACACCGACCCCGACCTGTACGCACGATGGGTCGGCCCCAACGGGATGTCTACCCGCATCGACGCGTGGGATGCCCGGCGCGGTGGCAGTTGGCGGTTCACCAACATCGTCGGCGACGAGGAGTACAGCTTCTACGGCTCCTTCCACGACATCACCGACGAGAAGATGGTGCAGACCTTCACCTGGGAGGGACAGCCCGACGGCGTCTCCCTGGAAACGCTGACGGTCACCGACGTGGGCAACGGCCGCACCCGCCTGGTCGCCCAATCCCTCGTCGACAGCATCGAGGACCGCGACGCCTGGCTGCGCAGCGGAATGGAGATCGGTGTCCGAGACGGATACGCCAAGCTCGACGCTCTCCTCGCGGCCGGAGCGGTGTGATGCTGCCGGCCACTGCGGCCGCCCGCCATCGAGCGGTCGCGCAGACCTTTGCCGACCGCGTCGCCGGGGTCGCCGACTGGTCGGCACCCAGCCCGGTCGAGGGTTGGTCCGCGCGCGAGGTCGTCGGACACCTGATCTCCTGGTTCCGGGTGTTCCTCGCCGCCGGCGGCATCACCACCACCCCGGGGCCCGACGTCGCCGACGACCCGGTCGGGGCATGGGCGCACCACCGCAACCAGATCCAACGGCTGCTCGATGGGCCGAAGGCCGAGGAGTTGTTCACCCACCCCATGGTCGGGTCGATGCCGCTGGAAGCCGCCATCGACCGGTTCTATACCGCAGACGTCTTCATGCACACCTGGGACTTGGCCCGCGCCACCGGTCAGGACGATCATCTCGACGAGGAGTTCTGCGCCGAGCTGCTCGCCGGGATGTCGCAGATGGAAGATGCGCTGCGCGCATCGGGCCAATACGGCCCCGCCGTCCCAGTCCCCGACGACGCCCCGGTCGCCGACCGCCTCCTGGGCTTCATCGGGCGGGACCCACGGTGGCGCTGACCATTAGAGCGCCTACGAAGAATCCGCCCCTGGTGACACCTCGAGGGAATATTCCCCTCGGTGTTACACCACGGGGCGGATCTCAGCAGACCTCGGCGATATTGCGGCCGTCGGCGGTGCGGATGCGCACGCGCTGCCCGATGGGTTCACCGGCCGCGAGCGAATCGGCGAGCCCCGCATCGTCGGGGGCGGCGAGTGCGTAGCACCGTTCACCGGTATCGGTGCGGCACACCAGGATTCCGTGACGGTCGGTGCCGAACGGGACGACGGTGAAGGTCTCGACCGCCGCTGGACCGACATACTCGTCGCGGACGCCGACGATCGGTACGGCCCTCGACTCAGATCCCGTCGGCCACTGTCGGGGACGGGCCGAGTAGACCCCGACCGCGTACTTCGACAGGATGCCGCCGTTGGCCGCCACCAACCCGAGACTGCCCGGCTGCGATCGCACCCGCCCGGCCACCTCGGCGATCGCATGCATCGAATAGTTGTTGCCCGCGCCGCCGAAATACGGAAGACCGCCGGTCAGCGTGAGGCCGCGCGGGTCGTCGGGCGCGATCCCGAGCGCGTCACAGGCGGCGAAGACCGCGATCGGGAAGCAGCTGTAGAGGTCCAGGAAGTCGATGTCGCCGATCGCCGCGCCGGCCGACGCCAGCGCCCCATGCAGTGCGGCGGCTGCCGCTGCCGACGACCCCAGCTCCGCGCGCGCCAGCACGGGGGCGTCGGCCGCCTTCGCATGACCGTGCAGGAAGACCCACCGGGCGGGGTCGACCCCGGCCTCCCTGGCACGGGCCACCGACATCAACAGGACCGCCGCACCCTGGTTCACCTGGTCGCGGGCCACGAGAAAGCGGGGATAAGGATCGGCTACCAACCGGTTCTGGGCAGTGACCTCGACGAGTTGCTCCGCGCTGCGCCGCGTCGGGGCCGCCGCATGCGGGTTCACCGCCGCAACCTCGGTGAACGGCGCGAACAGTTCCCCCATCGCCGCGGCATAGGCCGCTCGGGAGAGCCCCGACCGGGCCCGGCGGGCATGCTCTAGCAGGGCGTACTGTGCCGGTGGACCGAGCAGGCCGTGGCGGATGGCCGAGGCCGTGATCATGTCGTCGATTCCGAATCCACGGTCGACGAGTTGGCCTCCGCGCTGCTCGGTGTGGTCGGGCGCATCGGCGCGACCGGCGAAGTGCCGCACGGTCGACATGGCCTCGGAACCGACGAGCAGCACCGTGTCGGCTGCGCCGGATGCGATCTGCGCGCCGAACTCGGCGACTAAGCGCTGCGGGGAGTCGCCACCGACCACGTCGTAGACCGCGGACCCCGGCTCCACCCCCAGACGGTCGGCGACCGAGCGCGGATAGTTGTCCGAACGTCCTAGCAGGGCAACGGCTTTCGGGTGGGAGGAGTCGAATTGCCGGATGCCGACGACCACGTCGGGCACAGCCCCGGGGCCGGGCATGAGGCCGGCATCGTCGAAGGCGGCACGCGCGGCGGCCGCACCGAGGTCGACTGCGGAGCTAGCGCCGTACCCCGGCTCCCCGATGCGCTCGGCGGACTGGCCGACGCCGACGATCACCGGCGTCCGCGGATCGAGTTCCACTATCGACCGTCGGTGGGCATGGCTGTCGCCGTTCGCACGCCCGGTTCGACATAGTCGACGGTGACCAGCTCGGGATCTGATTCAAGCCCGATGAGCCCGTTCCAGCACAGGTTCACCAGGTGTGCCGCCACGACCTCTTTGGCCGGTTCGCGCACGTCGAGCCACCACTGGGCGGTCATCGACACCATGCCGACGAGCGCCTGGGCGTAGAGCGCCGCCAACTGGGGGTCGAACCCGCGGCGCTCGAAGTCACCGCCGAGGATGTGCTCGACCTGGCTGACCGCGTCGTTGAGCAGGCTCGAGTAGGACGTGTTCTCACCGTCGGTGCTGCCGCCGCGGGCCAGGATGCGGAACCCGTCGGGCCGCTCCTCCATATAGGTCAGCAGTGCCAGGGCCACCTGCTGGACCCGGAACCGGGACCGCGTGGTCGCCAGCGACGAGGTGATCATCTCCAGCAGGGTCGCCATTTCGCGGTCGACGACGACGGCGTAGAGCCCCTCCTTGCCGCCGAAGTGCTCGTAGACGATCGGCTTGGAGACGTTGGCGCGCTGGGCGATCTCCTCGATCGACGTGCCCTCGTAGCCGCGTTCGGCGAACAGCCCGCGCGCCACCTCGATGAGTTGCGCGCGGCGCTGCGTGCCGGTCATGCGCGTGCGCGGTTGTGCCATGGGCACCACCCTATTGCTAGACGTTCTTATAGATCACGCCGTCCTTCATGATCACCGCGAAGTTCTTGCCCGGATCGGCGATCAGGTCGATATTCGTGAGCGGATCGCCGTCGACGAGGATCAAATCGGCCAGCGCGTCTGGTTGCACGACCCCCAGCTGCCCTGCGTAGGGGCTGCGAGGTCCGCTCAACGCCAACAGCCCGGCATTGTCGAGGGTGACCAGCCGCAGCAACTCGGCCGGGCTGAACCACTTGCGCAACGAGAGCAGCATCGAGTTCTGTTTGACGTTTTCCTTCGGCTCGAACAGGAAGTCGGTGCCCCAGGCCAACTCGACCCCGGCCCGCTTGGCTTCCGGCCACACGCGCTCATTGCCCTCGACGATGCCTTTGCGCTTCTCCCGGCGCGCGAGGGGCATCGAGTCGTTGTTGGGCACGAGGTACTGGCCCGACAGCCACACGCCCTGCTCGGCCATCAGCCGCAGGGTCTGGGCATCGAGCAACTGCCCGTGCTCGACACACCGCACCCCGGCCGCCATCGCGCGCCGCACCGACTTGTCGGTGTAGGCGTGGACCGTGACGTAGGTGTTCCAGTCATCGGCCGCCTCGACCCCGGCGCGCATCTCGTCGAGCGTGAACTGCGTGACGTCGATCGGGTCGTAGGCCGACGAGGTGCCGCCGCCGGCGGCGAGCTTCAGCTGGCTGGCGCCCATCCGCAGGTTTTCCCGCGACGCCGTGAGGACCTCGTCGCGGCCGTCGACGATGAAGGTCGCGTTGAGCTTCTCGGCGCGGGACTGCTTGCCGGTGAAGCGTCGCGACGGTTCGTCGGGGGTGCGGAAGTCGCCGTGGCCGGCCGTCGTGGAGATCATCGCGCCCGACGGCCAGATGCGTGGCCCCCGCGCCTTGCCCGCGTCGATCGCGGCCTTGACCGGGAAGATCGGGCCGCCGAGGTCGCGCACGGTGGTGAAGCCGCGCAGCAGCATTTCTTCGGCGGACTTGAGCGCCGCGTGCGCGTAGTACTCCACGCCCTTCTCCGTGTCCTGCAGGTCGGCCATGCTGACCGCGCCGAACAAGATGTGGACGTGGTTGTCGATCAGCCCGGGCATCAGCGTGCGGCCGCGGCCGTCGATGACGCTGGCGCCCGGATCCGCCGATTGTCCGGCACCGATGGCCGCGATCGTGTTGCCGCGCACCGTGACGTCGGTGGGCGCACCGAGCCGCCCGGCGCGCACGTCGAGCACCCGCACGTTGCGGAACAGGGTCGCGCTCGGCCGAGCCGGGGTTGCCGTCGACGATTCGCCGCCCGAGCTGCTGTCGGTGGAGCAGGCGGCAAGGAACGCCGCACCCAACGCGCCCGCGCCGATGGCGAGGAAGTGCCGCCGGTTCAGGTCCGAGCACCGACAGCGCTGGTCGACCCGCTTGGGTGCATCTCGATTGTGTGCTGCCATGCCGACCTCCGTTGGACGTTTCGCACCAGCGTAGGCAGCCGTGCGGAACTACCCCGGCAACTTGCCGATCTCGGCGGTGTCGCTCCCGAAATGCCGGAACCTCGCCAGGTCCTGCGCCTTACGGCCGCGCCACTCGAGGTAGCGGTCGCCCACCGGCGTACGCCCGATGAGGCGGTGGCTCACCGCGTTGCGGATCCACGCGACGCCGAACGCCCACGGCGGCCGCTGCGGCAGGCGCAGGTCGCGCATGCCGTGCGGACCGAGGAATCCCGTCAGCATACTCAGCAGCCGCTCGCGCTCGTAGCGCCCCGCGAGCCTCCGGAACCGGCGGTACTCGAGGTCGGTCTGGACGTCGACGAGCACCCCGGCCAGCTGCCCGCCCGCGTCGGTGACGTCGTCCTGCACCAGCAGCACGTTATAACTCAGCTGGTGCTGGTCGCGCTCGCGGGCGAACAACCAATCGTCGTCGACGCCGATGAGCCAGCCGACGTAGCGCCACAGGTGCATCAGCGCGTGCGCGTCGGCGCGGTTGATCGGCACCCCGAGTGCGCGGACGCCCATCATCAGCGCCCCGGAGAACAGGTTCAGCGTCGACGCGAGGTCTGCCTGGTTGATCGGCAGGCCCCAGCGCTCGATGTCCCACCGCCCGTTGCGCTCGAAGGAGTCGTTGACCAGGGCGTGCATCAGCCGCACGTGCACGGTCAGCTTCCACCCGTCCCCGAAGCGGCCCATCCCGCCGTCTTGGCCGACGGCGATCGCCCAGGTCTGGGTCTCGCCGAGTCGGCGCTTGGCGGTCGCCGCGCGCAGGCCGCCGGTCTGCGCCAGCAGGTCGACCGGGCCGCCGAAGCGGTAGCCGCCGATCAGGCCCAGCTGCAGCAGGACGTCGCTGGCATTGCGGCCGAACCGCCGGTAGACCCGCGCGCCGCGGTCGCACATTTCCAGGTCGACCCAGTCCGGGGCGGTCTGCACGTGGGCGAAGAAGGCCCGCAGCGCGGCTGGCGCGTCGTCGGGCACCCCCTGCTCGAGCGCGGTGTGGAACGCGCGCATGCTCACGCGGCCGGGGTCCTCGGCGGGCAGCCGCATCGCGGCAACGAGGGCGGCGGCCGGCTCGTCGCGCTGCATCAGGCGGGCGGCGATCATGTCGAGCTCGGCCTCGGCGGGCTCGCGCAGGTGCCAATACATCTTCAACATCCGACCGATCCGGCGACCGCGCCCCGGCGCTGCGCCGAAGCGCCGCGGCGCAGCGGGCAAGGTCTGATCGGCCATAGCTCCCGAGACCACCATGAGACGATTCTACCAGTTCGTCTCAAACCGCCTTGAGCTGAACATTTGTGCTGCTCCGCCGCCAGGACTCGAACCTGAAATGCCTGAACCAAAATCAGGAGTGTTGCCAATTACACCACGGCGGATTGCACGGCCCCGGTGGTGCCGCCGGGCAGAATTCTGCCACAGCGACCACCGTCGGGTCACCGCGGATGACGTCAGTCCTTCGGACCGCCCGCCACGTAGACCACCTGACCGGAGACGAAGCCCGCTCCCTCGCTGGCGAAGAACGACGCGGTGTGGGCGATGTCCTCGGGTACGCCGACGCGGGCCACCGGGATCTCGGCGGCGCTGAACTTCTTGAACTCCTCGAAGTCCACGCCCATGCGCGCGGCCGTCGCCTGGGTCATCTCGGTCTCGATGAACCCGGGCGCGATCGCGTTGGCGGTGACGCCGTATTTGCCGAGCTCGATGGCCAGCGTCTTGGTGAAGCCCTGCATGCCGGCCTTGGCCGCCGCGTAGTTGGCCTGGCCGCGGTTGCCCAGCGCCGAGGTGCTCGACAGGTTGACGATGCGGCCCCAGCCGGCGTCGACCATGTACTTCTGGCAGCCCCGGCTCATCAGGAACGCGCCGCGCAGGTGTACGCCCAGCACGGCGTCCCAATCGTCGACGGTCATCTTGAACAGCATGTTGTCGCGGATGATCCCGGCGTTGTTGATGAGCACGACCGGCGGACCGAGTTCCTCGGCGACCGTGGCGATGGCCGCCGCCACCGACTCCTCGTTCGACACGTCGGCCCCCACGGCGATCGCCGTGCCGCCCGCATCCGTGATCGCCGCGACGGTGTTCGCGCAGGCGCCGGCGTCGAGATCGAGCACCGCGACGGCCATGCCGTCGGCCGCCAGGCGCTTAGCCACACCCGCACCGATGCCGCGCGCCGCGCCGGTCACGATCGCCACTTTCTGTCCGCTCATTCGAGCTCCTCCATCGTTGTCGCCAGACCTGTGTCTGCGAACTGTTCGGCCCCCACGTTATCGGGTTGCGTAAGATTTGTTCGTCGTCGATTCACCGAGCACCGTCGATTCACCGAGCATTGAGGATCTGCATGTCTGAACCCGGCCGCACCGCGGTCATCGTCCTCGCCGCGGGGGCGGGCACCCGCATGAGGTCGAAGACCCCCAAGATCCTGCACTCCATCGCCGGGCGCACCCTCGTCGGACACGCCCTGGCCGGTGCTGCGGCAATCGACCCCGACGTCTTGATCGCCGTCGTCAGCCACGAGCGCGAGCGCGTCACCGCCGCCATCGCCGAATCCGCCGGAGACCTCGGCCGCGAGATCCTCATCGCCGAACAGGACGAGCCGTTGGGCACCGGCGACGCGGCGCGCGCCGGGCTCACCGCATTGCCCGACGATTTCACCGGTACCGTCGTGATCACTGTCGGCGATGCGCCGCTGCTCGACGGGGCGACGTTGCAGGCGCTGCTGGCCACGCACTCCGGTGCCGCGGTCACCCTCACCAGCTTCATCGTCGACGACCCGGCCGGCTACGGCCGCATCGTCCGCGGGCCCGGCGGGCAGGTGGCCGCGATCGTCGAGCACAAGGACGCCGGCGAAGCCGAACTCGCCATCACCGAAGTCAACGCAGGCATCTACGCCTTCGACGCGGCGACGCTGCGCGCTGCACTCGGGGCGCTGTCGACCGACAACGCCCAGGGCGAGTACTACCTGACCGACGTCGTGGCCATCGCCAACCGCGCCGGCGAGCAGGTGCGCGCACACATCGTGGAAGATCCGATGGTCGTCGCCGGCTGCAACGACCGCGCCCAACTCGCCGACCTCGGCGCCGAACTCAACCGCCGCATCGTCCGCCGCCACCAGCTGGCCGGCGTGACGGTCGTCGACCCGGCTTCGACGTGGATCGACGTCGACGTGACCATCGCCCCCGACGTCCGGATCGAACCGGGCGTGCAACTGCACGGCCGCACCGCCATCGACACCGATGCGGCGATCGGGCCGGACTCCACGCTCACCGACGTCGTCGTCGGCAGCGGTGCTCGGGTGCTGCGGACCCACGCCTCCGGTGCGGAGATCGGCGCCGGCGCCACCGTAGGCCCCTTCGCCTACTTGCGCCCCGGCACCGTGCTCGGCGCCGACGGCAAGATCGGCACCTTCGTCGAGACCAAGAACGCCCGGATCGGCACCGGCTCGAAAGTCCCGCACCTCACCTACGTCGGGGATGCGACGATCGGCGAGCACACCAATATCGGGGCTTCGAGCGTCTTCGTCAACTACGACGGCGAGAACAAGCACCCCACGGTCATCGGATCACACTGCCGGACCGGGTCGGACAACATGTTCGTGGCCCCGGTGACCATCGGCGACGGGGCCTACACCGGCGCCGGGACGGTCGTGCGGCAAGATATTCCCCCGGGGGCGCTCGCCGTCTCCGCCGGGGAACAGCGCACCATCCCCGGATGGGTCGCCCGCAAGCGGCCCGACTCGGCCGCGGCCCGGGCCGCGGCGAAAGCTGCGACCGGCCCCGAGCGCTCGACCACAACCGAATAGCCCCAGCCCGAGCAGTACCCGAACCCAGATTGAGAATGCCATGACCTGGACCATCGACAACCGCAAGAACCTGATGCTGTTCTCCGGGCGTGCGCACCCCGAACTCGCCGACGCCGTCGCCGACGAACTGGGCATCAAGGTGACCCCGCAGACGGCGCGCAATTTCGCCAACGGGGAGATCTTCGTGCGGTTCGAGGAGTCGGTCCGCGGCTCGGACGCCTTCGTGCTGCAGAGCTGCCCCGCCCCGCTCAACGAATGGGTGATGGAGGCGCTGATCATGATCGACGCGCTCAAGCGCGGCTCGGCCAAGCGCATCAGCGTGATCCTGCCGTTCTACCCCTACGCCCGCCAGGACAAGAAGCACCGCGGCCGCGAACCGATCTCGGCGCGCCTGATCGCCGACCTGATGAAGACCGCCGGTGCCGACCGCATCATCACCGTCGACCTGCACACCGACCAGATCCAGGGCTTCTTCGACGGCCCGGTCGACCACATGCACGCCCAGGGGCAACTCGCCGAGTACGTGCGCGAGCAGTACGGCACCGACAACATCTGCGTCGTCTCCCCCGACTCGGGCCGCGTGCGCGTGGCCGAGAAGTGGGCCGACTCGCTCAACGGTGCACCGCTGGCCTTCATCCACAAGACGCGCGATCCGCTGGTGCCCAACCAGGTGAAGTCCAACCGCGTCGTCGGCGAGGTCGACGGGCGCACCTGCGTGCTGATCGACGACATGATCGACACCGGCGGCACGATCGCCGGCGCGGTGAAGGTCCTCAAGGATGCCGGCGCGGGCGACGTCATCATCGCGACCACCCACGGCGTCTTCTCCGACCCGGCGGCCGAGCGCCTGGCCAACTGCGGCGCCAAGGAGGTCATCGCGACCGACACGCTGCCGATCCCGGCGGAGAAGCGCTTCGCCAACCTCACAGTCCTCTCGATCGCCCCGCTGCTGGCCCAGACCATCCGCGAGGTCTTCGAGAACGGCTCGGTGACCAGCCTGTTCGACGGCAGCGCCTAGGTCCGCCGCCGCATCCGGCCTCCGCGGCGGCGCGAGAAGACCCACAATCGTCCGAATCGGCGGGCACCGAGGGGATATACCCCCCGGTGCCCGCCTTTTCAGACGATCCTGTCCACCTCCCGATCGTGTCAGTCCGGATTCGCGCTCCGCCCCGGCCACCCGGTATCCTCAAACGGTTGTCACGGCGAGGGTGGCGGCGGCGCAAGCCGCAACCACCGTGATCGGCGCGACTGAGACAGTCTCCCGGTGCGATCAGCGCCGAGCCTCCTCGGTGCGCCCGCCGCGTCGCACCAACCATCAGTTCGGAACGAGGAGAAACACCATGGCCGCACCGTCTGCGCCGAAACTGTCCACCACCCTGCGCGAGGACAAGGGCAAGGGCGCCGCCCGCCGCACCCGCCGCGCCGGCAACGTCCCCGCCGTCATCTACGGCCACGGCGAGAAGCCCCGCCACCTGTCGGTGTCGGCCCGCGAATTCGCCGCGATCCTGCGCAACAACGGCACCAATGCCGTCATCGACCTCGACATCGAGGGCAAGAGCCAGCTCGCACTGACCAAGCAGGTCGACGTCCACCCGATCCGCAACTACATCGAGCACGCCGACTTCCTGATCGTCCGCCGTGGCGAGAAGGTGACCGTCGACGTCGTCGTCATCGTCGAGGGCGACGCGCTCGGCGGCACCGTCGTCACGCAGGACGCCAACACCCTGCAGGTCGAGGCCGACGCACTGTCGATCCCCGAGCACTTCGTCATCTCCGTCGAGGGCGCCGCCGCAGGCACCAGCATTCACGCCTCCGACGTCGAGCTGCCCGCCGGGGTGACCCTGGTGTCCGCACCGGAGTCGCTGGTCGTCGCCGTGCACGAGGCCAAGGCCGCAGCCGAGGCCGAAGCCGAGGCCGAGGCCCCAGGCACCGAGGCCGCCGCGGCTCCGGACGAGGAAGCCGGCGAATAGACCGAGAGGTATCCGGCGTGAAACTCGTCATCGGACTGGGCAATCCCGGCTCCCGCTACGAGAAGACCCGCCACAACATCGGCGCCATGGCCGTCGACCACCTCGCTGCCGGGCACGGCGCGAGGTGGTCGACGCACAAGCGCTCCGGTGCCCAAACCGCGTCGATCACCCTGGCCGGCGAATCGGTGCTGCTCGCCAAGGCGAGCGCGTACATGAACGAGTGCGGGCGCAACCTCGGGCCGCTGGCCAAGTTCTACTCGGTCGACCCGGCCGATATCGTCGCGCTGCACGACGAGCTCGACATCGCCTTTCCCCAGGTGCGCCTCAAGGTCGGCGGGGGCGAGGGCGGCCACAACGGCCTGAGGTCGCTGTCGGCAGCGCTGGGCACCCGCGACTACGCCCGCGTGCGCTTGGGCATCGGGCGCCCGCCCGGGCGGCAGGACCCGGCCGACTTCGTCCTCAAACCCTTCCCCCCGCGAGACCGCGACGACGTCGAGTTGCTGATCGGGAACGGCGCCGAGGCCACCGAACTGCTGATCGGTCACGGACTCGAAGCCGCCCAGAACACCGTGCACGCCTGGCAGTGACCACCAGCCGGACTCAACCCCAGATCACCGTCCCCAGATCAACGTCAAGGAGCTCAACGTGACAAACCTCGCCGCCAATCCCACCCGGACCAATGTCGCGATGCTCGGCATCGGCGCCTGTCGGCCCAAACGCCTGGTGAGCAACAACGAGGTGTGCGAGATCTTGGACTCCTCCGACGAGTGGATCTTTGAGCGCAGCGGCATCCGCAACCGCCGCTGGATCTCGGGCGACGAAACCGCCCGATCGCTCGCCGCCACCGCCGCCGAGCGCGCGATCACCAACTCCGGGGTCGCGAAGGACAAGATCGGCGCGCTGATCCTGGCCACCGGCAGTTGGAAGACGAAGATCCCGCACGGCGGGCCGATGATCGCCTACGACCTCGGGCTCAACGGCATCCCCGCGTTCGACGTGGCGGCCGGCTGCGGCGGCTTCGGCTACGCGCTGGGCCTGGCCGCGGACACCGTCCGGGCCGGCACTGCCGAGTACGTGCTCGTCATCGGCGTGGAGACGATGTCGGTGGTGATGGAACCGACCGATCGCAACACCGCCTTCATCTTCGGTGACGGCGCCGGTGCAGTCGTCGTCGGCCCCAGCGAGGAGAACGGCATCTCTCCGACGGTGTGGGGCTCGGACGGCGAGCACGCCGACGCGATCGCCCAGAACTACGACATCCCCGAATACATGGACCGGGCCCAGGAGTACCAGCACAAGGATCCCGAGGCCGACCCGATCGGGCGGATGGTCGTGACGATGGAGGGCCCGCGAGTGTTCCGCTGGGCGGCCATCACCCTGCCCAAGGCCCTGACCTCGACAATGGAGCAGGCCGGTGTCGCCACCTCCGATATCGAGGTCTTCATCCCGCACCAGGCCAATGCGCGGATCAGTGAGCTGATGAAGAAGAACCTCGGCTTTCCCGACGACCTGCCCATGGCCAACGACATCGAGAACACCGGCAACACCTCGGCCGCCTCGATCCCGCTCGCCATGGAGGAGATGCTCGCCACCGGCAAGGCCAAGGGCGGGCAGACTGCACTGCTCCTCGGCTTCGGAGCCGGCCTGAGCTATGCCGGCGCGGTCGTCACACTGCCGCCCGCTCCGAAGGTCACCAGTTTCGACGACTTGGACTGAGCCGGGTCGTCCACGGCCGCCCCGCACTTCCATACTTCCCAGTAACCACGTCCTTGTGAGACCGTGGAGACCGAACCGATCGCGGGGGGAAGCACACACCCGGGGGCATACGGAAGGCACAGCACATGGTCGAACTCGCCGAAGTGACCGGCACGCGCAACATCGGGATCCTCGGGATCGGCGCCTACCGGCCGGAGCGCGTCGTCACCAATGATGAGATCTGCGAGAACATCGACTCCTCGGACGAATGGATCTTCACCCGCACCGGGATCAAGACACGGCGCTTCGCCCGCCCCGACGAAACGGTGATGGACATGGCCATCGCCGCCGGGCGCAAGGCGATCGCGAACGCCCTCCTGTCGGGATCGGACATCGATGCGGTCATCGTCGCCACCAACACCCACCTGCTGCTGACACCGGCAGCCGGCACCGCGGTCGCCACCGCACTCGGCGCCAACGGTGTTCCGGCTTTCGACGTCACGGTCGGCTGCGCGGGCTTCGGCTACGGCATGGCCCTCGCATCGGACATGGTGCGCGGCGGCAGTGCCAGCCATGTCCTGGTCGTCGGCGCTGAGCAGCTCTCGGTGGCGCTGGACATGACCGATCGCGGCAACTGCTTCATCTTCGGCGACGGCGCCGGCGCCGTTGTCGTCGGCCCCACCGAGGATCAGCAACTCGGCCCGGTGGTCTGGGGCAGCGACGGCACCCAGTTCGACGCGATCCGTCAGGACATCGATTGGCTCACCTATATGCACGGTGACGACCATTCCAAGCGCCCCTATCTGCGCATGGAGGGCACCAGCGTGTTCCGGTGGGCCGCCTTCGAGATGGGCAAGGCCGCCCAGCGCGCCCTCGACATCGCCAAGGTCGACGTCAGCGACCTCGACGTCTTCGTGCCCCACCAGGCCAATTCGCGGATCAACGAGTTGCTCGCCCGCAGCCTCAACCTCAGCGAGGACGCTGTCATCGCCAATGACATCGAGAACACCGGGAACACCTCGGCGGCCTCGATCCCCCTGGCGATGGAGGCGCTCCTGTCCACCGGCAAGGCCAAGCCCGGCGACACGGCGCTGCTGCTCGGCTACGGCGCCGGCCTGTCCTACGCGGCGCAAGTCGTCAAGATGCCCCCGGTGCCCTTCGAGTGACCGGCGACCACCGCCTGCGCGGTGCCGTTCGAGTGCTGGGTCCGACCACAGCTATCCTCGTGTGGTGAGTTCTGGCCCCGACACCGTTGCGCGCGAGGTCCGTCGGCGGCGCACCTTCGCGATCATCTCCCATCCCGACGCCGGCAAGTCGACGATGACCGAGGCGTTGGCGCTGCACGCCCGGATGATCAGCGAGGCCGGCGCGGTCCACGGCAAGGCCGGGCGCAAGGCGACCGTCTCGGACTGGATGGAGATGGAGAAGGCGCGCGGCATCTCGGTGAGTTCCACGGCGCTGCAATTCAACTACACACCCACGGGCCTGGCGGGCACACCCGCCGGGGATGACGTCGAGCCCGACGTCATCAACCTCGTCGACACTCCGGGACACGCCGACTTCTCCGAGGACACCTACCGCGTGCTGACCGCGGTCGACGCGGCGGTCATGCTCATCGACGCGGCCAAGGGCCTCGAGCCGCAAACCCTCAAACTGTTCCAGGTGTGCCGCCACCGCGGCATCCCGGTCATCACCGTCGTCAACAAGTGGGACCGACCGGGTCGGACGCCGCTCGAGCTGATCGACGAGATCTCCGAGCGCATCGGGCTGACCCCGACCCCCCTCTACCTGCCGGTCGGTATCGCCGGCGACTTCCGCGGACTCTATGACCGCCGGAGCGGGAAGTACATCAAGTTCTCCCGGACGGCGGGCGGCGCCAAGATCGCCCCGGAAGAGTTGCTCGATGCCGAGGCGGCCGCACAGGCCGAAGCGCAGGAGTGGACCGCCGCCGTCGAGGAGAGCGAGCTGCTGTCGGAGATGGGCCAGGACCACGACCAGGAGCTGTTCCTGGCCGGGGAGACCTCGCCGATGATCTTCACCTCGGCGATGCTGAACTTCGGAGTGCGCCAGCTCCTCGAAGCGCTCGTCGAACTCGCGCCGCCGCCGGCCGCCCGCACCGACGTCGACGGGACCGTCCGCACGGTCGTCGACCCGTTCTCGGCGGTGGTCTTCAAGGTGCAGGCCGGGATGGACTCCAGCCACCGAGACCGCCTCGCCTACATGCGCATCGTGTCCGGCGAGTTCGAGCGGGGGATGGTCGTGACGCACGCGCAGACCGGTCGACCGTTCGCGACCAAGTACGCCCAGGCCGTCTTCGGCCGCGACCGGTCCACGGTCGACACCGCCTACCCCGGCGACGTCGTCGGCCTCGTCAACGCCACCGCGCTGGCCCCCGGCGACACGCTCTTCGACGGCCCGCGCGTCGAGTTCCCGCCCATCGGGTCGTTCGCCCCCGAGCACTTCGCCACGCTGCGCGCGCGCACGGCCGGCAAGTACAAGCAATTCCGCAAGGCGATGGACCAGCTCGAGTCCGAGGGGGTCGTGCAAGTGCTGCGCAACGATACCCGGGGCGAGGCCTCCCCCGTCCTCGCCGCCGTCGGGCCGATGCAGTTCGAGGTCGTCACCGCGCGAATGCTCGCCGAGTTCACCGTCGAGACCGACCTCGAACCTCTGGGCTACTCGTTGGCGCGGCGCACCGACGAGGCGAGTGCCCCCGAGTTGGACCGGCAACGCGGCGTCGAGGTGTTCACCCGCACCGATGGGGCACTGCTCGCCCTGTTCAGCGATCGATGGCGCTTGCAGTACATCGAGAAGGAACACCCCGATCTGACCCTCGAACCGCTCGTGGCGGCGGGCGACTGATGCCGGCCCAGGCGAGGCGGCAACTGCGGCCGAGGCGACTGCGGTCAAGGCGACTGCGGCCGGGGGCCCGGGCGGCATTGGTCACCGCGGTCACCGCGGTGGTCTTGTCCGTCACGGCCACCGCGTGCTCGTCTGGTGATCGACCGGCTCCCAAGACGGCCACACCGTCGGCGGCGAAGGCCGCTACCGCACGCGTGCCGATCCACGAATGCCAGACGATCCCCGACGATGGGCGGATCTACCGCTCGGGCTCGAAACTGGACTTCAAGCGCGGGTCGATGCTCGTCGCCATTCCGAAGAACCGCGCGTCGCACCGCCCGCCGACGACCGGCACCCCGGGCCCCACCCAGACGCTCCCGACCAACGTCGTCCCGCAGACCCCGCAGTTCCCTCAACAGGCGCCGGCACCCCAGTACCCGCACTTCCCGCCCGCGGGCCACGACCGGACCCGCAAGCACAGGGTGGTCCCGGTGACCAATGCCCCGGCCGCGCCCACCGACGACGAGGAGTGCATCTCCCTGCGCAAGTGGGGCCGCACCTCGCCCGAGGTACCGCCCGACGGGCTGCTGTTCACCTTCCGCGGCGCGGGCACCGATGGCGCGCAGATCTCCTTCCCGGCCGTATCACTGACCGGGGGCGTGCTGCCGCCCGTCGGCCCCAACCACCCCAAGGTCGGGCCGCTCGTCGAATCCTTCCCCGCCGACATCGGGATCTCCCTGGGCGGCAAGTACTACCTGGCCGTCGGGTGCCCGCTCAAGGTCGTCGCCATGTCGTCGCGGCGGGCGGCCGGACACTTCACGTGCACCAACGCGATCCCGATGAGGGAAAACCCCCTCGCACCCGATGAGGCCGAAACCGATCTCGACGACGGCACCGATACCACTCCGCCGGAACGGCCCGCCCCACCACCGGGACAACCGGTGGCCGCCCCCGATGCGATCCGCATCTCGGGCTGGTTCGAGGTCAACCCCTAGGCCGACTACCGGTCCCCGACGATGCGGCGCACGACCGCCTCGTCCACGTCGTCGATCGAGGCGGGCTCGAAGGCGGGCTCCCGGTCCTTGTCGACGAGGACCGCGCGCACGCCCTCGACGAAGTCGGGCTGCGCAGTGATGTGCTCTGCGGCGTGCAGCTCGCGGTCCAGGCACTGCCCCAGCGTGCTGTCGGCCCCGCGCCGGAGCATCTCGGCCGTCACCACCAGGCTCGTCGGCGAGCAGTCGTCGATCAGTGCGGCCATGTCGCGGGCCCACTCGTCACCGCCGCGCAGCCCGCCGAGGACGGCGGCCACCGAATCGGTGCCGCCGAAGTAGTCGGCGATCGCTCGCAGCGGCAGCGTCGGCGCCGCAGGGGCGGGGTCCGCCGACGCCAACGCCTCGCCGAGCCCCATCCCCGATCGGATCGCCTCGGCGAGCCCGCCGAGCGAGGCCGCCGCAACCGCATGGGTGGCCAACCCGACCTCGACCGCCTGGGTGCCGCGGATCCGCGCACCGGTCAGTCCCAGCCACCGCCCGACACCCGTGGGCAGGCGGGGCAGGAAGTACGTCGAACCGACGTCGGGGAAGAACCCTATCGCCGTCTCCGGCATCGCGATGAGCGCCCTCTCGGTCACCACGCGCACCTCGCCGTGCACGCTGATGCCCAGGCCCCCGCCCATGGCCGCACCGTCGATCAGCGCGACATACGGTTTGGGGTAGTCGGCGATCAACTGGTTGAGCGTGTACTCCGAGCCGAAATACCTGGTGATCGCCCCGGTGTCGCCGGCCAGCGCGTCGTCGCGGATGGCCCGGATGTCTCCCCCGGCGCAGAAGGCCCGGTCGGTGCCCGAGGTGACCAGGACGGTCTCGACGGCCCGATCGCCGGCCCACTCCTGTAGGACCGGGTACATCTCGTCGATCATGGCCTGATTGAGGGCGTTGAGCGCCTTGGGGCGGTTCAGGACGATTTCGCCGACACCGTTGGCGATGGCGGTGGAGATGACAGACATGGCGGTCACCCTACCGTCAGAACCAGCAGGGATCAGTCCGGGGCGAACCACGCCGCCAGCTGATCGGCGATCCGCGGATCGTTCAGCAGGGTGAAGTGGTTCAACCGGCCCAGGTGGACCCCGTTGCCGGGATCGAAGCCGATCCGCCGCTTGGAGTTCTGCCCGCTCGCCGAGTGGTGCAGCACCAGGCCGTCGCCGATGATCCGCGACAGCGGGTTGCGGGGGTTGCGCGTGACGGTCGCCGTCACGAAATAGTGCTCGGCACCGGGCAGGAGCTCGACCTCCGCGGCCGCCGCGCGGGCCAGGTCGTCGGGGTCGCGGCCGGTCCAGTCCTCGTCGACGATCGACCCGGCGCGCAGGTCGCGGATCCCGCCGCTGCGCCGCCGCAGCAGCCGGCCCAGCGCCCTCGTCTCGGGCAGCTTCATCAGCCCGGCACTGCCGAAGTGGGCGATGCTCTCCAGTGGTGCTCCCAGGTGCGGGGTGCCCAGCGACACCGTGGCAGTCGTCCGCCCGACCCAGCCGTGGCCGGCCGCGCGGCCATAGTGGGCGGCACTGCGGGCGACGAGCCCGCCCATCGAGTGGCCCAGCAGGCCGATCGACTCCACCGGCACCGGCCACCGGCGCACCAGGTCGTCGAGCAGTTCGGCGAGGTCGCGCCCGTTGGTGGAGACGCGGCGCCCGGTGTTGTAGCGGATGAACACGGTGGTCACCCCGCTGCGCGCGAGGCGATCGGCGTATGGCTCGGACTCGCCCATCGACCAGTGGAACTCGCTTTCCACCAGCCCGTGCAGCGCGACGACGATCCGGCGCTGCGCGTCCGGATAGGCGGCTGCCAACTCCGACGCGGTGAGCCCGACCACCTGTCCGTCGACGCGGATCGACATCGGTTCGGCCAGCGCCGACTGCCGCGCATCGAGGTCGTCGCCGATCAGGCCGTTCACGGCCGCGATGATCGTCGCCCCGGCCCGCGTCGTCGAGGGTGGCTGCTGCAGCGGCAGATCAGCGGCCATTCCGCTGACCTTCCCCGCCGTGTCCAGGGTCTGGCCGACGATCAGGTAGACGCCGTCGGTGATCGCGTCATGGACGGCCTTCACCGGCGCCACCACGCCACCCGTGCCGCGGCGCACCGTCGCGAAGACCCGGTCGGAGACGGCGCGGTGGATGGTGTGGATCCCGGTCGACGCCTTGCCGAGCTCGACCAGGCCGAGCTCGGACAGCGCACGCACCTCTGCACGGCGGTCGGCGACACGACGGTCGGGGGCAGTCATGCGATTGAGTGTACATCCGTTCACTGACTAGTGCGGCTTCACCGCCCCGCTACTGTGGGCCACATGACTGCGATCACCCTGAACGACGGAACCTCCATCCCACAGTTCGGCTTCGGCACGTGGCAGATCCCCGATGCTCAGGCGACCGACCGCGTCGCCGAAGCACTCGACATCGGCTACCGCCACGTGGACACCGCGCAGATGTACGGCAACGAGGACGGTGTCGGCCGGGCGATCGCGGCGAGCGGGATCAGCCGCGACGAGCTGTATGTGACGACCAAGCTCAACAACAACAACCACGCCCCCGACCGCGCCATCGCCTCGATCGACGATTCGCTCAACCGGCTCGGGCTGGACTATGTCGACCTGTTCCTCATCCACTGGCCGCTGCCGACGATCGACATCGACTACGTCGACACCTGGCATGCGATGGAAGAGATCCGGGGCAGCGGCAAGGCGCGGTCGATCGGCGTCTCCAACTTCCCCGCGGAATGCTTGCGGCGCGTCATTGCCGGCGGCTCGCGGGTGCCGGTGGTGAACCAGATCGAGGTGCACCCCTACTTCGCACAGGACGCGCTGCGCGCGGTGAACGCCGGACTGGGAATCGCCACGCAGGCGTGGTCGCCGTTGGCACAGGGGCAGGTGTTCGACGACCCGGTATTGGCCGCCATCGCCGGGCGTCTCGGCGCGCCGGTATCGGCGGTCGTCCTCGCCTGGCACCTGCAGCGCGGCGACATCGTCTTCCCCAAGGCGTCCAACGCCGAGCGCATCCGGGAGAACTTCTCTGCCCGGGAGGTGAGGTTGAGCCCGACCGACGTCGCGGCGATCGACGCCCTCGACGCGGGTCGCCGCATCGGTCCGGACCCCGAGACCTTCGCCTGGGTGCCCGCCGAAGAGGTCTAGGACCCGGCCGGGATGACGGGGATCTCAGATGACAGGGATCTCAAGGGTGGAGGGCCGTTGCGGGCTCCACGAAAGGGTGGCCCGGCCGCCGCGACTCGCCCGATAGCGGGTCGGGAAGTGGCCGAACAGCGGGTTGCCGGGGTGGGTGTACCGGCCGGCGACGACGAGGCGCAACGCGTCGCCGGCGCGGAACAATGTCGCCGACGGGCTCAGCGAGACGACCACCTCCATCTCCTCCCCGTCGCGCACGGGCGCACAGACCCGGAAGTCGCGTTCGGGCTGATGGGGTGCACCGATCAGGGGGTCGAGTTCGCGGAGGGCGAGTCGGAGACGGCCCTGGGCGACACAGTCGCGCCCGTACCCGTAGGAGCCCTCGAAGCCAACCGGCTGCCCGTGTGACCACTTCTCCACCCCGACGAACAGGTGCGGGTCGCCGCCGGATCCGTGGACGGACACCTGCAGCCGGAGGGTCATCGGGCCGCTGAGCTCGGTATCCCGCTCGAATCGGTACTCGAACGCGGCGGCGTTGCGCTTGAGGTCGAACGTGACCGTCCCGGCATCGCCGGGGCCGTCGCCGAGAGTCCCGTTCGGGCCGAGGTGCAGGTGCCGCCAGTCGGTCCGGGCGAGGGGCCATTCCTGTTCGTCGCGGACGTCGACGACGTGGTCGCGACAGTCCCGGATCTCCAGGCGCACGGGAGGCAGATCCTCCACGTCGAGCCCGCGCAGGTGCTTGTCGAAGAACGCCAGCTGATGGCGGCGCGCGTCCTCCCCGTAGAAGGTGGCCCACTTGGGTCCGCGATGGGCGTAGGCGTGCCGCTCGGCCGAGCCTGCGTGTTGGAAGGCGCGCATGGATCCGACGCTGTGCAGGTTGGCGTCGGAGAAGCTCGTGCACACCAGAATCGGGACACCGATCTTCGAGATGTCGGGCACGATCCGCCCCCACCACTCGTCGCGCAGGGGGTGGCGCTTGCGGTCTCGCCGCAGTCCGGGGTCCAGCCGTGCGAGCCTGCCGGATAGGAACAGCCACACCCGCGCGAACCCGTCCTCGACGACGCCGCCGGAGCAGAAGAAGTCGCGGTAGGCGTCGGTGAAGCCCTCCCACGGACAGATCGCGCGCAGCGCGGGCGGGTTCAACGCGGCGACCTTGTACTGGGAGATGGCCAAGTAGGACACCCCGAGCATGCCGACCCGGCCATTGGACCAGGGCTGCTCGGCGGCCCACGCGATGACCCGGGAGATGTCGCGCGCCTCCTGATCGGAGAACAGTTCGCCGCGGCCCTCGGAACGGCCCCCGCCGCGGGTGTCGAGGTTGATGACCGCGTAGCCCTGCTGCGCCCACCACACCGGATCCGGCGCTTCCCAGCTGGTCTGGTCCGAGAGGCGCAGCGGAGCCGACTGGTTCATGATCCGCAGCTGCGGATTGGGCACCCACTTGCCCCGCCGGAACTTGGGCACCGCATCCTTGCCGTAGGGGTGCGCCGAGAGCAGCACCGGCAGCGGACCCACTGCGGCCGCGGGCCGGAACAGGTTCAGGGCAAGCGTGACGCCGTCGGGCATCTGCACCGGCACGTCCTCGTCCTTTCGGACGTCGGCCCCCATCCGGTACACCGTGACCGGCGGGCGCCGGAACGCCGCAAGGCGGGCCCGAGCATAGGCGGCGGCGCCAGGGCGCTTCCAGGGCTTGTCGAGGACGACGGCGGCTTCCATGGCCACGACTCCGTTCACTATGAACTTGAATGACATTCAATTACACTTGAATGTGACTCTAGAGCATGATGTAGCGTGATGTCCATGGCTAGCGAGACAACCACCGGGCACGACCGCCGCACCCGACAGAAGCGGGTCGGCGACGCCCTCCGGCAGGACACCCGCAACCGCCTGCTCGACGCAGCCGAACAGGAGTTCAGCGCCAACGGCTATGCCGCGACCACCGTGTCCCGTCTTGCCGCCGCCGCCGGGGTGTCGGTGCAGACCCTGTACCTGGCCTGGGGCAGCAAGCGGGCACTCCTGCGTGGATATCTGGAGAAGGCCCTCGCCGGCGACGCCGAATCACCCGCCGCGGTGGCCGCCCGCTTCACCGGGGACATGACCCCCGAACAGGTGCTGCACGAACTCGCCGGACTCGTCACCGAAGCCGCACGGCGCGCGGCCACCGGATGGACGTGCTACCGCGACGCGGCCGCGGTCGACCCCGAAGTGGCCGCGGACTGGGCGGAACTGCAACGGCTGCGCCACCAACTGTTCGCCCAGGTCGTCTCAGCCATCCCGGGTGATGCACTCGCACCGGGGCTCACCCCGGCCACCGCGACCGACACCGCGTGGGCCATCGCCAGCCCCGAGACCCACGACCTGTTGGTCAACCGACTCCAATACACCCTCGACGACTTCCACCGGTGGCTGCGCCAGACCCTGCCCGCCGCACTCCTGGCCTGACCCGGGGACGATCGCGGTGCACGACGACGGTCACTCCCCGGCGAGTTCGGCAGCGTCGAGCCAGTCGGCCTCGGCTTGCCCCTTCTCCGCGACGACGCGCTTCAACTCGGTATCGAGTTCGATCAGACGGGCTGGGTCGGTGGCCGCGTCGACGAGGTCGGAGTGCAGCCGCGCCTCACGTGCGGCCAGCTTGTCGATCTGGCGCTCGAGGCGGCCCATGGTCTTGCGGGCCTCGCGATGCTCGGCCGCCGAGGACTTGACCGGTACCGACGGCCCCTTCGCCACCGCCGGGCCCGGCGTCGCAGTCACCCTCTTGGACGATCGGATCTCAGCGCGCGCCAACGCCTTCCGACGTTCCAGGTACTGCTCGATCCCGCGCGGAAGGTTCGTCAGCTCACCGTCGCCGAACAGTGCCCACGTGGAGTCACAGATGCGCTCGATCAGGTAGCGGTCGTGGCTGATGACCACCAGCGTGCCGGCCCAACCGTCGAGCAGGTCCTCGACCTGCTGCAGGGTGTCGATGTCGAGGTCGTTGGTCGGCTCATCCAGCAGCAGCACATTCGGCTCGGCCATCAGGACGCGCGTCAACTGCAACCGGCGGCGCTCACCGCCGGACAGGTCGCCGACCGGGGTGCGTTGGCGGGCCGGGGAGAAGCCCAACCGTTCGGCGAGCTGACTGGCCGACAACTCCTTGTCCCCCACCATCATTCGGCCGGCCACCGCCTCCACCGCATCCAGGACGCGCTGATCGGGATCGAGGTCGTCGAGTTCCTGGCGCAGCCAGCCGATCGACACCGTCTTGCCCTCGATCCGCCGCCCCGGCGCCACCGGGACCTCGCCGGCGAGCGCCCGCAACAGCGTCGTCTTCCCCGAGCCGTTGACCCCGACGAGCCCGATCCGCTCCCCCGGCGTCAACCGCCAGGTCAACCCGTCGAGGAGCACCGTCGACGAGCCGTCGGGTGCCACCGGTGTGCTCAGGTGCGCGTCCTCCAGCTCGATCACCACCCGCCCGAGGCGGCGCTTGGCGAACGCGGACAGCGTCACCGAGTCGCGCGGCGGCGGCACATCGGCAATCAGCCGCTCGGCCGCCTCGATCCGGTACTTCGGCTTCGACGTGCGCGCCGGCGGACCGCGCCGCAACCACGCGAGCTCCTTGCGCGCCAGGTTCCGCCGCCGTTCCTCGGCGGTGTCGGCCAGTCGGGTCCGCTCGGCGCGGGCGAACACCCAGTCGTTGTACCCGCCTTCATACTCGTCGACACGGCCCGCATGCACCTCCCAGGTGCGCTGGGCGACCGTATCGAGGAACCAGCGGTCGTGGGTCACGACGATGACGGCGTCGCCGCGCGCGACGAGATGCTGCGCCAGCCACTGGACACCCTCGATGTCGAGGTGGTTGGTCGGCTCGTCGAGGATCACCACATTGACATCGGCCACCAGCGCGGCGGCCAGCGCCACCCGGCGGCGCTGGCCGCCGGACAGTGCCGTGATGGGCCGGTCCAGCAGGTCGGCGACGCCGATCCCGGTCAGCACGTCGCGGATCCGCGGATCGCCTGCCCACTCGTGCTCGGCGAGTCCGAGCGAACCGACCACCACCTCGGCGACGGTGGCGTCATCGGGCAGGTCGCCGCGCTGGGTGACCGTCGCGACCCGCGCGTCACCCGCCCGCGACACGCGGCCGTCGTCGGGCTCGGTGATGCCGGCCAAGATCTCCAGCAGCGTCGTCTTCCCGCCGCCGTTGAGGCCGACGACCCCGATCCGCTGCCCAGCGTGCACGCCGACGCTGACCGACTCGAGCAATGGCTTGATCCCGAAGCTCTTGCTGATCTTCTCGGCGTTGATCAGTACCGGGTTGGGTGGCGCGGTCACCGGAAGTACCGCGCGACGGTGGCGAAGGTGGCCGCCATCGATTCCCTGGTGATGGCCATGTGGTCACCGGGGAACGTGCCGACAGTCACGTCGGTCCCATCGGCGCGCATCGCGGCGACCAGGGCCGCCGTTCCGACGGGCGACACGATGTCGTCGGCGAGGCCCTGCTGGATCAGGATCGGCGCCGCATACCCGGCCGTCGGCACCCTGGCGTAGTCGCGCAGGGCGCTGGTGAAGCGCGGGTCGTCGGTGGCGCGGGCGAACAACGTTCCGGGAACCACCGCACCGAACGCGGTGGTCAACTCCCGGATGCACACCCCGCGAGCCCTGGCCAACCAGGCCCGGCCCACCGGGGTCAGGTAGCCGAGCGGATCGACGTCGGGACGGGCGTGATCGAGGCCGCTCAGCACGTAGAGCCCGAACCCGTAGGCGGCGTTGACCGGCCCCAGCCCGGGCACCCCGGGCCGTTGGAGCACGGGCAGAATCGTCTCGACCTGGCTGGCGGGCGCCATCGCCACGGTGCCCAGCAGGCGCAGCTCCGGCGCGTAGCGGCCGGCCATCCGCGCGGCCCACAGTGCCGCGTGACCACCCTGCGAATGCCCCAACGAGACCCAGCGCCGCCCGATCGCCGGATCCAGCGCCCGAGCGGCACGCACCATGTCGACGACGTTGTGCGCGGCCGATCGACCACCCAAGTACTCGGCAGTGCCACCGCCGCCCAATCCGATGTAGTCGGTCGCGGTGACCACATACCCGCGCGTCAGTGCGCCGGCGAGGTCGGGCTGAAGGTCGTCCTGCGTGACCCCCGAAGCGCCACTGGGCGCACATCTCGACGAGATCCCCGACGTGCCGTGCGCCCACGAGACGACCTGCCAACCCCCGCGCGGAGCGGCACCGCGGGGGTAGTAGACGACGCCGGTGCTGCGCGCTGGGCGTCCGCTTTGGTCGCGCGTCGTGTACAGGACCTTGACCGCGCGCGCCGCACCCGTCGGAAGATCGGCGGCGGGGAGCGGCGCCCGGGTGATCAGCACGCCGGTGGCCGGTGAGGCGACGGAGGCCGCCGCGGCCACGGTCGGAGCCGTGACGGCCAGGGCCGCACCGAGAAGGAGGGCCTGGATGCGCATAGCGGTCAACCCTACGCGGCCGGTCGATCAGACGAATCGTGCGCCCGGGACCGGTCCGTGCGCCGTGCCCACCGACTTCGCCACGCCGGCGCCGGCCAATTCGGCGGCCACCCGCACGGCCGACTCCTCGTCGGCGCACAGGAACGCACAGGTCGGGCCCGAGCCGGAGACGATGCCCGCCAATGCGCCCGCGTCGGTCCCGGCACGCAGCGTGCGGCGCAGGACCGGCTGCAGGGAAAGCGCTGCCGGCTGCAGGTCGTTGTGCAGCTGGCCGGCGACCCGCGCGACGTCTCCCGAGGCCAGCGCCAGCAACAGCTCATCGGGCGGTTGCGCCCCGGCGCCGGGCACACCCTCCTTGGCGCGCAAGCGGTCCAGCTCGGCGAACACCGTCGGCGTGGACAGCCCGGTCTTCGCGATCGCCAGCACCCAGTGGTACTCGCCGCGGGACAGGACCGGGGAGAGCCGCTCACCGCGCCCGGTGCCCAGCGCGGTCCCGCCGTGCAGCGCGAACGGCACGTCCGAGCCCAGGTCGGCGGCCGCGGCCGACAGCTCCGCGCGCCCCCAATCGACCCCGAGCAGCCGTGTGCACGCCAACAACGACGCCGCGGCGTCGGCACTACCACCGGCCATCCCGCCGGCGACCGGGATCGCCTTGTCGATCGCGATGTCCAGCCGAGCGTCGGGATCGACGCGCAACGCGGCACGGGCCGCAAGGTTGCTCGCGGGATCGTCGGGCACCTGCGCGGCGCCCTCACCCACGGTGCGCACCGAGAGTCGGGCCGCCTCGCGCACGGTGACGTCGTCGAACAGCGAGACCGCCTGGAACACCGTCGTGAGCTCGTGATAGCCGTCCGCACGCTCGGCACCCACGCTCAGGTGCAGGTTGATCTTCGCAGCGGCACGCACGGTGATCGACCGGGCCGCACGGGGTTCGAATGCCACGAAAGGTCAGGGTAGTGCAGTTCGCGCGAGCGCGACGAAGTCGGCGACGTCGAGGCGTTCCCCCCGAGCCGACGGATCGATTCCGGCCGCGCGCAACCGCCGCTCCGCCTCGACCGGAGACCCGGCCCACCCGGCCAGCGCCGCCCGCAGCGTCTTGCGCCGTTGCGCGAAGGCCGCGTCGACGACCGCGAACACCTGACGACGCGTTGCCGCATCGCGCGGGTAGTCGTCGGTCCGCTCGATGCGCACGAGACCGCTCTCGACTTTCGGCTCGGGCCAGAAGACGTTGCGCCCGACCGCACCTGCGCGCGACACCCGGCCGAAGTAGCGCGCTTTGACGCTCGGGATGCCGTAGATGCGGCCGCCGGGCTCGGCGACCAGCCGGTCGGCGACCTCGGCCTGCACCATCACCAGCGCGGTGCGCAACGAGTCGACCTCGGCGAGTAGGTGCAGCAGCACCGGGACTGCGACGTTGTAGGGCAGGTTGGCGACCAGTGCGGTCGGCGGGCCGGACAGCTCCGCCGCGGTGACGCGCATGGCATCAGCGGTGATGACGTTGAATGAATCCTGTTGCGCCGGAGCGTATTCGGCGACTGTGGCGGGCAACCGGGCGGCCAGGACCGGGTCGATCTCCACCGCCTCGACCGATCCCGCGACACCCAGCAGTGCCAGGGTCAGCGAGCCGAGGCCCGGCCCCACCTCCAAGACGCGGTCGGATTCACCGACGCCGGCGGTGGTGACGATACGCCGCACCGTGTTGGCGTCGTGGACGAAGTTCTGGCCGAGGGTCTTGGTCGGCCGGACCCCCAATTCCGCGGCGAGACCGCGAATCTGGACCGGGCCCAGCAGGCGCGGCGACTGATCGCTCAGCGCAGGCCCAGCTTCGACGAGCACGCCGGCCAAGCGCCCCAGCCCTGCGCCGCCAGCGCCTTCTTGGCGATGTCGATCTGCTCCTCGCGGGTGGCGAGGTCCGCGCGGGGCGCGTACTTGCCGCCGCCGTGGCGCAACCAGGTGCCGTAGTCGAACTGCACGCCGCCGTAGAAACCGTTGCCGGTGTTGATCGCCCAGTTGCCGGTCGCCTCACATTGGGCCAGCGCATCCCACACCGAGCCCGCCGCGACGAAGGGTGCACCGGGTTTGGTGCCGACGCGCACCGTGGCGGCGACTGGCTGCACCAGGGTCTGCGACCCGAGCCTGGTGCGCTTGACCTCTTTGCCGTTGACGACGGTCACGGTGTAGGTGACCCGCGCCTGCCCTGGCTTGCCCGGCGTCTCCACGACCTTGCGGTCGCGGATCAGGTTGGGGTCGTTCTTCGCGATTTGCGGCGGCGCCACCGACTCGACCCGGGTGGACTCGGCGGTGCGGATGCGGGTGACCGCGACCTTCATGTCCGGGGTGATCGGGGTGTTCGCGGCCGGTACGACCTTGTCGGTGGGTGCCAGCGGCTTGCCGGTGCGCGCCAGCAACTCGCCGACGGTCTGCGCGCCGATCACCGGGCGCCAGGTGACTGTCCCGTCGGTCAGCGTCACCGGGACCGGCTTGTGCACGGCGACTACCGCGCCCGCCAGCGGCAGGCTCACCAGATTCGACGAGGTCGACGAGTTGCCCAGGTTCTGTTGGGCGAGCAATTCGTCGACCGTCGAGGCGGTGGTGGTGACGTCGCGCTTCTGCCCGTCGACGTCGAGGGTGACCTGCTTGTGCCGCTTGAAGGTGATGGTCTGTCCGTCGCGCAGCTTCGACGACGCGGCGGGAACGACGAGGTCGGCCTGGACCGGCGAGTAGCCCTGGGTGCGCAAGACCGAGTCGACCGAGAATGCCATGGTGGACACGGTCCGCGACTGCCCGTCGACGTCGAGGGTCACCGTCTTGTGCGACGAGAGTCCGACGATGCCGCCGGCAGCCAGGGTGGCCAGCACGGCGCCGACTGCGATACGGGGCCTGAGGGTGGTGGACCGGTTCACCGTCGCCAGTGCGCTCGGTGTCGCCAGTGCGCTCGGTACCGCCGGCACGGACTTGTGCCGGGTCACGTTGTGCGTCATCGGGGCTGATCCTGCTTCGTCGGGGGTGGGTCGTCGTCCGCCGACACGCTCGACGGACGGCCCATCCACGATGGGCATGTTACGAAATGATATCGAAGAGGCGACTATTCGACCACCCAAACGTGACGATCAGCACTGCACTGTGCCTAGAAACCCCTAGTGAAGGCGGTAAACGCGGCGCGCATTGGCCCCGAGGAGCGCGCCCATCTCCTCGTCGGGGGTACCGCGCAGCGCGGCCAGAAAGCGTGCCGTGTACGGGAGGCAGTACGACTCGTTCCGACGGCCGCGGAAGGGGTGCGGGGTGAGGAAGGGCGCATCCGTCTCGACGAGGATCTGTGCGTCGGGCACCAGCAGCGCGGCCTCCTGCAACTGCGCGGCGTTGGTGAACGTGACCGTCCCGGAGAAGCTCAGAACATAGCCGCGGTCCACGCATTCCCGGGCGATCTGGGCATCCCCGGAGAAGCAGTGCATGATCACGGTCTCCGGCGGTCCCTCCGCGGCCAGGACGTCCAGCAGCGCCCGATCCGCCTCGCGGTTGTGGATCATCAGCGGCTTGTCGATCCGCTTGGCCAGGTCGATGTGCCAGGCGAAGGCCTCCGCCTGCGCGGCCGGTGAGGCACACTCCGGCGACCGCTCCGGCCAGTAGTAGTCCAGGCCGGTCTCGCCGACCGCGACGACGCGCTCGTGGCGCACCATCTGCTCCAACTCCGCCTTGGCCGCGTCGTCGAGGTCGCCGGCGTGCATCGGGTGCAGCGCGACCGCCGCGTAGCAGCGCTCGTCCCACTCGGCAGCGGCGATCGCCCAGCGTGCGTCGACCATGTCGTCGGCGACGGTCACCACCTGTTCGACGCCCACCGCGGCCGCATGGTCGAGGATTGCCGCGACCGTCTCGGGGTCGCGCCCACCGCAGGCCGCGAGATGGGTGTGCGCGTCGACGAGCCCGGCCAGCGGAACGGGGTCCGGCGGAGGCTCGCGACGCTGGTTCTTCTTGCTCACCCGTCCACCGTCTCACAGGGCACAGGGCACCCTCACGGGGCACGGGGCATCACCGCGCCGGGGGCGATGCGTTGTGCGCGACGGCGGTGGCGGCGTCGAGTGGGCACCCGCCCGGCGTCGAGTGGGCACCCGCCCGGCGTCGAGTGGGCACCCGCCCGGCGTCGAGTGGGCACCCGCCCGGCGTCGAGTGGGCACCCGCCCGACGATGCTCGACTGCCCACTCGACGATGCTCGACTGCCCACTCGGCGATGCTCGACTGCCCACTCGGCGATGCTCGACTGCCCACTCGACGGAGATCACACCGGCCGACCACGAACACGACGCGCACCACCTCGGAGTTTCGCGTAGCGTGACTCCAATGCTGGGGCTGCCCGATTCGATCACCGTGGCGCTGTTCGACCTCGACGGCGTGCTGACCGACACCGCTTCGGTGCACATGACCGCCTGGACCGAGGCATTCAACGGCTTCCTCGCCCACCACGTCGACGACGACGGGAACACACCCGCCCCCTTCACCCCCGCCGACTACCTCGCCCACGTGGACGGGCGGCCCCGGGAGGACGGGATCAACGCCTTCCTCGCCGCGCGCCGCATCACCGTCGGCCGCGAGGCTGTGGCAGCGCTGGCGCAGGACAAGAACACCCGCTTCCTGGCCATCCTCGACCGCGACGGCGTCCGGGCCTACCCCGATGCCGTGGCCTACCTGACCGCCGCCCGCGACGCGGGCCTGGGCATCGCGGTGGTGACCTCGTCGCGCAACGGCGGACCGGTCCTTCAAGCAGCCGGGCTGAGCGGGTTCGTGACCGCGCGCGTCGACGGCAACGACATCGTCGAACGCGGGTTGGCCGGCAAGCCCGCACCCGACTCCTTCCTCCTCGGCGCACAGCTGATGGGGGTGGCCCCCGCCGGCGCGGCCGTCTTCGAGGACGCCGTCTCCGGGGTCGCGGCCGGGTCGGCCGGCGACTTCGCGACGGTAGTCGGCGTCGACCGTACCGCCAGCCCCACCCAGCCCAGCGCCCACGCCAGGGCGCTGGCCGGCGCGGGCGCCACCGTGGTCGTGACCAGCCTCGACCAACTGCGCCTCGACAACGCCGCCGATGCCACCGAACCGCCGAAGGGAGCACGGCAATGACCCACCCGCACCCCGACCCGCACGGCCCCGTGCGCGAGATGGGATTCGAAGTCCACCCGTGGCGACTCACCTGGAACGGACTGCGCGTCGACATGCTGGCCCGCACCGAATCGCTGTTCGCCCTGTCCAACGGCCACATCGGACTGCGCGGCACCTTCGAGGAGGGCGAACCGACCGAACTGCCGGGTTCCTACCTCAACGGCTTCTACGAGCTGCGCGACCTGCCCTACGCCGAGTCCGGGTACGGCTACCCGGAATCTGGTCAGACCGTCGTCAACGTCACCGACGGCAAGGTGATCCGGCTGCTCGTCGAGGACGAGCCGATGGATCTGCGCTACGGCACCACCGAAGAGCACGAGCGGACGCTGGACTTCCGCACCGGCACGCTGCGCCGCAACACGGTGTGGACGTCGCCCACCGGGCGCACCGTGCGCATCCGCTCCGAACGGCTGGTGTCCTTCACCAAGCGCGCCATCGCCGCCATCCATTACGAGGTGGAGCCGCTGTCCGAGGACATGACGCTGGTCCTGCAGTCAGACCTGTTGGCCAACGAACCGATCCCGGTGCCCGGCAACGACCCGCGCCTGGCCGCCGCCCTGGAGGCCCCACTGGTGGCCGACCTGGCCGATTCCCGCGGCTACTCCGCGGTCCTGGTGCACCACACCCGCAACTCGCAGCTGCACATGGCCGCGGGCATGGACCACACCGTCGACCTCCCGTCGGACGCGCAGACCTCCATCCGCGCCGACCACGACCTCGCCCGGCTGACCATCTCGGCCACCGTCCCGCGCGGATCGAAGCTGACGCTGACCAAGTACATCGGTTACGGGTGGTCGGCCCGGCGATCGGTGCCGGCCCTGCGCGCCCAGGTCGAGGCGGCCCTGGCCCTGGCCGTCGACACCGGCTGGAAGGAACTCCTCGCCTCCCAGACGGCCTACCTCGACGACTTCTGGCACGACGCTGACATCGAGCTCGACGGTGATCCGGAGTTGCAACAGGCGGTGCGCTTCGCCCTGTTCCACGTCCTGCAGGCCGGCGCGCGCGGTGAGTCGCGGGCGATCCCGGCCAAGGGCCTGACCGGCCCGGGATACGACGGCCACGCATTCTGGGACACCGAGAGCTTCGTGCTGCCGATGCTGACCTACACCCTGCCGGCCGCCGCCGGCGAAGAGCTGCGGTGGCGCCACGCCACGATGGACAAGGCCAAGGCGCGCGCCGCCGAGCTCGGCCAGCAGGGCGCCATGTTCCCGTGGCGCTCCATCAACGGCGACGAATGCTCGGGCTATTGGCCGGCCGGCACCGCCGGGGTGCACGTCAGCGCCGACATCGCCAACGCCGTCGCCCGCTATCTGCACGCGACCAACGACGAACATTTCGACGTCGAGTGCGGCGTGGAACTGCTGGTGGAGACCGCACGGCTGTTCTCCGGCATCGGCCACTTCGACATGAACGGGCAGTTCCGCATCGACGGGGTGACCGGGCCCGACGAGTACACCGCCGTCGTCAACAACAACGTGTTCACCAACCTCGCGGTGCAGCAGAACCTGCGCGACGCCGTCGAGGCCACCCGCCGCCGGCCCGACGTCGCCCGCGGCCTCGGCGTCACCGACGAGGAAACGGCCCGGTGGGAGGCCTGCGCCGAGGCGATGACCATCCCCTACGACGAGCAGCTCGATGTGCACCAGCAGTGCGAGTCGTTCACCCTGTTGGGGCAGTGGGACTTCGAGGGATCGAAGGACAAGTACCCGCTGCTGTTGAACTACCCGTACTACGACCTGTACCGCAAACAGGTCGTCAAGCAGGCCGACCTCGTCTTTGCCATGTACACCCGCGGTGACGCCTTCGACGCCGCGGCCAAGAAGCGCAACTTCGACTACTACTACCCGTTGACCGTGCGCGACTCGTCGCTGTCGGCGTGCTGCGAGGCAGTGGTGGCCGCCGAGGTCGGCTACCTCGACCTGGCCTACGACCTGATGTGCGAGTCGGTGTTCACCGACCTGCACGACCTGCACGCCAACGCCGGCTCCGGCCTGCACATCGCCGCACTGGCCGGGGCCTGGATGGACTGCGTGGCCGGCTTCGGCGGGATGCGCGACTTCGGCGGCAACATCATCTTCGCGCCGCGGTTGCCGCGGCGGTTGAACTATCTGTCGTTCCGCATGATCATCCGCGATTCGTCGATCGTGGTGGCCATCGACCGGGACTCGGCGACCTACCGCCTGTTGGCCGGGCCGCCGATCACCTTGGCCCACCACGGCGAGCAGTTCCTCTTGGAGAAGGCGCCGGTGACCAAGCCGATCCCCGACCAGCCCGCACTGGTCGCACCGCAGGCACCGCCGGGCTGCGCGCCCTACGCCCGCCCCGAGTAGAGACGCGACCAGGACGGCCCGACGTCAACGGGCCGTCCTGGTCGCCTCGTGGGCTACACCTTTGTCACCTGTCGGTGTAGCACACCCATTCCCAGCCGTGGCCGGTGTCAATCGGCATCCAACCCCCGGCGCGCCCCCGGCTCGTGCAGGGATCGCCCTTCTCGTGGGCATTGGGCTTGAACGCCGGCAAGCCGTTATTGGTACCGCAGACCCAGCGGTGCGGCGCCTGCGAGTCATCGACCACCCAGACGCCGTGACGACCACTCTTGGCGCAACGCTCGCCCTGGCGATGCAAGGCGGGATCGAAGGCCGCCGACGGAGCGTTCTTACTGAGCTTCCCCCCGGCTACCGCCGCAGCGCTGCCAATCCCGAGCCCGGTCAGGCTCACCGCCGCGATGGCAGCGGCACACGCGAGGTGCTTCACAGATGTCATGGTGGTTCCCCTTTGTCGTCCTCTTGAGTTTCAGCTTCCGAATGGCGCAGCGGGTGCGCCAGTCACATTGACGGTGACTCGATTGGACACCACCGACGCCGAGTAGTGGCCCGTATAGCAACGCATGGCAACCGTGTAGCGTCCGCGGTCCAGCGGAACGCTCTGAATGTAGATGCGACTGGGGTCAGCGGTTCCCCGGCTTGCCGACCCAATCACTCGACCGCGGCCGACATCGAGCAAGACACATCCGGAATCGTCGGGATCACCCCATTCCGGAGCACCGAGCGAACTGGCCGCAATCGTGTTGCCATCGGCAACCGCATTGATCGTGAATGTGTCCGCGTGCGACTGCGCGGCCCCGGAAACCGCGCCGACGACGGCGGCCGCGGACGCCAACAGACCCATTGGTAGGCGTGCCATCACGAACCCCAGAAGCCAATGCCCGGCGAGGGCTTGCCCTTGCGCTTCTTCGGCGGTTTGCCCCCCAGTCCCCGGAACTCGTTCTGGCCGGGTTCGATCGGACCGTTGTTCTGGCCGGGCCCGCGGAATTCGTTCTGACCGGGTTCGGGAGGACCGTTATTAGGCCCCCGGAACTCACTCTGGCCGGGTTCAGGAGGACCGTCATCAGCAGCGGCAGCGGATGCACCGAAAACTGAACCGGCGAACAGCAGGCCAGCGGTCATCGCGGCAATAGCGGCCTTCCGGCGCGCGTGGCTGAGATTCTTGCTCGTCATTCTCCATCTTCCTATTGGACTACCGAACTGGCTACTATCGTACGATTGACCGGTACGGCACTCGCGCGACTTAGTGGAAACAGTAATCGTACGATCGACCGATAGTCAAACCGTACGATCGACCGATAGTCATGGTGCACGCAGCCGGACGCCGACCCCAACGGGGGATAGGCTTACACCTGTGGGACCTAGGATGACCGCGGCGAATCGCCGTCGACAGTTGGTCCAAACGTCGGTCGAGCTCGCGGAGAAGTCCGGCTTCGCGTCCTTCACGATGCGTGACGTGGCGTCAGCCGCAGGAGTCTCCCTCGGAACGCTCCAGTATTTCTTCCCAAGCAAGGACGGCCTCATTCGCGAGGTCGCTTTAGCGCTCGCCGACCAAGTCGCCCAGGTCGCGTCCGCACTGCCTGAAGTCTCGAGCCACCTGCATGGGCTGGCGGCCCTCGAGGAGCTGCTGAACCAGGCAGTAGAAGGTTGGTGGACGATCATCTCGGCAACTCCCAGTCGCCGCCTGGTCACCTACGAAATCGCCACGGGCGCGCTCCGCAGCGGTGGCGACGTGGAGAGTACAGCGTTGACGCAGTACCGGCTCAACACCGAGTACGTAACCGCGATGATCGCGGGCTGCGCGGACCTCGCCGGTGTCACCTGGGCCGCCGACATCGATGACATCGGATTGTTCGCGATGAACTACCTGGACGGATACGTCCTGCGTTGGCTGCTCGAGCGGGACTCCCCCCACCTGTCAAGCCAGCGCCGGCTCCTTGTGCGTGCGATCGTCGCCTTCGCCGAAGGCGACGAGGCACCGGGAACGCAACCTGGCACCACCCCCGAGTAATCTGACGGGCATTATGGCCAACCCCTCCCATGGCGCCAACCGCCCGTTCTACCTGACGACGGCGATCGCCTACCCCAACGGCGCACCGCATATCGGGCACGCCTACGAGTACATCTCCGCCGATGCCCTGGCGCGCTTCAAGCGCCTCGACGGCTTCGACGTCCGGTTCCTCACCGGCACCGATGTGCACGGACAGAAGATGCAGCAGACCGCCCAGGTGCAGGGCATCGCCACCGCTGAGCTGGCCGACCGCAACTCCGACGAGTTCGAGGCATTGCAGCGCCGATTGGGGTCGAGCTTCGACCGGTTCATCCGAACCTCCGACGAGGACCACAAGCGCGCGTCGACGGCGATCTGGAACCGGATGGCGGCCAATGGCGACATCTACCTCGACAAGTACTCGGGGTGGTACGACGTCCGCGACGAGACCTTCTACACCGAGGCCGACACCACCGTCGGCGACGATGGGCAGCGCGTCGCCACCGACACCGGCCACCTGCTGACGTGGACCGAGGAGGAGACCTACTTCTTCCGCCTCTCCTCCTACACCGACAAGCTGCTGGCGCTCTACGACGAGCACCCGGGCTTCCTCGGCCCCGACACGCGGCGCAACGAGATCGTCAGCTTCCTGCGCGGCGGGCTCACCGACCTGTCCATCTCGCGCACCACCTTCGACTGGGGGGTGCCGGTCCCGGACCACCCCGACCACGTCATGTACGTCTGGGTCGACGCGCTGACCAACTACCTGACCGGCGTCGGCTTCCCCGACGACCCCGAGCTCTTCGACCGCTACTGGCCGGCCGACCTGCACGTCATCGGCAAGGACATCATCCGGTTCCACTGCATCTATTGGCCCGCCTTCCTGCTCAGCGCCGGGATCGACCTGCCCAAGCGGGTGTTCGCACACGGCTTCCTGTTCAACAACGGCGAGAAGATGAGCAAGTCGGTCGGCAACGTCGTCGACCCGGCGGTGCTGATCGACTCCTTCGGCCTCGACCCGGTGCGCTATTTCTTCCTGCGCGAGGTCTCCTACGGCCAGGACGGCTCGTATTCGGCGGAGTCGATGATCGCGCGCATCAACGCCGACCTGGCCAACGAGTTCGGCAACCTCGCCCAGCGCACGGCGTCGATGGTCGGGAAGTACTTCGACGGCACGCTGCCCGCGCCGGGCGGTTTCACCGACGCCGACACCGCGCTGCTCGATCAGGCCGCCGCCCTGTTGCCGACGGTACGCGCGCACTTCGACGTCCAGGCGATCCACCTGGGGCTGGAGTCGATGTGGCAGGTGCTCGCGCAGGCGAACCGCTATATCTCCGGACAGGAGCCGTGGAAGCTGGCGAAGTCCGATCTCGACCGCACCGGCACGGTGCTCTACGTGTGTGCCGAGGTGATCCGCATCGTCGCCCTGCTCGCCCAGCCGGTCATGCCGCAGTCGTGCGGGCAGATCCTCGACCAGTGGGCCGTGCCGGAGCACGCCCGGGATTTCACCGCCGTCGAGCTGCGCCTGGTCCCGGGCACCGCGCTGCCCGCACCCGTCCCCGTCTTCCCGCGCCTCGAGGCGCCCGCGCGGAGCTGAGTCGCGATGAGCCCCAGCGCGCTCGACGTGCTGCGGTCGCTGCACCGGCACACGAGCGCGCACGCTATCCCGGCCCCGGCTGCGCTGATCGGCTCCTGGCTCGACGCCGATGCGGTCATCGCCCCCTCCCTCGAACTCGTCGCCGGTCTCGCGCCGCCAGACCGCCCCGACCGGTTCTGGTTGGGGCACATAGGTTTTCCGGTGGGTGCTGACACCGCACGGTTTCCCGCCGTGGCCGGCGGGCTCGCCGACGGGGTCCTGGTGCTGCGCGGCGGCGCCTGGTCCTACCTCGACGTGACCGGAGCGCCCTGCCCGGAGTGGGTGTCCGCCGCCCTCGAATCACCGGCCCCGGCGGGCCCGGTCGCGGGCGTCTGGGACGAGCCGTCGCCGCAGCGGCGCGCCGAGCACCACCGCACCGTCACCGACGCACTGGCGGCGATCGCCGCGGGCGAGATCTACCAGGTGTGCGTCTGCACCCGCATCGACGGTCGGCTCGACGGTGCACCGGTCGACTTCTTCGCCTCCGTCGCCGCGGCCACCGCGCCGGTCAAAGCCGCCTTCCTGCAAGGCGATTGGGGAACCCTGGCCAGCTTCTCCCCCGAGTCCTTCCTGCGCCGCCGAGGCGAGTCGGTCACCTCGTCGCCGATCAAGGGCACACTGCCGGCCGACGCCGACCCGGCGCTGCTGACCGCCTCGGTCAAGGACGTTGCCGAGAACGTGATGATCGTCGACCTGGTCCGCAACGACCTGGGCCGGGTGGCCCGGATCGGCTCGGTGACGGTACCGCAGCTGCTGACCGTCGTGGGCGCGCCCGGCGTCTGGCACCTGGTGTCGACCGTCGCCGCCGAGCTCGACGACCAGGTCGGCAACGATGCCGTCTTGGCGGCGGCGTTCCCACCGGCGTCGGTGACGGGCACCCCGAAGATCCGGGCGGCCGAGCTGATCGGCGCCTGGGAGTCGCTGCCGCGCGGGGCCTACTGCGGGGCGATCGGGATCGCCGGCCCCGGTCATGCGCTCGACCTGTCGGTGGCCATCCGCACCGTCGAGATCGATCCCGACGGGGCACTGCGCCTGGGCGTCGGCGGCGGCATCACCGTCGACTCCGATCCCGACCGGGAGTGGCAGGAGTGCCTGGACAAGGCGGCCGCCATCATCGGCTGATCGCGGCCTCGTACAACTCCCGCTTGGACGCACCGGTCTCCCGCGCGACCTGCGCGCACGCGTCTTTGAGTCGCATCCCGGAGTCGACGAGGGCCACCACCCGGTCCGCGAGGTCCTCGGCGCTGGGCTCTGCCGCCACGGCCGGCGCGAGCACGACGGTGATCTCGCCGCGCACCCCCTGCGCCGCCCACGCGGCGACCTCGGCCAGCGGCCCGCGGCGGATCTCCTCGTAGGTCTTGGTCAGCTCCCGGCACACCGCCGCGCGACGGTCGCCGCCGAGCACGTCGACCGCGTCGGCCAGAGTGTCGGCCAACCGGTGCGGGGACTCGAAGAAGACGACGGTACGCGGTTCGGAGACCAACTGCGCCAACCACTTCCGGCGCGCGCCGGACTTGCGGGGAGCGAACCCGTCGAAGCAGAACCGCTCACACGGCAGGCCCGAGACCGCCAACGCGGTCGTCACCGCCGACGGCCCGGGAAGACATGTGATCGGCAGGCCGGCGTCGGCGCACGCGGCCACCAACCGGAAGCCGGGGTCGCTGACCGACGGCATGCCCGCATCGGTGACGACGAGGACCGTCTGGCCGTCCTCGACGGCCTCGACCAACCCCGGGGTGCGCGCCGCCTCCACCTGGTCGTAATAGCTCACCACCCGGCCGGTGATGGCGACCCCGAGCCCGGCGGCCAACGCGCGGGTGCGGCGGGTGTCCTCGGCCGCGACGACATCGGCCGACGCCAGCGCGGCCCGCAGCCGCGGCGACGCGTCGTCGTAGGTGCCCATCGGCGTCGCGGCCAGCACCAGCTGCCCGACCCCTGCGCTGACTCGACCGGCACCCATGACTGACCAGCCTAGACGGGTCGTCGCGGGCGCCCACTACCATCGACCGGGTGACGACCGCCGACGACAACGCCACCGGCAGCTGGCGGCTCCTGCGGTCACCCGGCCCGGACGCTCGCGGGCGCACCGCCGAAGACCTCGGGCGCCGACCCGGGAAGCCCGTCCCGGACCCCGTGATCGGCGCGTCGGACCGCCGCCGCGGACTCGTCGTGGGCATCGTCATCACGCTGCTCGCCGCCCTCACCCGCCTCTGGGATTTGACCCATCCGACCGACAAGGGCACCCCGGTCTTCGACGAGAAGCACTACGTCCCGCAGGGCTGGCAGGTGCTCACCGGCGGCAACTGGATCGAGGACAACCCCGCTTACGGCCTGGTGGTGCACCCGCCGGTCGGCAAGTGGATGCTCGCCATCGGCGAGGCCGTGTTCGGCTACGGCCCGATGGGCTGGCGGATCATGTCGGCCCTGTGCGGCACCGCCGTCGTCGTGATGATCTACTGCGCGGCCCGCCGCCTGGCCCGCTCGACGCTGATCGGCGCGATGGCCGGTCTGCTCGCCATCTGCGACGGGGTGCTGTTCGTCCAGTCCCGCATGGGGATGCTCGACATCTTCCAGGCCTTCTTCATCGTCGCCGCGTTCGCCGCCCTGCTCGCCGACCGCGACCAGGTGCGCCAGCGCCTGCACCTCGCCCGCGCCGCCGGGCTGCTCGCCGACCAGGCCCACGGCCCGCGCCTGGGCTTCCGCTGGTACCGCTTCACCGCCGGGGTGATGCTCGGGGCGGCCTGCGGCACGAAGTGGTCGGGCATCTACTTCGTGGTCGCGTTCACCGCGATGTCGCTGGCCTTCGACATCGCCGCCCGCCGCGCCTACGGCATCCGACGACCGTGGCGGGGCGCGCTGCGCCGCGACGGCCTGCCCGGGGTGGCGAGTCTGGCCGTGTTGCCGGTCCTGATCTATCTGGGCACCTTCGGACCGTGGTTCGCCTCGGAGACCTCGGTCTACCGCTACCAGGCCACCGAGCCCGGCACCGGGGCCCTCTCCTGGGTGCCGGCGGCGTGGCGTTCGCTCTGGTACTACCAGTCGGGCATCCTGCGGTTCCACGAGGGACTGACGAGTTCGGCCGGCAACCATCACCCGTGGGACTCCAAGCCGTGGACCTGGCCGATGGGGCTGCGGCCGATGCTGTACGCGGTGGAGACCGGGCCCGACCGCTGCGGGGCGGGCGAGTGCGCGCGGGTGCAGATGTTGATCGGCACCCCGATGATCTGGTGGCTGGCGCTGCCGGTGCTCGCCTGGGCGCTGTGGTCGTTCCTGGGCCGGCGTGACTGGCGCTACGGCGCCGCCCTGTGCGGCTACCTCGCCGCCTTTGCCCCGTGGTTCGCCAACATCGACCGCCAGATGTACTTCTTCTACGCGACGCTGATGGCCCCGTTCCTGGTCATCCTGGTGGCCCTGTGTCTCGGCGACATCCTGCGATACGCCGCGGCACTCCCCAAGCGCGCCAACGGCTCCCCCGCCGACCGGCAGGTGCTACTGGTCGGCGGGGTCGCGCTGTACCTGGCGCTGGTCGTCGTCAACTTCGCCTGGCTGTGGCCGGTACTCGCCGGTGTCCCGATCACCAAAGTCCATTGGCACCAAGAGATCTGGCTGCCGAGTTGGTCCTGATCAACGGATCAACGGGTCACCGCGGATCTCCCTGACGCAGCGCCTTACGGGCGCCGGAGAACATCGGGCCGGCGTCGGGCGTCATTCCCGGACGATCATCACCGGGCACTCGGCGTGCTGGAGCACCTTCTGGCTCGTCGACCCGAGCAACAGGCCCTTGAACCCGCCGCGGCCCCGGCTGCCGACGACGATCAGCGACGCACCGCGCTCCTGCGCGGCGGCGATGATGGCCTTGCCCGGATCGTCGGGGACGACGACCCGCACGACCTCCACGTCGGGATAGTCCTGGACATAGCCGGCGAGGCGCTCGGCAACCGCCTCGTTGGCCTCGGCGCTCATCCGCTCGACGGCGTCAGGTTCGATCCCGAACCCGTGCAGCGCGTCGGCGTCGAGTTGCGCCCAGGTGTGGACCGCGACGAGCGGCACCCGCAGCGAGTCCGCCTGCCGGTAGGCCTGCCGGACCGCCGGGTCGCTGATCGGGGTGTCGCCGACGCCGACGACGACGGGTCCAGCCTTGGCCTCGTCCCCGATGACGATGACCCGACCGTGGTAGTGCGCGGCGATGGTGACGCCGACCGAGCCGAGCAGCAGCCCTTTCACGCCACCGAGGCGACGGGTGCCGATGACGATGGCGGTGGCATCCTTGCCGACCTCCAGCAGGGTGCGCGCGGCATCGCCCTCGCCGACGCTGGTGCGCACCCGGACGTCGGGCTCGGCCTCCAGCACGGCCGCCGCCGCTTGCTGAACCGCGTCCTTGGCCTCACCGGCGATCGCCTCGACGACCTCCTGCGGGATGACCAGTCCGGGTGCGTAGTTGCTCGTACTGGCGTCGTAGGCCCCGACGATGTGGAGTTCGGAGTCCTCACGCGCGGCCAGCGACGCCGCCCAACGGGCTGCGTGCAGCGAAGTTTCGGTGTTGTCGACTCCGACGACGACAGTGGGCATGTGCTCCTCCTCAGATGGCGGGCGGCGAGCCGGGACCGGATGCCTGGCATCCATCGTCGCCGTAGGCACCACCACCGTCAAACGAAGTACTCTGACATATGGTGAATCGGGACGAATTGCCCGTAACGGCACAAGAGTTTCGCCGTCCGTTCACCTCACCGTCGCCGTCGAGTACCCAGATGAGGAGCGCCTCCGTGACCACCGACCCGGAGATCCGACGCGCCTTCATCCACGGCTGCGCCACCATTGCCCTCGCCTTGGCCGCCCTGATCGCCGGTGTGGCCGCGGACGGCACGCTGCGCACCGTGTTGCTCGCCGCCTGCCCGTTGATCACCCTCATCGGCGCTCTGGCGGCCATCGTCCGCACCTATCGGGCGTGGAAGGCCGACGGCCGGTGGCCGGTGTGGCAGGCACTCGTGTGGTTCCTGCTCATGACCGCCCTGCTGATGTTCATGAGCGTGGGCCCGACGGTCCTGGGCGTCACCGACGTCCGCTGACGGCTCACCGGACGAGGACCCAGCGGTACCGGCCTCAGCGGTGCAGGTCGACGCTGATCTGCTCGGCGTCGAGCCGGGCGAGCGCCTCGGTGAGGACTTGCGAGCTGAACCGGCCCTCGTCGCGCAGGGCGAGCAGTTCGCCGCGCTGCGCGTCGATCATGGCCTGGCGCACCGCGACGAACTCGGCGCGGCCGACGCTGCGCATGGTGCCGTCCTCGGTGTCCTCGGTGCGGATCACCGCCTCGCGGACGCGACGGAAGCGCTCCGGGTCGGTGGCGAACCGGTCGGCGAGGTCGTCCTCGATCACCCCGCGCAACCGGACGTGCAGCGCGTTGCGCTCCGTCTCGATCTCGTCGTCGTCGGCAGTGACGCCGAGAATCCGCACCAGCGGCCCCAAGGTCAGCCCCTGCACCAGCAGCGAGCCCAGCGCGACCAGGAAGGCGACCAGGACGAGCAGCGAGCGCGAGGTCGTGCCGATCGGGAGCGTCTGTGCCGCGGCAACCGTGACCGCGCCGCGCATCCCGGCCCACACGACGATCGTCGACTCCCGCCACCCCAGCGGCGACGACAGGAAGTAGTCGAGGTCGGCGATCTTGCGCCTGAACCGGCGCGAGACACGCGGCGGCACGTCGTCGAGCAGGCGACCGCCGATCTCCCGCAGTGTGGGTGCCAGCCGGTCGGCCCGGCGCGCCCGGCGCCGGAGCAACCCGGCCATGGGCCCGACGAAGGCGGCGCGCACGGCCACGACGACGACCAGGATGAGCCCGGCGAGACCGAAGGCGGTGTGAAGTCGGGCGCCGGAGTCGTTGACGTCGCCGATCAGCGAGGACAGTTCCAAGCCCATCAGCGCGAAGACGCCGCCCTCGAGCAGCAGTTCCACCGTGCGCCAGTTCTGCACCTCCGACATCCGATGCGCCGCGGTGAGGTGTCTCGCCGCGCCGACACCGGTCACGATCCCGGCGGCGACCGCGGCGACCAGCCCGGAGGAACCGAAGTGCTCGGCCGGCAGGTAGGCGAGGTAGGGCACGGTGAAGGACACCGCGGTGGTGACCGTCGTGTTGGTCAACCGGGACGCGACGAACAGGTAGGCCCGGCCCACGACCACTCCGAGGGCGACCGCCCCGACGACGGCCCAGACGAAGCGGCCGAGCGTGCCGCCGATCGACACGCCCACCGCCGTCGCCGCGATCGCGGTGCGCAGCATCACCAGCGCACTCGCGTCGTTGAGCAGGCTCTCGCCCTCCAGGATCGCCACCACCCGACTCGGTGCGCCCAACTTCTTGACCATCGCGGTGGCTACGGCGTCGGTGGGCGACACGATCGCCCCGACCGCGATCCCGGTCCACAGCGACACCTCGGGGATCAGCGCGTGCACGAGGGCGCCGATCACCACCGCGCTCAGGACGACCAGGGTCACCGACAACCCGCCGATGGCCGCCAGGTTGCGGCGGAACTCCATCGTCGGCATCGACACGGCCGCCGAGTAGAGCAGCGGCGGCAACACGCCGGCGAGGATCCATTCCGGCGACACCATCACGTCCACGCTCGGGATGAGCCCGACCAGCAAACCGACGGTGACCAGGATCAACGGCGGGGCGATTGCCAGCCGCGGGCCGATCGTGTGCGCCGCGGCGATGGCGAGGATCCCGATCGTGATGACAAGTATCGCGCCCATGGGCGCCATTCTGCCGGTTACTTCGATGTCCTGTTCGCCTTGCCCGGGTTGACGTCGGCGACAAGCCGAATCACCCAGCCCACTACCATCGCAGAGCGTTACAATGTATGTTGACACATAGAACGGCGCCGCGACCGCGGGACGCCACACCTATCCCAGCACCCCGGAGGCCGACGATGACCAGCACCCTGGAGCCGATTGCGGGTGTCCGCGAGTATGTCCCGGTGGCGAAGTCCGAGCCGGCCGAGGACTACGGACAGGTGCTCGACGACCTGTCCGACGCGTCGGTGCACCGCAACTTCGACCCCTATGTCGATATCGACTGGGATTCGCCGCACCTGGCGGTGGTCCCCGACGACTGCCGCTGGATCATGTCCAAGCACGACCCGATCGGCCGCCACCCCTGGTTCGCACAGCAGCCGGTCGACGAGCAGATCGCCATGGGGATGTGGCGGCAGGCCAACGTCGCCAAGGTGGGCCTGCAGTTCGAGTCGATCCTGATCCGCGGCCTCATGCAGTACTCCTTCGCCCTGCGCAACGGCGCCAAGGAATTCCGCTACACCACCCACGAGGCGAAGGAGGAGTGCAACCACACCCTGATGTTCCAGGAGTTCGTGAACCGCACCGGCGTCGACGTCCCCGGTGGGCCGCGCTGGTTCCGGCGCCTCTCCCCGATCGTGCCGCTGTTCTCGACGGTCTTCCCCAGCGTCTTCTACTTCGGGGTCCTCGCCGGCGAGGAGCCGATCGACCACATCCAGAAGGACTTCCTGCGCAAGGACACCGAGCTGCACCCGACGATGCAGGCGATCATGCAGCTGCACGTCGCCGAGGAGGCGCGGCACATCTCCTTCGCCCACCACCTGCTGCGCGAGTCGGTTCCCAAGAAGGGGTTCTTCACCCGGTTCGTGCTATCGCTGGTGATGCCGATCGTGATGCGCACGCTGTGCAACGTGATCACCAAGCCGCCGCGCGAGTTCCGCCGCACCTTCGACATCCCCCGGTCGGTGTGGAAGGACCTGTTCTGGCGCTCACCGCAATCGCGACAGTTCCTGGTCAACGTGTTCGGCGACGTGCGGATGCTCGCCGAACAATGCGGCTTGATGAACCCGGTGTCGGCGCGCATGTGGCAGCTGATGGGTATTGCGGGACGGCCCTCGCGCTACCGCAGCGAGCCCACCTACAGCGCCGCGGCCTAGGAGCGCGTGCCCCTCCATGCCCCACGTCATCACCCAGGCCTGCTGCGGCGACGCTTCGTGCGTCTACGCGTGCCCCGTCAACTGCATCCACCCGACCCCCGACGAGCCCGATTTCGGTACCGCCGAGATGCTCTACATCGACCCGGCGACCTGCGTCGACTGCGGGGCCTGCGTCACCGCCTGCCCGGTCGGGGCGATTGCCCCCGGCCACCGCCTCACCGACGAGCAGCAGCGCTTCGCGCAGGTCAACGCCGCCCAGTACGATGCCGACCTGTTCGCCACCGACATCCGATTCCCGGTCGACATGGGCAAGCGCCTCCCCCTGGCCCCGGTGACCGCCCCGGTGCCGCTGCGGGCCGGACCGCAGCATGTCGCCATCGTCGGATCGGGTCCGTCGGCCATGTATGCCGCCGATGAACTCCTGCGCCTGCCCACCGTCACGGTCACGATGTACGAGCGGCTGTCGGCGCCCTACGGGCTGGCCCGATTCGGCGTCGCCCCCGACCACACTGCGACGCGAACCGTGATGAGGCTGTTCGACGACGTCGCCCGCCATCCCCGACTGCGGATCCTCCTCGACTGCGAGATCGGCCGCGACCTCACACTCGAGGAGTTGCGCGAGCGTCACGACGCGGTGCTCTGGGCCGGGGGCGCCCCGACCGACCGCACCCTGGACATCCCCGGGACCGATGCCGCCGGCTACACCTGTGCCACCTCCGTGGTCGGCTGGTACAACGACCACCCCGACTTCGCCGGCGAGCGGTTCGACCTGTCCGGCGACCGCACCGTGATCATCGGCAACGGCAACGTGGCCCTCGACGTGGCCCGCATCCTCACCGCCGATCCGGACGATCTGGAGTCGACGACGATCTCGCGCACAGCGCTGGCGGCCCTGCGCGAGAGCAGGGTCGGCGAAGTGCTCGTCGTCGCGCGGCGCGGACCGCTGCAGGCGGCATTCACCCTGCCCGAGCTGATCGGCCTGGCCGATCACCGGCCCGGCACCGTCGACATCATCGTCGACGCCGCCGATCTCGAGGGCGTCACCGCCGACCCTGACGACGTCACCGAACGGGAGAAGCTGGCCCTGCTCCGCGAACTCGCCGGGCGCGAACCCACCGCCGGGGCGCCGCGCATCCGGTTCGCCTTCGGTCTGGCCCCTCGGGAGATCCTCACCGCCGGGGGGCGCGTCACCGGAGTCCGCTTCGCCCGCAACACCATCGGCGCGGACGGTACCGCCACGCCCACCGGCGGAACCGTCGACGTCGACGCCGGCCTCGTGCTGTCGTCGATCGGCTATCACGGCGTCGCCGTGCCGGGCCTGCCGTTCGACGAGCGGCGCGGGATCATCCCCAACGACGAGGGCCGGGTGATGGACGGCGATTCCCCGGTGCCGGGGGTCTACGTCACCGGTTGGATCAAGCGCGGCCCGACCGGCTTCATCGGCACCAACAAGACCGACTCGGCCCGCACGATCGCAGCCTGGCGCGCCGACGTCGAGCGCGGGGTCGGCGTACCGGCACGACGCTAGTCGAATCGCCGCACTGCACCGGCCACCGAGAACCCGGACCACCCCGGCTCGCCGGTCGTCGCGAACCCGACCCACGCGCGATGCATGGCGTCGGCGACCGCCTGTGGTGCATCCGGGCCGGTGAGCCGCCGCGCCTCGGCGAGCGCGTCGAAGACATACGGGATCTCCACGGCGTGCGCCGCACCGAGGTCGGCCTCGTCGTTGGGCACGCCGAACTCGTAGAGGTAGGTCGGTGCGCCGGGGCGCACCCGGGCCAACCGCATCGACCCCGAGCGGAAGGCCACATCGGTCAACACCATGCACAGCGCGTCGCCGGGTGCGGTGCCCGCGGCCACGTGCTCGTCGAATTGCGCGATCGCGCCCTCATAGCGCCCGATCATCCCGCGCGCACCGTCGGCGGTCACCATCGCGGCGAGGCCGGTCGGGACGAGGAAGAAGCGGAATTCGTCGGCGTTCCAGCCGGTGACCAGCGGGATGTCGCTGCCCGCACCGGCCGCGATTGATGCTATCGGCAGGTTGGGCAGCACCTCGCCGTCGACCACCGGCATCATCGACATGATGCCCATCCCCACCTCGACGACGGTCGACCCGTATAGCCGCGGATCGGGGTTGACCGACATCTCCAGCGCGACATCGGTCTGCGCCTTCAGGAGTAGTTCGGCCGAGACCGATCCCAGGCCGGCCGCATCGGCGGGCACGCCGAGCAGGCCGGCGACGCGGGCGGTCACCTTGCGGGCGTCGGCGACGGCGACCGCGGCGGTGGCATTGCCGCTCTGCATGATCGCACGGTGAAACAGGCCGGCCGCCGCCGGCGACGACAGCAGCGACGCCACACTCATCGCCCCCGCGGATTCGCCGAAGACGGTGACCCGGGCGGGGTCGCCGCCGAAGGCGGCGATGTTGTCCTGCACCCAGGCGAGCGCGGCGAGCTGGTCGAGCAGGCCCCGATTCTCCGGAGCGCCCTGCACCGAGGCGAAGCCGGGCACCCCGAGTCGGTAGTTGATCCCGACCAACACGACCCCGTCACGGGCGAAGGAGTCCCCGGCATAGATCGCCAACCGGTTGGAGCCGCGCGCGAACGCCCCGCCGTGGATCCACACCATGACCGGCAGCCCCGATCCCGTCGGATCCGGCGTCCACACGTTGAGGTTGAGGTAGTCCTCGCCCATCACGATGACGTTGTCCAACAGCGCGGCGATCGGCTCCGGATACCCGACCTGCGGCGCAGTCGGTCCGTAGCCGGTGGCATCGCGCACCCCGGCCCAGGGCTCCGGTGCGACCGGCGCGGCGAAGGCCGCGACACCGGTGGGCGGCGCGGCGTACGGGATGCCCAGGAACGCGGCGACACCGTTGCGCACTGTGCCGCGCACCGCGCCGGACGAGAGGGTGACGATCGGGTCGGCGGCCGCGCCGGCAGGGTCCTCCATGGCTCCCAACCTACCCACCCGGTCCTGCCCGCAGCACCGGTTTACCCCCGCCGGGCACCCGCGGTTGGCAGGAAGTCCACCAACGAACTAAGGTTTCACTTACCTAATCTCGACCTACTTCGGAGAGGGTCACCATGTCTCGTGGCTTCAACGGCGCACTCATGCGTGCATTCGGCGCGCACGACCACGTCGCCACCGTCACCGCCGTCGAGCACATCACACCGCACTGCACACGGATCGCCTTCCATTCCGACACGCTGTTCGACGAGGCGCAGGACTTCCCCACCGCCTTCGTGCGCGGCTGGTTCCCCGACCGGAAGGGCAAGCAGTTCCAGCGCGCCTATACCTTCTCCTCCGCCGACGCCGATGCCGGCGACTTCACCATGGACTTCGTGCTGCACGAGCCCGCCGGCCCGGCGTCGGCATGGGCCGCGTCGGCCGGGCCGGGCGATGAGCTTGCGGTGATATGGATGAGCGCGATGCCTTTCGAGGTACCCGACGAGAACCGCCCGTCGGGGTATCTGCTGATCGGCGACTCCGCATCGCTGCCCGCGCTCAACGCCGTCGTCGGCACCATCCCCGACGACATCCCCGTCGAGCTCTACCTCGAGCAACACGACGCCCTCGACCACGACCTGCCGCTGGCCCGGCATCCCCGCATGCGGGTGCACTGGGTCCACCGCACCGGCCCCCAGTCCTTGGCGGCCGCCGTGGCCGACCGCGACTGGTCGAACTGGAAGGCGTGGGCCTGCCCGGAGTCGGGTTCGTTGAAGGAGCTGCGGAAGCGGTTCAAAGAATTCGGCTTTCCCCGCGCCGAACTGCACGTCCAGGCGTACTGGGCGCAAGGCAAGGCGATGGGCAAAGAGCGCGACCCCGCAGAACTGGAGGCCGCCGGCGCGGCCGCCCGGGTCGAGACGATCGAACCGGCGATCGCCGTCGGCACGATCGAACCGGCGATCGCCGTCGGCGCCGCCACGGCGCCGGCCGCGGTCGGGAGCCGATGGCGCGCCGCCGGGGCCGGGCGATTGCTCGCACCACTCAAACGCACGCTCATCGTCGCCGGGGTGCTGCAGGCAATTGTCACCCTTCTCCAGCTCGCGCCATACGTGGTGCTCGTCGAACTCGGCCGCCGACTCCTCGCCCATGCCCCCTCCGATCAACTGTGGTCGCTCGGGATCCTCGCCCTCGTGCTGCTGGTGGCGGGTCTGGCCGTGGAGGCGGCACTGATGCTGTGGTTGCACAGCGTGGACGCGCGGTTCTCCCGCGACCTGCGGCAACGATTGATCGGCAAGCTCGCCCGAATTCCGTTGGGCTGGTTCACCGCCCGCAATTCGGGCTCGATCAAGTCGCTGGTCACCGACAACACGCTGTCGCTGCACTACCTGGTGACCCACGCGATCATCGACGCGGTCGCCGCCGTCGTCGCCCCGGTGGCGGTGCTCGTCTACCTCTTCGCCTGCGATCCGCGCATCGCGCTGTTCCTGTTCATCCCGGTGGTGGCCTACATCATCACCATGTGGCGGATGATGGCCCAGTCCGGGCCAAAGATCCCACAGGCCCAATCGTGGGTCGAGCGGATGAACGGCGAGGCGGCCGCCTACCTCGACGCTCAGCCGGTGATCCGGGTGTTCGGCGGCGAGATGGCATCGACCTTCCGCCGCAACCTCGACGAGTACATCACGTTCCTCGACGGATGGCAGCGCCCGTTCATCAAGGCCAAAACCGTGATGGACCTGGTCACCCGGCCCACCACCTTCCTGTGGTTGATCGCCGCGGTCGGCACCTGGTTCGTCGTCTCCGGCCGCACCGACGTCGCGGGCCTGCTGCCGTTCCTGTTCCTCGGCACGACCTTCGGCGCCCGCCTGCTGGGCATCGGGTACGGCCTGGCCGGCATTCGCGCCGGCACCGTCGCCGCGCGGGACATCCAGGATGTCCTCGAGGAGTCCGAGCTCGTCGAACTCGCCGGCGACACCGCGCCGGCGGGTGCCGAGGTCGTCTTCGATTCGGTGACGTTCGGCTACCGCAGCGACATCCCGGTGCTGCACGAGGTCTCGCTGACGCTGCGGCCGGGCACGGTCACCGCACTGGTCGGACCATCGGGTTCGGGGAAGACGACGCTGGCATCGCTCCTGGCCCGCTTCCACGACGTCGACGCCGGCGCGATCCGCATCGGCGGCACCGACATCCGGTCGATGCCCACCGACCAGCTCTACACCCACCTGGGCTATGTGCTGCAACAGTCCCAGTTGGTGGCCGGCACCGTCGCGGCGAACATCGCGCTCGCGGTCCCCGACGCGACCGACGAGCAGATCGAGCGCGCCGCCCGCGCCGCCAACATCCACGAACGGATCGAACGGCTCCCGCAGGGCTACGACACCGTCCTGGGCCCGGATGCCGCCCTGTCCGGCGGTGAGCGCCAACGCCTCACGATCGCTCGGGCCATCCTCGCCGATGCGCCGATCCTGGTGCTCGACGAGGCCACCGCCTTCGCCGATCCCGAGTCGGAGTACCTCGTGCAGCAGTCGCTGAGCCGCTTGGCCGCCGACCGCACGGTGCTGGTCATCGCCCACCGACTGCACACGATCATCGATGCCGACGCCATCGTCGTGCTCGAGGACGGGCGGATCGTGGAGACCGGGACCCACGACGAATTGCTCGCCGGTGACGGCAGGTATCGCGACCTCTGGGAATCTGCGGGTCGCCAGGCAGGAGCACGGCAATGCTGAAGACGCTGTTGACCCTCCTCCCCCCGAACAGCCGGGGTCCCGTCATCCGTTTCGCCCTGGCCTCGATCCTGTCGGTCGTCGCGCGCGCGGGTGCCGTGGTGATCCTCGTCCCGCTGATCACCTCCCTCGCCGACGGCGACAACAGCGCGGCGATCGGCTGGTTGGGGGCGCTGACCGCCGCCACCCTGGTCGGCTGGATCGCCGACTGGTACACGGCCACAATCGGATTCGGACTCGGCTTCGGTACCCTGCACCACGCGCAGCGCGACGTCTCCGAGCGGCTGTCCCGGATCCGCCTCACCTGGTTCGGCCCCGCGACGACCCCCGACGCACGGCAGGCGGTCGCCGCCACCGGGCCCGACCTGGTCGGTGTCATCGTCTACCTCGTGGTCCCGGTGACCGGGGCCGTCCTGCTGCCGGTCGCGATCGCCCTCGCACTGTTCGGCGTCGCCTGGCAGCTCGGCGTCGCCGCGCTGATCGGGGTACCGCTCCTACTCGGCGCCCTGTGGGCCACCGGTGTGATCTCCCAGCGCGCCGACCGCGCCGCAAACGACGCCAATGCCGAATTGACCGAGCGCGTCGTCGAGTTCGCCCGAACCCAGGGCGCGCTGCGCGTCGCGCGCCGGGTCGAACCCGAGCGCAGCATGGCCGGCGAGGCCATCGACCGCCAACACAGCGCCGTCGGAAAGCTGCTCCTCATGCAGATCCCAGGGCAGGTGCTGTTCAGCCTGGCCAGCCAGATCGCGCTCTTGGCCCTGGCCGGAACCACCGCCTGGCTGATGGTGAACGACACCGTTTCACCGGCCCAGGCCGTCGCCCTGCTGGTCGTGCTGGTGCGCTACCTGGAACCATTCACGATCCTCGGCGAGTTGGCCGGTGGACTGGCGGCGACGCGCCTCACCCTGCGCCGGATCGGCCGCGTCCTGCGCGCGCCGACGGTGAGCACCGGCGACGTTTCCGGGTTGCCGCAGCAGGCACCCCGGATCGAGTTCCGCGGCGTCGGCTTCGACTACGGCGACCCCGAGCACCCGGTCCTCGACGGACTCGACCTCACGCTGGAGCCGGGTTCGGCCACGGCGATCATCGGCCCGTCCGGATCGGGGAAGTCGACGATCCTGAGCCTGATCGCCGGGCTGTACGAGCCGACCACCGGACAGATCCTGATCGACGGGGTCGACGCGGCCACCCTCGACCTCCCGACGCGGCGGGCGTTGACCAGCGTCGTATTCCAGGAGCCCTACCTGATGGGCGGGACCATCGAGCAGAACATCGCCGCGGGGGATCCCACCGCGTCGCGGGAACGACGGAACCGCGCGGCTGCGCTGGCCCGCGTCGACGAGATCACCGACCGCCTGCCCGACGGCATGGCCGCACAGGTCGGCGAAGGCGGATCCGGGCTCTCCGGTGGCGAGCGCCAGCGCATCAGCATCGCCCGCGCCCTGGTCAAGCCGGCCCCGATCTTGCTGATCGATGAGGCGACCAGCGCCTTGGACAACGAGAATGAGCGGGCCATCGTCGACGCGTTGTCCGCCGACGACCGGCCCCGCACCCGGGTCATCGTCGCGCACCGCCGGGCCGGCATCCACCGGGCAGACCGGGTCGTGGTCCTCGACGCCGGCCGGGTCGTCGAATCCGGCACGCCCGACGAGTTGCTCGAGCGCGGCGGCCGATTCGCCGAGTTCTGGCGGCAGCAGGACCTCGGAGCGGGTTGGCGCCTGCGGGCCGCGCACTAGACGGCGTCAGGCGGGTCGCGGTTGCCGAAGAGCACGAGGCGCCCGCCCCCACATCGGGGACGGGCGCCTCTGCCGGGTCGGCCGGCCGCGCGGGTTCAGCGCGGTGGCGGGTCAGGCGCGCGAGGAGGTGCCGCGGCTGCGGCCGCGACCGCCACCGGTGCGGGCACCCCCGCCGCGTCCACCCTCAGTGCGGCCACCCTCGTTGCGGGCGCCGCCGTTGCGGGCGCCGCCACTACGGCTGCCACCATTGCGGGCGCCGCCGCCGCTGCGACCACCACGTCGCCGGCCGCCATCGCCGCCGGATGCCGACGGCGCGGGTGCCGGTGCCGGTTCGACGTGCGCGGCGCGTGCCCCCACGAGTGCGTCGACACTCTCCGAGGCCGCGGTCACCTGTTGCGGGGTGACGTCGATCTTGGCGCTGCGGAGCAATTTGCGCAGGTCGCCGCGCTGTTCGGGCAGACATACCGTGACGACGTCGCCGGACTCGCCGGCGCGCGCGGTGCGGCCCGAACGGTGCAGGTAGGCCTTGTGCTCGGTGGGCGGGTCGACATGGACGACGAGTTCGACCCCGTCGACGTGCACTCCGCGGGCAGCCACATCGGTGGCCACGAGCACTCGCGCACCGTCGCCGCCGAAGGCCGCGAGGTTGCGGTCGCGCTGGTTCTGGCTCAGGTTGCCGTGCAAATCGACCGCCGGGATGCCCTCGGAGGTGAGCTTGCGGGCCAGCTTCTTGGCCTGGTGCTTGGTGCGGGTGAACAGGATCCGCCGACCCGTGCCGGATGCCAATTCGCGCACCAGGTCGTGCTTGTCGGTCGCAGTCGCGGTCTCGAAGACGTGGTGGGTCATCTGCGTCACCGGCGAATTCGCCTCGTCGACCGAATGCGTCACCGGCTCGTGCAGGAACTTGCGCACCAGCTTGTCCACGCCGTTGTCCAGCGTCGCCGAGAACAGCAGGCGCTGCCCGTCGTGCGGAGTGGCCGACAGGATGCGGCTGACGACTGGGAGGAAGCCGAGGTCAGCCATGTGGTCGGCCTCGTCGAGCACCGTGATCTCGATGTCGTCGAGCTTCACAATGCCCTGCTTCATCAGGTCGTCGAGGCGCCCGGGGCAGGCGACGACAATGTCGACTCCGCGCCGGAACGCCTGCTCCTGGCGGTTCTGCTTCACGCCGCCGAACACCGTGGTGACCGACAGGCCCACGGCCTGCGCCAACGGGGTGACGGCGTCGGCGATCTGGGTCGCGAGCTCACGCGTCGGCGCGAGCACCAGGCCGGTGGGCCGACCGGGGCGCGTGGTGACGGCGATCTCGCGCAGCCCGGCGACGAGCGGGATGGCGAAGGCCAGGGTCTTGCCCGAGCCGGTCTTGCCGCGGCCGAGGACGTCAGTGCCCTCGAGCGAGTCGGGCAGCGTGGCAGCCTGAATCGGGAACGGTTCGGTCTTGCCCGCGGCGGTGAGCACACTCACGAGTGCTTCGGGCACGCCGAGGGAGGAAAAAGTGGTGGTCATGATGACAAAGCGCCTTTCCGGCATGGCGGATCCGGCACACGAACACTCCCGACGCCTGTCGGAATTGGTGCACGCGGATGCGGATCGCAGAGGGCGAAGGCGCCCGGCCGGGCGCATTCGTTCGCCGTTGTGAAGTCAACCAGCCGGAAACCGGCGGAGAAGAAGCGTTCTAACGACGCATGACAGTGCGAGAAACGCCCGTCAGTTGATTCAAGCCTACCGCACCCCCACCCATTCCCTGCCCCACAACCACGCGACCTTGATCACAGCGGTGGCACCTCATAGCCGATACATAGCACTTCCATAGCTTTGCCGTCGATACTGACACCGTGGCTTCGACGACCCCGCAACGAATCGTGCTGTCCCGCGCCGACGGTTCCCCGATCCGGGCGCTGGTGGTCGACGACGAGCCGGTGCTCGCCGAAATGGTATCGATGGCGCTGCGCTACGAGGGGTGGACCGTGGCCACCGCCGGTGACGGCGCCTCGGCGCTGACGGCCGCGCGCGCCGACCGACCCGACGTCGTCGTCCTCGACGTGATGCTGCCCGACATGAGCGGGTTGGACGTCTTGCTGAAGTTGCGGGCCCACGATCCGTCGCTGCCGGTCCTGATGTTGACGGCGAAGGACTCCGTCGAGGACCGGATCGCCGGGCTGGCCGCCGGCGGGGACGACTACGTGACCAAGCCCTTCAGCATCGAAGAGGTGGTCCTGCGGTTGCGCGCCCTGCTGCGGCGGGCCGGCGTGACCGCCGACGACGATGATTCGCAGATCATCGTCGGCGACCTCGTCCTCGATGAGGACAGCCACGACGTCACCCGCGACGGGCAGCCCATCACCCTGACCTCCACCGAATTCGAGCTGCTGCGCTTCCTGATGCGCAACCCGAAGCGGGTCCTGTCCAAGGCGCAGATCCTCGACCGGGTCTGGGACTACGACTTCGGCGGGCGCGCGAACATCGTCGAGCTGTACATCTCCTATCTGCGCAAGAAGATCGACAGCGGCCGCGAGCCGATGATCCACACACTGCGGGGCGCCGGATATGTCCTCAAACCAGCCGCCGACTGAGCAGGTGGAACGCGCCGGGCGCCGGGCACCGAGCGGCTGGGCCCTGCGCACCAGGCTGCTCGTCGGCCAGGTGCTGCTGCTCGCACTGGTCTGCGTGGCGATCGGGGCCACCACCGAACTCGCCCTGCGCCACTATCTGACGGCGCAACTCGACGACACGCTCAGCGAGGTGTCGGACCGCTCGGTGACAATGGCCTCCCGCGACCCCGACGACCCCGACCCGCGCGACGCGCGGCAGGCGCGCCAACGGTTGGGGCCCGGCCCGGAGTTCCTCGACTCGCCCGGCCAGCCCGTCGGCCTGGTGGCCGCTGCCATCGCACCGGACGGCACCGTCACCGCCGGCACCCTCGACTCCGACGGGCGGCGGCGCTCCCTCGATGACGCGACGATCGAGACGCTGCGAACCACCCGGCCGGGGGCGGATCCGCACTCGGCGGCCTTGGGCGACCGCGGTCGATATCGGCTGATCGCCGACCGGGCCCCCGATGGCACCGTGATCATCACCGGACTGCCGCTGGCCCACGTCAACCAGACGCTGTGGACGGTGCTGCCGATCATGACGGTCGTGGCAATCGCCGCCTTGGCGGCGGCCGCCGTCATCGGTGCCGCCATCACCCGTCGGGCGCTCGCGCCGCTGAGCCGGATGGCCGCCACCGCCCACCAGGTCGCCAGCCTCCCGCTGGACCGCGGCGAAGTACTCCTGCCGGTCCGCGTTCCCGACGCTACCGCCGATCCCAATACCGAAGTCGGGCAGATGGGTTCGGCCCTCAACCGCATGCTCGACCACATCGGCACGGCCTTGGCCGCCCGCCAGGAGAGCGAGACGCGCGCACGCCAATTCGTCGCCGACGCCAGCCATGAACTGCGCACACCGCTGGCCGCGATCCGCGGCTACACCGAACTGGCCCGTCGGCGCCGCGCCGAGGTCCCCGACGACGTCGCCCACGCCATGGGGCGCGTCGAATCCGAGGCCGCCCGGATGACCAACCTCGTCGAAGACCTCCTGCTGCTGGCCCGGCTCGACTCCGGGCGCCCGCTCGAACGCGAGCGCGTCGATCTCGCCGAACTCGCCGCCGATGCGGTCAGCGACGCCCATGTGGTCGGCCCGGATCACGCGTGGCGGCTCGACCTGCCCGACGACCCGGTGGTCGTCATCGGCGACTCATCGCGGTTGCACCAGATCCTCGCCAACCTCCTCGCGAACGCCCGCGTCCACACCGGCCCCGGCACAATCGTCACGGTACGGCTCTACACCACTGACACGGTTGCCGTGCTCGAGGTCGCCGACAACGGCCCGGGCATCGACGCCGAGCTGCAGTCGGAGGTGTTCAACCGGTTCGCGCGGGGCGACACCTCGCGCTCCCGCAAAGCCGGGAGCACCGGCCTGGGCTTGTCCATCGTCGACGCCGTCGTCCGGGCCCACGACGGCACCATCGGGTTGCGCAGCGTCCCCGGTGCCACGGTGTTCGCCATCCGGTTGCCGTTGGCCGGCCCCGACTGACCCCGGGCGGTCGGTCAGACGGTCTCGCGGGTGCGTTCGGGCCCCGGGTCCTCGCCGACGACGGGTTCGTCGCGGACCGTCGTCGCCAATTCCTTGGGCGTGAGGAAGCACAGCACGACCAGTGCGATCACCGCGAGCGGCACGAGGAAGGCGAAGATCGGCAGCAGCGCCTGGTTGTAGGCCTCCACGATCGGGATCCGCACCGCGTCGGGCAGCGCGTTCACCGCCGCAGGAGTCAGATGCTTGCGCCCGGCCGATCCCCCGGCATCGGCTCCCGTCCCCGCCAGTTTGACGGTGAGGATCGAGATCAGCCGCGACGCGAAGACCGAGCCGACGACGGCCGAGCCGAGTGTCGCCCCGACCTGTCGGAAGTAGTTGCTCGCGGCGGTGGCGGTGCCCACGATCGCGCCGGGGAAGGAGTTCTGCACGATCAGGGTGAGGATTTGCAGGGATAGGCCGATGCCGATGCCGAGCACGGCCAGGTACACGCACATCAGCCAGTTCGGCGTCGTGATCGTCATCGTGGAGAGCAGCCCGAGCCCGATGCCGATCACCGCGGAGCCGACGATCGGGAACGGCTTGTAGTGCCCGGTGCGGGTGACCGCCTGCCCGGACAGCACCGAGGCGACCAGCAGCCCGCCCATCATCGGGATCATCAACAGGCCCGAATGGGTGGCGTCGACGCCGGTCACCATTTGGATGTAGGTCGGCATGTAGCCGATGGCGCCGAACATCGCGACGCCGATGGCAAGTGCGGCGACGGTGGTCAGGACGAAGTTGCGGTCGGCAAACAGCGCCAACGGGATCACCGGGCTCGCCGCGCGCCGTTCCGCCCAGACGAAGGCCACGGCCAGCACCACCGTCGCAACGGCCAGCCCGAGGATCTGCGGCGAGACCCACGGGTAGGTCATGCCGCCCCAGGTGCAGATCAGCACGAGCGTCGTCGTGGCGGTCGCGATCAGCGCCATGCCCAGGTAGTCCAGCTTCGGCCGCTCGGTGGGCCGGTCACCGCGCGCGGGCAGGAACACCACGGTGGCCGCGATCGCCAGCAGGCCCAGCGGGATGTTCAACCAAAAGGCCCAGCGCCAACCGGGACCCTCGGTGAGCCAGCCGCCCAGTAGCGGGCCGGCGACCGACGCAACGGCGAACACCGCACCCATGGCGCCCATGTACTTGCCGCGTTCGCGCGCCGGCACCGCGTCGGCGATCGCCGCCTGCGACAGGATCATCAACCCGCCGCCGCCGAGTCCCTGCAGGACGCGACCGGCGATGAGGATCTCGATACTGTGCGCCAGGCCGCCGACGATGGAGCCGGCGATGAACAGCAGGATCGCGACGATCAGGACCGGCTTGCGACCGAGTTGGTCGCTGATCCGGCCGTAGACGGGCATCACGATGGTGCTGGCCAGGATGTAGCCGGTGATCACCCAGGTCATCTGGTCGACGCCGTTGAGCTCGCCGACGATCGTCGGCAGCGCGGTGGACAGAACCGTCTGGTTCAGCGACGCCAGCAGCATCGTGATCATCAAGCCGATGAACAGGAACAGAATCGTCCGGTCCGGCTTCTCGTCGCCGGCGGTCGCCCGCGGCTTGTCGGGGTGGGTGGTCATCAGATTCCTTCCAGGGCTTCGCGGAATGCTTTCATCGCGGCTTCGATCGCCGGCGGGTCCGGGTTGTCGAGGGCGGCCGGGTCACGGCCGCGGGCGAACTTGAGCACCGCGCCGGCCAGCAGGACCATCGCCCGGGCGGCATCGGCGGTCTGCGTGCTCGGACTCTCCTGCGCGAGGCGCTCGGACAACACGGTGGCGAGCCGGTGCTGGACGGCATCGCGATGCGCCCGCAACCGCTCCCCCAGTTCTGGGTGGGCGAGCAGGATCTCGAGCAGCGCGCGGTCCTCGCCGATCGGCAGACCGAGGCTGGCCAGGGTGGTCACCGTCAATCGCAGCGCGCGGCGGAACCGCTCCTTGCCGGGTTGGTCGTCGGGCAGCTCGACCGCCTCGTCGACGAAGGCGTCGAGCGCTTCCTGCGGAATCTCCGGCGGCGAAATGCCCAGGACCGCATCCTCTTTGGAGTCGTAGTAGTTGAAGAAGGTGCGCCGCGACACTCCGGCCCGCTGCGCGATCGCGCTCACCGTCGCCTCGGGCAACCCGTCGCGCTGCACCAATTCGACGGCGGCATCGTGGATGCACCGCAACGTCTGGGCGCGCTTGCGATCGCGGACGCCCACCTCAACATCTTGCACTAGTGCATTATTGCACTAGTGCAAGACGGAAGCCAACCGTGGGTTGACGCACCACCGATCACCGAAGGCTGGTCCGACTACGACGAAACCCCCTCCTGCCTGCTCGGCCGCAGAAGAGAGGGGGTTTCATGATTGTGGAGCTAGGGAGAATCGAACTTCAGAACAAACCAGCGGATATGTGTGTTGACCTGCTGTTATCGTCTTGGCGCGACTTCCCGCCAACGGTTGGTGTCCTGGGAAAACTCTTGTGGGTGTTGCCTCAGGCAACAATACCGCGCCGAGAAAGAGCCCCTGGTCGCCTAAGTCCACCAGATGGCCCGGGGCGGCACTGGACTAGTCCACGTGCCGGGGGTGTGGCCTTTCACGGTGCCGGGGTTCTGCCAGTCTCGGGCGGTATTCATTTGGAGAATGCTTCGCCGATCTTGTAGCTGAGTGCGTTGTATCCACTGGGGAGCTTGAACGTGAGGAATGGGTGGGTTTCGAGGTAGCTGTCCGTGGGTGACACGCTGGCAGTTTATCGAGTTTTGGGAACATTTGTCCAAGGATGCGCCGAGGATTCCGCTGACTTCTTGAGTTGCATTACGCAATGCACTATGCATATAATAGAGGAGTAGCCCGGAGGTACCGGGCTACTCCAAGGGAAGGGGAGATGGACGTGATTCTCGACATCATCGCCATCATCATCGCGCTTCCCGGTACGGTGCTGGCGATCATGGAGATCGTCGACCGCTACCGCCAGTAGCGCGAAGGCCGGGGCGAGCGTTGGCACCGCTCCCCCGGCCACCTTCCTCACCCATGATAGGAGGTTCACCATGAACCGCAAGGTCGCAACCAACTGGGCGCTAGTAACGCTTACCGCCATGCTCCTCGTCGTCACCGCCGGACGCGGATGGGTTACCCCCGTCCTCGCGGTGTTCCTCGTCATCCAGGTCGCCGGGGCGCTGGCGGTCACGGTGCCCAGACATGGCTAGGCGCGTACTCCCCGAACCCGACGATGCACAGCGGGACGCACTGGCCCACGTGCAAGCCTGCGTCGAAGCCAGGCGCGCGGCCGAGTACGCAGCAGTCGACGCGGTCTGTCGAGCCGCCGAACTCGGTTTGACCGCCACGCAGATCGCACCGTTCGCCGGGGTGTCCCGACAGTCGGTGGACTCGATGCTCGCACGGCACCGGCCAGCCTGACCAAACAAAAACGGCCCCCAACCATCCGTAGATGATTGGGGGCGAGTGGTTTCTACGACCTTGACAACACACAACTACCTATGTATTGTTATGGGTGTTGGTGGAGATACCGCCAACAGGAAGGGGAAGATGGAATGGCTGGATAGAACGCTAGCGGTGGCGGCACTGATACTGAGCGCCTACGGCGTGTACCAGAATCGCAAACCCCGTCACCGGGGCGAGCACCGCCGCTAGCGGAGAGCGGGGACCGGTCCGAAGCCACCGGTCCGGTCCCCCACTCAGCCTCCATCTTCCCCTACCAAGAAGGGAGATCGCAATGCCACGAGGATCCATTGCCATGCTCATCAGTGCGCTGCTGGTCGTCGTCGCGATCGTGTTGATACTCACCGGTGGCCGGCCGGTCGAGGCCGTCATCGTCGCCACCGCCTGGCTCGCCACCGCCGCGCTTTGGTACACCACCACCCGCCGAACCGCACGCCGATGATCAAGTACCTCAGCCGCAACGAGATCGCGGCACGCATTGGGCTGGCAGTCGGCACCGTCACCGCATACGACGCCCGCGGCTACCTGCCTGCACCCGACGCCCGGGTCGGCCGCACCTACGGGTGGCTGCCCGAGACCATCGACGATTGGAACCGCAACCGGCCCGGCCGCGGTGCTCGTACCGATCTCACTCGACCGTAGGGGTCTCGAGCTCACATGTGGCGCGCCAGGTCGCGGTACATTTGCGCCATGCGGGTACGCCCGCCGACGAGCTCTGTGTTGTAGCTGGTGTGGTAGCCGCGACCGACCGGTGGCGGAAGGTAGCCGAGCACATCGTCGACGGCTTGGCTGTAGGTCTTCCATGTGCGGATCGGGTTGGTCCACGGGACTAGCGTCTTCTGCCACCGGTCGCGTGCCAGGCGGTCGATCATGTCTTCCGCCCACCCTTGGGGGCTCGACAGTGACAGGTGTGAGGTTTGGTCGGCGAGTGTGCGGATCGGCGAATCTGTGGGGCACCGGCAGATCATGTCCTTGGGGTGTGCCGCCCAATACGTGTGTGGTTGGTCTACGCGCCTGCGTCCGCCGACACCGTGCGCGGTAGGTGTGCCGGGGTCGAGTGGGTCGGCGACCAGGCCGGTGGCGATCAGGTTGCGGTGCCCATGTTTGGCGAAGTCCCCGGCGATCCGTGCGCCCATGCTGTAGCCCAACAGGACGAACGGGCCCTTGTTGGCGTAGTAGTCGAGGAGGCCGAGAGCTTCGGCGACGGACCGTTCATAGGATTGTCCGGTCGGGGTGGGGACGGGGCCGTATTGCGCGGCGTAGGGCACGTCGACAAGATCGGCACCGAACACCACAGCCAGTTTGCGTGCCGTGGCCGCGAGCATCGTCGACGGCGGCAGTCCGAGGGGTTCGCCGGTGCCCCGGACGGTGATGATCTGCACTAGTCCTCCACTACTCGTCGCGCCGCGGCAGCAGCAGCCGCCATCTGGTGGGCGAGGTCGGGGTATTCGGCGGCGATGATGGGTACTACGAGGTCGGCCAGTTGTGCCAGCGGATGTACGGCCTCGGCGACGACGGCGACCTGGGCGGTGGCCTCGTCGAGTGCGGTCACCATTTGTGCCACCTGTGCCTGCAAGGAGGACACCTGGGCTTGAGTGGCGGTCAACTGCTCTGAGAGTGGGCGGATGAGGACCGAGGCCCCATCCGCCACGTCGCGGGCAGCATCAGCGCGACGAGTGTCTTTGCCGGTGACCGCGCCGATGATGGCGACGATGATCGCCGACAGGGCTGATGACCCCAAGATGGCTAGGGTGATCTGCCCGGCGGTCATCCGGTGTGGCCCCTTAGGGCACCGGCGGTGAAGGCAACCATGATGATGGTTGCTATCGCCAAACCACAGGAGATTACCGTGGCGAAGCTGCGCCAGCCGAGGATTTCGACGCAACCCAACCAGTAGGCGAGCAGCGCCCCCAGCACGAGTAGTCCACCGGAGATACGAAGCCACGCCTGCACCCAAATTGTGGGCCACATGTGGGAGCCGGCGATCAGCATGGGCCCGACGATGAGCATGACCACCCACGCCACGCCGAAGGCGGGGCCGAGGGTCAAATGCACCACCGAGGGGGGGTCGCCGATCGACACCACACCGCCCGTGAAGTAGGCGATGAGCAGCGGCAGCGACGCCACCTCGGTGGGATGCATTCGCACCATCATCGCTAGATGCTGGCGCCGGCGGGTTGCGGTGCCCGCGCACCGGCCAGGCCGCCGCCGAGGAGTGCGGCCAACAGCTGGATGACTACCGCCCACTGCGCATCGGTGCCGAAAGCCAGCGCCAGGCCGATCGGCTGTGCGGCGAGGGCGAGTGCGTAGACCGCGGTCGATACGCGGCCCTGCCAATCAGTGACCTCGCGGTGTGCGAGGGCGACGAGGAGGTCGAAGACGGCGACGATGGCTGCCGGGATCAACGGCACCAGCGATGATCCGATGACGGTGAAAGCTGCGAGCACACCGATGAGTGCGACCGACACAGTGTGGACGTAGGCGCGGCGCGACGAGTCGAGAATGAACATGTGTTTCTCCTTAGGGTTGCGGCGTCCACAGGGTGACGCCAGACGGGTGCCACAGGGCTGTGGCACGCTCGAACTTTTGGGTGCGCCCACCATCAGCGGTGGCGGCTTCTGAGCTCACAGGCCATCCCCAGCCGGTGTCGTAGCCCTCCCGCGCGTAGCGGCCCAGGATCGCACCGTGCACCACCACCGGATCACCGCCGATACGGCGGTAGATGATGCCGCGCTGGAAGGCTTGCGAATCCCCCAAGCCGATGACGGTGCGGTGCCGCTCCACCGGGAACCCCAACGGCCCGGCACTGGAGCCGAGCTGGTTGTAGCCGTCCAAAATGTGGGTGGGGACGGCCACGGCACGGTCACCGACAGGCTGGTTCGCGCGCACACCCACGTTGAAGTAGATGCGTCCGTGCTCAAAGTCGCTATAGACGCCGGTACCGTCAGCAGTCTTCTTCTCCTCGGTCAACCGGCCACCGATCCACCCGGCGGCACGTTTGGCTTCGGCGTCGATCTCGTTGACGGTGGGGGTGGAAGCCAGTTTCGCATCCAAATACCAGTAGTCGTGGAAAAGGGGGTGCGACCAGCCGCGGGCCCCGTCATACAGGAAAACGCCGTTGCCCTGGGATTCCCAGTCCACGCCGGTGCGGGACTCGACGACCGGACCACCGGGACGATCCCACGTCATCAAGGTGCAGGCGGTGTGGGAGTATTCGCCGCCACCACCATGCTGCAAGCCGACCAGCATCACCGGTTTGAACGGCAGCGCATTGAGTGCGGCGCGCGCGGCACCAAGACTCCCCCCAAGGCGTTTGAAACCCAGGGTGTACACGATTTGGTAGCCGAGGCGGAAACTCTCAGTCGACCCGAACCTGTTGCCCGGCCAATCAGTGCGCCCCCCATACCAAGCACCAGTCTGAAAAACCAGGCCAGAACAGTCGGTGGAGATGGCAGGGTTACGCGTGAAAGCGCCACCATAAGCGTACGGGAGGCCCCGGCGTGCCGAAGCAAGATCGTGGACGTCTTGGGCGCGTTGCCTCGTGATAGTGATAGTCATCGGAAAGCCTCCAGTGGTGGAACGCGGAGAGGCCCCTAACCCGTGTGGGTTGGGGCCTCTCCGAGAGGTGTGGTGGGCTTGTCGGCGCTATCCGTCGCCGTGCTTCGCGCGGGGGGTCACCGTCACTTGGCCGGGCCCGTTCGCATTGATCGTCACCGATGGCGTCAACGCGGCACCCCACAGAAACGTCGAGCCCGCAGCATTCCAGACACCGAAGTAGGCGACGGTCGTCGACGCGGGGATAGTGAACGTCACATCCGATCCGGTGGAAACCGCCTTGCCCGCATCACCACCGCTGCCATCGACGCTCGCACCCCAGGTGGTGGCTTGTTTGGCATACGAGCCGCCGGACACCTCGCTGGCACCGGTGGTACCGGGATCGGCGGTATGCAAACTCACCTTGTTGCCGAGGCCGGTGATGTAGTCACACGCACTCTTCTTGACTGCCGATGTTTGTGCCATTGCATTCTCCTTTTGTTATGACTGTCTTGCTCTGATCCATACGCTGCCGGCACCGCCGCCACCGCCCTTGTTTGATGCCCCGAACTGGCCGGTGCCGCCCGCGCCGCCCGCACCCGGTGCGGTGGCATTACCACCATTGCCGGTGCCCGCCGAACCACCCGTGTAGGTTTGTCCGGCCACAGTCTGGTTGCCGGGTGCGACACCGTTTTGGGTGCCGTTGCTGCCGCCCGCCCCACCACTACCGGGGTTGGATGTGTGGGTGGTGCCGTTGACTGTGGCGCTCGACGCTCCGCCCGCCGTACCGGCGCCCGCCGAGTTTCCGCCATTGCCTCCGGTGCCGCCGCCTCCGACAGTGACGTCGATCGTCGCCGTCGACCACGGGAAGTCCACCCCGCGCTCCAAAGTGACGGTCTTCCATGTTGCCGCGCCGCCACCAGTACCACGAAGCGACCACGACCCGCCGCCACCACCGCCACCACCACCGAGCGCGACCACATCGACGTAGCGCGCCCACCAGGGGATGGGGTAGGTGGTGGAGCCGACAGTGGTGTAGCTGGTCGTCACCGCGGAGGTAGCCGCGAACAGTGCGGTCGCGACACCGGACATGACGCCCAGGTTGTAGCCGCTGATGCCGCCGACCATCAAGGTGGCGGCACCGGCCAGTGTTGTCGTCGAATTGGCCGCGGCCAACGCGCGTAGTGCTGCATCCGCCCAGAAGCGAGTCTCGAGGTCGGCCGACGCGGTCTGTGAGAGCAGGTCGGCTACCCCGCCCGCCGCGAACAGTGATGTTCCCGCACCAGTTTGAGGGACCGCGCCGACCACACCGGTCGGCATCCACAAAGAAACACTGTTCGCGGCGATCCGTGCAACAACAGTCCCCGACCCGCCAACTGCGGACGTGCCCGACGCCAAGACGAGTGCACGCAGGACACTGGCCGCATCGAAAGCAGACACCCCAAACCCAGACTGCAAGGGCCGTAACGCCGAGCCCGCCGCGAACAGTGATGTTCCCGCACCAGTTTGAGGGACCGCGCCGACCACACCGGTCGGCATCCACAAAGAAACACTGTTCGCGGCGACCAACACACGCAACACCGAATCGGCGGACATCACGGACACACCGACCCCCGCCGCGAGCGCTCTCAATGCCGAGGCCGCTTCGAACACCGACGACCAAAACCCCACCTGCAAGGGCCGCGACGCCGACAAGCCTACGAACACCGACCCGCCGGCACCGGACTGCAAGGGCCGCACCACCGAAGAGCCGGCCATCGCCGAAAGCCCACGACCAGCCAGCAGTGCACGCAACACCGAGTCGCCAGCGAACTCAAACCAGTCGACACCGTCAACCTCAGCGCCCCGCAACACGATTGTGGCGGGCAGACCTCGTGGCTGTGCACCAATCGGCACCAACGTTCGGCGGGCCGGAACAGTGAGCACCTGTACCGCACTGATCATCGGGTGCCGGTACTGTGCGGGTACCGCCACTATGCGAGTGTTCTCACCGATCGGTACGATGCGGCGACGATCAGGCATCAGCGGTCCGAAACAACGATCAGCAGGGTGCGATCATCGACACGGCCGCCGACTGTGGTGAAGTGGCACGTCACATAGTACTGTTTGCCGGTGGTGCCGCCGGTCAGCCACACGGTGACCGATTTCGCCGTCGTGGCACTCGATGAGATGGTCAGCACCCCATCTGGGCCACTGATACTCCAGCTGCCGGAAACGATCTGGTCGCCCTTCGCCAACCATGCCGATAGGTCGAACCCATAGTCGAGGGTGGCTTGTGGGTCGTGGATGAGGCGTTCGACGTAGCGCACAGCGAGGCTCCTCTAGTTCGTGGATGGCCGGTATCGGACATCGGAAAGTTCCCCGTCGGCCGCGGCGCACGCATCATCGAAACTGGTGTCCGGGGCTAGGCGCAGCAGGGGTGTGAGCCCGTTGGTGGGGTCACCGTCAGCATCTATGGGCTGTGCGTTCTCGTCGCACAGGAAGATTTCAACATCCGGTGCAATGACTTCGTCTACACGGATTCCGGCAACGAATTGAACGAGTCCGTCGGGGACTGGTTGTGTGTCGTCGGCGCGGGTTATCAGAATGTGGTGCCCGGTGTCGAGCCGGTAGTGGTTTGTGGTGGGCGCGAATTGTGTGAGCCCAGCTTCGATGAGTGTCGCCATATGTTTGTGTTCCTATCGGTAGAAGATCAATGCGAGCCCCGCGGCCCCGGCACCACCTGCACCTACGTCCTGAATCAGGCCAGTGACACCGCCGCCACCACCACCACCACCGCCGGGGAACCCACCAGGTCCACCGGGGCCAGCATTCGTTAGGGATGCCTGATATCCGCCGCCACCACCACCACCACCACCACAGATGATGCTCGTGTTCGTTATCGCCGAACCCGGGCTCCCGGATGTTGATGACTCGCCACCGGCACCACCGGCACCACCGGTAGCCTTCGCCGACTTGCCGCCCATGCCGCCGCCCATGCCACTGCCAGTGAGTCCATTAGACCCGCCACCGGCACCACCGATACGCCCATTCCCAGGGCTGCCGGCCGTGGAGAGTCCACCGCCACCACCACCACCACCAGCAGACGAATAGGACAGTGCATAGCCGAATTGGGTTGCCACACCACCAGAACCACCGGTCGCCGCAGACATGATCACGTCGCCGCCAGCACTGTTGGCACGAAACACGGTAGCGGCACCATTAGTGCCGATAGTGACATGCACCGCACTCAAGCCAGTGACCGAT
>WBZS01000088.1_pt1 | contig 180028 bp, 149 predicted proteins | sample 5204201 | NCBI WGS metagenome assembly WBZS01 (sample SAMN12344357, study PRJNA552823) | activated sludge metagenome | biome: Activated sludge suspended growth; feature: Nitrification reactor; material: Wastewater; isolation source: activated sludge from nitrification reactor of wastewater... | reverse complement strand
CGGCCACCAACCTTCGCCCGCTGCGCGACGCCCGGACGGCGCCTCGCTGCGTTCTCCTCAGTCGCCATACAACCCGGTATGACTCCCTCGTCGGCCTTGCGAGGCATCCGACCGGACGCCGCTCGCCTGGGCGAACGTTAGTGGCCGCGGCACTAGATTGTTCGCAGCCGTCGCCGTGGCGGTGGTGGTGATCGGAGCGGCCGTCCAGACCGGCCAGCGGACGCAGCCGATGCCGGCCCACACCGTCGGCGTGCCGACCATCGACCCGAACCGTCCGGTCCATCAGGTGAACCCGGGGGAGTACTTCCTGCGTCGGACCACCACGACCGTCGACACCGGCCGTGGCGTGCAGGCCTATCAGCGAGCGGCGTGGTTCGACGACAAGGGCACGATGTGGTCGTTCAGCACCATGCCGGACGGCACCACCGCGTCCGAAGGCCCCCTCGCCCCGAACGATCCGGCCAACCCGCTGAGCTTCACTCAGCGGATTGGGGACGACCCGGTTGCCGCGGAGAAGGTGCTCGCGGCCCAGCCGTCCGGACTGACGGACGCGGTGCAGCAGGCCGCGGACGCCGACCTGTCTCCCCGGCAACTCCGCACGTTGCAGCAGGTGCTGCTGCGGCAGGACGGGGCTCGCCGACTGCCCGACAACGCCGACACGCTGTCCAGGCCGGCGGTCGTCATCGACGCCCCGGGCCGATCGGGAACCGTGCTGCGGTTCTACTTCGACGCGACCACCTCCGAGATTCTCCAGGTACGCACCTTCCAGGTCCGCTCCGGCAGGGAGACCGAGCTGGGTCGATCGCTCAGCCTCGCCGAAGTGGTGCCCGGTGAACCTGCCCCACCGTTCGATCCGGTCGTGCCGGACCCAACCCCGCCGGACCCCAGCCGGCTGAATCGGCCGATCGCGCCCGGGCAGTACGTGAAACGTTCGGTGACCATCGAGACCGCCGACGGTTCATCGACCAGCGGCAGCCAATGGGTGGATTCCGAGCAGCGTCGCTGGTTGGGCACCGACAAGCGGGTCGACGGGCCGGACAAGCTCCCGGTGCCCGCCGGAATGAGTGCCCAGCAGTACCTGGCCGCGATGCCGGCACGATCCGACCGGATCGAGGGCTGGTTCGGCAAAGGGCTCGATCCGTCCTGCGGCGCGTGCCTGTTGGCCCGGGCGGACGGCCTGATGCTGGGCAACCTGGACGCGACGCAGCGTGACTGGGTGATCGCCGCTCTCGCCCGGGTCGAGGGCGCGACGGACCAGCCGACCACCGACCAACGCGAACGGCCGGTGCGGGAACTGCGGGTCCCTGCCGAGACCGGCGGTCGCACGGTCGAGCACGTGTACCGCTACGACCCGGACACCAAGGAACTACTGGAGTGGATGGTCTACGACCCGGACGGACGCCCGTCCGGAGTGGTCGGGCTCACCTTCACCGGCTCGGAGGTGACCAGCCAGACGCCACGAGGGGCCGTCCGATAGCTCGGACGGCCCCTCGGCCCGGTGTGACGTGGTACGCGGGGGTTGCCCGTGGACCTCACCGGTCAGCGCAGATCGTCGGGGTTGGCCAGGTCCTGGTCATCCTCGTAGTCAGCGTCGCTGGCGAGCAGTCCGTACAGGCTGCGCCGGGTGTCGGCGAGGATCTGCGCGGCCTGCTGTTGCTGGGCCCGACTGCCCGAACGGGTGAGCTCCTGGGCCGCCATCGCGACCGAACTGAACTCCTTCCACATGCTGCGCAGCACCTCGGGGTGCTCCGGAGCATTCTCGGCGTTGAAGGCCTCCCACGGCTTGGGGTCGATCCCCGCCGCCACGTTCTGGCCGGCCTCGGTGAGGCGGTACGCCTTGGCGCCGTTGTTGTCGAACGGCTCGATCAGTTGCTCGTCCTCCAGCTGGGCCAGCGCCGGGTAGATCGCTCCGGGGGACGGCTTCCAGCCGCCTCCGGTGCGCTCGGCCATGCTCTGGATCATCTGGTAGCCGTTCATCGGCTCCTCGGCGAGCAGCGCGAGGACGGCCTGCCGGACGTCGCCGCGCCGGGCGCGACCCCGTCCGCGTCCGCCCATCGCGCCGCGTGGACCGAACGGACCGCCGGGCCCGAATCCGCCATGAGGGCCGAACGGCCCACCCGGACCGAAGGGCCCGCGGGGCCCGAAGAGGTCGCCGCCAAACGGCTGGCCCCCTCGTCCATGACCCTCGCCGCGGGGTCCGCGACGGGGTCGACGATCATCATTCCTGCCGCGGAACTCCCGCGGCTCAAACTCCTGGTTCCACATGAGTGGCTCCTTCCGTGTGTGTCTCGTTGTGTCAAAGATATATCGAGACTGTTCGCCACGCAAGTCCCATCCTCTGTGGTCCCGCCCTTCCCCTGTCGCGCCCGATCCGGACCCGCCCGGCCACGTCCGGATCCGTCCGGCGTGCGGATCCGTCCCACGTTGCTCAGGTTTGGGCTGGTTGCTGAGGTTTGAACCTGTGCAACCAGCCCAAACCTGAGCAACGTCCGGACGGCGGGGTCGGGGGCGCCTGCGTCGGGGGGCCGGCGGATTGTTTGGGGGGCGGACTGTCGGCGGTCACTCGTAGACTCGGCGCGGTGGAGGACCTCTTCGGCAATACCGATCCCGTCACGGCACCCTCGGGAGGATCGCTGAGCATGCCGTCGGCGGGGGCGCCGCTGGCCGTCCGGATGCGGCCGCGCACCGTCGACGAGATCGTCGGGCAGCAACACCTGCTCGGTCCCGGCTCGCCGTTGCGCCGGCTCGCCGAGGGGGACGCCGCCATGTCGGTGTTCCTGTGGGGGCCGCCCGGGGTCGGCAAGACCACCATCGCCGCCGTGGTGTCACACTCGGCGAAGCGGCGGTTCGTCGAGCTCTCCGCGGTCACAGCCGGCGTCCGCGAGGTGCGCGCCGAGCTGGACGCCGCCCGGCGCGAACTGGCTCGGGGCCGCTCCACGGTGCTGTTCGTGGATGAGGTGCACCGGTTCTCCAAAGCCCAGCAGGACGTCCTGCTGCCGGCGGTGGAGAACCGGCTGGTCACCCTGATCGCGGCCACCACCGAGAACCCGTCCTTCTCGGTGATCGCGCCGTTGCTGTCCCGCTCGCTGCTGCTCACCCTGAAGCCGCTGACCGATGCCGACCTGGGCGTGCTGATCGACCGGGCGCTCACCGACGAGCGGGGTCTGGACGGCGCGTTCACCCTGGCCGACGAGGCCCGGGCCGACCTGCTCCGGCTGGCCGGCGGGGATGCCCGGCGTGCCCTCACCTACCTGGAGGAGTCAGCCGCCGGCACCGGGGCCGCCGGTCTCGACACCATCACCCCGGACGCGATCAGCCGCGCCGTCGACCGGGCCGCCGTCCGATACGACAAGGACGGCGACCAGCACTACGACGTGATCAGCGCCTTCATCAAGTCACTGCGCGGCTCGGACGTGCAGGCCGCGCTGCACTATTTGGCGCGGATGATCGAGGCCGGGGAGGATCCCCGGTTCATCGCCCGGCGGCTGATCATCCTGGCCAGCGAGGACATCGGGATGGCCGCGCCGTCGGTGCTGCAGACCTGCGTGGCCGCCGCGCAGGCCGTCCAGCTGATCGGTATGCCGGAGGCCCGGCTGAACCTGGCCCACGCCGTGGTGGCCTGCGCGCTGGCGCCCAAGTCGAACGCGGTCACCCTCGGGATTGACGCGGCGCAGGCCGACGTCCGGGCCGGACGGATCGGGCAGGTCCCACCGCACCTGCGTGACGCCCATTACGCCGGGGCGAAGGCGCTCGGCCACGGCAAGGGCTACAAGTACGCCCACGACCATCCGCACGGGGTGGCCGCCCAGCAGTATCTGCCCGACGAACTGGCGGACGCGCGCTACTACGTGCCCACCGACCATGGCAACGAGGCCGGCATGGCCGAACGGATGGACACCCTCGACGGACTCCTCGGCCGTCCCATGGCGTAGTCCTCACCCCTGCCCGCCCGTCCCCGGGGTCTTCCACTCCGCCCTGCTTTGGCGTCATTCACCTGGTTTGAACCATGGAAAGGACGCCGAACCAGGGCGAAGTCGACGGAGTGATTCTCCCGGGGATGAGGGGGCCGCCGGGGAGGAGCGTCAGCGCAGGTAGTCGAGCTGGGGGAGCGCGGCGCGGTAATCCTCCAGCAGCCGGACGGCGATCGCCGCCGAGTCGACCAGCGGGTGGTGGGTGAATGCGAGCCGGGCTGCCCGGGTCGAGCCGGTCACCGCCGCTTCGATCGTCCACCGCTCCACCTGCTTGACCGTGGTAACCAGGCCGCGGGCGTAGTCGGGCAGCGGCTCTATCGGCAACGGATGCAGACCGCTCCCGTCCACCCGGCAGGGTGCCTCGATGACCGCGTCGTCCGGAAGTTCGGGCAGCCGTCCGGCATTGGGCAGGTTCAGGATCAGCGTCGCCGGCTCGTCCCGTCCGATGGCCCGCATGATCGCCAGCGCCACACCCTCGTAGCCACCGGAGACCAGGTCGGCAGCGGCGCGCTCAAAGCCTCCGGCGGCTTCCCTATTCGCCGCACCGTAGGTCGCTTCCCGCTCCCGGCGGACGGCGTCCCAAGCGGCCAGTGCGGCGTCGGGTTCGCGGGGACAGCACCGGTAGAAGCGGTCCTGCTGCTCGGCCAGGAATGTGCCACGGCCGCCGCCGGTGCCGCCCTCGCGACGGAAATAGAACCAGTGCAGGTACTCGTTCGGCAGCGCACCCAGGTCTGCGATCAGTTGTGGACCGAACAGCCGGCCCTCTTCGACGGTCTGCAGTGCGTCCGGATCGGCGAGCAGCTCCGGCAGCCGGTCGATCCCGTCGACGAGCAGCCGGCGCAGCCAGCCCAGATGGTTCAGCCCCACATAGTCCGGTTCCACGGACGCGGGATCGAGCCCGAGCGCGACCGCGGCCCGGCGGCCCAGCGCGATCGGCGAATCGCAGATGCCGACCACCCGAGGATGCACGGCGCTGAGGGCTTCAGTAACCATGCCGGCCGGGTTGGTGAAGTTGATCAGCCATGCCTGCGGAGCCACCTGGGCGATGGTCCGGGCCAGGTCGAGTGAGGCCGGAATGCTGCGTAGCGCGTAGGCGATGCCGCCGGCGCCGACGGTCTCCTGCCCGATCAGCCCATGCTCGGCGGCGATCCGCTCGTCGAGCACCCGGGACGCCGTCCCGCCGGCACGCAGCGCCGAAAAGACGAAGTCGGCGCCGTCCAGCGCCTCGCTCGGGTCGGTGTGCACGGTGTGCCGCAGCCGGGACGGCATCGCGCCCTGAGCGGTCAGTACCCGGTCGACCACGGCAAGTCGGTCGGCGTCGACGTCCAACAACGCGACGTGGTCAATCAGGTCGTCCGCCAGCAGCGCTCGATGCACCAGCGGCACCCGGAACCCGCCGCCCCCGACGATGGTCAGCTTCACCCGCCCAGCCTAGATCTGACCCGCGTCCCGCTCGCCGAACTACTCAGGGCCACCGCCGAACTCAGCGAGCCCTGAATACTTCGGGGAGCGCTCAGTGGGGGGAGGCGGGCGGGTGCGTTAGGCTGCGTTGGTCACCATCACCATGTGAGGAACGCCCATGTCCACTGGAGAGATCGCCGGCCTGATCGCTGCCATCGCGGCAGTCGCGTTGGTCGCCTTCTGCGCGGTGCCGCTACTGAAGCTCGGACGGGTGCTCGAGGAGCTCCGTCTTGCCGTCAGGGACGTCGGGCACTCGTCGGTGCCGATCCTGCACGAGCTCAAGGGCACGGTCACGGCCACCAATGACGAGCTGAGCAAGCTCAGCCTGGTCACCGAGGACGTGTCCCGGGTGAGCCGGCACGCCGTCGTGGTCAGCGAGAACGCTGCCCAACTGTCCACGCTGTTCTCGGCGACCCTCGGCGGCCCGCTGGTCAAGACCGCGGCCTTCACCCACGGCGTCCGCCAGGCCATCAAGGGCAAGCGGAAAGCGGCCAAGTAATGGGACGACTGTTCTGGTTCGCGGTCGGCGTCGGCGCCACCGTGTGGCTGGTGGTGAAGGGTCGCCACTACTACGAGCGACTCACGCCCAAGGGCCTCACCGAGCAGGTCGAGAAGACCGCCCACAACGCCCGGGGCTGGGTCGATGACTTCCTGCACACGATGACCACCGCGATGGACGAACGCGAACACGAGCTGCGCGAGGCTCTCGGCCTGGACGGGGCCACTCTCCCTGACGAGGGAGGCCTCCCCGTCCAGGAGAACGCCCGCCCCTGACCACCTTCGCCGGCGCTCGTCCGGCAACCCGATGATCGGAACCACCATCATGAAAACCGCCGATATCCGGCGACGCTTCCTCGACTTCTTCGTGCGCAACGGACATACCGAGGTGCCGTCGGCCCCGCTGGTCTACAACGACCCCACCCTGCTGTTCGTGAATGCCGGCATGGTGCCGTTCAAGCCGTACTTCACCGGCGCCGAGGACGCCCCGTTCAGCCGCGCCACGTCGGTGCAGAAATGCGTCCGCACCCTCGATATCGAGGAGGTCGGCAAGACCACCCGGCACGGCACCTTCTTCCAGATGAACGGCAACTTCTCCTTCGGCGACTACTTCAAGGAAGGCGCTATCGGCTACGCCTGGGAGCTGGTCACCGGCAGCCCGGCGGACGGCAACTACGGCTTCGACCCGGAGTCGATCTGGGTGACCGTCTACCTGGACGACGACGAGGCCGCCGGTTACTGGCGTGCGGTGGGCGTCCCGGAAGAGCGCATCCAGCGCCGCGGGCTCAAGGACAACTACTGGAACATGGGTGTGCCCGGACCGGGCGGCCCGTGCTCGGAGATCTATGTCGACCGGGGACCGCAGTACGGTCCGGACGGCGGCCCGATCGTGGACGAGGATCGGTTCCTGGAGATCTGGAACCTGGTGTTCATGCAGGAGGAACTCTCCCAGGTCCGCTCCAAGGAGGACTTCGACGTCCGTGGTCCGCTGCCGCGGAAGAACATCGACACCGGTGCCGGCCTGGAGCGGATCGCCTACCTGCTGCAGGGCGTCGACAACATGTACGAGATCGACGAGGTCTTCCCGGTGATCGCCAAGGCGTCCGAGCTGTCCGGACGGCGTTACGGTGCCGGCGGTGTGGACGACGTCCGGATGCGGGTGGTCGCCGACCACGTCCGCAGCTCGCTGATGCTGATGACCGACGGCGTCACCCCCGGCAACGAGGCCCGCGGCTACGTGTTGCGCCGGCTGCTGCGGCGCAGCGTCCGGGCGATGCGACTGCTCGGCGTCCACGAGCCGGTGCTGCCTGAGCTGCTGCCGGTGTCGAAGGGGTTGATGGAGCAGTCCTACCCCGAGGTCGCCACCCAGTGGCAGCGGGTCGCGCAGATCGCCTACGGCGAGGAGGAGGCGTTCCGGCGCACCCTCGTGCAGGGCACTCAGATCTTCGATCTCGCCGCCGGGCAGGCGAAGCGCGACCATCAGCAGGTGTTGAGCGGCGACCAGGCGTTCCAGCTGCACGACACCTATGGCTTCCCGATCGACCTGACCCTGGAGATGGCCTCCGAGGCCGGGCTCGAGGTCGATCAGGACCGGTTCCGGGTCCTGATGCAGGAGCAGAAGGACCGCGCCAAGGCGGACGCCCGGGCCAAGAAGGGCGGCACGGTCAACACCGACGCCTACCGGACGCTGCGCGCGTCCGGTGAGACCCCGTTCCTGGGTTTCACCGATCTCAGCGTCGATTCCCGGGTGCGCGGCATCGTCGCGGGCGGCGAACTGGTGCAGGTGGCCCGGCCCGGTGACGTGGTCGAGGTGGTGCTCGACGAGACTCCGTTCTACGCCGAGGCCGGCGGTCAGGACGCCGATCAGGGCGTGTTCACCGGCAACGGACTGGCGCTCGACGTCCTCGACGTGCAGCGTCCGATCCAGGGCCTGGTGGTGCACAAGGTGCTGGTCAACGAGGGCGAACTCGCCACCGGCGCGCGGGTGCTGGCCCAGGTGGACGCCCCGGCCCGGTTCGCGGCCTGCCAGGCGCACACCTCGACGCACCTGGTGAACGCCGCGCTGCGGCAGCTGCTCGGCCAGGGCACCCACCAGGCCGGGTCGTACAACAAGCCCGGCTACCTGCGCTTCGACTTCAACGCCAGCCAGGCGCTGTCGCCGGCGCTGCGCAGCGAGCTGGAGGCTGTGGTGAACGCCGCGATCCGCGACGACTTCGAGGTCACCGACCGCGAACTGCCGCTGGACGAGGCCAAGGCGCTCGGCGCGCAGGCGATGTTCGGCGAGAAGTACGGCAACGTCGTCCGGATGGTCGAGCTGGCCGGGCCCTGGTCGCGGGAGCTGTGCGGCGGCACCCATGTGGCGCGGACGTCCCAGATCGGGCTGGTGAACCTGCTCGGCGAGCAGTCGGTCGGTTCGGGCATCCGCCGGGTGGAGGCGCTGGTCAGCACCGAGGCGTTCGAGAAGTTCGCCGCCGAACGGACCCTGGTGGCGACCCTGTCGGACACCCTGAAGACCCAGCCCGAGCAGCTCACCGACCGGGTTGAGAAGCTGCTCGCCCAGCTGAAGGCGGCCGAGAAGCAGATCGAGACCTACCGGACGCGGGAACTGCTAGCCGGTGCGGCCACCCTCGCAGAGAAGGCGGTCACAGTCGGTGGCGGCATCCGGGTGGTTGCCGAACTGGTGGACGGCGTCGGCGGGGGAGACCTGCGCACGATGGCGCTCGACATCCGTTCGGCCCTCGGCTCGGATGCGGCCGTGGTCGCACTGGTGGGCGGCACCGAGGCCAAGCCGGTGATCGCGGTGGCTACCAATGAGGCGGCCCGGAAGCGCGGCGCCAAGGCGGGCGCGCTGGTCGGCATCGGTGCGGCTCAGCTCGGTGGGCGTGGCGGCGGCAAGGACGACTTCGCCCAGGGCGGGGGCTCCAACGGCGCCGCGGCTGCGGACGCCGTCCGTGCGGTCCGCGACGCGGTGGCGGCCCTTTGAGTCGCGAGTCATCACCGGTCGAGCCTGTGGACGATCTCGACTCAGCGGGTCTCGGCAAGCTGCTCGACCAACCCGTCTTCCGGCGCGGCGTCCGACTGGCTCTGGACTGGGGCAAGGCCCGGATCGGCGTCGCCGCCTGCGACCCCGACGGTACGCTGGCCTACCCGGTCGAAACCGTCCCCACCCAGGCGTCCGGACGCCGGCTGCCGCAACTCCTCGCCGAGTACGAGCCGATCGAGGTAATCGTCGGACTGCCCCGCACGCTGGCCGGAGACGAAGGACCGGCCGCGGTCCACGTCCGGGCCCAGGCGGCGTCCCTGATCGCCGCCCACCCGGCGATCGGCTGGCGTTTCGCCGACGAACGACTGACCACTGTGGACGCCGGACGCCGGCTGCACGCCGCGGGTAAGGACGCGCGGCGCCAGCGTGCCATCATCGATCAGGCGGCGGCCGTGGCAATCTTGGAGCAGGCGCTGGCCGTGGAACGGGCAACGGGCCGGCCACCCGGCGCATCGGCGTGACGAACGAAGGACACTGAAGCATGGCGAATCTCTTCCGCGAACTGCGCGACCCGGAGACCGGCCGTTGGATACCCAAAGAGGTCTGGTACCGGGTGCGCGGTGCGATCGCGGTCGCGCTGTCGCTGGGGGTGCTGATCGGTGGTGGCTTGTTCGTCTACGCCAAGGTGCACGACGCATGGATCGGCTATCGCACGACGGAGGACTACGTCGATCCGGCGGGGGTCGCCGACGTCGTGGTGGAGATCCCGCAGGGAGCCGGCACCAATAAGATCGCCGACATTCTGCTCGCCGCCGGCGTGATCCGCAGCGGGAAGGCGTTCGAGCGTGCAGCCGGCTCCGATCCGGACGCACGCAAGATCCAGTACGGACTGTTCAAGATGCGCACCCAGATTCCGGCGAAGACCGCACTGGCGATGCTGCTCGACCCGGCGAACCAGATCAAGAACCAATTCCAGGTTCGGGAGGGGCTGCGGCTGTCCGAGGTGATCACTTCGCTGGCGGCTTCGACCAAGGTTCCCGAGAACGACTTCGAGGCCGCGCTGAAGAACCGCCAGCAGTTCGGCCTACCCAGCTGGATCGGCCCGAGCAACGAGGGCTTCATTTTCCCGGACACCTACAACCTGCCGCTGAAACCGACCGGCGCATCGGTGTTGAAGCTGCCGATCGACCAGTTCAACGCAACCGTGCAGGATCTGGCCTTTGAGGAGCGGGCGAAAGCGCTGGGGCAGAAACCTTATGACGTACTGATCATGGCCAGCATCATTGAACGCGAGGTGTTCCGGAACGAAGACCGGGCCAAGGTGGCACGGGTGTTCTACAACCGCCTGGAGAAGGGCATGGCGTTGCAGTCGGACGCCACGGTCGCCTTCGCGGCGAAGAAGACCGGCACGGTGTGGACCACCAGGAAGGAGCGGGCCAGCAAGTCCCCGTACAACACCTATGTGCACACGGGGCTGCCGCCCGGGCCGATCACGGCACCGGCGAAGAAGGCTATGGAGGCCGCGCTCGACCCTGCGGAGGGTAAGTGGCTGTACTTCGTGCCGATCAACCTGGACACCGGCGAGACGGTGTTCTCGGAAACCCTCGCCGAACACAACGCAGCCACGGCCAAGCTGAGGCAGTGGTGCCTGGCGAGCGTCGAGAACCGGAAGAAGTGCGCGTGAGGCCGCAGGCCGCCGTCCTCGGGTCACCCATCGCGCATTCGCTGTCGCCGGTGATCCATACGGCCGCCTACGAATGGTTGGGTTTGGACTGGAGCTACGGCAGGGTCGAGCTGCAGCCGTCCGAGTTCGCCGGGTTCGTCGACGGTCTGGACGACTCGTGGCGCGGGTTGAGCGTCACGATGCCACTCAAGGAGGCTGCGGCGGCCTGCGGCATCCCGGACGCCGACGTGCTGCTGACCGGTGTCGCGAACACGGTGATCCTGGGCGATCAGCGCCGGGTCTACAACACCGACATCGCCGGGCTGACCGACGCCCTGCACGACGCGGGGTTGCGGTCACCGCGGGTCGCCACCCTGATCGGCAACGGCGCGACGGCCCGCTCGGCACTGGTCGCGCTGGTGCGGTCCGGCGTCCGACTGATCGAGGTGCAGGGACGCGACCACGGACGTCTGGCGGCCTTCCGGGACTGGGCGGAGGGGCAGTTGGACGTCGAGGTGCAGCCCCGTTCGCTCGGTGCGCCGCTCGACCCGGCCAGCGAGGTGCTGGTGTCGACCGCGCCGTCGATCGCCCTGGAGGGCCGGCTGGACAGCCTGGAGGTCGAGCTCTGTCCGGCGCTGTGCGGAGTCTTCGATGTGATCTATCACCCCTGGCCCACCCCGCTGGCGGCGCGGGCCGCGTCCGCCGGGCGAGTGGTGGTCAGCGGGCTGGACATGCTGGCCCATCAGGCGCGCTATCAGGTGCGGTTGATGACCGGGCACGATGTACCGGCCGAGGTGCTGCTGTCTGCCGTGCGGGCAGCGGCCGGCGTGCCGGTCTCGTCATGACAGACTCGCAATCATGCTGCGTTACCTGACTGCTGGGGAATCCCATGGCCGCGCCCTGGTGGCGACCATCGAAGGTATTCCGGCGCACGTGCGGGTGGCAACCAGCGACATCGCCGAGGCGCTGGCGCGGCGTCGGCTGGGTGCCGGACGCGGTGCCCGAATGAAGTTCGAGGCCGACGAGGTCACGCTGCTGGCCGGCGTCCGGCACGGCGAAACGCTCGGCTCGCCGATCGCGATCATGATCGGCAACACCGAATGGCCCAAGTGGGAGACCGTGATGGCTCCCGACGAGGTGGACGCGGAGGTGCTGGCCGCGCAGGCCCGCAACGCCCCGCTGACTCGTCCGCGGCCGGGTCACGCGGATCTGGCCGGTATGCAGAAGTACGACTGGGACGAGGCCCGGCCGATCTTGGAGCGCGCCTCGGCACGCGAGACTGCGGCCCGGGTGGCGCTCGGCCGGGTGGCGAGCAACTTCCTGCAGCAGGCCTGCGGCATCACCATCGTCAGCCATGTGGTGGAACTCGGCCCGATCCGCTCGGCGGGCATCCGGGTGCCGACCCTGGACGACCGTGACGCGATCGACGCGGACCCCGTCCGGTGCCTGGACGCCGCGTCCAGTGCGGCGATGCAGGAGGAGATCGCTGCTTGTCAGAAGGACGGCGACACCTTGGGCGGCGTGGTCGAGGTGGTCGCCCACGGTGTCCCCGCCGGTCTGGGGTCGCACAGCCAGGGCGACCGCCGGCTGGATTCGAAGCTGGCCGGTGCCCTGATGGGCATCCAGGCGATCAAGGGCGTCGAGGTCGGTGACGGTTTCGATCTGGCTCGCACCCGCGGCAGCCTTGCCCACGACGAGATGGAGCCGGGTCAGGGTGGTGTGGTCCGACTGCGCAACCGCTCCGGCGGCACCGAGGGTGGCATGAGCAACGGCGAGCCGCTGCGCGTCCGGGCCGCGATGAAGCCGATCGCCACCATTCCGCGGGCCCTGCGCACCATTGACGTGACCACCGGGGAGGCGGCCGTGGCCCACCATCAGCGGTCCGACGTGTGCGCCGTGCCGGCCGCCGGCGTGGTGGCCGAGGCGATGGTGGCACTGGTGCTGGCCGAGTCCGTCCTGGAGAAGTTTGGCGGCGACTCGGTCGCCGAGACCGGCCGTAACCTGACCGGCTACCGTGAGCGCCTCGCGCAGCGAGGGCTGAGGTGACCCCAGGCCGCACCATCGCACTGATCGGCGCACCGGGGGCCGGCAAGACCTCGGTGGGTCGAGCCTTGGCCGGCCGGCTCGGGCTCCCGTTCGTTGACGTGGATGCTGCCATCGAGGCCGAGCAGGGGCGGTTGGTCCGGGAGATCTTCGCCGACTCCGGTGAGTTACACTTTCGTGCGCTGGAACGCGACGCGACCATCGCGGCACTGGCTGGGCACGGCGTGATTGCAGTGGGCGGCGGTGCGGTGCTGACCTCGGAGGTTGCCACGGCACTGGGCGGGGCCACGGTGGTCTGGCTCAAGGTGTCCGTCGCGCAGGCCAGCCGGCGGCTCGGGTTGAACCAAGCCGGCGTCCTGGTGCTGGGCAACCTGCGGGCCACCCTGATCCAGCAACTCACCGAGCGCACGCCCGTGTACCAGAATCTGGCCACGCTCAGCGTGGACACCGACCATGCCGATGTACCGGCGATCGTGGAACAACTCATTGCAGGACTGAAGGAGAACGATCGGTGAAGATCTCGGCCATCGATGTCACCGCCGAGCACCCCTACCAGGTGGTCGTCGGCACGGGGGCGCTTGAGCTGCTGCCGCAATACGTCGCCGAGCAGCGCCGGATCGCGATCATCCATCCGCCGATGCTGCGCGAACAGGCGTCCCGGGTACGCACGGCCTGCGACTGCCAAACGTTGACCATCGAGGTCCCGGCAGCCGAGGCCGCCAAGACCGGGGAGACCTTGCAGCGCTGCTGGAACGCGCTGGCCGAAGCGGGCTTCACCCGCTCGGACGCGATCGTCGGTCTGGGCGGGGGAGCGACCACCGACCTGGCCGGCTTCGTCGCCTCCACCTGGCTGCGCGGCGTCACCTACGTGTCGGTGCCCACCACGGTGCTGGGCATGGTCGATGCCGCGGTCGGCGGCAAGACCGGGATCAACCTGGACGCCGGGAAGAACCTGGTCGGCACCTTTTACGAGCCGTACACGGTGTTGTGCGATCTGTCGTTCCTGCAGAGCCTGCCGGTTGCGGAGATCCGCTCCGGGATGGCGGAGGTGGTGAAGGCCGGTTTCATCGCCGACCCGGACATCCTGGCCCTCATCGAGGACGACCCCGCCGCGGCACTCGACCCGCGGGGCGAGGTGATCTGCACACTGGTGAGGCGGGGGATCGCGGTGAAGGCGGCTGTGGTGGGCGACGACTTGCGGGAACGGACGTCGGTGGGCCGCGACATCGGACGCGAACAGCTCAACTACGGGCACACCCTGGGCCATGCCATCGAACGCCATCAGGGCTACCGCTGGCGGCACGGCGAGGCGATCAGCGTCGGCATGGCCTTCGCCGCCGAGCTGAGTCGGCGGCTCGGCCTGCTCGACGACGACACTGCGGCGCGGCACGGGCGTATCCTGACGGCGCTCGGGTTGCCGACCAGCTATCCGGCTGGGGCGTGGCCGGAGTTGCGCGAGGCGATGAACCTGGACAAGAAGACCCGGGCCAGCACGCTGCGGTTCGTGATCCTGGAGAAGGTGGCGCGGGCCGCCATCCTGGAGAGTCCGGACGAAGACCTGCTGCGGGAGTCCTTCGAGGCGCTGAGCAGGTCGGAAGCGGTGGGCCGGTCGGAAGCGCCGGGCCGTCCGACGACACTGGGCTGATGTACACGCCGCGCCACTTCACCATGCCGCCGGAGTTGCAGGCGCGGATCCTGGCCGCACCGGGCGTCGGCGACCTGATCACCCACGGGCCGTCCGGACTGCTGGCCACCCACCTGCCCTACGTCTTCGACGCCGATATGGGGGAGCAGGGCAGCCTGGTGCTGCACGTGGCGCGTCCGAACGCCCAGTGGCGCGAGGCGGTCACCGGGGAGGCGTTGTTCGTCATCACCGCCGCCACCGACTACATCTCCTCGCTGTGGTACCCGAGCGCGCCGGCGTCCGGGAAGTACATCCCGACCTGGGACTACGCCACCCTGCACATCTACGGCGAACTGATCGCCCACGACGACTTCGAGTGGACGTCGATGGCTGCCGAACGCTTGATGGCAGCTCACGAAAACACCATCGGCATGGCTGACATGCCCGCCGACTACCTGGCCGGACAGCTCCGCGCCATCGTCGGCCTGCAACTCGCGATCACCCGGGTCGAGGCGAAGGCCAAGCTCAGCCAGAACCGCACCCCCGACGACGTCCGCGGGGTGATCGACGGCCTGCACGACGCTGGTGCCGACGACAGCGCCGCCTTGGTCGAGGAGTTCGGGCTCCCGCCCGCCGAACGTCGCGCCGCCCTGGTCGCCGACGTCGCCGCCCGCCACCGCCCTGGCTCCGACAGCCTCTCCGCCGGCCGCATCATCGCCACACCCACCCCCCGTTGACCCCGGTCCCGGTCTGTCGGTCACGGGGGACGGTTCTTTCGTTCCAGTCGGACCTGTTCCCTGTTCGGTTTCGTCGTCGCAGCGCTCCCGCACTACACTGAGCGGTCGGCTCGCAATCGGTGAACGAAGGGTTTTCACGTGGCTTCCACCAACGATCTGAAGAACGGCATGGTGCTCGACCTCGACGGTCAGCTCTGGCAGGTGCTGTGGTTCCAGCACCACAAGCCGGGTAAGGGCAACACCGTGGTGCGCACGAAGCTCAAGCACGTGCTCAGCGGCAAGGTCGTCGACCGCACGTTCAACTCCGACACCAAGGTCGACACCGCGAACGTCGACCGCCGCGAGATGCAGTACCTGTACCACGACGGCGACGGCTACGTGTTCATGGACACCGTCACCTACGACCAGCTGACGATCACCGACGAGACCATCGGTGACGCCAAGAACTACCTGCTGGAGAACCAGAACGCGACCGTCGCCCTGCATGAGGGCAACCCGCTGTACGTCGACCTGCCGGCTTCGGTCGAGCTCGAGGTCACCTACACCGAGCCGGGCCTGCAGGGCGACCGCTCCACCGGCGGCACCAAGCCGGCCACGGTGGAGACCGGGCTGCAGATCCAGGTGCCGTTGTTCATCACCACCGGCGAGCGGGTCAAGGTCGACACCCGCGACGGCGGTTACCTCGGTCGGGTCTGACCGCCCGATGGCAGCCGACCCTGCGGTAACCACCCCGCGCAAGCGGATCACCACACCGGACGGCACCGTCGCCGAGCTGATCGAAACGCGTCCGACCAGCCAGCCCGGACGCGGCTCGTCCCGCACCAAGGCCCGCAAGCGGGCTCTCGACATCCTCTTCGAGGCCGACTTGCGTGGGGTGGACGCCGACGAGCCGCTCGCGCTGCACCTCGCCGAGGCCGACCCGCCCGTCCGGCCGTTCACCACGACGCTGGTGAACGGTGTGGCGTCGCGGCAGGCCGAGATCGACGCGCTGATCGCCGACTGCCTCGCCACCGGCTGGACGATGGAGCGCATGCCCCGCGTCGACCGCTGCCTGGCCCGGCTCGCGATCTGGGAGATGCTGGACGGCTCGATCTCGCCCGAGGTCGCGCTCGAACAGGCCGTCAGCCTGGCTCAGGAGCTTTCGACCGACGACTCGGCCGCTTTCCTCAACGGTGTCCTGGCCCGCGCCCGGGAGAAGATCGCCGCCGGTCTCTGAGGCGTCCGATCAGCTCCCGCTCGTCAACTGGCGACCGATTCTGGGCTCATGGCGCCTGGTCAGGCGCAGCAACCCAGAAATCGGTCGCTGATCCGCGAGCCCGACTCCGCCGAGAACCCGGAGCTCAGGCCCGGATGCCGAGCTGCTTGTGGAAGTCGAAGCCGACCAGCCGCCGGTACATGCCCACCGACTCGTACAGGTGGGTGGCGCCGGTCGGGCTCTCGGCGTCCACGTGCAGCTTGACGGCGTCTCGTCCGTCAGCGGCGTAGTGGGCGAAGCTGGTGTGCAGCAGCGCCTTGGCGACGCCCCGTCCGCGACCCTGACGCAACACGCCCAGGTTGGCGACGTAGCCGGCGTTGTCGGCCTCGAGGTAGGAGTTGTGGCCCATCAGCCCGCCGACGACCTCGCCATCGATCTCGGCGAGATACCAGTGCCCCGGATCGGCAAGCTGGTCGGAGTGCTTGGCCTGGAGCCAGTCCTCGAAGCTGCGCAGCTGGAAGTCGTAGTGATCGCGGAACGACTCGCTGATCACCTCGTACATTGTTCTCAGGTCGGGCGCGTCGCTACCTGAGGTGTCGGCCCGGCGGACCACGACCGGGGAGGCGGGGTCCGGTGCCGGCGCGACATAGCCGTCCAGGTCGATCTGCATCTCGATGAAGGCGCGCATCTGCTGAAACCCGAAGGCTTCGGCATGCCGCCGGGTGAGCCCGTCATGTTCATTGACCCAGAGGTCCAATCGCGGACTGGTGACGCCGAGACCACCGGCGATCGCCAGCGCGACCCGTTCCGCCCACGCCAGTCCGGCCGTCCAAAGCTCGTCGACCAGTGCGGCAGGCAGCGACCGATCAATCGCCACCTGCGCCCAGTACTTGTCGTCGAAGTTCCGGAACACCCGCCACACCCCGACCAGGACGCCGTCGCGCTCCAGCACCAGCGCGGTGTTGCGCTCCCGCGCGCGGGGCGTGTCGAACCACTCCTCGACCTCGCCTGCGCTCAGGGACGTTTCACCCATTGCGGCCACTTCGTCTGCGCGCAGCAGTGCGAGAAGCGCCGGGACGTCGTCCGCGGCGGCTCGATGGAAGACCACACTCTCAGGGAGTGCTCCCGGAGCCACAGCTTGCCGAAGGTCGCTGGTGTTATCGGTCACGTCGAACGACCCTACCGGTGAGTCTGGACGGGCTTCCCCACAGGCGACCGGGGGTGGAACGATAGGAACCGTCCGTCCGTACCGGGGGTGGAACGATAGGAACCGTCCCTCCGTACCTGTGAGCCAGACCGAGAGGTCTCGACAAACTCGACCAACTGGTGGTGCGGCAGTGACGCAACTTGAAGCGGAGTGGGCTGCACCCCGTCCGGGTAGGTCGGGCGTAAAGCGCGCGAGCCCCCGCCCAAGGGCTGAAAGACAACAGCAGGAGTAGGCGAGCTGCGCACGGGCGGGACGGGGTGCAGCCCACTCCGCGGAACCAGACGCAACCACCAAGACCCGGCCACAGATCAGCTCTGGACAAGCTCGACCAGGGGCATGACACGGCGTCCATGACCACCTCGGCGGTCAGCGGGGCCGTCCGGCTTTGATAGTCTCTCGTGAGTTTGAGCCCGCCCCGGCGGGGAAAGGACTTCCATGCCTTCAGGCTTCTTCGATCACGAACAGACTCCGGCTTTGTTGGTTCTCGAAGATGGGCGGTCCTTTCGCGGCGTGTCCTTCGGGGCTGCCGGCGAAGCCTTCGGCGAGGCGGTGTTCTCCACCGGCATGTCGGGGTACCAGGAGACACTCACCGATCCCAGCTATCACCGCCAGGTGGTGGTCGCCACCGCGCCGCACATCGGCAACACCGGCTGGAACGACGAGGATGACGAGTCGTCCCGTATCTGGGTGGCCGGCTACGTGGTCCGCGATCTTTCCCGGGTGCGGTCGAACTGGCGCTCGAACCGCTCCCTGGACGACGAACTACGTAGCCAGGGCGTTGTTGGTATCGCCGAGATCGACACTCGGGCACTGACCCGGCACCTGCGTGAACGCGGCGCGATGCGGGTGGGCATCTCCACGACGGAACTCGACCCCGAGAAGCTGCTGGCCAAGGTGCGCGAGGTCCCGGCGATGGCCGGTTCCGACCTGGTCGCCGACGTCACCCTGCCGCAGGCCGAGGTGGTCGCACCGGTCGGCGAGAAGCGGTTCACGGTCGCGGCGATCGACCTGGGCATCAAGGACATGACCCCGACCCGGATGGCCGAGCGCGGCATCGAAGTGCATGTGCTGCCGGCCACCGTCTCTCTGGACGAGCTGACCACCCTGAAACCGGACGGCGTCTTCTTCTCCAACGGTCCCGGCGACCCGGCCACCGCGGACGACCCGATGACCCTGCTGCAAGGGGTGCTCGATGCCGGCATCCCCTACTTCGGGATCTGCTTCGGCAACCAGATCTTCGGACGCGCCCTCGGTTTCGGCACCTACAAGCTGAAATACGGCCACCGCGGGATCAACCAGCCGGTGAAGGATCTGCGCACCGGCAAGGTCGAGATCACCGCCCAGAACCATGGTTTCGCCGTCGATGCGCCGCTCGACAAGGCCACCGCGACCCGCTGGGGCAACGCCCGGGTGAGTCACATCTGCCTCAACGACGACGTCGTGGAGGGCCTCGAACTCACCGATGAGGCCGGCAACCTGCTGTCCTTCTCGGTGCAGTACCACCCCGAGGCGGCCGCCGGCCCGCATGATTCGGCCTACCTGTTCGACCGCTTCGTCGATGTGATGAGCCGACGCCGCAACGGCGCCGGCGGGAGCGCCGACCACAACCCCACCCAGAGCACCACCGATCAGGAGAACTGATGCCAAAGCGGACCGACATCTCGTCGATCCTCGTCGTCGGCTCCGGGCCGATCGTGATCGGCCAGGCCTGCGAGTTCGACTATTCCGGCACCCAGGCCTGCCGGGTGCTGCGCGAGGAGGGTTACCGGGTGATCCTGGTGAACTCCAACCCGGCGACGATCATGACCGACCCCGAGTTCGCCGACGCCACCTACATCGAGCCGATCCAGCCCGACTTCCTGGAGAAGGTGATCGTCGCCGAGCGTCCGGACGCCCTGCTGGCCACCCTGGGCGGGCAGACCGCGCTGAACGCCGCCGTCGCCCTACACGACAACGGTGTGCTGGCGAAGTACGGCGTCGAGCTGATCGGCGCCTCGTTCGAGGCGATCCAGAAGGGCGAGGACCGGGAGAAGTTCAAGGAGATCGTCGAGGCCCTCGACATCCCCGGCACCAATCCCGAGGTCGCCCGCAGCCGGATCTGTCATTCGATGGACGACGTCCTGGCTGCCGCCGATGTGCTCGGCTACCCGCTGGTGGTGCGGCCCAGCTTCACCATGGGCGGCGTCGGCTCCGGCTTCGCCCACGATGAGGACGAGCTGCGCCGGATCGCCGGCACCGGCCTGTCGGCGTCCCCGGTCACCGAGGTGCTGATCGAGGAGTCGATCCTGGGTTGGAAGGAGTACGAGCTCGAGGTGATGCGCGACAAGGCGGACAACGTCGTGATCGTGTGTTCCATCGAGAACCTCGACCCGATGGGGGTGCACACCGGCGACTCGATCACCGTTGCCCCGGCGATGACGCTGACCGACCGCGAGTACCAGGCGATGCGTGACGTCGGCATCGGGGTGATCCGCGCGGTCGGTGTCGACACCGGCGGCTGCAACATCCAGTTCGCGATCAACCCCGACAACGGCCGGATGATCGTCATCGAGATGAACCCCCGGGTGTCTCGCTCCTCGGCGCTGGCGTCCAAGGCGACCGGCTTCCCGATCGCCAAGATCGCCGCCAAGGTGGCGGTCGGCTACACCCTGGACGAGATCCCCAACGACATCACCGCCGAGACCCCGGCGTCCTTCGAACCCACGCTCGACTACGTGGTGGTGAAGTGCCCGCGGTTCGCCTTCGAGAAGTTCCCGACCGCCGAGAACACCCTCACCACGCACATGAAGAGCGTCGGCGAGGCGATGGCGATCGGCCGCAACTTCACCGAGGCGCTCGGCAAGGCGCTGCGTTCCCTGGAGGACCCGAAGTCGACCTTCGACTTCACCGGCGAGATCACCCAGAGCGTCGACGAGCTGCTGACCGAGGCGTCGCGTCCGCACGACGGCCGGCTCGGCCTGGTGATGAAGGCGTTCCGGGCCGGCGCCACCCCGCAGCAGCTGTTCGACGCCACCAAGATCGACCCCTGGTTCCTGGACCAACTGCAGCTGATCGCCGAGGTCGCCGAGCACGTCCGGACGTCGCCCGAGCTGACCGCCGACGTGCTGCGGCTGGCCAAACGGCACGGCATCTCCGACGAGCAGATCGCCCGGCTGCGGCACCTGAGCACCGACGTGGTCCGCGGCGTCCGCTGGGCACTGGGGGTGCGTCCGGTGTTCAAGACCGTCGACACCTGCGCCGCCGAGTTCGCCGCGAAAACGCCCTACCACTACTCGTCCTACGACGAGGAGACCGAGGTGGCACCCCGGACCAAGCCGGCGGTGCTGATCCTCGGCTCCGGCCCGAACCGGATCGGGCAGGGCATCGAGTTCGACTACTCGTGCGTGCATGCCGCGCTCACCCTGTCGCAGCACGGCTACGAGACGGTGATGATCAACTGCAACCCGGAGACGGTGTCCACCGACTACGACACCTCCGACCGGCTCTATTTCGAGCCGCTCACCCTGGAGGACGTGCTCGAGGTCTACCACGCCGAGTCGCTGGCCGGCCCGGTCGCCGGCGTCATCGTCCAGCTCGGCGGGCAGACCCCGCTCAAGCTGGCGCAGGCGCTGAAGGACGCCGGCGTCCCGATCGTGGGGACGTCGCCGGAAGCCATCCACCTGGCCGAAGAGCGGGGCGCGTTCGGCCGGATCCTCTCCGACAACAAGCTCACCGCGCCCGCCTACGGCATGGCCACCTCCGCTGAGGACGCGCTGGGGATCGCCCACGACATCGGCTATCCGGTGCTGGTGCGGCCCTCCTACGTGCTGGGCGGACGGGGCATGGAGATCGTCTACGACGACGACTCGCTGGTCGGCTACATCGAGCGCGCCACCCACATCACACCCAACTCGCCGGTGCTGGTGGACCGCTTCCTCGACGACGCCATCGAGATCGACGTGGACGCCCTCTTCGACGGCACCGAGCTGTACCTGGGCGGCGTGATGGAGCACATCGAGGAGGCCGGCATCCATTCCGGCGACTCGGCCTGCTCACTGCCGCCGATCACCCTGGGCAGCGAGACGGTCGACCGGATCCGGGTCGCCACCGAGGCGATCGCCCGCGGGGTGGGCGTGCGGGGCCTGATCAACATCCAGTTCGCGCTGCTCGGCGACGTGCTGTACGTGCTGGAGGCCAATCCGCGCGCGTCCCGGACGGTGCCGTTCGTCTCCAAGGCGACCGCGACCCCGCTGGCCAAGGCGGCGTCCCGGATCATGCTCGGTGCGACCATCGCCGACCTGCGCGCCGACGGCACACTGCGTGCCGACCGCGACGGGACGGCGCCGCTGGCCTCCGCTCCGCTGGCGGTGAAAGAGGCAGTGATGCCGTTCAACCGGTTCCGCACCGCCGACGGCGCCTGGGTGGACACCCTGCTCGGCCCCGAGATGAAGTCGACCGGCGAAGTGATGGGGCTCGACCTGACCTTCGGGGTGGCGTTCGCGAAGAGCCAGACCGCCTCCTACGGCGACGTGCCGACCGAGGGCTCGGTGTTCGTGTCGGTCGCCAACCGGGACAAGCGACACGCCATCTTCCCGGTGAAACGCCTTGCCGACCTGGGTTTCAAGGTCTACGCCACGGAGGGCACCGCGCAGGTCCTGCGGCGCAACGACGTCGAGGTGACAGTGCTCCGCAAGGAGACCCAAGGCCCCGGTGCCGACGGCACCCGCACCGTCGTCCAGGCCATCATGGACGGCGAGATCAGCCTGATCTTCAACACCCCGCTCGGCGTCTCCGAGGGCGGCGACCCGCGCCGGGACGGCTGGCAGATCCGCTCGGCGGCGATCCTGTGCGACGTGCCCTGCGTCACCACCGTGCAGGGCCTGTCGGCGGCCGTCCAGGGCATCGAGGCGCTGCGCCGTGGCGGGCTGACCGTGCGTCCGCTGCAGGATTGGAGCGCCGACATGCGTAGCGAACTGGAGGCCACCCAGCGATGAACCCGCGGGTGAGCCTGGTCGGCGCCGGCTATCGCGGCGTCGTCCGGCCGCTGCTGTTCCGTTCGCACCACGGCGACGCCGAGGCCGTCCACGAGCAGATGATCGGCACTCTGGCCCGGTTCAGCCGCTCGCCCGGGTTCGTGTCGGCCGCGAGGCTGCTGGCCGGCAGCCGCGGCGCGCCAGTGACGGTGGCCGGCATCGATTTCCCGGGGCGGGTGGGTCTCGCCGCAGGCATGGACAAGGACGGCCGCGCCGTCCTGGCCTGGCAGGCGCTCGGCTTCGGCTTCGCCGAACTCGGCACCGTCACCGCCCAAGCCCAGCCCGGCAACGACAAGCCGCGAGTCTTTCGGCTGAGCAAGTCCACGGCGCTGATCAACCGGATGGGGTTCAACAACAACGGTGCGGCGCGGCTGCATCACGAGCTGTCACTGCTCGGGGTGTACCGCAACAACGACGGGGCGGGCATCCCGCTCGGCATCTCCATCGGCAAGACCAAGATCGTGCCGGTCGAGGACGCCGTCGACGACTACCTGACCTCGCTCGACCTGGTGCTTCCGCACGCCGACTACGTGGCGATCAACGTGTCCAGCCCGAACACGCCCGGTCTGCGCAGTCTGCAGGACGGGGGAGCGCTGCTCACTCTGCTGAAGGCTCTGGTCGAACGGGCCGCCGGACGCGCGCCGCTGTTCGTCAAGATCGCTCCCGACCTGACCGACCCGCAGATCGACGAGGTGCTCGCCGCCGCGACGGACGCCGGGGTGGCCGGCCTGATCGCCACCAACACCACCCTGGCCCGCGGCGGACTCGACCCCGCTGACCAGGCACAAGCCGCCGAGGCCGGGGGTCTGTCCGGTGCCCCACTGACCGTTCGAGCCCGCGAGGTGGTCGGCTACCTGGTCGCCCACATCGGCCTGCCGGTGATCGCGGCCGGCGGCATCATGACCGCCGACGACGCGTCCGCGATGTTCGACCTGGGTGCCCCGCTGGTCCAGCTGTACACCGGCTTCGTCTATGCCGGACCCGCGCTTGCGGCCCGAATCAACGCCTTGACTAGGAGAGATGCATGAGCAGCTACCAGGAACGCCTGGCTGACGCCGTCCAGCAGCGCGGAGCCTTGTGCGTCGGCATCGACCCGCATCCGGGGTTGCTCAAGGCCTGGGGACTGAGCGTCGACGCCGCGGGCGTCGAGGCGTTCTCCCGCCGGGTGGTCGAGGCGGTCGGCACCGAAGTGGCCGTCTTCAAGCCGCAGTCCGCCTTCTTCGAGATCCACGGATCGGCCGGCATCGCCGTCCTGGAACGGACGCTCGCCGACATCGCCGGCGCCGGCGCGCTGAGCATCCTGGACGTCAAGCGCGGCGACATCGGCTCCACCATGGACGCCTACGCCGAGGCCTACCTGGCCGACGGCTCGCCGCTGGCCGCCGATGCGATCACCGTGTCGCCCTATCTTGGTTTCGGCTCGCTGCAGCCCGCCTTCGACCGGGCGCACCGCTACGGACGCGGCGTCTACGTGCTGGCCCGGACGTCCAACCCGGAAGGCGTGCAGGTGCAGCTGGCGTCCGGGCACACCGGTCAGAACGTCGCTCAGGAGATGATCGAGGCCGCTGCCTGGGTGAACGACGGGTCCGGTCAGAACGCGATCGGATTGGTGGTCGGCGGCACCCACAGCGACCTGGGTTGCGACGTGAGCCGATTCAACGGCTCCATCCTGGTGCCGGGCATCGGCTTCCAGGGTGGCCGGATCGATGACTTGCCCGCGCTGTTCGGCGATGCCCTGCGGCACGTGCTGCCCGCGGTGAGCCGTGACGTCCTCGGTGCCGGTCCGGACGCCGCCGCTCTGAAGGATCGAGTGCGCGCCCTGCTCGGGGGTTCCGCAGCTACCTCCGGAACCTCGTCACCCAGCCCCAACCTGTGAATCCCCTGATCGCAAGGGTTTTCACAGCGGGTTTCGCCTTGTAAATTGTGCCCACCAAGACATCCGGAGGTCACCGTGGCGATACCCCAACTGACGACGGAGCAGCTGCAAGCGGCACGGGCGGCTGCCACGGAGGCGCGCCGCGCACGTGCAGCCCTGAAGGCACGCGTGCGTACCGGTGAGTTGACTCTCGCCGAGGCGCTCGATGAGGCGGCGGCCGATGAAGTGCTGGCCCACGTCAAGGTGATCGACCTGCTGAAGGCGCTGCCGAGAGTGGGCGACAAGCGGGCCACGCTAGTCATGGAACGGTACGACATCGCCGCTAACCGGCGGATCCGCGGACTCGGACGGCACCAGCTCGCCGGCCTGAAGGCCGAGTTCGGTGAGCGGTGACGTCACCGTCATCTCCGGCCCCACGGCCGTAGGCAAGGGAACGGTTGTTCGCGCCCTGAAGCAGGCGCACCCCGAGGTCTGGGTGTCGGTCTCGGCGACGACCCGACCGCCGCGTCCCGGTGAAGTCGACGGCCAGGACTACTGCTTCGTCAGTAACGACGCATTCGACGAGTTACTCGCCGGCGATGGGCTGCTCGAGTGGGCGGTCGTGCACGGACGCGACCGGTACGGCACCCCGGCGGCACCCGTCCAGGCAGCGCTCGAGCGCGGCGAACGGGTCATTCTCGAGATCGATCTGCAGGGCGCCCGGCAGGTGCGGGCCACACTGCCACACGCCCGGTTGGTGTTCATTGCGCCGCCCAGCTGGGACGAACTGGTCGCCCGGCTGGTCGGACGCGGCACCGAAACGGCCGAGCAGCGCGAACGCCGGCTACGGACGGCGAAGGACGAGTTGGCCGCCGCCGACGAGTTCGATCATACCGTCGTCAACGACGATGTGGGCAGGGCGGTCGATGAGTTGGTAGACTTGCTGAGCTTGTGATTTCTGCGGCTGCCGAAACGGACAGTCGAGAGTCACGGCCCGAACCACCCGCCGGCGCCCGGACCGTCACCGGACCGAGCGCGCCGCATCAACCGTGAGGTCATCTTTTGAGCACACATGCCCCCGAAGGCATCATCAATCCGCCGATCGACGAACTGCTGGAGAAGGTCGATTCCAAGTACCGCCTGGTGCTGTTCGCCGCCAAGCGCGCCCGGCAGATCAACGCCTACTACAGCCAGCTGGGCGAGGGCCTGCTCGAGAACGTGGGTCCGCTGGTCGACACCGGCGTCCAGGAGAAGCCGCTGTCGATCGCGCTGCGCGAGGTGAACGCCGGCGTGCTGGAATGCACCGAGATCGATCCCGAGGCCGAGGCCGCCGCCCGCGCCGAGGCGGAGGCCGACCCGCAGTTCAGCGAACTCGACCCGTTCAGCGACGACCTGGCCTGACCTTCCGATGAGCCGGATCCTGCTCGGGGTCGCCGGCGGAATCGCCGCGTACAAAGCCTGCCTGCTGCTGCGACTGTTCGCCGAGGCCGGCCACGAGGTGACCGTCGTCCCGACCCCGGGCGCGCTCAATTTCGTCGGCGAAACCACCTGGGCGGCGCTGTCCGGCCATCCGGTGCACACCCAGGTGTGGGCCGACGCTCACGCCGTGCCCCACGTGGCGCTGGGCCGTGCCGCCGAGCTGGTGGTGGTGGCCCCGGCGACCGCCGACCTGGTGGCGCGGGCGGCGTCCGGACGGGCCGACGACCTGCTCACCAATGTGCTGCTGACCGCGACCTGCCCGGTGCTGATGGCGCCCGCCATGCACACCGAGATGTGGCTGCATCCGGCTACCCAGGCGAACGTGGCCACGCTGCGCGAACGTGGCGTGATCGTGCTCGATCCCGACTCCGGACGGCTCACCGGTGCTGACACCGGTCCGGGCCGGCTGCCGGAGCCGTCCGAGATCGAACAGGTGGCGCTGTCCCTGCTCGACTCCTCGGTGACTGAGGTGGCCCGCTCGCGGGACCTGGACGGCGTCCGGCTCACCGTCAGCGCCGGCGGTACCCGCGAGGCGCTCGACCCGGTGCGCTACCTGGGCAACAGATCGTCCGGACGGATGGGGCTGGCACTGGCCCGGGCGGCCCTGCTGCGCGGCGCCGACGTGCGGGTGGTCGCCGGCGCGATCACGGCGCCGGTACCCGGCCGCGCCGATGTGGTCGAGGTGGTCTCGACGGCGGACCTCGCCGAGGCGATGACGCAGGCCTCTGCCGATTCGGACGTGCTGATCATGGCCGCAGCCCCCGCCGACTTCACTCCGGCCTCGCCCAGCGCCGGCAAGTTGAAGAAGGAGGGCGACGCCGGGTTGACCGTGACGTTCACCCAGACCACCGACGTGTTGGCCGGTCTGGTGCGGCAGCGGCGTCCGGGTCAGGTGATCGTCGGCTTCGCCGCCGAGACCGCCGGGTCGGCGTCCGAACTGATGGAACTGGGCCGCGCCAAACTGGCCCGCAAGGGCTGCGACCTGCTGGTGTTGAATGACGTCAGCGGGGGAGCGGTCTTCGGTGCGGCCGACAATACGGTCGCCATCATCGACTCCGACGGCGTGGTCGCCACCGTCGCCGGAGACAAGAATCTCGTCGCGCATCGCATCCTCGATGCCGTCGCCACTAGCAGAAAGAGCAACCGATGAGCCGCCTGTTCACCTCGGAGTCCGTCACCGAGGGTCACCCCGACAAGCTCGCCGATTCGGTCTCGGACGCCGTCCTGGACGCCCTGCTCACCCAGGACGCCGACAGCCGCGTCGCCGTCGAAACCCTGGTCACCACCGGCACCGTCGTGGTGGCCGGTGAGGTGTCCACCACCGGCTACGTCGACATCGCCAAGCTGACCCGGGAACGCATCCTGCAGATCGGCTACGACTCCTCGGACAAGTCGTTCGACGGCGCATCCTGCGGCGTGCTGGTCTCGCTCGGTGCCCAGTCGCCCGACATCGCCCAGGGCGTGGACGACGCCGGTGAGCACCGCGAGGGCGGCTCCGGCGACGCGCTGGACGCCCAGGGCGCCGGCGACCAGGGCCTGATGTTCGGCTACGCCTGCACCGACACGCCGACCCTGATGCCGCTGCCGATCGACATCGCGCACCGGCTGGCCGAGCGGCTCACCGCGGTGCGGCGCGATCGGGTGCTGCCCTTCCTGCTGCCCGACGGCAAGACCCAGGTCACCATCGCCTACGACGGTGACCGCGCGGTCGCGGTGGACACGATCGTGGTGTCGTCGCAGCACACCGGGTCGGCGTCCTACGAGCGCGACATCCGGCCCGGCATCCTGCATGAGGTGGTCGAGCCCGTGCTGGCCAAGTACGACGTGTCGACCGACGGACTGAAGGTGCACATCAACCCGACCGGGAAGTTCGTCATCGGCGGCCCGATGGGCGACGCCGGACTGACCGGCCGGAAGATCATCGTCGACACCTACGGCGGCATGGCCCGGCACGGCGGCGGCGCCTTCTCGGGCAAGGACCCGTCCAAGGTCGACCGCTCGGCCGCCTACGCGATGCGCTGGGTCGCCAAGAACGTGGTCGCCGCCGGACTTGCCACCCGCTGCGAGGTGCAGGTCGCCTACGCGATCGGCCGGGCCCATCCGGTCGGCTTCTACACCGACTGCTTCGGCACCGAGACCGTGCCTCTGGAGCAGATCACCGCGGCTGTGCTGTCGGTCTTCGATCTGCGCCCGGCGGCCCTGATCCGCGACCTGGACCTGCTCCGTCCGATCTATTCGCTGACCACCAACTACGGCCACTTCGGACGCGAACTCCCCGAGTTCACCTGGGAACGCACCGACCGCGCCGACGCCTTGGCGAACGCCGTCCGCGGATAGTTCTCTTCGCGCGACTCGTCAGGCCTGTTCGGGCAGCAGCTCGATCAGCGCTTGCACCATGGCCTCCGACATGCCGGCGCCGCCGTGGCCCTCGTCGACGACCACCAGGCGGCTCGCCGGCCAGCGCTGGTGCAGTTCCCAGGCGGTGATGAGCGGGCCGCTGACGTCGAGGCGGCCGTGGATCAGCACCGCCGGCAGGTGGGCGATGACCTCGATCCGGTCGAGGATGCCGTGGTCGCCGAGGAAGGCGTGATTGGCCCAGAAATGGGTGATCTGGGTGGTCAGCAACTCCTGCTGGTCAGCTTCCAGGGTGGTGAAGAACGGCTGATGTCGCGGATCGAGCGAGACGTGGACGTCCTCCCATTCGCACCAGGCGGTGGCGGCTGCGCTCCGCACCGCAGAGTCGGGGTGGGTGATCCGCTCCAGGTAGGCGTCGACGACGCGCTGCCCGGGCCGCCGTCCGGACGCGGCTGCGTAGTCGTGCCATTCCTGCGGGAAGACGCGACCCACCGATTCGGTGATCCACTCGACTTCGTCGCGGCTGGTCGTGGTGACGGCCGCCACCATCAGTCCCGTGGTGCGGTCTGGATGCTCCTGCGCGTAGGCGAGCGCCAGGGTGGAGCCCCAGGAGCCACCGGTGACGAGCCATCGGCCGATTCCCAGGTGGGCGCGGAGTTCCTCCAGGTCGGCGATCAGGTTCTGCGTGGTCAGCGTCGAAAGGTCGAATCCGGGCTCGGTGGCGAGTGGTCGGCTGCGACCGCAGCCGCGTTGATCCACCCCGACGATCAGCCAGTCTTCGGGGTTGGCGGTGCGTCGGTACCCGCCGCTGCGCAGCCCCGCCCCGGGGCCACCGTGCAGCCACAACAGTGGGGCGCCGTCGGGATTGCCACTGACCTCCCAGTGCAGTTGGCTGCCGTCGGCCATGGCAAGCAGGCCGGTATCGAAGGGCTCGATGGCGGGATGCAGCATTCCGGCAGGGTACTCCCGGTGCCTTCCCGATCACGGCCCGGGGTGACGTCCGAAATCGTCAGTGCCGACCTCTAGCATCGGACACGTGGTTGAGCCGAGGGTTGCGCGGGTGGCGGTGGACATGCCGTTACCGCACCTCGATCGACCGTTTGACTACGCCATTCCCGATGAGCTCGCGTCCACGGTGGTGCCGGGGTGCCGGGTGAAGGTCCGGTTCGCCGGACGGCAGCGGGACGGCTACGTGCTCGAGGTGGCGGCCGGGTCGGACGCCGATCGCGAGCTGTCGCCGTTGCTGAAAGTGGTCTCGTCCGAGCCGGTGCTGCGGCCCGAGATCGCAGCCGTGATCCGCGATGTCGCCGACCACTACGCGGGCACGTTCGCCGATGTCGTCCGGTTGGCGGTGCCGCCGCGGCACGGCCTGACTGAGACGGCCGACCCGCCCGACCATCCGAGTCCGCACCTCCCCGAGGGCGAACCGGTGGTGCTGCCGGCCTACCCGCACGGCGCGTCCCTGCTGAAGGTGCTGGGCACCGAGGTCGCGCCGCGTGCGACGCTCAGCCTGGCGCCGGTGGCGCGGCCGCTGGGGGACTGGGTCACGGCCCTGATTGAGGCCGCCACCGCCACGCTGGCGGCCGGGCGGGGGGTGCTGCTGCTGGTGCCGGACGCGTCCGACCTGGCCCGGTTGGAGGCGCGCTGCGCCGAGGTGTTCGGACGCGGCAGCTTCGTCACGCTCACCGCCGAGAAGGGTCCGGCGGCCCGGTACCGGGCGTTCCTGGCAGCCGCCCGCGGGCAGGTGCGGTTGGTGCTCGGCACCCGGGCAGCGGCGTTCGCGCCGGTCGCCGACCTCGGCCTGATCGCACTCTTCGACGACGGCGACGACTCCTGGGCGGAGCCGCGGGCACCCTATCCGCACGCCCGGGTGGTTGCTGCGCTGCGCGCCACCCGGCAGCGCTGCGGCCTGCTGTACGTCGGGTACGCCCGCAGCACCGAAACCCAGGCGATGGCCGACCGGGACTGGTTGGTGCCGCTGGAACTGCCCGGCCCGGCGCGGCGTGAGGCGTGTCCGGTCATCCGGGCCACCGACGACGGCACCGCACTGGCCGGACGCGACCCGGCGGCACATTCCCGGTTGCCGCACGAGGTGTTCACCACGATCCGGGCCGGGCTGGCGTCCGGGCCGGTGCTGGTGCAGGTGCCGCGTGCCGGGTATGTCGCCGGGTTGGCCTGCGCCCGCTGCCGGACGATCGCTCGCTGTCCGTCCTGCGGCCACCCGCTGGCGGGGGAACGGGCCGAGCGGGGGCCGGTACCGGTGTGCCGAGCGTGCGGCGTCCGGCCCGACTGGCATTGCGCGGACTGCGGCAGCGGCGAGCTGCGGGCGCCGCGGGTGGGTGTGGTGCGGACCGCCGAGGAGTTGGGCCGGGCGTTCCCGCAGACGCCCGTGGTGCAGTCCAGCGGCGACCATCCGGTGGCCGAAGTCGGTGCCGAACCAGCATTGGTGCTGGCCACGCCCGGCGTGGAGCCGGTGGCCGTCGGCGGTTATGCCGCGGCCGTGCTGCTGGACGCCGAGGTGCTGCTGGCCCGGGCCGACCTGCGGGCGGCCGAGGAGGCGGTGCGACGCTGGCTGGCTGCGGTGGCGCTGGTGCGCGGGGCGTCCGACGACGGCAGCGTGGTGGTGGCCGGGCCGGCGTCCGCGCGGGCCATCCAGGCGCTGGTGCGGCTCGACCCGGCGGGTTTCGCCGCGCGGGAGTTGGCCGACCGTGCCGAGGTCGGCTTCCCGCCGGTGACCCGGCTGGTCAGCCTGGAGGGCGGCGTCCAGGCCGTCGAGGACGCCGTGGGTGCGCTGCACGCCGAGACCGGCGCGACGCCGCTCGGCCCGGTTCCGGTCTCCGACGGCGAGGTGCGGGCGATGCTGCGTGCCCCGCTGGCCGCCGGGTCGGTACTCGTGGCGGCGGTGAAGGCGGTGCAGGCACGACGAACGGCGCACAAAGAGGAGGGATCGCTACGGGTGCGGGTCGATCCCGCGGTGCTGTGAGCCGGTGCGGTCCGGAGGTCAGCGCAACAGCCCCAGCTGGTGTGCCCTGGCGATGGCGGCGGCGCGCGTCCCGACCTCCAGCTTGAGGTAGATCGAGGCGAGATGCGCCTTCACCGTGCGCTCGCCGACGTAGAGGGCCGCCGCCATGTCGCGGGTGCGCAGGCCCTCGGCGGCGAGCCGCAGTACCTCGGCCTCGCGCTGGGTCAGCCCGACGGCGCGTGCCGCCGCGGCCGTTCCACCAGCCCCGCCCATCGCACTCGCTGCACTCGACGAAACCGGCCCACCTGACGAACCCGCGCCACCTGACGAACCCGGCGCGGCTTCTGCAGCCGAGCCTCCGGCCTCGGTGCGGGCCGCGAGCACCCGGGCGAGCACATCCGCCTGAAGCAGGGCGTCCCCGGCGGCCGCCGCCCGGATGGTGTGTTCGAGCTGTTGGTGGTTGGTGTCCTTGAGCAGGTAGCCGCGGGCGCCGGCGCGCAGGCCGCGCAGCAGCAACGCGTCCTCGTTGTAGGTGGTCAGGATCACCACGGCGACGTCGGGGTGGTCGACCCGCAGCCGCTCGGTCGCCTCGATACCGTCGACCCTCGGCATCCGGATGTCCATCAGCACCACATCGGGTTGGGTGTCGGCGACCGCGCGCAGTGCCTCCGCGCCGTCCGACGCCTCACCGATAACGTCGATGTCGTCGCTGGTCTCGAGCAGCAGCCGCAGGCCCTGCCGGACGATCTCGTGATCGTCGACGAGCAACACCCGGATCATCGCGGCACCTCCAACCGGACGGAAGTCTGCCCAGGTTGGGAGTCGACGAGCAGACTGCCACCCAAGAGACTTGCGCGCTCACGCATGCCGACCAGCCCGTAGTGGCCGTCGGCCACGGCGTCCGGGTCGAAACCGTGACCGTCGTCGGTCACCTGCAGCTCCAGGCCGGCGTCGCCGTCGGAGAACCGGATGGCCACCTGCTCAGCCGTCGCGTGCCGTGCGACGTTGGCGAGCGCCTCGTCCAGCACGCGCAACAGCTGCTCACGAGTCTCCGCGGGCAGCGCCACCTCGCCGCTGATCTCCACCGCCGTGCGGACGCCGGTCTCACGAGTGAACCGCGCCGCCCGAGTACCGATCTCGGAGGCCAGATCGTCAGGGTTGCGCCGCAGGTCGTCGATCGCCCGGCGCGAGGAGGCCAATGTGCCGCGCGCGCTGGTCAGCGCCTGATCCACGATGGCCAGGGCCCGGACGCCGTTGTCACGTTCCAGGTGGCCGCGTGCGGCCTCCAGCTGCAGCGTGATCCCGATCAGTCCCTGCGCCAGGGTGTCGTGCAGCTCGCGGGCCATCCGCTGCCGTTCGGCGCTCCGGGTCAGGCTGGCCACCTGCTCATGGGACGCCCGCAACTCGGCGGCGAGAGCTTCGGCGCGGAGTCGCTCGCCGTCCGCCCGGTTGTAGAGCACGACCAGCACGATCACCGTCGCGGCGATCAGGCCGAACTGATTCAGCGGTGCCGCCCATGCCGCCGGCGGCGTCATCACCAGGAAGGCGCCGACGGCCGCTCCCAGGTAGGCGGCGGCCAAGGTGAAGCCGCGCCGGGTGTTGCCCCAGGTGCCGAGCGCCTCGCCAGCCAGGCACAGCAGCGCCGATTCGGCCAGCGAGATGTCCACCGGGGCAACGATGCGGAGGGCGACGAACATCACCACAACGAGCGTCGACTGGACGACAACATAGCCGGGCCACCAACGTTGCCGTCCCCCGCGTAACCCGTTCCACCAGAATCCCGCGACCATGCAGGCGACTGCCACGGCGACCGTCGCGGCCACTCCCGGACGGCCCTCCCGCAGCAGCGCGGCAACGGCCTGCCAGGCGAGCATGGTCAGCACCGCCGTGACGAACAGGTAGATCACCAGCGGCTCGGCAAAGCTGCGCAGCAGGGGACCGGGACCGGTGCCGACCGTTGCCGGGCTCCGAGCGTCCGCCATGCTCCCTCCTCAGTTCCTGGGTCAGTGTGGGTTGCCGATGCCCCGATCGTAGGACGTGCGACCCGCCGCGACATTGGCCGAACGGGCCCCCGAACGGACACCCCACCAGCCGATGCCGGCCCGCCGTCCGCTTCGTAGCGTCGTGGTCGACCCGAGGAGGAAACCATGAAACCCGTCACCCGCATCGCGTTGTTGGCCGGAATCGCCGCTGCGGCGACGTTCACCGGTGGCCAGTGGAACCTGCCCCTGGCGGCCTGGGCCGGGGCCGTGCTCACGCTGCACCACTACCGGGCCACCACCCGTCCGGTGCTCGACTTCTTCGTGCTGTCGGCGCTCGTCGGCGTCGTCGGGGCGATCGCCTGGAACGGGGTCATCCCGGCTGTGGTGACCGCCCCGCTGCCGACGGCCGTCATCCCGGTGACGGGAGCGCTGATCGGCATGCTGGTCTTCGTGCTCGACCGTTGGGTGCACCGCCGGGTCGGGGCGACGATGGTGGCGTCGCTGGTCTTCCCGGTGGCCTGGACCGCGATGGACACGCTGACCACAGCCAGCGCCGACATCGGCACATTCGGCTCGCAGGCCTACACCCAGGTCGGGACGCCGCTGATCCAGCTCGCGGCTCTGGGTGGCCTGCCGCTGGTGGTGTTCGTGCTCGGTTGGGGGGCGAGCCTCGCCGCGCTGATCTGGGAGCGTTGGGGCGCTGTTCCGGGCCTGGCCTGGGGGGCGATCGCGCTGGTCGGCCTGGCGATGGTCGGCGGGCTGCTTCGTCCGGTGCTGGGTCCCACGCCGGAGCGCGTCGTGCAGGTCGCGGGTGTGTCGTTGCCGAACGGTGCGATCGCCGATGCGTTGGCGCTGGACGCCGGCTCGGCCGAATTCGCCGCGGTCGTGGCGTCCACGCATCGCCACCTGGTGGCCGAGGCCGAGCGGTTGGCGGCCACCGGGGCCGAGCTGATCGTCTTCCCCGAGGCAGCCGGTTTCGGCACCGAGGCGGACGTCGCCACCCTCCGTTCCGGTCTGGCCGAGGTGGCCCGGCGCCACGACGTCTGGATCGTCCTGCCCACACTGACCGTCGACACGCGACCCGTCGGGAACCGGGTAGAGGTACTCGATCCGCGGGGGAGCGTCGCGCTGTCGCACGTCAAGTACGGGGGCAACGCGTTCGAGGGCTCGCTGCGTGGCGACGGGCGCCTGGCGGTCGTCGAGACGCCGTTCGGGCGGTTGAGCGCGGTGATCTGCTGGGACGCCGACTTCCCCGAGGTGATTCGCCAGGCCGGGGCCGAGAGCGTCGACCTGATGGTGATCCCGGCGAACGACTGGTTCGAGGTGCGGCGGATCCATGCCGAGATGAGCATCGTCCGGGCGGTCGAGAACGGCATGGCGGTGGTCCGCCAGACCGGTTCGGGAGTCAGCCTGGCGACCGACGCGTACGGCCGCGTGCACAGCTGGGTGGACTCGTTCGATTCCACCGGCCGGGTGCCGGGCGAACAGCAGGTGGCGCTGCCGGTCGGTGCGGTGCCCACGCTGTATCCCACGGTCGGCATGGCTGTCGGTTGGCTCAGTGGCGCCGGGGTGCTGGTCGTGCTGGGGTGGCTGCTGGTGGTGCGCCGGCGGACGCAGGGATCCCCGGGCGAGGCCGCGGTGACGAAGCCGGGATCCCGGATCAAGTCCGGGATGACCAGGTGACGATGTGACGGCCGCGCCCGCCTTCGTCCGGCCCACTAGGCTGACGCGGTGCGTCTCGTATTCGCCGGCACCCCGGAGGTTGCCCTGCCCACCCTGGAGGCGTTGGCTGCCTCCCGCCACGAACTCGTCGGCGTGGTCACCCGTCCGGACGCCGCCCAGGGTCGCAGCAAGCGTTTGGTCCCGAGCCCCGTCGCCGCCTGGGCCGCCGAGCGGGGCATCGAAACTGTGAAGCCGGCCAGTCCGCGCGAGCCTGGGTTCGCCGCGCGGCTGGCCGACCTGGCCCCCGACTGCTGCCCGGTCGTCGCCTACGGGGCACTCATCCCGGGCGACGTCCTGACGATCCCGCCGCACGGGTGGGTAAACGTGCACTTCTCACTGCTGCCGGCCTGGCGTGGGGCCGCCCCGGTGCAGCGCGGCATTCTCGCCGGCGATCCCGAGACCGGGATCACCCTGTTCGACCTGGTGCCGGCGTTGGACGCCGGCGACATCTACCTGCAGGAGCCGTCCGCGGTGGGCGACACCGAAACCTCCGGCGACGTGCTCACCCGGCTGGCCGATCGCGGTGCCGAACTCCTGGTCGAGGTGCTGGACGCGATCGAGGCCGGCACCGCCGTCCGCACTCCGCAGCCCGAGGACGGCATCACCCTGGCACCCAAGCTGACCGTCGCCGACGCCCGGATCGACTGGACCCGCCCCGCGGTCGAGATCGATCGGCAGCTCCGGGCCTGCAATCCCAACCCGGTGGCGTGGACCACCTATCGCGGCGAACGGTTCAAGGTGTGGCTCGGACGCGCTCAGGCGGGCACGATCCTCGCCCCCGGCGTGATCGACGCCGGACGCCGCACCGTCAACGTCGGCACCGGGCGCGGTGTCCTGGAACTGATCCAGGTGCAGCCGGCCGGGAAACGCCCGATGGCCGCCGCTGATTGGGGCCGCGGCCTGGGCGGGGACGCGGGGTCGTTCGAGTGAGCGTCAACAAGAATCCGGATCGGGCCGGGACTAACCAGCCCAAACCGGATCGTTATTCCAGGGAACCGCGGGTCGATGCGGACCCTCGCCGTTCGAACTCGGCGAAGCCCGCTGACAGGGAGGCCACGAGACGCTCAACCAAGGCGCATCGGCGCTCCGTGAGGCCCGGCGGCACGCGGCCCGGAACCGGCTCCGACCCCGCCCGGCTGGCCGCCTACCGCACGCTGCGTGCCATCACCGCCGACCACGCCTACGCCAACCTCGCCCTCGCCGAGCACACCGCCGGCCTCTCCGCCCGCGACGCCGCTTTCGCCACCGAACTCGTCGCCGGCACCTGCCGGGCCCTCGGCCTGTACGACGCGATCGTCGTCTCGGCCGGGGGACGGCCGCTCAAGTCCCTACAGCCCGCGGTCGTCGACCTGCTGCGGCTCGGCACCCATCAGCTGATCGAGCTGCGCGTGCCGACCCACGCCGCCGTCGCCGCCACCGTCGACCTGGCCCGGGCGGCGGTCTCGCAGCGAGTCACCGGCGTGGTCAACGCCATCCTGCGCAAGGTCACAGCACTGGATGCGGACGGCTGGGCGGTGCGTCTGCAGGCCGAACGCTCCGACGCCGCGGCGCTGCTGGCCCGCCATCCGCAGTGGATCATCGACGCCTACGCCGACCTGCTCCCGGCCGACGAGGTCACCGCGTTGCTCGTCGCCGACAACGAACCGCCGGTGCCGCACCTGGTGGTTCGTCCCGGGCTGGCCGAGGTTGCTGAACTGGGCGGACGGCCCTTGCGCTGGTCGCCGTTCGGGGCGGAGGCGTCCGGCAATCCGGCGGACGTGCCCGCGGTGGCGCAGGGCCGCGCCGGCGTCCAGGACGAGGGATCCCAGCTGATCGCCTGGGCACTGGCCCGGGTCGAGGCGCCGGACGGCCCCTGGCTCGACCTCTGCGCCGGTCCCGGCGGCAAGGCCGCATTGCTCGCCGGACTGGCCCGCGACAAGGGCGAACGGCTCCTGGCCAGCGAGCTGCAACCGCACCGTGCGGGCCTGGTCGCCCGCGCACTGGCCAGCTACCCGGAGCCGAAACCCGCCGTCATCGCCGCCGACGGAACCCGCCCGGCATGGCCGCAGGACTACTTCGCCCGGGTGCTGCTGGACGCCCCCTGCACCGGCCTGGGTGCGTTGCGCCGGCGTCCGGAAGCTCGCTGGCGGCGGCGTCCGGCCGACCTGGACGACCTGGTGCCGCTGCAGCACGAACTCCTCACCTCGGCGATCGCCTCGACCCGGCCCGGAGGCGTGATCGGCTACGCCACCTGCTCGCCACACCGCCGCGAAACCACCGAGATCGTCGAGGCGGCGTCCGGCGTCGAGGTGCTGGACGCGCCCGCCGTCCTCCCCGAGATCCCGGATGCCGCCCGCGGCCCCTACCTGCAGCTGTGGCCCCACCGCCACGGCACCGACGCGATGTTCCTCGCGTTGCTACGCAAGATCAGGTAAACCCAATAAGCCTCGACCCGCTGAGGGGCGGCGTAGCGAGCGGCACCAGATGGGTGCAATGGCGAGTCGGGTGCGCGAAGGCGTACCGGGTCGTACGGCGAGCGTGCCCGGCGCGGCCAGTGCGTCCAGCTGGGGCCGCGCAGTAGCCGCAGCTCGGCGGATCGAGGATAAAGTTCGAAGCATGACGATGCGGATCACGCCGAGCATTCTGAACGCCAACCTCGCCAACCTGGCCGGCGAGATCGCCCGGATCCCCAGCGCCGACGGTGTGCACGTCGACGTGATGGACAACCACTTCGTGCCCAACATGACGTTCGGGCTGCCGGTGGTGGAGTGCATCCGGGCGAACACCACCGCCTTCCTCGACATCCACCTGATGATCGCCGAGGTCGACCGCTGGGCGCCGGCTTTCGCCGACGCGGGTTGCGAATCGGTCACCTTCCACGCCGAGTCGTCCCACGCGCCGATCAAGCTGGCCCGGGAGTTGCGGGCGCTGGGCGCCCGGGCCTCGATGGCGCTCCGTCCGGCCACCCCGATCGAGCCGTATGCCGACATGCTCGGCGAACTCGACATGGTGCTGCTGATGACCGTCGAGCCCGGTTTCGGCGGCCAGAAGTTCCTCGATCTGGTGCTGCCTAAGATCCGCCGGACCCGTGAACTGATCGAGGCCCGCGGCGGCGAGATCTGGCTGCAGGTCGACGGCGGGGTGTCGGTGGACACCATCGAACGGTGCGCCGAAGCCGGTGCGGACACCTTCGTCGCCGGCTCGGCCGTGTACAGCGCCGACGACCCCGACGCGATGGTGATCGCGCTGCGCGAGCAGGCGATCGCCGCCTGCGCGCATTGACCAGGCAGCTGGTCGCGGTCCTCGGACGCGGCGTGGTGCCGACGGCCGACCCGATCGCGACCGCCGACGATGTCGGCCTGGTCAGGGGTGATGGTTGCTTCGACGCGATGCGGGTGCTCGGCGGCGGCCCGGACGCCGTGGTCGAAAACCTGGATGCCCACCTGGTCCGCTTCTCCGAATCGGCGGCCACTCTCGACCTGGCGTTCGACGTCGACGCCTGGCGCACCCTGATCGCGGACGCCGTCGCCGCCTGGGAGCCGGCGCCCGAAGCGGTGCTCAAACTGGTGCTGACTCGGGGCCCGGAATCGACGCCCGGCGTCCCGACCGGCTTCCTGACCATCACCGAACTCGACCTGGACGCGATGCATCGCGCGCGGACGCTCGGCATCGCCGTCCGGACGATGAACCGCGGCTACGCCAGCGACGCCTTCACCGACGCCCCCTGGCTGCTGGGCGGGGCGAAGCTGCTGTCCTACGCGGTCAACGCCGCCGCGAAACGTCACGCCGGACGGCACGGCGACGACGATGCACTCTTCGTCAGCGCCGACGGCTACGCCCTCGAAGCGCCCACCGCCGCGGTGATCGTGCTGCGGGACGGCGTCCTGACCACCACACCCCCCGGCGCCACCGGCATCCTCGATTCGATCACCGTCCGGCAGATGTTCGCCGGCGCGGCGGTGGAAGGCGTGGAGGCCCGGTACGAACTGATTCCCACCGATGACCTTTTCACCGCCGACGGCGTCTGGCTGGCCTCCTCGATCCGCGGCGTCTGCCCCGTTGTGCGTTTGGACGGACGCGATGTCCGCGTCGATGCCACCTGGTCAATGCGAGTAGCCGCCTGGGGAGGCTTCTGACCCACGGTTGGCGCCCGGACGGACTCATGTGCGGCGCCGCAGCAACGGATCCTCGATCTCGGCGATCCGCGCCGCGACGATCGTACGAATGGTGTCGTCCGACAACGGCCGATCCGGCTGGAAGCGGATGGTGCCCTTGTCGAAGTCGAGATCGCTGACCGACTCAGCGACGACCGCGGGGACGCGTCCGCTGTAGGGGTAGACGCCGATGTGCTTCTTCGTCCGCATCACCGAGATCAGAGCCTTGCCGCGGTACAGCAGGGCGGGCATACCGTAGCTCGTGCCTTGCACGAGGTCAGGGACGGTCGCCTGCACCACGTCGTACACATGTCCGACCACCGCCCGGTCGCCGGGTTCGAGGTCGTCCAGGTAGTCGTCGATCGTGCCCATGCCGTCATCGTGCCCTGTTCGTGTGAGCTTCACCAGGGCAGCAAGTCAGCCACGCGGCGATGCGCTGATTCTCGGGGCGCGGCCCTGCCAACGCGGCGCGGACGGCGATTTTACTCTCGACGAGTGGTCACGTGCTCTTGAACTGACTCCGGATTCCGCCGCTTGTGGCTGACCGCAATCACTTGCGCGCTGTCACCCGACAGGACGAACCAGATGAAGTAGGGGTATCGGCGCAGCGCTGCTCGTCGTACGTCGCCGTGTACCAATCGGAAGATCAGTGGAGTAACGCTGATCCGAGACAGTACTTCGGTGATCTCATCCAGCAGGCCGTCGGCGTACTCGGGAGCTGACTGGACATACCAGTCGAATGCGTCGGTGATGTCCTGCTCCGCCAGGCGGCGGACAAGCACTCTAACGGTCACCGACGCGAGCGAAGGTCGGCCTCAACTTCGCTCCAAGGGCGGGCATCGGCGGGGCTATCGGCGAGATCGACGAGACGGTCATCGATCATCGCCCGTTCGGCGTCGGTGACGGGAAGGCCATCGGGACTGAGCGAGTCCCACAGGGCGCCGATCAGTTCGAGGCGATCAGCGGGGGCGAGATGCGTCGCCTCCTTCAGCAGTCCTGGATTGACCATGGATGAAGGCTACTCTCTGGTTGCGTCCGGTCAGGGGCGCTGTGAGCGACGGAAGGCGGGGCGGAGCGCATCGGTGAGCCAGTCGCGGGCGTGATCGAGGGCTGCCCACGACACCTCGTGCGCGAAGCTACCAAACCTCAGCGCAGACCTGGCGCCGGCGGGTTGCGGCGCCGCCGCAGGTACCGCTGGATTTCGGCGGCGATCGCCTCACCCTGAGGTTCCGGCTGATTCTCGTCGCGCCGCTCTTCGAGGGCGGTGATGTAGGCCGAGATGTCGCTGTCCTCGGACGCCAGCTCGTTGACCTGGCTCTCCCACAGCGCGGCCTGCTCGGGCAGTTCGCCGGTGTCCAGCGGGGTGTCGAGCAGATCCTCGAGCCGATCGAGCAGCGCCAGCGTCGCCTTCGGGTTCGGCGGCTCGGCAACGTAATGCGGCACGGATGCCCACAGCGAGGCGGCGCGCAGCCCCAGCACCGTGCAGTCGGCGGCGATGACGCTGAGGATGCCGCAGGGCCCCTCGTAGTCGGAGACTTCGACTCCCAACTCTGCCGCGACGTCCTCGGTGGTCGCGGACGCGTTGACCGGCACGGGCCGCGAGTGCGGGGCGTCGGTCAGCATCGCGCCGAGGAACACCACCAGCTCGGGCCCGACCGTGCGGATCGCCGACAGCAGCGCCGAGGAGAACGCTCGCCAGTGGAAGTTGGGCTCGGGTCCGCCGATCAGCACAAGATCGCGTTCCGGCAGCGGTGCCACCAGCACCTCGGTGGTCGGCCATTGCAGGGTCCGCTCACCGCCGGACGTGGTGGCCAGCGTCGGCCGGTTCACCTGGAAGTCGTAGTACTCGTCGGGGTCGATGGCGAACGCCAGCTTCGCCGAGGTGATCTCCGCGAGGTGATCGATCACCCCGCTGGCGGCGTCCCCGGCGTCGTTCCAGCCCCCGAAGGCGGCCACCACAGCCGGGTTCCGCAGGTTCTTCAGCGACTTCACCTGAGCCATAGCGGCCATGCTACTCACGGCCATTGGTCAGCCCGTGTCGTAGTCAGCGGTGTGGCGAGTTCGGGCCCATGGTTGGATGCGTCCCGAATGGATCGGGAACGATCTTGGCTTGGTGACCGATCACCGGGTCGAATGGTCCTCGAACGGTCAGGGTCACCAGCCATTCGCCTGGAGCCGCGCAACGAGCCGATCCAGTAGGTGTCTCGCGACCGCACGGAAGAGCCGGGTCTTGCCCAGATGACGTACGAGCCACGGGCTAACCACGTAGTAGGCAGTAACCGCACGCCGGCCCGCAGCGTTCAGGATGAGCCGCTCGTCCCGCACGCGACGGAGGATTAGTACCTCTGGGCTGTCATAGGAGCCGTATACAGCGGTGGCGATGTAGCAGCCGCCTGACTTCGGTTGATCTTGAAGCGGTCTGGACTCTCCGCTGGCGGTCAGCGGTGTTGTGATCGGCGGAGGCGGGACAGGGGGAGCTGCTGGTGTAAAACTGTGCGGAAGAGTGACACTCTCGGCGCGAGTCACCACCGACGGGAACTCGAATACACCGGATGCCGTGGGTCGTGGTCTCGGCTGCGCAAGTTGCGCAGGCCAGGTGGTGGGCTCAGGGGTGTAGGTCGATGCCCCAGGTAGCCCCGGGAGGGAGAACGAACCGATGCCCCGCATCTCCTCCCGGCGACGTGGCGTTAACGTTCCATCCACCACGGCTACTCGCTTAGGAGGCCGAGGAGGATCTCAACGAAAGGCTTCACTTCGGCTTCTTTGACCTGATACTTGTAGTCGCCGCCGCTGCCAGTGATGACTTGCACAAAGACGTTGCCTTCGTACGCCTCCTTCGGGTACCCGACAAAGGCGATATCCGAAATGCGTTGGGTGTCTACCCGGCGCGGCAAGTCATGAATCAGGAACTTGGGCGTCAGTACGACCTGGCCACTCGCACTCTTGAACAGGATCTCCATGGCCCCGCAGGCTAGGGGTCTGGGTGAGGGCTATCCAGAGCCAGTTGCACCCTGCCTGAACTTCGTACAGGCTCGTACGACAGCCACGCCAGAGTCGAAAATTCCGGCGACGCCACGATCGGGTCGCCGTGAGCGCAGGCTGAGGGGGCCCATGGGTCTCGACTGTTGTGCTGAGACTAGACGGCGCGCTAGCGATAGCCCAATCTGTTGGGTATGACTGTGTATGGAGCAGGGCCTTCGGCGGGAGTCCTGCTCGGGTGGGTGGAAGTCGGTCGGCCTCGATCACGCCTCGTCGTCGGGTCTCCTCGGTGATGTGCGATGGATTTGGTCGCGCACTGATCGAATGGCGCAAGCGCGAGCCTCGACTTCCCAGGACAAGCAACAGAACTCAGAGGCTCAATGGCTACATATCAGTCGCGGCGTGATTTTGCGGAATTGCTTGACAAGGCGCGGCATGAGCGACATTTGTCTATTCGTGCCGCGGCGCGAGTAGCTGGTGTTCCTGCGGCTACTGTGCAGGGTTGGTTGAGTGGCAAACACTTTCCTGTTCCCGCACTTCGACCCAGCTACCTCAAGCTCGTCGAAGCGCTCGGCCTTTCCAACCGTCTGCCGGCGGACCTGTGGTCCGGCATGCAGCCTCAGTTGCGTGACGAACCGGCGCCCTACCTGGGGCTCCGGCCATTCACTGCAGCAGATCGCGACCTCTTCTTCGGCCGTGAGCGGGAGTCCAGGAGATTGGCCGAGACAGTTCAACGCCAGTGGCGCGAGTACGCCTCGGGGGTCGTCGTCGTGCTCGGCGCTTCTGGCGCTGGGAAGAGTTCGCTGCTCGCTGCTGGACTCATTGGTCAGGAGACGGTTGACGGGACTCTGGCGGGATGGGCGGTGGAAGGCCTGTCGGTGAGCGAGCTGCTCGAAGCCGATAGGCCGAGTGTCCCGCTGGTGGTTGTTGACCAGTTCGAGGAGTTGTTCGTTCTTGACTCCACTGAACGGTCGGCGGCGATGGCCAGGCTCTCTGATCTCGCCAGCCGCAGTGTGGTTGTGGTCGGGCTACGTGCGAACGCCTTCGGGCAGGCAAGTCAGGAGCCCGTGCTTGCCAGTGCATTGGAGCATCCATTTCTGGTCTCGCCGTTGAGTCGACAGGAGGCACGCGACATCATTGTCCGCCCGGCTGAGTTGGCGGGAGTGGCGGTTGATGAGGCCCTGGTGCCTGTGCTCCTGGATGACCTGGCACCGGGTCCCAGCGATAGTGCGATCGCGCCCGATGCCCTTCCCCTCTTGTCGAATTCTCTCCTGGTGACCTGGGCGGCGGGACATGGGAGCCGGATCTCGCTCGATGACTACCTGGACTCGGGAGGCATGGCCGGTGCACTGCAGACTTTGGCGGAGGAGGTGTTTGCCTCGCTGGACCCAGGACAGCGGAAGGCCGCTCAGGCACTGCTGCTCCGAATGGTCCGGATCACCGGCGACGTAGTCGCGTCTGAGTCGGTGACGCTCCCTGACGTTGGGACTGCAAGTCGGGCGGCCTTGGACTCGTTTGTGGCGGCTCGGATGTTCACGGTTCATGGCGACTTGGTGGGGATCAGTCATGACGCACTACTGCACCACTGGCCGCGGCTCCGAGAGTGGATCGATGCCGCGAGAGTGGACCTGGCGGTTGTCAGTCAACTGCGAACGGCAGCACACGTGTGGCAAGACAGTGGACGGTCGTCCGATGCGTTGATCCCTGTCGAGCGCATTGAGGTCTTCAGCGAATGGATGGGCGACCCGAGATCCCTACGTTTGCTCGGTCCGCTCGAGAGGGAATTCGTCGCCGCTAGTCGAGATCACTTCGACTCGGAACTAGCGAAGGAACGGGCGTTGAACACGAGGCTGCGCCGCGGCCGGAGCATGGCGGTCGTCCTGATGGCGCTCACTACGACGTTCGCGCTGGTGGCAGGTGGTCTGTACTTCCAGGGCCTCGGCCTCCAGGCTCTGGCCGACACAGCCCGGTTGGAGTCCCAGTCACGACAGGTCGCGCTCGAGGCCCAGTCCTTGCGGGCGGACGACCTGAACTTGATGGGGCAAATGTCGTTGGTCGCGGCGAATCTGGCAGAGACTCGCCAGTCGGTATCCACGCTGCTGGATGCCACGTCGGTGAACGTTCCGGTCCGGTGGCTGGGTCACGGCAGTGCGGTCGTTGCCACATCTCCAGATTCCTCCGTTGTGGCGCGCGCCGACGGGAAGGGCGGTGTGACCCTATGGCGTGGGGATGAACTCACCAATTCACACGGGAGTACGTTCCAGGCTGATCCATCGGGCTCGGCGCTCTACGCAGTTGCTTTGGCGTCCAGCAACGATCACCTCCTGCTGGCTGTGGGGGGAACTGCGGTCGCTCAGCTATGGGACGTCACAACGGAACCGCGCCTGATCCAGGATCTCGACGAAGGCGCTGGCACCGTGAAGAGCCTGGGATTTGACGCCGCCGGTGGAACGTTGGCGGTCGGTACGTCGTCGGGCAAGGTCGCGCTGTGGGAAATCCGTGAGGCGGCGTCTGCGCACAAAGTGGGCGAGGTCGAAATCGATCCGGCAGGCGCCACTGTGAAGCACGAAGCCGTTGGTGTACGGGTGGGGGCTGGCAGCCTGTTCGTCGCGGGCCTGCCGAATGCCGTGGGTCGCTGGTCGCTGGCTGATGGACGTACGCCACGTCGGCTGCGCGATCTCGGGATCGACTACAAGGACGGCGTGAGCAGCCTTTCTCTTGCGATCAACCCAACTGAGACCGAACTGGCGGTCGGCGTTCGTGGCCGGCGAGTCTTCCGGTGGAACCTGGTGGGGCCGGACGCCACCCCGCTGACGCCGATCGAGGTCAGCGGTTGGACCAATGCGATTGCCTACAGCACCGATGGCCGCACGCTCCTTGCCGGCAGCGCGGACCAGAATGTCTACGTGTTCGACGCTGAGTCGGCCCGGCTTCGCTCCCGCTTGTTCGACGCACACAGCGTCACCGGTGTCGCCTGGGCATCCGGGCGACCGGTCAGCGTGGGCGACGACGGCACACTGCGCGTTTGGCAATCCCGCAGCCCAGTGACATCGGTGGGCAGCGCCATCTACTCGCTTTCGAGCGATCGCCGCGAACAGTACGTGGCCGCGGCCTCGCTCTACGACGGAATCCGGCTGTGGAAGAGGGACGGCCAACGACTGGATCCGACGCCAGTGCTGAAGACTCTGGGGCGCGAAACCTCGGCTGCGGTCGCAATAGCGCCGAGCGGTACATTCGTCGTCGGGGGCACCACCGGCACCTATGGTGAACTGATCAGTTGGCGGCTCGATGCCCGTGGAGCCAGCTCACCGCGGGCTGTCCAGGCCTTTCCCAAGGGCAGCTATATCGGCGCGCTGGCGATCTCGCCGGACTCCACCGTTGTTGCTGCGTTGGAGTACACCGGTCAACATGTGGCGCTCTTTCGTGCCAACTCCAACGGCGACCTGACACTCGTGTCCATGCTTGACACCCCGATACCGCAGGGTGTTTCGTTCAGTTCAGACGGCCGGACACTTGCCGTTCCACTGGCAGAGGAGCGTGTCCAGCTGTGGGATGTCTCAGAGCCTGGCCGCCCCACTCTTGTCGGCCAGGTCCCCAGTCCCGGATCGCCCGCGTTAGCGGCCGCGCTCTCGCCCGCAGGAAACCTCTTGGCCGTCGGCGAGAGCTCCGGGCAGGTGACCGTGTGGGACGTGTCGCGTCCGGACAATCCCGCCAGAATCCGCACGTTCCGAGACCCGCTGGCTGCCATCACCATGGTTACCTTCTCGGCGGATGGTACCCAGCTGGCCGCGAGCGGCGGAGATCGATACATCTGGGTATGGCGTCTTAGCGACACGTCCGATACGGCAAAGATCGCGCTGGGAAGCGATTCGTCGCGAACCTGGGACCTTCGCTTCCTGGACAACGGCCACCAACTGATTGCCGGCGGAGAAAGTGGAGAGCTTCGGAATTGGCTGCTGCTACCCAAGGATGCGCAGAAAGTACTCTGTTCGAGCCGAGGGAATGCTCTCACATCAGACGAATGGTCCAGGTATCTTCCCGGAGTCGAGATTCAGGACCCGTGTAGATGAAGGGGCAGCGACACCCGGCGCGGCGAGAGAGCCGAACCCGGGTCCGCCCTCGGGATCCCGTTCCGAGGGCGGACCGCTTCGTTAGCGCCCCGGCCAAGCAGTCGGGATGTACCATCCGAGGTACTTGGCGCCAGGCCAGTTCTTATCGACCACCTTCACCGTGGCGGCGGTAGTCACGTATTTGCCGTCACCGCGAGAAATCATGACATGGCCATATCCACCGTTCACTCCTGCGGCGGCATAGAAGGCAATCGCACCCTTCGGCGGAGTTCCGGTGGTCTTCACCTGTCCGCGAACCGCATTGTAGTGGGCGATGGCGCTGGCGTATCGGCCCGTCGTGCCGTAGGCGTTTTCGACGAACTTCTCGCACCACCCGTTCCAACCGGTCTCACCGAGTCGCGCGTTGGCCCATTTGAGGGCGTTCTCTGCCTTGCTCGCGGACGGCGGCGGAGTCGCGCACTTGCTCGCGACTGCGCTGTTGCTTCCGGTGTACACATACGCATCGGTCACATATCCGGTCTTGCCGCTCCACGTCGTCTTGTCCCACAGCTTTGTGGTGCCGTACGGGCCAGTCATGCTGGAGCCGTCCTGCGTGCAGGCGATTGTGATTGTGGTGTTGTACGGAATGCAACCCAGGACGGTGGCGGTCGAACTGGCCGAGGTGCGCAGATTCAGGCACGGCTGCGCGATGACACGACCGGTAGGCGCGGCCAGTGCTGGGCCCGCCGAGGCGCTGAGGCCGAATGGAACGGCGACTGCAATGCTGGCGGCCGCGATCGCGCCGCGCGAGGCTATCGACCTCCGTCTGGTCAAACTCATGATTGTTCCCTCCCTTGGAAATACCTGTCCACCCGAAACAGGGGTCGAACATGCTTGTGCCGACCGAGCGAAAGCTTAGGAGGCACGCCAGTATTTCCCCACGTTCCACGCGGGGCCCGTACAGCCTCATACGGCCGGCCCCGGGTCCGTGCAATGGGTTCGGCTCGAGCGGTCCGAGCTGAACGCTGTGCTCGCCGTCCTGGGTTCCGCCAACGTGTACGGAGCCGTATGGAGGGCGCCGTCAGCGGTGAGATCGGTGCGGACCCGCTGATAGATGTTGGGCGCGTCGAGATGACACCGTGTGGCTTGGAGCCATGCTCCAAACGAACCTGCGCGGTAGTCGAGGCACGCGTGGTTGACGTCAATTGACCCGCTGCGATCGGTGGGTTTGGTGCCCTCGAGTTCGGCCTGGAATCGGCACTACTTGTTGGGAGGAGACATATATGTCGCAAGAGAGTCTTGGTGCAATCTGTTGCATCGCCCTTGTTGTTATAGCTGCGGGTGCCGGGTGGTGGCTCTTGCGCGCATCTGGAAGAGCGGTGAAAAAGAACCTGCACCAAGAAAGCGAATCCAACGCGGCCTCAAACCGTGAAGTTGAATTCTTGTGCAACACCGACCCGGCTGTACTTGCCAAGGCGATCGCGACGGGTGTTGACGATATGCATTTCGAGGTAGCGAAGGGTGAGCCGGTGAGAGTCACGTCACAGGGGGCTCTCGGCGTGGTGATCGCATGCATCTGGTGGGAGATTCGCGTTGATTTCTCCGGTGTCGGCCCCGTCCGGGGAAAAATGTATCTACGTTTGGTGACCAACGGGGGGAAAGCGCTCCTTGGTCCTGGGCGAGTGATTCTCGGAGCAGAGGTGGTCAACTTGGTCATGGATAGAGTGGTTGAGATTATTGGCCAGGTCGACCCGCGCGCTCAGATCCATGGCAATTAGCTCCTTGACTGATGCGCCCAAGACCTGGCCTCTTCGATTGACGACAGTGTGTCTGCTCGTGGGGCTTGCTGGTGCCCTGTCATGGATTTTCGTTTCGTCACGCACTGGTTTGCTGCCTGAGTGCTTGGTCCACCGAGTTACAGGAATCTACTGCCCTGGGTGCGGCGCCGTACGTGCCGTTTGGGATGTGTTGCATGGCGACTTCGCGTCGGCCGCCCGAAGCCATCTGCTCGTCGTGTCGCTTGGGCCTATTTGGATCGCCGGTTCTGGCGTATGGATAGCTCGGAGGTGGAGTGGGAGAGAGGTGTCTCTTGCGGAGGCACGAGTTTGTATCGCGATAGTCGTGCTGACATTCTCGCTGTTTGTCTTGTTTACGATTGTGCGAAATCAAGGATGGGCAACGTGGCTCCAGCCCCTCTAGATCTTGTTTTCAGAGTTGTGCAAAATGGCTGACTATTCGAGCTGGCTATTGACCGCGATCGGAATCGGCCTCATGATAATTGGCGGGCTTGCCTTGGGCTATTCGGCGCGAATTCTAGTCAGCTCAGGCAGAGATGTTGACTCACTGAACCCGATGTCTATGCCCATGCTTGTAGCCCTTTCCGCGGTCAGCGTTCGCACGCCATATTGGAGTCCTCCGAGTGAGTGGACGCTGTTCGTCGCGGTCCTGATATTTGGGCTGGCCGCAGGTCTGCTGGGATTTGCGAATATGGTACTACGCGACTGGGCTCTCAGCGTGATATCGGTCCTGCTTGCTGCAAGTCTGGTTGTTCAGCGGTGGTATCAGGGGTGGCAGGCGCTCATCGCACTGGTTATTCTCGGCTTGATCGTCAGCGTCGTGTTCAGCCTGATGCGTTCAGTTTCGGTGCGTCGCGAACGTGTCGGGATGGGCGTGTTGGGTGCGATTGAGATCGTGGATTTCCTGGTAAGCCCCTTCGGCCTGTCATTCATAGAATATACGTCGGACAAATCTACCTGGATATCGATGCTTGCGGCATTCCTATTAGGTGTGGGAGCAGTGCTCCAGCCGCGGTTGGTAATTGGACTGGGTGTACTTGGTGTTGCGGTGAGCAGCTTGATGTTCTCCCTGATGCTAGGAATCGGACGCCAACTGGGCGAGCGGCACTTGCCTCAGCCGGATTGGTCAGGCTGGATCACCTTCGCTGGCTGCCTCGTCGGCATGTCCCTTGCATGGGGCGCCTGGCAAGGAGTGCAGCGCATTCGCCTCAGGTCGGTGTTGTAGCGAGGTCGATTCGGCCGCGTTTGCATGCAAGCATCTGTGGCTGTGCCGATTCACTCCTCTGGGTCGTAGCCCAGGTTCGCTGACAGCCAACGTTCGGTCTTGGCGAGGGGCCAGCCCTTGCGTTCGGCGTAGCTCTCCACCTGGTCGCGGGCGAGGCGTCCGACCACGAAGTAGCGGCTGTCCGGGTGCGAGAAGTACCAGCCGGAGACGGCGGCGCCGGGCCACATCGCCATCGACTCGGTGAGTTGAATGCCGGTGCGGCGCTCGACGTCCAGCAGGTTCCACAGGGTCTGCTTCTCGGTGTGGTCGGGGCAGGCCGGGTAGCCGGGCGCTGGGCGGATGCCGCGGTAGCGCTCGGCGATCAGGGCGTCGTTGTCGAGGTCCTCCTCGGGTGCGTAACTCCAGAACTCGCGCCGGACCCGCTCGTGCAGTCGTTCCGCGAACGCTTCGGCGAGTCGGTCGGCGATCGACTCCAGCAGGATGCCGCTGTAGTCGTCCAGCGACTCACGGAACGCCTTCACCCGCTCCGGCGCGCCGAGGCCGCCGGTGACGGCAAAGGCCCCCACCCAGTCGGCCAATCCGGTCGACTTGGGTGCCACGTAGTCGGCGAGCGACCGGTTCGGAACCCCTTCGCGGTGATGGCCCTGCTGCCGCAGATGATGCAGCCGCAACCGCACCTCACTACGGGATTCGTCGGTGTACAGCTCCAGGTCGTCGTCCACCGCGGAGGCCGGGAAGAAGCCGATCACACCGTTCGCCTGCAGCCAGCCCTCGGCGATCACCTGATCGAACATCACCTGCGCGTCGGCCCACAGTTTCCGTGCTGCTTCACCCGAAGCCGGGTTGTGCAGGATGTCGGGATAGCGGCCCTTGAGCTCCCAGGCGTTGAAGAACGGCTGCCAGTCGATGTAGTTCCGCAACTCGGCCAGCGGGTAGTCGATGAACTCGCGCACCGGGCCCTCGTCAAGCATCGTCGGACGGGGCGGCACATACCCGGACCAGTCGATCGGCGTCCGCTCCTTCAAGGCCTCGGCATAGGGAATCAGCGGCCGGTCGTTGCGCTTGGCGGCGTGCCGTTCCCGGATCGACTCGTAGTCGCGGAACACCTCGGCCATGAAGTCGGGACGCTTCTCGTCCGACAGCAACGCGGCGGCGGTCGGCACCGAACGGGAGGCGTCCTTCACCCACACCACCGGACCCTTGTAGCGCGGCGCGATCTTGACCGCGGTGTGGGCGCGCGAGGTGGTGGCCCCGCCGATCAGCAACGGCAGGGTCAGGCCGAGCCGTTGCAGTTCGGCGGCGAAGTTCGACATCTCGTCGAGGGACGGGGTGATTAGGCCGGACAGCCCGATCATGTCGGCGCCCACCTCTTCGGCGGTGTCCAGGATCTTCTGCGCCGGCACCATCACGCCGAGGTCGACCACCTCGTAGTTGTTGCACTGCAGCACCACGCCGACGATGTTCTTGCCGATGTCGTGCACGTCGCCCTTGACCGTGGCCATCACGATCCGGCCTTTGGTGTAGGCGGCGTCGCCGGGCTTCTTCTCGGCCTCGATGAACGGAATCAGGTGCGCGACGGCCTTCTTCATCACCCGTGCCGACTTCACCACCTGCGGCAGGAACATGCGGCCGGCGCCGAACAGGTCGCCGACCACGCCCATGCCGTCCATCAGCGGACCCTCGATCACATCGAGCGGACGCCCACCCGAGCCAGCCAGTTCGACCCGCATCTCTTCGGTGTCGGCGACGATGTGCTCGTCGATGCCCTTCACCAGCGCATGCGTGATCCGTTCGCGGGCCGGCAGCGACCGCCACTCCTGGACGGCCTCCTCGACCTGGGCGCCGGCGACGTTGAAGTCGGCGGCGATCTCGAGCAGCCGTTCGGTGGCGTCCGGACGTCGGTTCAGCACCACGTCCTCGATCCGCTCCCGCAAACCTGAGTCGATCTCGTCGTAGACCACCAGGGCACCGGCGTTGACGATGCCCATGTCCATGCCGGCGGAGATGGCGTGGTACAGGAACACGGCGTGGATCGCTTCGCGGACCGGATTGTTGCCGCGGAACGAGAACGACACGTTGGACACGCCGCCCGAGATCAGCGCCCCGGGCAGGTTCTGCTTGATCCAGCGGGTGGCCTCGATGAAGTCGACGCCGTAGTTGGCGTGCTCCTCGATGCCGGTGCCGATCGCGAAGATGTTCGGGTCGAAGATGATGTCCTCAGCCGGGAAACCCACCTCGTCCACCAGGATGCGGTAAGCCTCAGCACAGATCTCTTTGCGGCGCTCCAACGTGTCGGCCTGGCCGTCGGTGTCGAAGGCCATCACCACGATCGCGGCGCCGTACTTGCGGCACAACCGGGCGTGCTCGACGAACTCCTCGACGCCGGACTTCATCGAGATCGAGTTGACGATCGGCTTGCCCTGCAGGCAGCGCAGCCCGGCCTCGATCACCTCCCACTTCGACGAGTCGACCATCACCGGCACCCGGCAGATGTCCGGTTCCGAGCTGATCAGCTTGCAGAACCGGTCCATCGCGGCGATGCCGTCGATCATGCCCTCGTCCATGTTGATGTCGATGACCTGGGCGCCGTTCTCGACCTGCTGCCTGGCCACGTCCAGCGCCGTGGAGTAATCGCCCTCGCGGATCAACCGGCGGAACCGGGCCGACCCGGTGATGTTGGTGCGCTCGCCGACGTTCACGAACAGCGAATCCGGCGTGATGGTGAGCGGCTCCAAGCCTGCCAGCCGCATCGCCGGTGCCGGCTCGGCGGGCAGCCGCGGGGCGGCGTCGCGGGTGGCGCGGACGATCTTCTCGACGTGTTCAGGCGTGGTGCCGCAGCAGCCGCCGAGAATGTTGACCAGCCCGTCGGCGGCGAAACCGGCCACGATCGTGGCCATCTCGTCGGGGGTCTGGTCGTATTCGCCGAACGCGTTCGGTAGGCCCGCGTTGGGGTAGCAGGAGACGAAGCAATCCGCGATCCGGGAGAGTTCGGCGACGTAGGGCCGCATCTCGGCCGCACCTAGGGCGCAGTTCAGCCCCACCGCCAGCGGACGGGCGTGCCGGATGCTGGTGAAGAACGCCTCGGTGACCTGGCCGGACAGGGTCCGCCCGGAGGCGTCGGTGATGGTGCCGGAAATGATCAGCGGCCAGCGGCGTCCGCGCTGTTCGAACAGGGTCTCCAGGGCGAAGATCGCCGCCTTCGCGTTCAGGGTGTCGAAGACGGTTTCGATCAGCAGGATGTCGGAGCCGCCGTCGACCAGGCCGTCGGCCTGTTCCAGGTAGGCCTCAACCAGCTCGGTGTAGCTGACGTTGCGGGCCGCCGGATCGTTCACGTCGGGCGAGATGGACGCCGTTCTGTTGGTCGGGCCGATCGCACCCACCACATAGCGCGGACGGCTCGGGTCGGACGCGGTCGCCGCGTCGCAGGCCGTCCGCGCCAGCCTGGCCGAAGCCAGGTTCAGTTCGTAGCCCAGCGCCTCCATGCCGTAGTCGGCCATCGAGATCCGCTGCGCATTGAAGGTGTTGGTCTCGATGAAGTCGGCGCCGGCGTCCAGGTAGTCGCGGTGGATGGACGCGATGATCTCCGGCTGGGTGAGCGACAGTAGATCGTTGTTGCCTTTCACGTCGCTCGGCCAGTCGGCGAACCGCTCGCCCCGGTAGTCCGCCTCTTCCAGCTTGAACCGTTGGATCACCGTGCCCATCGCGCCGTCGAGGAAGTGCAGGCGAGTGGCGAGCGCCATACGCAGCGTGTCGGTCGCGTCCGGTCGCAGATCGCCGGACGCCATCCGCGACTGAGGCGGTGTCAAAGTATCGGAGCTCACAGCGTGTGCAATCCTTCCTTGCCTCGTGTGACGGCGGACGGCCCTGGCGGGCCCGGTTTCGATGGCTGCGCGCCTCGCGGGGGGGAAGGCGTCCGATCGCCGGACGTCGGAGCGGACGTCGACGGCTGCAGCATCAGCCAACTGTACGCCTGCCATTGCGTTCGGCCGTAGCCAGTCCGTGTCGACCATGCGATCGGTGTCCGGGTAGGCGTTGGCGTGCCTTTCCGCGGTTGTCGTGGCTTCGTGCCGGCTGGTGGCTCGCAGGCCCTACCCTTGGGGCGTGCCCTCGATCGTTCGCTCCGTGCTGTCTGTGCTGGCCGCATCGTGCGTGGCGATCGGCGCCGCCGGGTGTGTACAGACGCCGAGGCCGCTGCCCTCGAGTTCGGCAGGCAGCAGCACTCCGGCACGTCCGTTCACGGTGCTCACCGAACAGCGGGCGACCACCACCGACCCGGCCGGTGCGCGCAACGACTCCGATGCCATGGTGGTGCTCGACCTGTTCCAGCGGCTGATGCTGGTGCAACCGAGCACCCAGCTGCTGAAGCCCGACCTGGCGAAGGAATGCCTGTTCACCGCCGCGCAGGTCTATGAATGCAGCCTGCCCAAAGAGGTGGTGTTCACCAACGGCCGTAGCCTGACCAGCGCGGACGTGAAGTTCAGCATTCTGCGGGCGATCCGGCTGGCGCCCCAACGAATGTCGATGTTGGGTGCGCTGCGCAGCATCGAAACTCCGGACGCCGCCACCGTCCGGTTCCGGCTGAAATACCCCGACAACCAGTTCGGTTACGGCCTGGCGGTGCCGGCGGCGTCCATCGTCGACCATCAGGTCTATGCCGCCGACAAGCTCCGCGCGGTGGAGCAGCCGGCGATCGGCAGCGGGCCGTACCAGCTGGAGTCCTGGGACACCAAGGGCCTCACGATCACGCGCTACCTGCAATACAAGGGGCCACTCGGCACCGACATGCCACGGATTCGGGTCGCCTGGTCCGATTCGCCGACCGCCGAAGCGGCGCTGGCCGGCGGGGAGGCCGAGATCGTCTGGCGGACCTTGAGCCCGGCCGCGATCGACCGGCTGCAGAACCGAGCCCGCGAGGCCCACGAAGCCGGTCGGCAGGCCGGCTACTTCCGTTGGGGTTTGCCGCGGGTCGTGCTGCAACGGCTGGTCTGGCTGCCCGGCAGCCCCTATCGCGCGAACGCCCCGCTGCGGAACGCGGTGGCTCTGGCGCTGCAGGAGGATCGGACGGCCAGCTCGATCCTGCCCAGCATGATCGACGGACACACCGACGCCTTCCCGCTCGGCGGTCAGCCGAAGATGCCTAAGCTCGACAAGGGGATCGTGCTGGCCCTGCGGTTCACCAACTCGTCGCCGGCGATGGAGGATCTCGCCAACCATGTGCGCGACACCTTGCAGCAGCGACTGCACATCACCGTGCAGTTGGTCACCGAGTCGGAGCGTGCCGATCTTGAGTTGAGCGACGGCGGCCCGATGACGAATACCGCGATCGGCTGGTTGCAGGACTACCTGAAGAACCCGCTCCCGGGCAGTGCCGGCAAACTGTCCGATCTGGAGGAGCGGATCCGGTCCTCGAGCCGGGACGGGGTGCAGCTGCCGGCGCTGATCGAGATCCAAAAACAGGCGGCGGCGGATGCCACCGTCGTTCCGATCGCCGAGGTCGACGGGGTGCTGTTCGTCCGGGATCGGGTGGATCTGGTCGGTGAGGCGTTTGGACCGGGATGGCAATTGGCCTTGTGGGGAGCACGATGGCGGAACTGAATGGGGTGCACACCGGGCCGTTGCAGGCCGGTGAACGGGTCACCTTGACCGACCCGAAGGGACGCCGCCACTCGCTGTTGCTGGCCTCCGGGGCGACCTTTCACACCAGCAAGGGCGGGATCAGTCACGATGCCCTGATCGGCGGTCCGGACGGCAACGTGGTGACCTCGGCCGGCGGCGTCGCGTATGTGGCGTTTCGTCCGTTGCTGGAGGAGTTCACCGTGACGATGCCACGCGGGGCGGCGGTGATCTACCCCAAGGACGCCGCGCAGATCCTGGTGCAGACCGACATCTTCCCCGGTGCGCGGGTGCTCGAGGCAGGTGTGGGCTCCGGCTCGCTGTCGATGCATCTGCTGCGGACGATCGGTCCGGGCGGCCGGCTCTACTCCTATGAGCGGCGGGCCGACTTCGCCGCCGTCGCCGAGCGCAACGTGGAGCGCTTCTTCGGAGCGCCCCACCCGGCGTGGGAGGTGCGGATCGGCGATCTCGTCGAGACGATCGGCCCCGAGCCGGTGGACCGGGCGATTCTCGACATGCTGGCGCCGTGGGAGTGCATCGATGCGGTGGGCGGGGTGCTGGTGGCCGGCGGCGTGCTGTGCTGCTACGTGGCGACAGCGACTCAGCTCGGACGCACCATGGACACCCTGCGGGCTCATGGCGGGTTCACCGAACCGGCGGGGAGCGAGCTGTCGGTGCGGCAGTGGCACGCCGAGGGGCTGGCGATCCGACCCGGGCATGCCACCACCGGGCACACCGGCTTTCTGATCTTCAGCCGTCGGTTGGCTCCCGGGGTGACCGCTCCGTTGCGCCGGCGGCGTCCGGCACCGGGCGCGTACGGACCCGACTACAGCGGTCCGCGTCCGCCCGGTGTGGCGGTGGAGGAGCCGGGCGAATGAGCTCGCCCTCTGATCCGTTGGCGCCGCTCGATCCGTTGATGCGGGTGGATCCGTTGGTGAAAGCCGAGGAGCTGGCCGAGGCTCGAGGACGTGCCGCTGAGCTGGCGGAACGCCGGCTCGCCAACGCCCGCGCGGACGCCCGCGCCCTGGCCCAGACCAACGAGAAGCTGAACACCACGCTGCGTGAGGCGCGTGAGTCGCTGGTGGCGTTGCGCGATCAGCTGGAGGCGCTGTCGAATCCTCCGCAAGCCCATGGTGTCGTTGTCGGGGTTGCCGGTGACGGACTGGTCGATGTGTCGGTCGGCGGACGGGTGCTGCGCGTCGCGGTGGCGCCGGAGCTAGCGAGCGCCGAGCTGGGCTCGGGCGTCCCGGTGCTGCTCAACGAGGCGATGATGCTGGTCGGGCTCGGCCCGGAACCCACGCAGCTGGACGTGGTGATCGTCAAGGACGTGCTGGCCGACGGCCGGCTGCTGGTGGCAGGCGGTGGCGACGACGAGCATGTCGTGACGGCGGCGTCCGGGGCAGCCGGTGCACAGCCGGGCCAAAGCGTGGCCGCGGACCGCCGGGCCGGCGTCGCGCTGTGGGTGGTGGAACGTACCGAGGTCAACGACCTGCTGCTCGACGAAGTGCCGGATGTCGACTACTCCGACATCGGTGGGCTGGGCGGCCAGATCGAACAGATCCGGGACGCCGTCGAGCTGCCGTTCCTGCACCGTGACCTGTATGCGCGATACCAACTGCCGGCGCCCAAGGGCGTGCTGTTGTACGGACCGCCCGGCTGTGGCAAGACGATGATCGCCAAGGCGGTGGCGAACTCGTTGGCCGAGCAGGTCGCTGGCGGAGTGGGCAGCCACTTTCTGAACATCAAAGGCCCCGAACTGCTCAACAAGTATGTGGGGGAGACCGAACGGCAGATTCGGGTGATTTTCGCCACGGCCCGTGAACATGCCGCCGACGGGCGTCCGGTGATCGTGTTCTTCGACGAGATGGATTCGCTGTTCCGCACCCGCGGCAGCGGCGTCAGTTCCGATATGGAATCGACGGTAGTGCCGCAGTTGCTGAGCGAGATCGACGGCGTCGAGGGATTGTCGAACGTCATCATCATCGGCGCGACCAACCGCGAGGACCTGATCGACCCGGCGATTCTGCGGCCCGGCCGGCTCGACGTGAAGATCAAACTCGATCGCCCGGACGCGGCGTCCGCGACGGAGATTCTGGGCAAGTATCTAACCGCCGAAACCCCGCTGCGGCTGGCCGAGGGCGGTGATGCGGAGGCGTGCCGGCAGCGGCTGGTCGAGGCGACCGTCGCGGTGCTGTACGCCGAGACCGACGAGAACCGCTTCCTCGAGGTCACCTATGCCTCCGGTGACCGTGAAGTGCTCTACGTCAAGGACTTCGTCTCGGGCGCCATGCTGGCCAATGTGGTCGGACGGGCCAAGAAGGCGGCCATCAAGGAGGTGCTCGCCGGCGGACCGGACGGCGTCCGGGTCGAGCATCTGATCGAGGCATGCGCGGACGAGATCGCCGAGAACGAAGACCTGCCGAACACCACTAATCCGGACGACTGGGCTCGCATCTCGGGCCGCAAGGGTGAACGGATCACCTTCATGCGCACCCTGCGAGGTGGACGCCAGGTCAGCCCGTAGGTCCGAGGTCGCCCCCGGTTGGCCGAGCCGTGTTCTCGTCGGTCGAGCTTGTCGAGACCCTGGAGGGCGGCAGCTGTGGCTTGCACCTCGTGAACTGGGCACGCACCGCTGATCGAGATTGGCGAGACTCAGCGGCGTGCCGGTCCTGGGCTGCGCATCGTGCGGGTTGGTGCGGGTGAATTCTTAGTCACCCTGTGGATAACTCCCCAAGGTGTCGCGGCGCATGTCAGACTCGGCGGATCGATCCCTGGGGAGGCCCGATGAAGTACCTGCTGGTCCTGATGCTGTTGTTGGTCGGATGTACGCAGGCCGTGGCACCGTCCGCCAGCCAATCCGCCCAGCCCACGCCGTCGACGGCGACGCCGAGCGCGGAGCCGACGTGTGCGCCGATGGGTGGGACGCCCTACCCGTGCTCTGCCGAGGAGTATCAGAAGGTTGAGGAGCAGAACCAGCTGACCGAGGAGGCCATCGCGCTGTATCGGCGGTGGACGAAGGAGAGCACCCGGCTGTACCGCGCTGGAGGGACGAGTAAGCCGACGCCCGAGATGTTGGCAATCATGGCTGGCGATGCGCTCAAGAGTGGTTTAGGAATCTTTCAGGATCTGAAGGCTGCTCAGGCGAGGGCGGTTTCCGGCGAGGTAGAGATAGTCCGCATCGACTCAGATCCAAGTCGGCAGGTTCAACCAGGCAGCGTAGCCATTGTGGCCTGCATGGATGGCCGCTCGCTCAAGTTTGAGAGTAAAGGAAAGCGGGTTAGTAGCGGCGCCTTGTACATGGAGTATGTGACGTCGGCTCCCGTGGACGGGAAGCTCCGCATGGTTTCCGCAGCTTCCGAAGGTGTCGAGTCGTGTCAGTCATGATCTTGTTTAGAACCATTGTTGGACTTCTGTGCATAGCTGTGACTATGTGCGCAGCGACTGCATTCGCCGAAGAGCGGGATGTGCCGCCGTCGGCCAAACCAAAGGTCAATATTTCGACCGGCAAAGGTATTGCTGACGGCTATTTCAGTTCCTTTACGAGGGACTCCCGCGGATCCGGTTCAGGGGAGCGAGGCTGGATTGGTAAGAACAACAGCCGGAAGACAATCCCCGAGAAGGACCGCCGAGCGATCGTCCTGGAATGCTGGGAGCGGACTCAGGACGACTCATGTTTCGATCTGGACGGTCCTAGTGATGTGGCTCTGCTGACCGGTCCGCTGGCTCGCGCCATGGCGGTGAACCTGGTGGCGCGGCTTCGGTTCCCGGCGCCGAAACCCATCTTTGGTCCGGATCCGAACAGGAACGAGTGGAAGATGCTCGCGGTCGGTTTCCCGGTGTGGATGTGGACGGAGGGGCCGACGACGGTATCCACGTCGACGAGCTCGAACGGCTTCACCTTCCAGATGACGGCGCGCTGGCGTTCAACGACCTTCGATATGGGCGATGGCAACTCGGTGACCTGCACGTCGATGACCAAGTACTCCGCTTCGGTCAAGCCGGGAACGGCCTCCCCGAACTGTGGTCATGTCTACGCCAAGCCGTCTCTGCCGAACGGCAAATACCAGGTGCGGGCGGTGGCTGACTGGGATGTTGCCTGGTCCGTCGCCGGCTTCTCCGGTGTCATCCCGGCGTACAACGAGGCGTCGGCCAGCATCCCGATCGGTGAGTTGTCGGCCCTCAATCGGTAGCGGGTGTCCTGGCTGGTGGTCCGCTCAGTCGTGTTCTTTCTCAGGCTTCTCCAGTTCGGGTGGCTTGCTCAGCAAGGACTTTCAGAGCGCTCGTCGGCGACCAAACCTCGCGCATCGCGATGCAGCGTCGGGGGAGATCGGAGAACGTCAGCTGCGTCGGTGATTCAAGCCCGCGACGCGCGCAGCAATCAACCGCCAGCCGAGCATTCCGATGATCAGGAAGACGCCGGCGACGACAACAAAACTGGGTTGGACGCCGTCCCCGGAGCTGGCGCGAATCCACATCCCGAACAGCAAAGTGCCGAACCAGACGATCGCACCATTGACCAGTTGCGCGGTGGGCTTCTTGAAGCCGAGAAGAATCATCGTCGTGCCGATGAGGCCCACCAGGAACGGCCAGGCGGTGGTCACGACCCCCGCCGGATCGGCCGCTTCGGCGTGCGAGAGGCGTCCGATCACAGCGAAGACCAGCACCCAGGCCAGGTCGAGGCCCAGCGTCGTCCACCACTTCACGGGGCCAACCCTACGATGAGGGCATGCCGCTGCTGGGGACCGAGACCGAATACGGGATCCTGGCGCCAGGGCGGCCGGATCTGCACCCGACGATGCTGTCCGCCGCGGTCGTGGAGGCCCACGCTGGGCCGGCGACGCTGGCGCGACTCGATCCGGACGATCCGATCCCGATCGAGGATGCCCACAACCGGTTTCTCGGGAATGGGGCCCGGCTCTACGTCGACCACGCGCATCCCGAGTACTCCACGCCGGAGGTGACCTCGCCGCGCGCCGCATTGCTGGCTGACCTGGCCGGCGATGTGATCGTCGCCCGCGCTGCAGCGGTGGCCGGTGAACGGCTGGGAACGCCGGTGCGGGTGTTCAAGAACAACACTGACGGCAAGGGCGCCTCGTACGGCTACCACGAGAACTACCTGTTCGACCGGGCCACTACGTGGGATCGGATCGTCGAAGGAATGCTTGCCTACCTGGTCACTCGCCTGGTGTTCACCGGTGCTGGACGGGTCGGTCTCGGCCAGTCCAGCAGCAGCGCAGGATTCCAGCTGTCGCAGCGCGCCGACTTCTTCGAGGCGATCACCGGGCTGGAAACGACGGTGCGGCGTCCGCTGGTGAACACCAGGGACGAGCCGCATGCAGATCCGCGCAGGTGGCGCCGCCTGCATGTGATCGCCGGTGACGCCAACCGGTCCGAGACGTCTACGCTGCTCAAGCTCGGGACGGCCGCGGCCGTGGTGGCGGCGATAGGAACCGGAGCATTGCGACCACCCAGGCTGGCTGACCCTCTCGGCGCGGTGCGGACAGTGAGTCGTGATCCGAGCTGCTCGGCGGTTCTGGAACTCACCGACGGACGCCGGATGACCGCCCTCGACATCCAGCGGGACTATCAGGCTCAAGTTGAGGCTTTGGGTTGTGGCGACCCTGAAGCCGTCGGGTTGTGGGCACGAACACTCAACCGACTCGCTGTCGATCCGATGACCTGCGTCGAACTGGATTGGGTCGCGAAGCTCACCCTCATGGAGAGCTTTAGGCACCGGGACGGGATCGGTTGGGACCACCCGCGGCTGGCTCAGCTCGACCTTGCATGGGCCGACCTGGACGATCGGGTCAGTCCGTACGCGGCGCTGGTCCGAGCGGGCCGGATGCCTCGGCTCACGACCGACGCCGAGGTCGAGAGGTCCGTGACCGAGCCGCCGGGCGACACCCGGGCCCAGCTCCGCGGCCGGCTGGTGGCAGAGCGGACGTCCGATGTACTGGGCATCGATTGGTCTTGGATCCTGCTGCAGACCCGCGCCGGACGCCGCCGGTTGCGACTGGACGACCCGGTGGGCGGGACCGTCTCCGCGATCGCGGACGCCGGAGGACTGGATGCGGCCATCGCGACGCTCTGATGTCGCCGCTCGAGTATCCCGAAAGGGCAGTGAGCTTCATAGGAAAGCGCTGATCACTCACGTCATCCCAGGCTCTCAGGCGGGAGAGAGCCTGGATCAAGTCCGGGATGACGATGGATGGGCTTTGATCAGCGCTCCTTAGCGGTCCTGATCGCGTCCGGCCAGCCGTACCGCTCGGCGCTGCTCGGCTTTCGCCCAGCGTGCCTTGTCGAGATCGCTGACGGGCTCGAACTGCGGGACCTCCATCGCCTTGCCCTGATCGTCGAGTGCGACCATCACGAAGTAGCAGCTGGTGGTGTGCCTGCGGACGCCGGTCAAGATGTCCTCGGCCTCGACCCGGATGCCGACCTCGATCGACGTCCGTCCGGTGTAGTTGACAGCAGCTAGGAAGGTCACCAGTTCACCCACGTGCACCGCCCGGCGGAACCAGACGCCATCCACTGCCGCGGTGACGCAATAGTGCCGGGCGAACCGGCTGGCACACGCATAGGCGACCTGGTCGAGCACCTTGAGCAGATGCCCGCCGTGCACGTTCCCGGCGAAGTTCGCCGTGTCCGGCGTCATCAGCACGGTTTGCGAGAGGGTCCTGGGCGTGGGTTCGTCCGTCGACACGGCACAACTGTAGGGCCGTCGGTCTCCGTACTCGAAAAGCCGCGGCGGCTGCACGCCATTCGACCGACGAGTGACCAGGAGCCGGCCCCTGCCAATCGCCACGGCGAGGCTGCTCGCCAGGAGAACGGATCCGGCCGCGCGCCGTCCACCTCACAGTCGGCCCGACCGCTGCCGACAGCGGCGAACCGATCCCCAACCGCTACCCGACTCGCGGATCAGCGGGGACCGGGTTGCGCGTGGTCGCAGCCGAGCGCATCCGCATCCGTTCCCCTGGGCGACCGAAGATGCTCAGCACCTCCACCGGTCCGCTGCCGGAACTGCCGAACCAGTGCGGCGTCAGGGTGTCGAACTCGACCGCTTCCCCTGTCTCGAGCCGGAGGTCGCGTTCCCCGAGGAGCAGCCGCATCCGGCCCGACATCACGTACAGCCATTCGAAGCCGTCGTGGCTGCGTGGATTCGGGTGGGTCTGATCGGCGGGGATGAGGATCTTCCAGGCCTGGACGCCCCCGTCCCGAGTCAGCGGCACCACGGTGCGTCCCTTCACCCGGCGCGGCTTGAGTCGCACCCGAGGGTCGCCCACCTCGGGGGCGCCGATCAGGTCGTCGACGGGCACCCGGTACGTGTGCGCGAGGGGCAACAGCAGTTCCAGGCTCGGACGTCGTTGACCGTTCTCCAGGCGGGACAGGGTGCTCTTCGAGACTCCGGTGCGCGAGGCGACCTCGGTCAAGGTCAATCCGTGCTGCTCTCGCACCGACCGCAGGCGCGGGCCGACGTGTTCGAGTGCAGCGGCCACGATCGCCGTGCCGTCGCTGGGATCCGCTGTCGCCATGGCGGCATTCCAGCGCGAATTCCCGGAAACGGCAACACTGTTTGCCGGGGCCGGACATTGCGGCGGACCCTCGTGCCATGAGTCGATTCGACGTTGTGATCATCGGTGGCGGCGCCGCCGGACTGTCAGGGGCGCTGGTTCTGGGCCGTGCCCGCCGCCGCGTCGCGGTGGTCGATGCGGGGAACCCCCGCAACGCCCCCGCCGCGCACATGCAGGGCTTCCTGGGCTCCGACGGCCTGCCGCCGCGAGAGCTGCTCGCCGCCGGACGCGCCGAGATTGCCGGCTACGGGGTGGAGCTGATCGCGGGTACCGCGACCGCGATCGCCGCTGCGCCGCGGTCCGCCGGAGAGCCCGGGTTCCAGGTGCAGTTGGCCGACGGGGTGAGCCTGAGCACTCGGCGGGTGCTGGTCACCACCGGGCTACGTGACGAAATCCCCGACCTGCCTGGGGCCCGCGAACGCTGGGGACGTGACGTGCTCCACTGCCCCTACTGTCACGGCTACGAAGTCCGCGACCGGCGTCTGGCCGTCCTCGGAGCATCGGTCGAGGCGATCACCCATGCGCTCCTGGTGCGTCAATGGTCACCCGACCTGATGCTGTTCTCCGACGCCGGCCGCCTGACGGCGGCACAACGCGAGCAGCTCGCTGCCCGACGCATCGTCGTCCACGACGAACCGCTGACCGGCCTGGTCATCGAGGACGACCGGCTCCGCGGGCTCGCCCTGGCGTCCGGTGCCGTCGTCGAACGCGACGCCCTGTTCGTCCGCCCCACGTTCGTGGCGAACGACACGCTGCTCACCGCCCTCGACTGTGCGCTCGCGCCGACCGGCTGGGTCGCTACCGATACCGCCGGAGCGACCAGCGTCGCCGGGGTGTGGGTCGCCGGCAACGCGGTGAACCCGCGGGCGCAGGTGATCACCGCGGCCGGCGAAGGATCGGCAACTGCGATCGCAATCAACAACGACCTGTCCGACGAGGACACCCGACGGGCCGTCAGGAACTTCCGCCTGGGCCTGTCACCGGGACGGTAGCCGTCCGCCCCCGCAACGACACCCGAGGGGACTTGCCCCTCCGATCGAAGGAGAAACGACCATGACCACGACCGAACCCACCGAGCGCCGGTTTCCGCCGCCGACCACCCACCAACTCGCCCTGATGATCTGGCTCGCGGTGTTCCCCACCTTGACCGGAATCAACCTGGTCCTGGGCGGCTGGCTGGCGACGCTCGAACCCGTGCTGCGCACCCTGCTGCTCACCACCCTCGCCGTACCGATCGTCATCTACGGGATCATGCCCCGGCTCCATCGGGTCCGCAGCCGGCTGATGGCCCGCCGTGCCCGCTTGGGGAACTGAACCTTCTGGTGCCTCCTGCCGAGCTGGCAGCTCGCCGGGCTCGGCACAACCCTGCCGACCGTGAGCCCGTACGACCTCGGGCCTGCACCAACTCACCACAACCTGAACGGAGACCGATCATGCCCATCGCCACGACTGCCCCTGCCCACCTCTCCGCCGACCGACTCGATCGCGTCCACGGACGCGTCGGCGGACTGTTCTACCTGCTCACCTTCGCGTCGTCGATCCCTGCGTTGCTGATGCTCAGCCCGATCCTCAACGACCCCGGGTACGTTCTCTCGGCGGGTGCCGACAACCAGATCCTGTGGGCGTGCCTTCTCGACTTCACGAACGCCTTGGCGTGCATTGGCAGCGCGGTCGCCGTGTACCCGGTGACCAAGCGCGTCAGCGAGGCTCTTGCGCTTGGCTTCGTTACCACCAGACTGCTGGAGGCGGCGGTGATCGTCGTCGGTGTCATCGCACTGTTGAGCATCGTGGTGCTCCGCCAACAAGGCGTCGACGCCGGTCTGGACGCCGCGTCCCTGGCCGTCACCAGTCATGCACTCGTCGCCGTCCGTGATTGGACGTTCCTGTTCGGCCCCGGCTTCATGGTTTCCTTCAATGCCCTGATGTTCGGCACCCTGCTCTTCCGCTCGGGACTGGTGCCGCGCGGCATTCCGCTGATGGGCCTGATCGGTGCGCCGCTCCTGCTCGCTGCGAACCTGCTGACCTTCTTCGGCGTGAACAGTCAGACCGGTCTGTGGACGATGATCGCCACGCTGCCGGTCGCCGCCTGGGAGCTGTCGGTGGGCTTCTACCTCACCGTCAAGGGTTTCCGTTCGGTCTGAACCCATGCGGAGGCTGGTCCGCCCACCTCGGTGGGCGGACCAGTGGTGGGTTCGTCCATCTCCGGATCACTCGATCAGGTAGTCGAAGCGGACGCCGCTGGGCGGGACGGTGGGGCTGACGCGGGTGCGGTGGGCGGCCCAGACGTGCAGGGTGCCGTCGATCCAGCGGGCGCACTGGTAGCTGCGCTGGACGATCAGGCCGCCGACCGGGACCTCTTCCTCGGGGATCAGGAGGGCGCCGTCCGGGCCGCCGCCGAGGAGGGCTGTGACGCTGCGGACGATGCGGCGTCCGGTCACGTCGAGGACGGAACCGCGGGCCAGCACGATCTGCTCGTCGTCGCCGGCGCGAACGGGCAGCAGCGGGATCCAGTGCGGCGGCGGCGCCTGGGCCAGGTGGTAGTCCGCGGCCGGATCCGGGTCGCCGGGCGGGTCTGGGTCGCGGGACGAGCTCAGCGGCAGGCCGACCTGCAGCGGCGACTCGACCGTCTGCTCGATCGCCCAGCCGAGGTTGGCCAGCTCGTCGCGGGCCAGCACGACCTGTTCGACGACGGGTCCCCCCAGTGGCTGCGCCAGCCGCGGCATCACGAAGAACAGATTGCGGATCGTGGTGCCCTCCGGCGCCTCGGCGTCGAACGGCATGGCGTGCGCGAACATGCCCCAGCCGTCGGCCGGGCGGGTGCCGGTGGTGCCGGTCGGTCGCAGCAGGGTCCGGACGCCGAACGTGTCGGCGACGACCAGGGATCTCGACTCGACCAGGTGTCCCACCGGCAGGTCGACGCCGATCACGAACCAGTCGTTGCCGTAGCCGGACAGGGTTTCGATCATCAACACCTGGCCCAGATCGGTCTCCGCCGGAGCCAGCGCCGCCAGGTTCACCGCGCCGTCCTCGAACTCCCAGAACCGGCGCGCCGGCAGCCCCGGCGCGGTGACCGGCGCCGGCATCACGGTCCGGGCCAGCACCATGCCCGCTTCGGCCGCGGTCGTGCCCAGGTTCACCTCGCCGTTGACGTCGAACTCGTACCAGTCGAGGGTGTCGCTGTCGTAGCGGTGCGCGGTGAGCGTGGTTTCGTCGAACGGGTCCGGGCCACGCCGGGCCGCCATCGACGCCGCGTACTCGAACCGCTCCGGCCGCCAGCACTCCGTCTCCGGATCGGCGTCGGCGAACAGGGACGCCACCAGCCGCAACCAGTCGGCGCAGGCGGCGCGCACCTCGGCGGCATCACCCGCTGCGACGTTGACCCCGCGGGGTAGGGGACGGCCGGCCAATTCACCGCGCAGCCGCCGTCCGTCCACACTGCGACCGCCGTGCAGGCGCAGATAGCCGGCGGTCTCGGCGTCCAGGCCGTCCAGCACCACTTCGGAATACGTCGGGACGGCGAACGCGGCCCGGATTGCCGGCCCGTAGTCGGCGGAGGTGCTTTGCTGCGCCAGCAGGCGCAGGAACAGCCGTCCGGTGTCGACGCCCAGCCGGACGCCGTTCGCAGTCTCTGCCGACGACGGGAGTGGTGTCCCCACCCGTTCGATCAGGGTCTCCAGCGGGGCGGCCAGCGCCTCGAACCGGGGTGCCTGCAGGGCTGTGTCCGCTGGGATCGGGCCGGCGACGAACCGGGTCGGGGTTGCTGCGACGCCACGCCAGCGGGCGACCACCGGGGTGCCGCCGTCCTGGCCGGTGAACTCACCGACCTGCCATTGCCGGGCCAGGAGCCACAGCGGATCGTGCACCAGTGCGGTGGCGCCGATGGTGACGTCCGGTTGCATCGGGTCGGGCTCGAGCCGGAAGTAGGAGGTGATCGACGCCATCTCAGCCTCCCGGGTTCGGGGTCAGCACGGCAGGATCGGTGGAGACAGCGTCCCCCTCGGCGTTGAAGGCGAGCGCGGTTGCCGGCAGGTACTGCCGGATCGCGCCCAGCGCGGACGGCGGGACGGCCCGTAGGTGGGCCAGTTCCAGGGTCTCGATCAGCACCTGGTTGAGGCTGCCGAGCGTCCACGGCTCGCCGACCACCGGCGGCACTGCCAGCAGGATCGCCTGCGGCGCCATCGCATCCGGCGGATCGTAGGCGAACGCCACCCCGGTGGTCTGGGTCTCGGACGGCACCACCTCGCTCCACTCGTCGACCAGCAGGCCGCACAGTGCCTTGCCGGGCCGCACCAGGTCGCCGCCGACCAGCGCCAGCGAAACCGCGCCGTCGACATAGCTGCTTGCCGGAAGGGCATTCCAGGTGGCGCCCGGCTGGTGTGGCAGTTGCGCGGCGGTCAGGTCGAAGCCCGGTCCACCCAACGCCTCGGCTGCCCGCAGTGCGATGCCGGCCCGGCGCAGCGGCTCGCGGACCCGCTCCATCCGGGTGAACCACACCTCCGGCGCCAACGGGTCACCGGCGACCAGTGCCGGGTCGCTGCGGGACGCCACCACGGCGTCCGCGTCCGGCGGCCGGAAACGGGGGAGGGCCACGAAACCGGGGCCGAGCAGGGCCTTCAGCCTGGCCAGGACGGCGGTGTCCGGACGCTCGCTGTCGGCGACGGCGTCCGCCTCGGCGAGCCGCGCCTGCAGCGCCGCCAGCACCCGACCGGCGGCGACCCGCCAGGACTCGAGGGAGCCATCCCGGGGGAAGGCGGCCTCGCCGAGAGCCAACTGCCAGGCCGCCACGATCGCACCCTGGAGCGCGTCGATGGTGTCCGTTTCGAGGGCTTCGGCGATGGCGGCGACGGCCCGCTCCACTTCGGCCCGGGCGCTGGTCAGCCGGCCGGTCAGTTCGGCGGCGTCCACTCCGTCCGCCGGGTCGGCGTGCGGGGGCTGTAGCGCGATGCCGTCCAGCGGCTTGGCCGCGGCCACCAAGGCCGACAGTGCCCGGCCCAGTTCGAGCAACTCCAGCAGTGGGCGGTCGGGAACGAGCGCGGCACCCTCGATGTGCAGGCCGGCGGCCAGCGCCGCCCGGGCCGCCAGTTCGATCCCGCCGGCGTCGCCCGCGGCGGAGATCCGCACCAGATCGGCCGCGGCCAGCGACAGGGTGGTCAGCGGCACGGTGCTGATCGTGCCGTCGACGGTGATCGTCACCGTGCGGGAGCCGGTCGGGCCCAGCATCGCTCCTAGCCAGGCGTCCAGAGCTGCTTCGGCGGATGCGCGGATGGAGATCCCGGGTCGGAGCCCGGGATGACGGGAGTGGCCGGGTTGAGGGTCGTTGCCGGGCTGGCGGGGCTCGCCGGAGGAGGGTTCCGCACCCCCGCCCCAGCCGGACGCCGGCGGCGCGTCCGGATCGATCAGGATCGCGACCCGGTGGGTCACTCCGGCCCCGCCGCGCGGGGTGGCCAGGAAGTCCAGATCCGGCGGGGGAGCCAGGCCGCGGTCGACGTCGGCCACCCCGATCACCGCCCGGGTCAGGTCGCCGCGAGCGAACTGGTGCATCTGCTCGGCCTGCAGCGCGTCGGCGCAGGCGTCGACGGCCGCGTTGAGTGCCCGCAGCACGACGAGGGCGCGCTGCCGCTCGTCGTCGGTGGGCGTCCGGCTCATCGCAACCAGGTGGTCGACGGCGTGATCCTCGCCGCCCCGCCACAACTCGTGCAGCTTCAGGCCGTCCAGCCGGCGGGCCTCGACGGGCAGGTCCTCCTGGCCGGGCAGGTACACGAACTCGCGGGCATCCCGGATCGCGAAGTCGAGGTGGCGCTCGTGTAGGTCGCGTTCGACCAGGTAGCCGAGGACGGCGCCGACGCTGCGTCCTGCCCGGACGCCGTCGAAGACCCAGCGGGCCAGCCGGACCCGTTCCGAGGTCAGGCTGATCGCGAACGGGTCGTCCGGGCCGCCGCCGTGGCTGAGGTGCGCGTTGCGCAGCAGCGCCGCCACCTGGGCCTGCTGCACCGACGGGGCGTGGACAAACCCGGGGTCGTCGGCCGCGGCCAGCAGGGGTCCCGGCTCGTCCTTCGGCAGCGCGGGCAGCGGCGTCCCGGTGGTCGGCCGGAGGTTCTCCACCCAGCCGTAGCCACCCACGGTCACGCCGGACGGCCGGGTCAAGCGGAGGTCGGCCAATCGGGCTCCGGCAAGGGACGTCACCCAGGCGTCGACCCGATACGCGGCCGCGTCCAAAGTGCCCAGCAAGTGCCGCTCAAGCGACTTCGGCGACCCCCCAGCTAGCACTCGGACGGCGTCCGCGAACGCCTGCACCCCGGGATCGTCGGCGACCCGCTGCCGCACTATGCCGCCGCCCGGCAGGGTTTGGTCGCGCTGCGCCGTCCAGCCCAGGTCGGGGTCGCCGAAGCCGTACAGCTCGGCGTCTCGCCCGGTGCCGCCGAGCAGCCGCGCGGCCGCGACGGCGTGCCGCCGCAGCAATCCGTGCCGTACCAGCGCGGCCAGGACCGACGGTTGCGCAGCTCCGGACGCCGCCGCGAGCGCGTCCGGGTCCGTCGAGAGTAGGGCCTCGAGGAAGCCGAGGCTGCCGTCCGGGCTGACCAGCGGCAGCGTCACCGGACGCCCGGCCGGCTCGTGCACGGTCAGCGCGCCCGGCAGCAGCCCGAGCCCGGCGGCGAGCGCGATCGGCAGGGCACGATCGCGGGCGGCGTCCCAGAACCCGGCCGACGACAGGTCGCGGCTGAGGAACCGCGCGGCGTTGTCGGCGAACCGGGCGCCCAGGCTGCGCCGCAGAGCGAGCGTGGACGAACGCCCTTGCAGCCGCAGCACGTCGACCAGCTCGGCGGCGACGCTGGTGCCGACCACCCGGGGTGCCCGGCCGACCAGCGGACGCCAGGCGCCGTCCAGCACCCCGACCAGGATGCGACGCAGCCGGTTCTGCCGCTCGTCGCCGGCGAACCGGTTCAGCGAGGTCACCGGCAGCACGCCGTACGGTTGGCGTCCGACCCGCAGCACGGGCAGCGGACCACCTGGACGGACGAACCGCTGGGCATGCTCCAGCCCCCAGTCGTCGGTGGCGAGGTCGGCGCCGCCGAACTGGGTCAGCCAATACCCCCAGGTCGCCGGCCACAACGCGGTGGTCATCGCCTCCGCCAGGACCGGGTCGACCTCGGAGGCGTTCGGCAGCCCGGCCAGCAGCTTGGCCGAGCCGAGGCCCAGCGCGTCCGTCGTCAGCCGCGCGAAGCCGCCAGGCACCGGTTCGGCGTCGGTGGAGAGCCAGCCGTCCCCCTCGCTCGACCAGCCGGACGGCCGCTGCTCGGCGTTGTTGGTGGTGGTCTCGGCGGCCAGGAAGGCCAGCCCCTCGGTGAACCGTTGGGCGCCCAGCAGCTGCCCGAGTCCGTCCGCGTCGTCGCCGTCACTGGTCCCGCTGACCAGCAGCAGGTCGACCGCGCCGGCGACCGGCAGCCGCAGCGCCATACCGACCCGTTCGGCCTCGGCGAAGTCGACCAGCCAGTTCATCCCGGTGTCGATCGCGGCGACCGTGTCGCTCTCGGCGTGCACCAGCGGGGCGTCCAGGTCGGGGCCGACAGCGAGGTCGGCGGTGACCGGTGCGCCGGTCACGGTGGCGAGCAACTGGCCGCCGGCGTAGGCGGTGGCCGTCCAGCGCGTCGGCAGCAGCCGGGCGACGGGTGTCCGGCGGGTCTCGCTCAGGTCCAGGGCCGGGAAGGCCGGTTCGACGGCGAGAGCGGCGTCGTCGCCCACCTCGGCAGCCGGACGCGCGCCCGTGTTGATCGGCGTGGTCGCCGTGACCACCCAGGCCGCCCGGCCGGCCCCGAACCGGTCCGCCAACGGCTGGAACGCCCGCTGCCGACGTTCGTGGTTGTCGCCGGCGCGCCACTGGGCCCGCCAGTACTCGTGTCCGGCGGCCTCCTCGGCGCCGGACAGCCTCGGGTCATGGGCGTCCACGTGCACCTGGTCGGGGTAGATCCGCACCAGCAGTTCAGTTGAGCCGCCGGCGGCGGTGGCGTACCGGGTCTCCAGTCGAACTGGCAGCAGCGCCAACGGCAGGTCGGACGCGGTCAGCGTCCCAGCCACCCGGGGATCGGTGCGCAGGGCCTCGGCGGCGAGCGGGCCCAGGTCGATGGGTTGTTGGCTCATGATTCGGGCTCCCGCAGCAGGACCGAGATCGGCAGGGTGACTCGCACCGGGAGTTGCCGCAGCCGTCCGGCGAGCGCTGCTGCGGTGGCGTCCGGCGCGGGGGCATGGCTGACGCCTTCGGGAGCGGCACCCACCTCGAAGCCGAACCGGGGTGCGCTGGGCTGCTCGGCGATGACGATCGCGTAGTCGTCCGCGTCGTCCAGCGGGATCGTGAAGCCGAAGTAACTGACGTCCGGGTCGAGTGCGCCGCGGAACACCGGCAGCAGTTCCTGCTGCGCCCCGTTGGTCGCCTTGGCGGTCACCACCGCGTTGGGGAAGCGCCGGATCAGCTCGCTGCGCAGCAGCAGCACGAACCGGTCCGGGCGCACCGTCGGGGCGCCGAGGGCACGATCCGCCCAGTCGGCCAGCGGCGGGACGTCCGGCGGTTCGCCGGGGGCGACGGCGGCGTCCCAGAAGCGGTCGAAGAAGGTGGCGGTGAGCGGGGTCGGGAACTCGCGCCACAGCAACTCGCGGCCGAACTCGTGATTCAAACCGACCAGGAACGCCTCGACGAAGGCGCCGTTGGTGCGCAGCGCCAGCGCGGTGTTGGCGGGTACGCCGTCCAGGCCGGGCAGCAGCCACTGCTGGCCGAGTTCCGCCAGCGCATGGACCATCGGCGTGCTGAACCGGGGTGCGAACGCCAGGTCGGGCAGCGGCGCGTCCTCCGCGGGCCGCGGTGGTGCGGTGCTGAGCAGGCTGTCGACGGCGGCGGTGAAGGTGCGTCGGGGTGCGGTTAGCTCGACCGCCTCGTGGAACAGGGCACCGATGGCCATCAGCCCGGACGCGCCCGGCTGCGGCGGTGGCGGGGCCATGAAGCGGGCCAGCTGCGCGGCGGCGACCTGGCGGAACAGGGCGGCGGCTGCGGTGTCGACGATCGGCGGATGCGGGTGCGGATCGACCGGATCGGGATCGGCCGGGTCGGGCGGATCCGGGAACGGATCGGGGCGATCGGGATGGGGCCGGTCCCGGATCGGCCGCGGTCCGCCACCGTCGTCCGGACGCCGGCCAACGACGCCGGGCTCCCGGTCCTGGTCGAGGCGCCCCTCCGCGCGTCCGAGGCCGCTGAAGGTCGGCCCGGTGGGCGGTGGGTCGATGCGGGTCAGGTCCCCGGCCGCAATGCCGCCGGTGAGCACGCTGCCGCCGAGAACCCCGCCGCCGGGCAGCGGCAGCGGACGTGGTGGACCGGCCGGTTGCGGGGTGGCCGCGATACCGAAGGCGCGCCGGGGCGGTGCGTTCGAGATCGCGGACGCCGCCAGTTGTGCCCAGGTCAGGTTGACCGGGTTCGGCAGGGACGGCGCGACCGTGTCGAAGGTGAGCGGCCCGATCGGCGGTTCGAAGTTGCGCTCGATCCGGGAGATCGGCGCCATCCGGCTCAGAATGTCGATCCGGGACGGCATCGGAGCCGTCCGCCCGACCCGGCGCAGGATCGGCCCGGAACTGCGCGCCACCCGCCGCACCGCCGTACCGAGCGCCGCGGAGGCAACCTGTGCCTGCGCCCACTGGATGCCGAAACTCGGGTTCGCACCGGTCGCGGGCGCGGCGAGCAGCCGGGCGCGCAACGGCGCCAGCACGAACAACCCGACGTCGTCGGAAAGCTGCGCGACGTGCCGGCGATGCAGGCTGTCGGCGACCGCGAAGCCGAACCCGGCCAGCCCCATCAGCCGCCGAGCCGCGGCCAGGTCGGCGGCCTGGTCCCAGGCGGCGGCCACCAGGGTCTCCTGGTGCCGCTGCACGATCGTGGTGCCGAGCGCGGCGGCGACCCGGGCGCCCGGGTCCAGATTCAGCTGCTCGTACCACCGGGAGGTCATCGGCTCCAGGGACGGCTCGGCGCGGTAGGTGGCGCCGTACCGGGGCGGGGCGAGCAGCGGCTCGCCGGGACTGACGTCGTCCGGGGCGTTCAGCACCTGCCGCAACTGAGTGGCGAACACCGTAGCCAGCGACGGATCCGACCAGCGGGCGGCGGGGGAGTCCAGGGCCAACAGGGCGCCGCCGAGCAGCAGCTGCAGGTCGTCCGCGCCGGGCACCGGCAGTCCCGAGGTGGAGAGATCGATCGGCCGGGTACCGAACTCGTCAGGCACCGGACGCCCGCGGATCGCCAGCGCCAGGGACTGGAAATCGCCGGCCGGACCGGTCGCGAAGCGCCAATGGTGGTACACCGGCAGTTCGACGCCCGGCATGCCCGGCTTCACTACCCAGGCCGGACCGGACGCCGTGCCCGGGTCGACGCCGAGACCGGTGAGCCGTCCGGCCTCGAAGGTGGGCACCACGCAGGCCAGGTAGGAGGTCTGCTCGGCCAGCAGCCGTCCGCAAACCAGCCGGGACAGGCTGCGGCCCGGATCACCGGCCAGCGCCTGGGCCAGCGCGGCGTTCCCGGCGACGCCCTCGGCGGCCAGCTGGGCGTGCGCCCACGCCCACGAGTCGGCCAGGTCGGGCAGCTCGTCCTCGGGATGCGCCGGAGCCCCGACGCGCAGCACCGGCAGGCTGCCCCGGCTCGGCGGCGCCAGGCTCACCCCGGGCTGCTCCCGCACCACCACCAGGCACAACCAGGGCCGCAGCTTCCCGCCGGACGCCGACGCCGGCGTGAACAGCCAGGGCAGCGCCGGCTCGTCGAACTCGACCAGCGCCAAGTAGTTGGACTCGAACGCGGAGCTGTTCGGTGCCGGATCGGTGCGGATCACCTGCTGCGGCGCCACCGAAGTGACGTCGCCCGGCCCGAGCAGCTGAACGCCCACGCCGGCCTCCGGGCCGTCGTTGACGCTGACCGCGACGGTCGTCCCGACCTGCGACGGTGGATGGCTCGCGGGAGTGTCTGGCGGCAACGTGACCGGCCCACCGCGACGCACCCACGGCAGGAACTGCAGGGCCGGTTGGGTCATGGCACGCTCCGTCCGGCCAGCCGCGGGGCGTCGTCTCGGTGCTCCCCGAAGTAGCGTTCGGACGCCGCCATCCGCGTCGCGGCCAGGCTCGCCGCCCCCATCCGCAGGCCCGCCAGCACCGACGCCCGGGACGGTGGCGCCGGGTTCGGTTGCTCGACCGGCACGCCGTCCGGACCCACCAGGATTTCGGTGTAGCCGAACGGTGCGCTGACCGCAGCGCCGGCGTCCGAGAGATAGGCGTCGGTACCGAAGCTCACCCCGGCCTCGCGCTGCACCATGCCGGGCGCGGACAGCCGTTCGGCGTCGGTGAGGTCGAAGAACTGGCTGTCCGGGAACTCGTCGGTCACCGGCTGCGGGCTGGCCTGGGCGTCCCCGACTCGGGCCCGGGTGACCCGGAACCGGCGGTCGTCCTTCGGCACGAACGCACCCACCCGGTCGATCGCGCGGGTGGTGTTCAGCGGCACCAGTCCCTGCTGGACGATCAGCCGGCCCAGCGGATGCAGCCACAGCCCGGCCGAGCGCGGGTTGCTGCGGACACCGACGATCTGCCCGACGAGTGCGGGCAGTTCGGTGCGCCAGCTGAGCGGGTCGTTGAACCGGTTCCACAGTTCGGTCAGCACGTCCAGCGCCTCGGTGACCACCGCCCCGGAACCGCCGATCAGGGTCTTGTCGAAGCCGACCGTGTAGTCCCACCAGAGGATGCCGAAGGTCGCCTTGCCGGCCACCCGCAGCGGGAGCGGTCCCTCGATGGTGCCGCGGACGTCCACCTTGAACAGGTTGGTCTTGCCGCGTTTGAGCTGGACGCCGGCCTTGAAGTCGGCGATGAAATGCGGCGGCCAGAACTGCACCAGCACGTCGAAACCGACGTAGCCCTCGACCGAGAAGCCGTAGGCGGCGGCGTACAGCGACGCGGTGGCGCCGAACTGCAGCGTGTTCGGGGTGATCGCCAGGTAGGCCTCAATGATGAACTTGGGGTTGTCGCCGCTGGTCAGCGCGACGGTCACCCGGGGCACCACCGGGAAGCCCGCCGGCGGGGAGAACCGCGGATTGAAGCCGCCGATGGCCAGCGCGAAGCCGACGCCGGGGGCGCGCCGGAAAGCGGCGGCACCGGTCAGCACGAACCGGCCGAACAGTTTCGACTCGTACAGCACGGCGTCCAGTGCGGCGTAGCCGGTGTCCAGGTCGAACTCGCCGACGACGTCCAGGTTGAGGGTGAGCAGCGGGGACGACTCCTGCGGCAGCACCGACGAGACCCGGCCCAACACCAGCAGCCGGGACGACTCGGTGGCCTCGTCGGTCTCCAGCATCAGGGCCAGGTCGGCGCGCAGCAGCGGGTGGGCGCTGCCGAAGGAGAGCTTGACCAGGATTCCGTAGATGTGGCTGCCGGCCTTGGGCGGGAAGAACAGCCGCAGCCCGGCCACCATCTCGGGCAGGTGCTTGATCGGGTCGGCCGGGAACAGCAGGTGCTTCAGCTGCCCGGACGGCAGCGCCGCCCGCACGGTGGGGACGTCCAGGGTCCGGTCAGCTGCGTAGAGCAGGCCGAAGCCGTCGAAGGTGACGAACCCGGCGGTCAACCCCAGATGGTCGACGGTGCCGATCAGGATGAACGAGGTGAGCGGATTGCCCTCCCGGTCCTTGGTGGACGCCAGACCCAGGCAGGTCAGCGTGATCCGTTTGCCGAACCGCAGCACCAGCGCGCCGTAGTAGTCGCCGCTGGCCGGGTCGAAGTGGATCGCGCCGCCGCCGTTGACCGGGCCGCTGCGGACGTCGATGGCGACGCCGGTCGGTCGGGTGGCGTCCAGCCCCACCTCGACGATGCGTAGGTTGCGTTTCGTCTCGGGCGGCTTCGGCTTCAGGGTGTCGAGTTCGACCTGCAGGCCGAGCCGCTCCACCCTGAAGTAGACCGGGCCGAACGTCACGCTGAAGGTGATCAGGGCACCCGCGGCCGCCGCCCAGCCGGTCTCGGGGTAGTCGGTGCCGCGGACGGCCAGCCGCACCACCAACTCCTGCACGTTGAGCACGCCGAACAGGTTGCCGCCGCCCAGTGGCAGGGTCAGGTCCAGTTCGGACGGCCCGGCCGGCCCGGTCGAGTCGAACGGCGGCTGCGGACCGCTGGTCACCGTGTCGACCTGGTGGATCTCTTTGAAGAAGCCCAGGTTCGAGTCGTAGCCGAACGAGACGCCGACGGTCTTGCGGTAGGGGCGTCCGCCGAGCAGTTTCCGCATGAAGGTGTCCGCGGACCTGCCGTCCACCACGATGGCGCAGCTGTCCAGCTGGGCCAGGATGCGGGCGCCGGTGGACGAGATGGTCAGCCCGAACGACATCGGGCCGAACTCCAGCGCGCTGCCCCAGATCGGCAGCCGGTAGCTGATCCCGCTCTCGTCGGGGGTCGCCACGTACTGCAGCGAGACGGCCAGCCCCGCCGCGGATGCGTTGGCCTCCACCCCGTCGCCGCTGATCAGTACGGACGCGCCGGCGTCGCTGCGGATGCCGGCCCGGAACCGCCAGGTCGGGTCGCCGCCGCCGTCCGGGTTGAGCACCTGGTCGATAGTGAGCGCGCCGCCGAGCGCGAGGAACAGCTGGTGCGGCCGGGACGGCGTGCCGAGCCGGCGCGGCAGGTACAGCCAGCTGAGCTTCAGGTCCTCGATGTCGGCCTCGCCCCGGCGGCGCAGCAGCAGTGACACCATCCGGGAGGCGATCAGGTCGGCGGCGCGTGGCCGGGCGTCGGAGTCGATGTCCAGGGCGGCGGCGTCCCAGCCGACGATCACGTCCTGCAGCAGGTTTTCGCTGTACTCGTCCTTGGTCTGGTCGACCACGGCGAGGGCGGCGACCAGGCCGCGGATCAGCCCGTCCACCACCAGGAACGAGTAGTCCCGGTCGGTGTTGAGGGTGCCGCCGTCGGCGTCCTTGCGGGTGTCGTCCAGGTCGTCGAGGGTGCGGCCCGGGTTCCAGACGAACTTGAGGATGGTGGCCAGCGAGTGGAAGAAGCGGCCCGCCCGGACGTCGTCGCCGGCCTTGTCGGGCAGGGTGTGGTCTCCCGGGCCGAGCGAACCGGTGAGTTCGGCGGTGACCGACGCGGCCTGCATGATCAGGAACAGCTTCGGCCAGCGCCGACGCACATAGGTGCTGCCCACCAGGTCGAACAGGCTGGTGACGAAGGTGTCGGTGCGGCCCGACCAGTCGCTGTTGCCCCACGCCTCGATCTGGTCGATCAGCGCTCCGATGATCAGGGCGAGGTTGCCGAGCGCCTCGACATCGGCCTGGACGTCGTCGTCCACGCCGTCCCGGTAGCGCCGGATCGCCTCCATCGGCGCTGGTGGCAGCTGGACGGCGGAGTCAATGCCGGGCGGCCCGCCCAGATCGCGCAGCACAGCGGCGCGGGCCTCCTTCCGGCCCAGCAGATCGCCGACGAACGCGGCGAAGTCAGCCACCTCGCCGGCCAGCTTGCGCAGGATCGACCCGGCACTCATGACGGATCCTCGGCAGGAATCGGCACCTTGTCGATCAGGTTCTGCCGCAGCACGCTCGGCGGGGGGTCGTCGACCGGGTCGAGGTCGGCCCGGTGCACCATGTAGGCGTCCAGCACGCTCAGCTGGGTCTCGGGGTCGGTCGCCGTCGTCCACACCTCCCCGACCGCGGTGACCTTGTCGCCCTCGGTCTCGAACCGGCAGATGCCGAAGTTGGAGCGGAACATCATCTGCCGGGTGTTGCGCATCCGGTCCAGCGCGGCCTGGTGCCGCCGCGCCACCTCCTGGATCGCCGCGAACGGGGACGGCTGGGCCGCCACCTGGGCGTCGATTGCGTCGTCGTCGAGCGGAACGGTGCGGATCGGGCTGGGTCGTTCGGCGTCCGGACGGCCGTCGACGAGCGCAGTGACCCGCCATCGCCACTCCGGCAGTTTGGCCGGATTCAACTCCGAGCCGGACGGCCAGCCGTGCACCCCCAGCAGCACCGGCGTCCGCAGCAGTTTGGCCCGGGTCGCGGCGACCAGGTCGGCGTCGGTGATGCCGCTGGGCAGCAGCACCAGGTTGTCGTCGGGCCGGGTCCAGCCGAGGCGTTCGACGCCGATCTTGGCCCGCAGCAACTGCTGCAGCAGCATGGCGCTGGCGTCGAGGGCGCGCAGGTACACCGGCATCACGTTCTTGAACCCGCTGGAGGTGAACTGGGCGAGCCGCGCCGGCTGCGGGATGTCGCCGCGCCAGTAGCTCATCACGTTGGACGCCGCATTGTGCACGTCGCCGGAGAGCAGCACGACACGGCGGTAGTCGGCGAGCCGGGCCAACAGATGCTCGTAGGTGATCTCGTCCAGCGCCCAGGTCTCCAGGGCGTCCGGGTTGGTGCCGGGCATCTCGCGCGCGCCGCCGGCCGACTCTTTCAGCAGGTCGCCGGCGTGGGCGGCGTCGAAGATCCGGTAGATCGCGCGGCCGACCACCTCGTCCAACACCGGCGGGCCGATCACCTGCAGCGGCGCGATGACCACCAGCACCTCGCGCCCGGCCGGCAGCGGAGGCGTCGGGATCTGGTCGACCAGGGCCTCGACCGAGACGTTGCCGGGCGGCCCGATCTCGGACACGTAGCTGCGGCGGGTGCGGTTGTCGAGGGCGATCACCCGATGTTTGGGGCCGTCGATGGTGAAATGCCAGGTGATCGGCGGCCGGACGGGCGGGTAGCGGCCGTCGGGCAACGGGTCCTTGTCCAGGTCGTGGCCGAACATCCGGGTGAGCTTGTCGAACGGGGCGGACCGCGGGCCGCTCGCGACACCCTCCGGGAAGAGTTCCGTGGCGCGGTCGAGCAGGTCGCCCGGCAGCAGGCCACCCAGCTCGGGGCGGTCGACGGACGTCCGGTCGTAGCGGACGGGGTCGTTGCCCCAGTCCTGGAACAGCGCGTAGGCGAGCATGCCGTTGGTCAGGATGGTCTGGCCGAGCGCGGTGCCCAGCACGCGGCGCCGCCACAGCGGGCTGAGGAAGAAGTCGTCGGTGAGGTCGTGGTCGTCCATCATCATGTAGGTCGGCACATTGGCCAGCACGCGCTGCACCCGCCACAGCGAGCGCAGGAAATCGCCGTGCACCCGGTGGCTGTGCCGGCGTCCCTTCGCCTCGTCGGCCAGCCGGTCCTTCTTCTCGGCGGCGGTCTCCTTGGTCCGCTCCTTCAGCCGCTTCGCGAGCTGATCGGCGTCCTCGAACAGGTACTTCGGGATCCGGTCGGGATAGACCGGATCCTCGTAGCCGACGTCCTGGGTGTCGGTGAGCGTGTCGAGCCAGCCCAGGAAGGGGCCGGGTGTGCCGTCCGGCCCGGTTTTCACGTGGACGCCTGGCACCGTTTCGTCCCAGCAGGCCGGTGACCAGGCCATCAGGTAGGCGGCGGCGAACTCGCCGAACGAGATCAGGTGGTTGGTGCCGTCGACGCTGGTGAACTGCGCGGACCGGGTGGTCAGGTTGAGCCGTCCGAAACGGACGTCGAGGTCGACGTCACGCGCGCCGAGTTGGTCCACCGGGAAGTGCGGCGGGCCTGCCGGCAGGTCGCCGCGGATCTCGGTGTCGGCGGGCGTCTCGTCGGAGTAGGAGTTGTCGGGGTCGAGCCGGGCGGGGACAGTGGCGGCGTCCTTCACCCTGACCTGGTCGACCTTGATCCGTTCGATCGGTGCGGCCGGATCGCCGGAGATGGTGTCGGACGCCCTGCCGATCAGGTCGACGCCCAGCTCGACGACCCGCTGCATCATCAGCGAGGCGACGTCGTCGGCATAGATCTGGTCGCCGCCCAGGAACAGCTGATGGGTGCGGGCCCGCGGGTCACCGATTCGCTGCTCCAGATCCTGATCGAGCCAGGCCAGCGCGTCCCCGTCGTCGTAGAGCGGACGCCGGCACGACCCGTAGGCGATCCGCAGGTCTTTCAGCTCCTCGGGTGGCAGCACGAAGCTGGGCAGCATCCGGTCGGCGTAGCCGAGCGGCCCGGCGGTGGTCCCGCTGACCTGGTGCTCGGCGAGCAGACCCAGCGAGTGCAGGTCATGGGTCTCTTCGAACGGCGCCGGTCCGGTGGTCGCGAGCAGGTTGTACGAGTACGCCAGATTCGGCTGAAACGCCTTGCCGGACGCCGGTGGCAGCCGCGCGGTCAGCATCGCCAGGTGCAGCTGCGCACCGATCCGCAGGGTGTGGTTGCCCGGTTTGGGCGGCGGCGGGTCGCCCGGGTGGGGATCGGCCGGGTCAGCCGGTTCGGGCACGTCGTCACTGGTGACGAAAGTGGGGTTCGGGGCGTCGTACGCCACCCGTCCCTCGTACACCTTCAGGGTCACCGTGGCCGGCTTGGAGAGGGCCGCCCAGACCGCGACCAGCCCCGGGTCCGCGCGGCGCACGATCGGACCCGCCAGCAACAGCGGGAGCTCCATGAGGGCCTGCCTGGTCTGCGCTTCGAAGGGGCGAAACTCACTCGACGGTACGCCCGGCCCCCCGCCTCGTCACTGCGTACAACTGCGTACCCGGGAAGCATTCGGGGACGGTTCTCCCGGTTCACATCGAACCGAGAAGAACCGAGCGTCTTCCCGACCGTTCCTTGGGTGTGCCTGAACCGGATGGAAACCGTCCCTTGAACCGAATCGGAACCGTCCTTTGAACCGTCCCTTGAACCGAATCGGAACCGTCCCCTGAACTGGATGGGAACCGTCCCCTGAACCGGAGGGGATCCGTCCCGGAGCGTTCGGGGGCAGCGCGGGCGGACGTCTGCTCGGCGCGCGATAGGCTGTCGGATTGAACAGGAGGAACCATGGCCGAGCGCATCCAGCGTCAGCGCAATACTGCGCGCGCCGAGGAGCCGCAGGTCGAGGTGACCCCGGCCGCCACCAAACCGGCGGTGGACTACGACGCCCTGCTCGACGAGATCGACTCCGTGCTCGAGACCGACGCCGAGGAGTATGTGCGCTCCTTCGTGCAGAAGGGCGGCCAGTGAACGAACCAACCCTGACCCCAGCGGTGGTGATCGGAACCGGGCTGGTCGGGGCGTCGGTCGGTGCCGCCCTGGTCAAGGCCGGCGTCGAGGTGCACCTGATCGACCGGCTGTCCTCGCATGCCAAGGTGGCCGCATCCCGCGGCGCCGGTACCACTGACCCGATCGACCCGGCCACCGTCCGGCTCGTCGTCGTCGCCGTCCCCCCGGCACGGCTCGCCGACACGATCGAGAACGCTTTGCGCACCTACCCGAAGGCGACCATCACCGACGTCGGTTCGGTGAAGGGAACCGTCCTGGCCGAACTGCGCGGCCGCGGGCTCAACCTGGCCCGCTACGTCGGCTCGCACCCGATGGCCGGTTCACAACGGGTCGGTCCGTTGACCTCTCATGCCGACCTGTTCATCGACCGCACCTGGGTGATCACCCCGCACGACACCTCCCGCGCGAAGGCCGTGCTCACCGTGCATGCGCTCGCCCGCAACTGCGGCGCCCGGATCGTCAGCATGGGTGCCACTCACCACGACGAAGCCGTCGCGCAGGTGTCCCATCTGCCGCAGCTGATGAGCAGCCTGACCGCGACGCGGCTCAACGAAGTCCCGGAGGAGCACCTGCGGCTCGCCGGCCAGGGCGTGCGCGACGTGACCAGGGTCGCGGCGTCCGACCCGCGGCTGTGGACGCAGATCATCAGCGCCAACGCGGACGCGGTGCGCGCCGAGTTGGAGGCCGTCCGGGACACCCTCGACGAGCTGCTCGCCGGCTGGGGTGACGACGAGGTGCTGCGCCGCTTCCTGGCCGACGGACGCCGCGGCGTCCGGGAACTGCCGGGTAAGCACGGCACGGGTGAGACCGCCTACGCCGAGGTCATCGTGGCCATCCCGGATACGCCCGGTGCGCTGGCCCGACTGTTCACCGATGTCGAGGCCGCCGGGGTGAACGTCGAGGACATCCGGATCGACCATGATCCCGAGCGCGAGATCGGCTACCTCGCGGTCGGTGTGACCAAGGCTGCGCGTGCCGGACTCGAGGCCGCCATGGCCGCGGCCGGATGGACGCTGCGCTACTCGGAGTCGTTGTGAGGAAGATGATGACGAAACCCCTAGTGATCGCCATCGACGGGGCTAGCGGATCGGGTAAGTCGAGCACTGCCCGCGGGGTGGCGAGCCGACTCGGCTTGGCCTACCTGGACACCGGTGCGATGTACCGGGCGGTGACCGTCGCCTACCTGGACGCCGGCGTGATCGCCGCCGATCCGGCGGCGATCACCGACGCGGTAGTCGCCGCCGACATCGCGATCTCCACCGACCCGGCCGATCAGTGGGTGCGGGTGAACGGCCGCGATGTAACCGACGAGATCCGCTCGCAGCGGATCTCCAGCAACGTCTCCACGGTCGCGGTGATCCCCGAGTGCCGCGCCAACCTGGTCGCCCGCCAGCGGGCGATCATCGAGGGAGCGCAGAACGGCATCGTCGCCGAGGGCCGCGACATCACCACCGTGGTCGCCCCCGACGCCGACGTCCGGCTGCTGCTCAGCGCCGACCCGGAGATCCGGATGGCCCGCCGCAAACTCGACCACGACGGCCAGATCGACGACGCCGCGCTGCGCGATCAGATCCTGCGCCGAGACGCCGACGACTCCACGCTGGTGAACTTCAGCACCGCCGCCGACGGTGTGGTCAGCCTGGACGGCAGCCTGCTGTCGCTGGACCAGGTGATCGACGCCGTGGTGGAGTTGGCCGAACGGGCGGCTTCGACGAGCTCGGTTTCGACAAGCTCAACTAGCGAGGGTTCGGTTTCGACACGCTCAACCGGCGGAGAAGAGGAAACACCGTGACTGAGAGCACCGAGGAACTGATCAAGCCCGTCGTTGCCGTCGTCGGACGGCCCAACGTCGGCAAGTCGATGCTGGTCAACCGGATCATTGGACGCCGTGAGGCGGTCGTGCAGGACATTCCAGGGGTGACCCGGGACCGGGTCTCCTACGACGCGTCCTGGAACGGACGCGAGTTCTTGATCGTCGACACCGGCGGCTGGGCGCCGGACGCAAAGGGACTGGCCGCGCAGATCGCCGAGCAGGCCGAACTGGCGATTGCCGCCGCCGACACGGTGCTGTTCGTGGTGGACGCCACGGTCGGCATCCAGGACGTCGACGAGGCGGTCGTCGGCGTGCTGCGCCGCAGTAAGAAGCCGGTCGTGCTGGCCGCCAACAAGGTCGACGACGCCCGCAACGAAGCCGAGGCAGCGACCATGTGGAACCTCGGCCTGGGCGAGCCACACCCGGTCTCGGCACTGCACGGACGAGGCTCCGGCGACCTGCTCGACGCCCTGATGGAGGCGCTTCCGGACGCACCGCGGGAATCCGACGAGGTGATCGGCGGGCCGCGCCGGGTGGCGATCGTGGGCCGTCCGAACGTCGGCAAGTCGTCGCTGTTGAACAAGCTCGCCCACCAGCAGCGCTCCGTGGTCGACAACGTCGCCGGCACCACCGTCGACCCGGTCGACGAGCTCGTCGAGGTGGGCGGCATCGTCTACCGGTTCATCGACACCGCCGGCATCCGACGCCGGGTGAAGGAGGCGTCCGGGCACGAGTATTACGCCTCGCTGCGCACCGCGTCCGCGATCGAACGGGCCGAGGTGTGCGTGGTGGTGATCGACGCGTCCGAGCCGATCGCCGACCAGGACCTGCGGGTGATCAGCATGGCTGAAGAGGCCGGCAAGGCGCTGGTGATCGCCTACAACAAGTGGGATCTGACCGACGAAGAGCGCCGCCACTACCTGAATCGCGAGATCGAACAGGACATCCAGGCGTTCTCCTGGGCGCCCTCGGTGAACATCTCAGCACTCACCGGACGCGGCGTCGACCGGCTGTCGAAGGCCATCGAGACCGCGCTGGAGGGCTGGGAGACGCGGGTCTCGACCGGCAAGCTGAACGCCTTCCTGGGACGGATCACCGCCGCCCACCCGCACCCGGTGCGCGGCGGCAAGCAGTCCCGCATCCTGTTCGGCACCCAGGCGCACACCGCCCCGCCTACGTTCGCCCTGTTCACCTCCGGACAGCTCGATCCGGGCTACATCCGGTTCCTGCGCCGCCGGCTCCGTGAGGAGTTCGGCTTCGCCGGGACGCCGGTCCACATCGAGATCCGCGCCCGGGAAAAGCGCAAGAAGTAGCTCGTCCCGCGCCGGTCGAGCCTGTCGATATCTCCGACCGACCGCCGGTCGAGTGGGCCATCCGTGCGGTGGTCGAGGTCGCCGAACCTTGCGTGCCTTCGACCTCCTCGGTCGAGCTTGTCGAGACCCAGCGCAAGCCGTGCCGGTGCTACGCCCGGACCACCAACCTTCGCCCGCTGGGCGCCGCCCGGACGGCGCCGCCCAGCGTTCTCCTCAGTCGTCGTACGACTAGTTCTGTCCCTGCCCGGGCCACTGATTCTGGGACGATCCCGGCTCCCCGGGCTGTGGCGGTTGCGGCTGACCCGGGTACTGCTGAGTCGGTGGCTGCTGTGCACCGCCTGGGTACTGCGCTCCTTGGCCGGGCTGAGCAGTCCCGTACCCGGGCTGGCCGGGGTATGGCTGCGGGTACTCCGGCTGACCGGGCTGAGGGCCCTGCGGTGTGTAGCTGAACCCACCGAAGCCGGGCTGTTGCGGCGGCAGCTCGCTACGCCGCACCTGGTCGATGAACATGTAGGTGTAGTAGGACTGCAGGAACGGCGTCGTGAACAGCTGCACGACGATCTGCAGGATCACGGTCACCGTGAACAGCGGGATCAGCGCCAGCAGGTAGGCCATCGACTCGGCGGCTGAGGGGTTGCGGGGCATCGCGACGCCGAACGCGCCGCCCGCAAGCTGGCTGATCGCATTCAGCACCCACAGCACGGCGGTGACCGCGAGTTGCGGCAGCACCGCGTAGCCGAACGTCCGCCAGAAGCTGCCCTTGGTCAGGTTCCAGGAGCGCTTCAGCGCGTCCATGCCGCCCAAACCCTCGATGGCGACGGACGGCACCAGGTAGAGCAGCTTGGTCCACAGGATGATCGACACAGGCACTGCCACCACAGTCAGCAGGGACAGCAGGCCAAGCGTGCCGAAGATGGCCACCGACGGGTCGCCCCCGTTGGACACGCTGTTGAACAGGCCCCACACCACGGCACCCAGCAGCAGATAGAGGGCGATGATGACGCCGAAGAAGAGTGCGATGACCGGCGCTAGCCGCGGCAGGTAGCCACGGGTGCGGGTGAGCAGTCCGCTGAAGTCCGACCGCTCGCCTTGCGCGATCTCGTAGGCGGCCAGCGACATCATGCCGTAGGTCTTGAGCTGAGCGAGCAGGATGATGATGCTACCGAAGGCGAAGATCGCCACGACGATGATGAGCGAGGTGAACATGGCGCTCTGACTGCCGGTGAGCGCCGCGCCGCCGGCCACGACTGCGGCGGCGAGGAACATCGCCAGCGCCAGTAGGGACGGTGTAAGAGCGAGCAGGATGAACAGCCCGAAGCGACGCTTGAGCGCTTCGAACGAGCCGGCGAACAGCCCGGAAACATCCATCGGGCTAGGGCGAAGCAGGGGAGTGGGGTTGATCACTTGAAGGAGTCTACGGCTTGGCACCGACACGAATGGCGACGCCGGCCCGCTCGGTCGCTTTGAGAGCGGCCGCCCGAACCGTGTAGGGTGATCCGTCGGAGCTCACCGAGCTCCGAACAAGGAACGGGCTGTGGCGCAGCTTGGTAGCGCACTACACTGGGGGTGTAGGGGTCGCAGGTTCAAATCCTGTCAGCCCGACCGTTGAAAGGCCTTGTCGGAGGCACATTTCCCGGGTCGGTTTCCGTTTTGCAGGACTATTGCAGGACTAGCGTTTTCTCGAACGTGATTCCCGAGGCCTGAGTCGCAGGGGACAGGCATCGGTCGGATCGTGTGTCGCGAGGTTCGGGGTAAGGTCGCCGTCCGGGGCGGTTCGAACTAGACCAACGAAAGCAGGAGAGCCACTCTGCTCGAGTTGCGGCCGTCGCCGGGGTCCATGGAGCCAGCGGGTTGAGATAGTCGGTGAGTGGAGCGCGGGTCCCAGTCCCAGTCCCAGACCAGGTGTCGTCGACAATCACTGTCGTCGTCCGGATCGCCATGGCCGCCCGGGTACCCCCATCGGGTGCGCGATCACACGCGCGGACGCCGCGTGTTCAAACCGGCGACCGTGCCGCCGGCCCATCCCAGAGACTGCGCCGCCAACCGGCGGCGCTCGAAGTGATACATGGCGAACGGTTCATAGCCGGCTACGAATGGCGTCTCGCGGGCCACAAGAATGGCGACGCGAAGCCGTGGCTCGATCGTCAGATGGTTCGCCAACTCCGCAACCAGGTCAACGGCCGCTTCCTCGTCACTCGGCGCACCGTCGTCGTGCGCCGTGCCACCGAACAGCGGCGTTTCGATGTAGATCAGCTCGCGGGCATGCCGGATGGCCCGACGCAGCGCCCACTGCGCGTCGCGACGACCGTACTTGGCCGTGCGGATCTCGCGCCCGAGTTGGCGGAACAGTTCGGGGTTGTTGGGCGTATTCAGCACTCGCGGCTGTGCGCCTAGGGAGGGGAAGGAAGATGGCGATGCAGCACACACAGACGGTGACAGCTCCGGTGCCGATCGGCGAACTGCTGGATGCCTGGCTGGCCGTCCAGCGGGCGACTTCCGACAGGGTGAGGCGCACGGTGACGTGTGGGTTCCGGCAGAGAGCGAGAGCCCGGTGGTCGTCATCGGTTGTCTCGGTTCAGCGGGGACGTCGACGGTTGCCCTGGTGCTTGCTTCCGCCGCTGGTCGGGCGCGGGTGATTGAGTGTGCGCCGGGTGCGTGTTCGGGATTGGCGGGTGCTGCTATGGCTGAACTCGGCACGGTGGCGGACGGCTGGGTCGCTGGTCGCCGGGACGATCTCGTGACTCTGCGGCGTGCGGATCAGGTGCCGGCGCCGGCGCCGGCGGATCTGCCGCCCCCGCCCGAGGGTGCGGCAGGTGTCACCATGATCGACTGCTGGTGGGAGGTCCAACAGTCCCTGCACGCCGCCGGTTGGCTGGGGGAGCTGCCGCGGGACTGTCCCAGGGTGGTGCTGGTGACGCCGGCATCCATCCCGGTTTCCGCCGGGTTCAATGTGGTGCAGGCGCCCGTCGTGGCGCAGGGTGACGATCCCGGCTTTGTCGATGCGGTCTTGGCGCACGCGTTCGTGGGTCGCGGCTAGCATTCGCCCATGGGAAACGAGGTCGAGTCTCCAGTCACGGCCCTCTGGGAACCAGATGTGACCCCGCCCGTTGATTGGCTGGCGCCGGCGATTCTCTACCAGGACCGGATCAGCACGTTCGCTCCATTGGCCGGCGCCGCGGGCGAGGACAACGACGATGCAATCCGCCTGGGACAACTGCTGGGGAGTCGCTATGTGCCGTTCGGCATGGGCAACTTCTGGCAACTCGAGCACGTGGAGGAGGCCGCTGCTGTCCTGTGTGCCAGGTTGCCAGCGTGGCAGCGATCAGTAGAAGAGCTGGCCGGTCGGACGGGAGATGACTCGCTGCGCTCCTGGCTAGACCGTGTGCGCGGCTGGAACGCCAAAGAGAGGAAACGACACGATGCTCTGCGACACGCGCAACTCCGTTACCCAAGAGCCCGAGCGGCCGAGAGTGCAGCCCGCCAGCGAGTCGCAGACGCTTCGCAACGGAGAAATCAACTCCTCGCACGTCTCAACCAGGGTCGCGGCGATGTTTTGCAGCGGCCGAGGTGCGAACGCCTAGCGCCCTACGGTTCGCTCCCCGATGAACACAAGCAGCTTGTCCGACAACTGCGCGCCAACTCTGACGACCCCGAGTTGAACCAGCGCGTACTGCAGATTCAGGAGAAGATGCGAGCGATCGCATCGGATCTACCGCCGAGGAAGCCTGAAGATTCCGCCAGGCTTCGGGACGAGATAGTCACTGCAACGGAGGAGTTCAGGGCGGCAAGCGCTGAGCACGCACGATGCCGTGAACTCCTCAAACACCTGGAGCGTATGACAACGCTGGCCGACAGCCCAAAGCAGTTGGGCCGGGACTCCGACCGGGTTGAGGTCAAGCTTGCCCGAACCAATCCCCACATGGAGATCCTCGGTATCGGGAAGGTGAGAGGCCCGGTCTTCGATTTCTTGGTGACTGAGGCGGGATGCTGGTATGTGGATGGTACCGATGACTATGGACGACCGGTCGGCTACTTGGGCACGATTGCCGGCCCTCGACTAGTGCTCGAAGAGGTGCTTGAGGTTCTCGCGGCAACGTTCTGCAGTACGACAGCCCACTGGGTAGGCGTTCGTTCTCGGCAAGTTCAGCAGGACAGGGAGGACTTGCTCGCGATCGCTCTCGACACCCTGTTGCCGGTTCCGAAAGCGGCCCACCTTGAGGAACTCGTCCTGTTTCGGGAGAGGCACGCGGACGAGTTCAAGCTGCTGAGGGCGCACCTCCAACGCGAACTCGATCGATATGACCTAGCTACACCGGAAGACCTACTCCGGGAGATGGCTTTCCAGGTGGCGGAGCCCCTCAATGAGCTAGTTCGAGCGCTTGAACTCGACTCGAAGCTAACACTTTCCTGGGTCAGGCAACAAGCACTCTTGAAGGTTGCTCGCGGCACGGAAGGTCTCGTCAAGTCGATTGGCGCGGCAGCGCTGGCCAGCCCGCTGTTCGGGAGCACGGTGGACCTAGCTGGGACGGCCGCCGGTGTGGTCGGAGGTGCGGCTCTTGCGCTCACCGCTGTAGGTATCGGCGTCGGGGGAGCGGTCTGGGCGCGAAGCCAACGCGAAGGCCAGGTGCGTGGGCCCTTCGCGTACGTGTACCAGGTCGGCCGTGAGTTCGGGTTCAATGACCCACCTTCCCGGGCCCGGTGGTAGCGGCGCCCCGTTCACAAGCGAAATGGTCCTATGCCCGCCTCGTTGACGACGCATCGCTCTTGGTCCGTTGCGAAGCCGTGGACTAGCCTGCGCGGGGACGAGCCATGCGCCCTTCACTGTCGCCTCTACTCTCCAGGTCAGAGCACGAGAGACCAGATACCAACGATCCACCTCATCAGTCCTCAAGGCGGTCACCCGTCTAACACCTGTGTTACGCGAGTGGAGGTCAACCGTCCACGACTGAGGTTGGGGGATACCGCCGTCGGGCTAGGACGGTGGAGATGGTGGTGCGACCAGCTGTGGCTCATTTTCGGATTGGCGGTTGGCTCGGCACGATCCGCCCACCGCTCGGGTACCGTCAGCGAGGCCGGCCCTGCCTCGCCCGTCGTCGTCATCGCCGGTTTCCGACCCGGCCGTTTGCGCCTCGGCATGCTGGCTCACCCCTTGAATCCTTCCCGGACGGCCGAGACGCATATGTTGAACCCGCCGATATCCTGGATGGTCCGGGCGACCGTGACCCACGGGAACAGAAGGGAGGCGAAGGATCCGGCGCGCATATGGGAACCTTCACCTGGCCGAGAACCCAACGCGGACCAGAAACGCCGCCTCGGCAGCACCAGCCACAAGCGTTCGATCTACTCGACTCGAGGCTCGTTGGTTGACACGCTCGTTCAGGTCGGAACTCTTGAACCGCATCGAGGCCTCCTTGAGCTGAGCCGAGGCATTGGGAACGAAGCAGCGCCTCATCCCCATCCATCCACGCCGATGGTTCGTGTCGCGTCTACTTTCTCGGTGGCGAAGTCGAACCGTTGGTAGCGGCCACCCTTGAAGAAGTACGCCTTGCCGTTCGTCGGGCTCACCAGCGCAGCATCGACATCCGACCACACCCCGGGGATTAGGCGGGCAGCGGTGAAGCTGTCGCGGAAGGTGTCCAGGGATCTTCCCTGTGGGGCATCGATTGTCTGGAACAGGCGGCGGAACTCAGGACCTCGCGGGAATGATCTAGCATAATCGAGACCGTCGGGGTGCTTCTGTCCCCAGTGGGGGACTCCGCCGAAGGACTTGGCGAGTTCGTCCAGCCTGGAGTACAAGGCGCCATTGGCGGATAGCCCGGGGAACGAGAAAATCTCGACGTGCCCGGTGAGGTCCCATTGCTGCATTCCGAGCGCGGCCCGGGTCTGGCGTGTGAGGCGTATGTTGAGTTGGAAGGCGATCGCGTCGTCCTTCTTTCGTAGGGCCTTCCCGACCTTGAGGGCTTCGTCGCAGAACTCCAGGGCGACAGGAGCCGGGAAGGCGTACTCATGGCTGATCGCGAAATGCCTGATTATGTTGGCGATCATTTGTGCCGTCACACCAGGAAGTTCGAGGGCTCTCTCGGCTTCTTCGTCAGTTTCTGGCCAGTGATGCTCGTCGCCCCAACGGTGGAAGCCTCGGCCTTCCTTTGAGAGGACGTACGGTGCGATACCCGGCTTCTTGCGTGGCAGTTGGCCCGCAGCCAGTTCGTCGTGAATGTAGTCAAACGCGTGAGTCCCCAGGACCGAGACTTTCCAGAGATCTCGAAGGATGGAAGCGAATACTCTCGCGGCCCGTTCGGAGTCGTCGTCAGCCAAGACCTTCCCGATCTTCTCCAAAGTGGGTTCAAGCAAGGTCTCAAGGGTCTCTGATGTTCCTGAGGCCCCGCCACTGATCCTCCCTGTGGGTCCAGGATCGTCTCCCAACGCACGTACATCCAGGATCCCGTTCCCGTGGGAGCCGATCGTTGCGTGGACGAACCACGGGACGTCAGCTGCATCGGGTTTGCTCGTTCCGGTGTGCCATCTCGTTGATCTCGCTCCGCTGATGGGGTGCCCCGAGTTGTCGAGAAGCTCCATGACTCCCGCCAGGGCGGGCCGCAAGGTGCTCCAGTCGCCATCGGCGTAGGTTGCCTGGTGCATCTTGTGTAGATCGACGGTCTCAAGGACGTAGGCATAGACGTGCCCGAGCGCACCAGCCGAGACAAGTGCCGCCTCGAAGTCGTCGTTGCCCAAGAAGCGGATAGTTGGGGCTCTTGCGAACAGGCTTGCGGGGATGCTCGATCTGGGCACCATGGAGTCATAAATCACCTCCGGGCGAAGATGCAACTCCAGTTTGTCAACGTAGTGCCTGTTAAGCGCTTCTCGGCGTCCGCGGCTGATGTCTCCTCGGTCGATCCACCAGTGGACGCCACCTGGTCCGATCAGGTGGATGGCCCGTACGAAGTCCGCGAGGGGCGGGAGGTGTACTGTCGATCCGTGGGTGGAGGTCGCAACCGCGCCAGCGAGTGACTGGAATCCTGATGCGCCGAGCGTCGGCACCATGAGGTTCATCCTCTGCAGCATGCGATGCAGGTCGAAGAGTTTCGTTGCTGCCTCGACGTACACCAGTCGGTCGACGACGTGCGAGAGCCCACGAACTGGGGCACCTTCGCTGGCTTGGAACGCCTTGATTGCAGGCTCATAGAGTTGCTTCGCGCGCTCCGAAAGGACCGATCGGGCCGTGTTTCGGTCGAGAGACTTTCTCAGTTCCTTCGAACGGCTGGAAATCTCTGCTGCGGCCCGCTTGACGTACGCGTTGTGGGCCGCGATGTCGCCACTGGCCACGCCTGCTCCCGCGAGGGTCGGCCATGGGTCAACGCACAGCAGCGCGTCCGCTGATCCTGATCCTGGTCCGGTTATCGGCTCGTAGGATCCGCCCGTGGAGATGACTCCGACCCTGTTGTCGGAGGCCGCCGCATGCCGCATCACCGCCGCGACGCCTTCAGGGTCATGCACGCGTGCAGCACGCGTGCGGAGCGGCGCGCTGTGGTAATAGTTGTCGAACTCGTCTTCGCGAATCGGTGGCAACACTCTGGTGGGGCCGGGAGTGGCTGGTTCGACCATCCATGTCCGGCTGGCCTGCCGCTTGTCGCTGTACACGCCATAGCGCCGGGGCCGCTTGTTGCACACCGCTGTCCCCGTTAGGGTCACCACACAGATCAGCGGCACCGCCGTGGTCGGCACTGTCAGGGTTGGCGGGGATTCGCCGTCGGGTAGCGCGGTGGAGCCCGCGTGCAGCGGTGGAGGGGATCCCTCATCGAGCTCGTAATATGTCCACTGGAGCCTAAGGTCTCGCAGATTGTTCGTGGTCCATCTCAGAGACAGTGTTTCGCCGGGTATGAGGCAGCGGTCGTGACGCGTCTGGATCGGGCCAAACGAGAGGATCTCGGAGATGCCGCCATCGAAGGGGGCCGAGAACTGGAAGCCGTCGGTAGTTGAGAAGCCGGGCTCGAACTCGACGTGGATCGGCCCGCCGATCGCCTGAGCCGGTACCTTAACGCTAAGAGTGCGATCCGACGTCAGCAGGGGTTCCTCACCGGGCAGGCGGGTTCCATTGCGGGCGACGAACGTGACCGCGCGCACCGTTGGGCGTGGCGGCGCAGTCGGAACCCGTTCCCGGAGTTCGGGTACGTCTGGCCGGATGGGAGACGGCCAGGGGTTTCCGGCCGTCAACATGATCGTGTCGCCAGGGCACGCGTTGCGGGAGTCCACTTGGAGTTCGGTACGCATGTCAGTCCTCTCGCCGCGGCTTAGTACGCTTGAGGCTGCTCGGCGTTCGTCAGGCCGTTCGGCCAGCGCTCAACACCTGCTCGACCACTCCTCCACACCTTGAAGCGTCTACCTGCTATTTGGTGGCTACCAAGCCTGGACCAGCCGCTGCATGCGTGTCTAGAGGACGCCCCACCGGCACCCACCGACCACCACGAACCCCGCCACCCAGCAATCAAGAAAGCCACCTGACAAGGTTCAAACGCAAGCTCACAAGGCAAGTGGCCGAACCGGTCCCGAACTGACCTTGGGGTCACCAAGTCGCTTGGACGTTGAACTCGACCGCGTATTCCGCGCCGGTCCCGCGTAGGAGGCCCACCCACCACTGGGTGGAGGTGGTCGTACCCGGCTCCACCGTGCCTGGACCTCTTCGGGTGTCGTAGGCGGGTCCCGTGCCGAGGAGGCAGTGCGTCGGGATGCGCTTGGCAGCGCTTCCTAGCGACACATCGAAGAAGGCCGTGAAACCGTCACGCTCCTTCCCGGCTACTTGGATGGTCAAGTCTGATCCCGGTGAGATGAGCTCGACCGGTTGGACATTGGTGATCTCGCGGCGCTGGGCGCGCTTGTACACGCGCTTGCTGATCGAGCCCGATCCCTGACTGGTGCCGCTGCGGACATTGAACTCGAAGATGCTGTCGTCCTGGCCATCCCGCCCAAAGGCTTCAATAACTCCAACGGATTCAATGAAGCACTGGACCGCGACAGGTCGGACACGGATTGACGTGGGCATGCGCTGCAGCTTCACGTCTATACTCTGGGAGCTCTCGACGGGTGTGAGGACGCCGATGTGATCGCTGAGTTGCTTCGTCTGTCTCTGGTGCTCAACCGGTCCCTGGTGCTCAACGTAGCGTTCGAGGCGCGCGAGTGGTCCGACGTCGAATCTCCGCCCGGCCCCCGGGTAGTGGAACACGTTGTCGATGGTCTTCCCGTATTGCAGGCATAGCCGTTCTCGACGCTCTTTGAGGCTGAGATCACGGACGCTGTCCGGTACCGGGGGCTGCTCCACCTTGTAGTACTTGAGTCCGTCGGTGGGGGCGCGGACGTCGCCGAACGCAACACGTGCTTGACGCCCGGGGTTTGCGAGGTCCGCCAGTGCGTCGTCTAGCAACTGTCCTTGCTTGCGGCGCAGGAGCTTGTACTCCTCGCTGGGGACCGCGCCGCAACCTTGCCGACCCTGGCGCTGCCACTCCTGGACGTCGTCCGCGTTGGGGAGGAAATCCCCGCGCGCAGCGTCGAGATTGAAGTCACCCATCAGGAGCGCGGTCCGGCGCGGGTCATGCGTCGCCGCGACGAAGGCGCTCAGAGCCTCGAGCTGGTACTGCTGCTTCTCGAAAGGCGTTGATCCGGGACCGAATTCGACCCAAGGCAGATCGTCCGCGTTGTCATTCTGCAGGTGAGTCACATACAAGTCGTACTCATCGCCCAGGCGCGCAAGGAGAACACCTTTGGATGCGAAGGCGTCCGCGTCGATCCCGGCTCGGTAGACGGTGGCGTCAGTTTCGGTGATCGGCAGCCGGGAGAGGATCAGGAGACCTGACGGCAGGGGGTCAGGTTCGCTGTGCGGGCCGTACGCGGCGTAGGGGTACTGGGCTTTCAACTCTCTTGCGACCCGGGCAGCCTCGGATGCTACCCACATCTCGTTCAAGCAGACAGCTGTGAACGGCGTTTCCCGGCACCACCTGATCAGCTCGGCGAGTTGTGCCCCGCGGCCGACACCGTTGTACAGACGTTTGTTGGCGTCGTCGAGCTTCGCGGCCACATCCGCAGGGCTGGGCAACTTCTTGTCTATCGCCCCTGCTAACAGCGCTATAAGGCCAGCCACCGGGGCGGTCGCAGCCGCGGCCGCACCGATAGGCGCAAGGAACGGCGTGACGCTGGCCGCCAATCCGAATCCAGCGCCGGCGAGACCGAGCACACCACCGCCCGCACCTCCCGCTAAAGCTATCGAAAGGGCCTTCTCCGTATCGCTGAAGACATCCAGGATGCGGTCAGGGAACAACTGCATGTTCTGGAGCAGGAACCGGTCGCTTCGTAGCTGCGGGCTCCCGACTGTCGTATGTGCAAGGTCGGTCCGGTGCTCGACCTCGCCTCGTTCGTTCTTGCGTAGGGAGTAGGTGACCGCGTGCTGCTGGAGCTTGGAGCCGTCGACCAGGGGGTAGCGGTGCACGCGGTGGAACCGCCTCCAGTCGTCGTCGCGAGTGTGGGGTATCACTACGCGTGTGTCCACGACGGGCGCGTCGCCCACGCGCTTGTACTTGAGGGCTTCTAAATCCCCTGACTCTGTCAATACCAGGAGTCGCTCGCCCCACCCGGCGCTCAGGTGAGCAGTTCCGGGAAACACCGCGCCGGTGACTTCTTGCTCTAGCCCCCCGCCTGCGAAGCCGGAAGTACCGCTCTCATAGCCCAGGTGCCGATACCAGACCAGCTGGCCGTCGTCGCGCACAGCGAAGATGTCACCCTTTGTGCTGGCTGCGACATGCTGGTACTGGTCCCAGCCCGACCCCGGCCCGCGTCCCGAGGCGAGGACCTGGTTGCTCTTGTGGCGCAGCCGTGGACGCGCGCCCGCATACTCGATCCAGTTGTACTCCAAGCTTCCCGCACGCGTTATCGCGTAGATCGCTCCACCCTCCCCAGCGAAAACCGTGAGGTACTTCGCCCAGTCGATCGAAGAGAGGTTCCGTCCACGCAAGCCCAGGTCAGCCGCTCGGCGGCGACCCAGGCTCAAGGGATACACACCCTCCACGTGCACTTCACCCGCGAACTCCTCGAATCCACGCGGGTCCAGGACGACCAGGACGAGAGAACCGTCATCCTCGACGACCAGTAGTTCCGGTTGGAGGCTCTGCCGCTGGCTTGCCGCGACCTTGTCCACCCGCTTCCCATCGACACCTTGCAGGTCGGTCCGCAACCTGCGCCCCCGGAATCGCCACGTGGCGTCGCTACTCAACCGGGACACCAGGATCCTGTCGGCAGCATCCATCGAGAACACTAGCCCGAGTGGTCCGATCGAGATGTCATGGCTCGTCCTTAGCATGGGTGTGCTCTACTTTCCAGCAGCAGCCCCAGTCGCCGCCGGCGCAAGTCGCTATCTGTATCGCACCGTGGCCGGACCCCAGCGCGGGCACGGCCTCCATGGGGAGATCTACCGGGTTTCGCCATCAGCCACTCCAGACGTCCTGGAGCAGGCCGCAACTCGGCCCGGCCTGCCGCGGCGTAGTTGTTCCGCCGTTCGCCGGACCGATCTTTCGCGTATGCCACTCCTACCTGAAGGCTTCTCACCGCGCCGCGTGGCGCCGAGTCCACCCAGTCGTACAGGTCCTCGTACCAAGTCATGACAACTCCTCCGATATTTGCCCCCGGGGCGATTCGCCCGGTGTCGTCGCAACGTACGGAGGATTGATATCCGTTCGATATCCGACGGCCGTAAGGCGACCAGCCCGCGTCCACAAGAGCCAGGCGAGTCTCTAAACCTCGATCCCTGGATCTAGCTGTATTGCGCTGCGGGCTGCAATTCCCTAGCGTCGCTGGCAACCCGAACGAACGGAGCCACCGTGCTACCACTTCGCCCACGCGCTCGATCTGCCGCCACCACCGCAGGGGTATTCGCGGTATTTGCCACCGTGCTTCTGGCCGGGTGCTCCACCGCTGCCCCGGCGTCCGGTCCGTCCCCGTCGACCTCCGGTGTCGCCACCAGTGTGCCGGCGGCCAGCACCTGCGTGGCCGACCCGGCAACCGTCATCTCGCGCGTCCAGAACCCCGAATCGTTGACTGCGCCCCTTCCCACTGACCTAGCGGCGAAGCTGCAGGCGGCAGCCGCCGAGGGTTTCAAGCAGGCGGCCACACCGGGGGCGGTAGTGGCTGTGCGGACGCCCGAGGGCACCTGGGTCAGCACGTTCGGCAAGGCCGATCCGTCGACGGGTAAGCGGATGGAGCGCGGGGTTCACACCAGGATCGGCTCGGTGACCAAGACCTTCACCGGCACGGTGATCATGCAGTTGGTGGAGCAGGGGTTGATCAGCCTGGACGACCCGATCTCCAAATACGTCCCGGATGTTCCCAACGGTGATCGGGTGACGATCAAGCTGTTGGCGAACATGACCAGCGGGGTGGCCAGCTATACCCGCAGCAGTAAATTCACCGACCTCTATTTCTCCAAGCCGGAAACGGTTTTCACCCCGGCTCAATTGCTGAAGGTCGGGCTCGAGGAGTCGCCGCTCTTCGAGCCGGGAGCAAAGTTCGACTACTCCAACACCAACACCATCCTGCTCGGGATGGTGGTGGAGAAGGTGACCGGTAAGAAGTTTCAGGACGTCCTGAAAGCCCAGGTGTTGTCGCCATTGAAGCTGGGCGGCACTGTGTGGCCGGGGGAGTCGACGAAGATCCCGACTCCGTTCGCACAGGGCTTCACGCTGCAAGGGGACTACGCGACGCCCGAGAAGCCGAGCAACGCCACCCACTGGAATCCGGCCTGGGCCTGGACCGCCGGTCAGTTGATCTCGACCATCGACGACCTGCTGGTATACGGCAGGGCCCTGGGGACGGGCCAAGGTCTGCTCTCGCCGGCTGCCCAGACCACCCGACTGACCTCCTTCCCCGGGGCGTCGGGCTACGGGTTGGCGCTGGGCTGCGTGGACGGCTGGGTGGGTCACAACGGCGAACTGCCCGGCTACAACACCTCCCTGTTCTACGACACCACCACTGACACCACGGTCGCGGTTCAGGCGAACAGCGACATTCCGTCCGGAGAATGCAAGGATCAACCGACGCTGCCCGATAACGACAAGGCGCTGACCTGCTCGTCACCGGCGACGCGGGTCTTCCTCGCACTGACCGTGGCGCTCGGGCACCCCTACGTGATGCCGTGACCTGGGTCAGCGCACCTCGTCACCCACCAGTGTTCGGAAGTACTGATCAACCAGGTAGGGCAACCGGTTCTGCGTCGGTCGCGCCAGTACCTTCACCCAGTTGGTCAGCCGATCCTGTCTGTCGGGAAATGGGGTCTACCTCAATCAGGGATCGAGGGAGGCGAGCCCAGGGGCATCCAGGGCTGCGGCTACGAAGAGCGCGATTCCTAGGCCCACCGCAACGACGTGGGGAATCATGACGTTTGCATATACGAACGTCTTCCGGAGTGCGTTGATGTTGTCTTCGGTGGTGCGCATCTCAGGTGGGCGGCGTGGGCCCGCCGCGTTGAACCAACTCCAGCTGATCTGGGGTGAAGAAGCGGGCCCATGCCCAGGAATATCGACGGAGAACAACTCGGCGGCGATCACTTCGATCTCGTTTATCCTGGTGTAATGCCGCACCTGGTAACCCTTCAACAGCCCGTCGAGGAACCAGAAACCTGAGGCCGTGAACGCGGCGAGACCGAAGAGTGCGAAGTGTCCCGTCTGGAACCCCAGCGTGATCGCAGCGAGTGAGAGCGTGACCGACCATCCTTTGACGGACATGATCCGGCCGTCGTGGGCCGTGATCTGGTCTTGCAGGATGGCGTACTCCCGCATCAAGTCCTGCCGGAACAGGGCCACCGAGTCCGGGTGATTTGACTCGTTTGCCATAGCGCCAATGGTATGGGTCGTCGATCACCTTGGGGATCCACCCATGCACGCGGTCCTGCGATGGCGCTCAAGCAGGCGTGCGCGGGCAGCGGCTGTCGGGCCCGGGCCGAGCTCGACGCCGCGTGTCCAGCCGGGGGAGGGGCGATGTCGCGGGGGAGCAGATCGGCCTCGCGGACGGCACCACCGTCGTGGGTCATCTGCCCGAAATCAGGTGCACGTGGCGCATCGTGCGGCCGTAGAAGGGCGTATAACGGATTCGCTACGGGTGGCCCGACAACCGTTGACACGGTCGCTTCCGCCGTTAGAGGCTCCACTATGGGAGCGAGGGTGCTTGGCGTCGTCGACGTGGACGGGCCGGGCCTGAGCCCGCGGGAGCGCGTTGTGCTGGCGGCCCTGATCGTCCGGCGCGATTCGGCGGCATCGGCATCGGAGCTCGCCGATGCGCTCTGGGGCGATGATCTCCCGGTCACCTGGAGACAGCAGGTGCGTAACGCCGTGGCGCGGGTGCGCGGAAAGCTCGGTGCGGGGGCGGTCCAGACGGTGGGCGAGCGGTACCGCCTTGGCCTGGACCCGCAGGCGATCGACTCGGTCGAGTTCGAGCGGCTGGTCGCCCGCGCTCGCGGGCATGTCCTCGACGGCGCCGCCGATCGCGCGGTTGCCGAGTACCAGCGCGCGCTCGGCCTGTGGCGCGGCAGGGCGTACGAGGACGCCGGCGAGTGGCCCCCGATAGCGGCCGAGGCCCGTCGCCTGGATTCGGTCCGCCTGAGCGCGGACGAAGAGCTTCTCGACGCGCGCCTGCTTGCCGGAGAGACAGCCACCGTGATCCCGGATGCCGAGCGGCTCGTCCGCGAGGACCCGCTCCGCGAACGGCGGTGGGCGACCCTCGCGACTGCGCACTACCGCGCCGATAGGCAAATCGATGCGCTCGCCGTGCTGCGAGACGCGCGGGAGCAGCTGGCCGAGGAGTACGGCGTCGAGCCGAGTCCGCGCCTGGCCCGGCTCGAGACCGACATCCTGCGCCAGGCCCCCGACCTCGCCGTGCCTCTGACCGTTACCGCCACAGCACTGGACGACGCAGCCGCCTGCCCGTACCGCGGGCTGTCCGCCTACCAGGGCGAGGACCGCCTGCTCTTCTTCGGTCGCGACGCCGACACGGACGCCCTGCTCGTGCGGACCCTGCCACGTTCGGTCGTCGCCATCGTCGGGCCGAGCGGGTCTGGCAAGTCGTCGCTGGTGCGGGCCGGGCTCCTCCCGCGACTGTCAGAGCAGGGCCGGGACGTTCGCATCGTGGTCCCCACGCAGCACGGCCTGAGCGATCTCGAGACGGTGTGGGACTCCGGCGCCGACGTCGTCTGCATCGACCAGGCCGAGGAGCTCGTGGGGGCAACACCGGCCACCCTTGACGCGTTCGGCCGGTCCGCCGCGGACTGGGTCGCCAACGGCGGCTGCCTGGTCCTGACGGTTCGGTCCGATTTCCTCGATCGGGCCGTCGGCCTCGATGCGATCGGCCCCGCGATCGGCCAGGGCCTCTACGCGCTTGCCCCGCTGGATGAGCCACGGCTGCGCGAGGCGATCGTCGGTCCTGCGGAGGCGACCGGCGCGAAGACAGAGTCGGGGCTGGTCGAGATCATCCTGCGCGATGCGGCGGAGCACCCAGGCATCCTGCCGGCGCTCTCGTATGCGCTGGCGTCCACTTGGCGCCACCGTGAGGGGGCGACTCTGACGATCGATGCGTACGAGGAATCCGGCGGCATCGTCGGCGCGATCGCGCAGTCGGCTGAGCAGGTGTATCACGCGCTGGATGACGAGGGCCAGCAGGTCTGCCAAGCCCTGATGATGCGTCTTGTCGAGCGGACGCCGGAGGGTGATGCCGTCCGGCGTCGCGTTCCGCTCGCCGTGATCGCGTCCGATCCGACTCGTCGTGCTGTGATCGAACGTCTGGTGGCCGCTCGCCTCGTGACGGTCGACGACGACGCCGTCCTGCTCACCCACGAGGCGGTCGCTCGCACGTGGCCGCGGCTGGAAGGCTGGCTCATCGAGGGCGCCGAGAGCGCCGCCCTGCTCCGCAGCGTCGAATCGGCGGCAGTGGCCTGGGCGGCGACCGAGCGGCCGGCGGAGGATCTCTGGCGTGGGGGACGGCTCCACGCGGCGATCGAGTGGCGGGATTCCGCGCATCCCGAACTCACCGACGTGGAGGCCGCCTTTCTCGACGCTGCCGTCGCCCAACAACGAGATGACGTGCGCGAGCTGGCTGAGCGAGCCCGCAAGGAGCGCCTGAGTGTGCGGAGACTGCGCCTGGCACTCGCCGGGGTTGCCGCCTTCCTGGTGGTCAGCCTCGTGCTCGGTACCGTCGCGGTCGTCCGTAGCAACGACGCCCAGGCGGCGGCCGAGGAGGCCTCGATCGAGGCGCTGGCCGCAACGTCGTTGGCTGTGCGCGACACCGACACCGACCTGGCCGCACTCCTGGCAGCCGAGCTGTACCGGCGCTGGCCCGCGGATTCGCGGTCGCGCTCCGCGCTCCTCGGCGCGACACAAGCCAGTGGTGGACGGGCCGCGAGCTACGTGATCGGCAACGACCCGATGATGGCGGGAGCCGTCATTCCCGGCACTCGCACCGCTGCGCTGGTGGTCGACCCGTTTGTGCACGGGGACGGACCGGAGGCGGGATCTCAACCTGGGAAGGTCTGGGTGATGAACCTGGACACCGGCGAGGTAGTCAAGAAGTTCCAGCCCGCGCTGGCTCCGCTCGACCGATATCTCGCACGCCGGGCGTTCGTCAGCGCCGACGGCTCCACGCTCGTCGTCTTCTCGCCGGCGATCCGGGAGTCCGACCGGCAGTGCTGCACAAGCCGGATCGACGCCATCGATGTCGCCAGCGGCGTGGCGCTGGTCCCGACGATTGAGCTCGAGGCTCCGGTCGCCTGGAACATCGCGCTCGCCGATGACGGGTCGGTCGCGTACGTGCTCGACCAAGATGTGGGTGCCCCGGTGCGGCTCGACCTTCGTACCGGCGACGTGCGTCGCGGATCGAAGTCGAGTTCACGTCCGGCAGCGCATACGCAAGCTCTCGCGTTGGTCGGAGACGAGGTCATTGTGGGCGGAGAGTCGTCGCTCGCGGTCTACGCGGCCGACACCCTCAAGCTGCGACGTTCGCTGAGTCTTCCGCGTCGCGGGGCCGCCGACTCGTTCCTCCTGGTCGACAAAGACGGCGGGATCTTCGCTTTCGGTAATGAGGGCGCGGTGCGGCTCGATTCCGCGTCAGGCAAGGTGGCGTGGGACCGACCATCGGACGCGGACCCTTGCGAAGTGGCGGCTCTTGCCGGGGGAGTGCTGCTTTGCCAGGGGTGGAATGGGTCAATCGCCGAACTGGAGACCAAGACGGGCCTGCCAACGGGACGCTCCTTCGTCACCGCCACGAAATGGGGTTCGGTCACGCAGTTCCTTGGCGATTCGGGTGAATTCGTCACGTTCAGCCTGCACCGCCCCGCGGCCGTCGCGACGTGGCGGCTCGATGGTCTCCCTTCAACCACGCGTCTGGTGGTTCCGGGCGGCGCGGCGACTGGTGGTTTCGGCGTGAACGACACTCTGCTGATCACCGCCCCTTACACCGACGACCCGTCCAAAGTGCGACAAGGCCTGTGGGACCTGAAGGCCGGCGCGCAGGTCGGGAAGTCGTCGGACGTGCTGCGCTGGCTCTCGGACGAGGTGGTCGCCCGTGCGGAGTTCACCTCATTCGAGGATGGGTTCCCGAGGGAGTCCTCATTCACCCTTGAGCGGGTCGCCGACCCGGACTCACCGCCGTACGGCCTCGACCTCGGCGTCGCGAATCAGCGGTTGCGCATCTACGGCGGAGGCAGTGGCCCCCACGGTTTCGCTCTTTTTGACGGCAGGGCCATCGCATTCGACGCGGCCACCGGCAAACGGGTGGGCGTCGACGTGCCGCTCGACTATCTGAGCCCGCTGATTCACACGTGGAGCGTCGCCGAGGTTCCCGGAACCACGCGCTTCTTGGCCATCTGGTGGAACGTGCAGCTGGGTCGGGTAGAGAACGCGGTCTACGACTTCGCCACCGGCAAGCGGGTCGCCCATGCGGGCGACGGAGACGAGTCGGCGATCGGCTTGCCCGGCGGGGACGTGCTGAGCACGGGCTCGGACCGATTCCAACGCCGCACGAGCGACCTGGTGCCGGTGAGCGCGCTCCCGAATCCGGTCTCGAAACCTGTTCACTTGAACGTGGACGCCTCCGGCGAGACGCTCCTGACCCAGGGCAACGGCCAGGAGGTCTCGCTGTACGACCTCGCGGCTGGGCGGCGGCTCGGCGGGGAGATCCGGGGGAAGTACCGCCCGGAGCCGCCGTGGCCGGGTGCCTACCTCAGCGCCGGCGGCACACAGATGGTGACCAGCGTCCCCGACGGCGTCATGTTGTGGGAGCTCGAGCCGAGCGCGCTCCGGGACGCGGCCTGCCGAATGGCGGGACGTAACCTCTCCGACGTGGAATGGCGCGCCCACTTCGGGGACGAGCCCTACGTCAAGACCTGCGCGGACTTCGCCAGGGAGTACCCGCTGGATTGAAACTGCGCCCCACCCGAGAGTTCATCGCGTGGCGAACTCCGTGCCCTGATCGTCCTCGTCGGCGTCCGGAGGCCCTTGGAGCAGCTTCTTGGAAGGTTCGCGGACGCCATGGATATCGAGCGGATATGGGCTCCTTCGACGGTTGATCCGTGGCGATCAGCCACCAGAACCACAGGAGGAGTGGCGATGCATGAAACAACGATGAGGGGCCGAGGCAAACGGCGCCTGTCTCTGGCGGCCGCCGCGGCCGCCGCGGTGCTTCTGGCCGGTTGCTCCGGGCCGGGCGCGACCGCTCCGAGCCCAACGCCGGGCGAGACGACCCCAGCGGCCGACACCCCCGAAGTCGGTCAGTACAAAGAGGCGATGAAGTGGGCGTTCCCGCAGCTGCGCGGCAGGGATCATTTGCTGACGCTCCCGGACCATCCGGGCGCCTTCCCGTTCCCGTCCGGCATACCAACCCCGCAGGGGAAGCCTGTGGTCATGGCCGAGGCAGATGGTGCCTGGGCGCCCATGTACGAGACAAAGACGCCCGATAAGACGGCAGAGACCCTCGCTTCGGAGATGAAGAAGGTGGCCACGCTCGTCGAGAGCGGAACCTACTCGCAGGACGACGGCTCATGGGACCGGAAGTTCTTCTTCTGGGTTTTCGATGATCCGAAGGTGAAGCACACGGCCGACATGGCGGAGCACAAGTACTGGCACTTCGTGAACGACGAGTACGCGATCCAGATCGAGATGACCGGGACCCCGAAGCAGGGGGAAGAGCCGCCACCGGGCGTCGGCATCGTCGTCGTCGATCGCGCGAAGGCCAAGGCCGGGACCGAGTTCGCGACAGTGTTATATCCGACTTGGGAGAATCTCTCCACCAACGGTGTCGGCACGGACCGTCCGTCCCAGATGCCCCCAGGTTTCCCCTCCGACATTCCCGTGCCCAAAGGCGAGCTCGGCTACTCCTGGCACGACGACAAGAGCTGGGGCCTCATCATCGAGCTGGACAATCCGCAGGCAGTCGCCGAGAAGTGGGCAGCCCAGATCGGGGCAAAGATCCCGCTCGTTCAGAAGAGGTTCGTCACGATCAAGGATGCGCAGCCGCCCAAGCGCACCTATTGGGACTTCCTCAACAAGGAGTACGCCGTGCAGATCGAGTGGGCCGACGACGCCGGAACCCCGGCGCCCCCGGCGGTCGGCGTGACAGTGGTCCGCCGGTAGCCCACGAACCGCGTATGGATCGGAGGCATCTATGTCAGCGGATGTTTCTCGGCGACAGCGGACGGCGAACCCGAGCTTCACACAGAGCGTCCAGGAACTGACCGAGGAGTACCAGCGCTCGCATCCCGGCGAAACCGGGGCGAGCGAGTCCGGATCGGGCGAAGACCAAGCTCGGCCCAGAGAAACGCCCGATTCCGATGTGAAAGGACGAGAGAATTGTCAATGAAGAGCCGGACGAGCGGCACCCGGAGCCGCCCCACCCGTCGGCCTGCTCAGTGTTCTGGCTGAGCACCGACGGGACGCATATCGGCCACCAGCTCGTTGGTGGTGGCGATCGCCAGTCCCGCCGGGCTGCGCTGCCAGACACCCATCAGCCAGAGGGCGTCGACCGGCAGGGCTGCCAGTCCGTCTCAGACGGTGTCGGGCACGTGGTCGAGCCGGAGCGCTTCCGTCCCGGCTTGGGTGCCGAGTTCGCGCAACCAGACCGCGGTGTTGATCTCATAGGTCGCCGGACGCTGCGGGATCCTCACCTCAGCCCCTGTGCCTGTCCTTCAGCAAGTGCGCACAGCACGGCGACGGTTGCCGTCCAGCCGGTCTGGTGGCTGGCCCCGAGGCCCGCGCCGTTGTCTCCGTGGAAGTACTCGTAGAAGAGGATCAGGTCTTTCCAGTGTGGATCGTTCTGGAACTTCTCCAGGCCGCCGTTGACCGGACGCCGGCCGTCGGAGTCCGGCAGGAAGGTCCGGACCAGCCGTGTCGCGATCCCGCGAGCCACCGAGGCCAGGTTCCGCTGCGTGCCCGAGCCGGTGGGGTACTCGACCGTGAAGTCGTCCCCGTAGTACGCGTGCAGCTGCAGCAACTCGCGAATGATGATGAGGTTCATCGGGAACCACACCGGACCGCGCCAGTTCGAATTGCCGCCGAACATGCCGGTGTCCGACTCAGCCGGCACGTACCGCACCTCGTAGTGCTGCCCATCCCAGTCGAAGTGCACCGGATTGTCGAGGTGACGACGGGAAAGACTGCGAATCCCGTGGGGGCCGAGGAACTCCTCCTCGTCGAGCATCGACGCCATCACCCGGCGCAGCCGCTCCTCGTCGACCAGGGACAGCAGCCGGTGCCCATCGGCGCTCGGGCCGGGTAGCGCGAACAGGTCGGGATCGTCCTCGCCGAGGTGCTCCGCAACCTCCCAAATGCGCTCCAGCAGGTCGGCATGCCGCTCGGCCGTCTCCGGATCGAACACAGTGGCCGCGCACATCGGCAGCAGGCCGACCAGCGACCGCACCCGTAGCGGGATGGCACTGTTGTCGGGTTGGCGCAGGACATCGTAGTAGAAGCCCTCATCCTCGTCCCACAGCGAGCGCTCACCCCTCGGCGGGTTGACCGCGACCTGGATCAATGCAAAGTGCACGATGAACTTGCGAGCCATATCGAAGTAGGTGGGGTCGTCCTCGGCGAGTTCCAGGGAGATCTGCAGCATCCACTGGCAGTACAACGCCATCCAGGCGGTGCCGTCGGCCTGCTCCAGGTGTCCGCCGCCGGGCAGCGGTGCGGACCGGTCGAAGATCCCGATGTTGTCAAGGCCGAGGAAGCCACCCTGGAAGAGGTTGCGGCCGGACGCGTCCTTCCGGTTGACCCACCAGGTGAAGTTGGTGAGCAAGCGGTGGAAGACCCGCTTGAGGAAGGCGGTGTCACCGGTGCCGCGCTGGGCCACCTCGCCCTTGTAGACGTGCAGCGCCGCCCAGGCCGTCACCGGCGGGTTGACGTCGCTGAAGTTCCACTCATAGGCGGGAATCTGCCCGTTGGGATGCTGGTAGCCCGCGCTAAGCAGCAGCTCGACCTGTTCCTTGGCGAAGTCCACGTCGACCATTGCCAGCGGCACGCAGTGGAAGGCGAGATCCCAGGCCGCGAACCAGGGGTATTCCCACTTGTCGGGCATCGAGATGACGTCCCTGACGAACATGTGTGCCCAACTCGCGTTGCGAACCGGCGAGTTCACCGCGTCGGAACTCCACGGGTTGACCTGGTGTTCGTGCAGCCAGTGAGCCACGTGGTACTGGTAGTACTGCTTGCCCCACAGCAACCCGGCCAGTGCCTGCCGCATGACCAGCTTGGCGTCCTTATCGAGTGAGGCCGGAATGACCCCACGGTAGAACGTGTCGGCCTCGTCCGTCCGGGCGGCCAGGATGGCGTCGAAGTCGCTGCCCAGCGGATCGGCTGCGGCGTCCTCGGCCACCTGACGCAGCCGGACGCGCACGGCGACACTCTGCCCGGCCGCCACGGTCACGCTGTAGTGGGCGGACGTCTTGGTGCCGGTGCGCTCGGGGTTGACCGTGGGCTGGCCGTTGACGACGTGGTCGTTGATGCCGTCCTTCACGTACGGTGTGGCGTTGCCGACGTTGAACAGGCGCGCGAAGTTGGTCTCGTTCTCGCAGAACAGCAGGTCGGCGTCGGACTCCGCCAGGAGCTCCCATTCGCCCAACTCGGGGTGGTCGGCCTTGACCCGCTGCAGGCCGTCCGTCCCGGGAGTCGCGGCCAGCACGGGACGCTGCCGGTCGCCACCCCAGGACCAGGTGTTGCGGAACCACAGTGTCGGCAGCAGGTGCAGCGGCGCGTCCTCGGGGCCGCGGTTGTGGGCGGTGACCTGCATCAGGATGTCGTCCGGAGCTGCCTTCGCGTACTCGGTCACCACGTCGAAGTAGCGGTCCTCGTCGAAGATGCCGGTATCCAGCAACTCGTACTCGAACTCGTCCTTGCCACGGGCGCGGTTGGTCGCGACCAGTTCGCCGTAGGGGTACGCGGACTGCGGGTACTTGTACAGGGTCTTCAGGTAGGAGTGCGTCGGGGTGCTGTCGACGTAGAACCAGTACTCCTTGACATCCTCGCCGTGGTTGCCCTCGCTGTTGGTCAGGCCGAACATGCGCTCCTTGAGGATGGGGTCGCGTTCGTTCCACAGCGCGAGGGAAAGGCAGAGTTGCTGCTTGTGGTCGGAGATGCCGGCGATGCCGTCCTCACCCCAGCGGTAGGCGCGCGAGCGCGCCTGGTCGTGGCTGAAGTAGTCCCAGGCGTCGCCGTCGGGGGAGTAGTCCTCGCGGACCGTGCCCCACTGGCGTTCGCTCAGGTAGGGACCCCACTGCTTCCAGGCGGCAGACCCGGTCCGGGCCTGCTCGAGCCGGTCGGACTCGGCATCCGGACGCTCATGGTCGGCGCCTTTCGGCGTCGCCCTGGGCGGGGTGTGGCTACCGGTGCTCATAGTCACTGCTCCTCGTGAACCTCTTGTGGCCCGCCTACCGTTGCATCCGACGCTAGCGATTGGCTGCACTCTGGTGAAGGATAAGTGGATCCCGAGATCCTCTTGGCCGGTGCTACCCGCTCGACACTCGTAGCCACCACCTATGGGGTAGACCTAGCCACCACTGATAGGGGGTAGACCGCCGTTTCGGGTCGGCGCCTCCATTCACCACGGTGGTCCCGCGACTGTTTCCGATCCTCGTTCGCCTCGTGACACCCTTTCCTTCGAGTGCTCGCTGGTGCATGAAGCAGCCGCGACCATTGGAGGGAGACCGGCGATGGCGATACCACTTTCACCGTTGGAGGTGCTCGGCTGGGAGGTGCTCCGGCGCACCGGGAAGCGTCGTCCGGTCGAGGTGGCACCGGTTGCGATTCCGATCCTGACCCGGCGCATCGTGGATGGTGTCCCACAGGAGTTGACCAGCGGCGAAGCGTTCGCCGACGTGCTGGAGTTCGCCCGTGGGGGCGAGGGACGGATGACCTTGACCGTCGTGGCGCACCCGACGCTGGAGGTCATCACCGAACTCTCTGAGGCGTGGCAACTCCATCCGCTGCTGGTCGAGGACCTGGTGCAGGCTGACCAGCGTCCGAAGGTGGAGCGCTACGGGGAGGTGCTGTTCCTCGCCGTCCGTTCAGCCCGCTATGTCGACGCCACCGAAGAGGTCGAGTTCAGCGAGTTCCACCTGCTGCTGCAGTCCGAGGCGCTGGTCATCGTGTGCCAGGACGGACGCCTCATCGACGGCACCGTGATCACCGCCGGCACGGACGCCGAACAGGCGTCGTTGGGTGACGGGGCCGAACTGCTGAGCAACCCGGAGTTGCTGCGGCTGGGGCCGGAGGCGCTGGTCTACCAGCTCCTCGACATGGTCGTCGACGGCTACTTTCCGGTGCTGGACGGGTTGCAGACCGACAAGGAGCAGATCGAACGCCAGGTGTTCAGCGGTGACGCGGCGGCTGCGGAACGCATCTACCGGCTGAGCGAAGAGGTCATCGATCTGCTGCACGCGACCACCGCGTTGTCGAAGGTGCTGCGCCGGCTCCACGTCGGGGCCAAGAAGTACCAACTGCCGGTCGAACTGCTCACCTATCTGCACGACCTTGACGATCACCTCGGTCACGTCATCGGCGAGACCGGCGAGCTGCGCGATGCGCTCTCCCAGATTCTGAACGTGAACGCGACGCTGGTTGCGCAGCGCCAGAACGAGGACATGAAGAAGATCTCCGGCTGGGCTGCGATCCTCTTCGCGCCCACCCTGATCGCCGCCGTGTACGGGATGAACTTCGACGTCATGCCCGAACTGCACTGGACGGTCGGCTACCCGATGGCGATCGGTGCCATGGTCGCCTTCGCGCTGATCCTGTACCTGATCTTCAAGTGGAAGAAGTGGATGTAGCGCTGACGGCGATCGGCGGCGGTTCCCGCGGGAGGCTGGCGCGCCAGGCTATGCCGCGGACGCCCGTCGCGCCCCGACCGACGGCGGATGGCCGAAGTGCACCCGGAATGCCCGGGTGAAGGAGCTGTGACTGGTGTACCCGACCAGCCGGCCGACGCTGGCGATCGACCGTCCTGCCCGCAGCTGGCGTTCCGCGGCAGCCATCCGGCAGGCGTGTCGCCACTCGGTGAAGGTTCTGCCGGTCTCCACGGCGAACGAGCGTTGCAGCGACCGCGACGAGCAATGCGCCCAGCCGGCCCAATGCTCGATGGTGCGGGGCGAGCCGGGCTCGCGCAGCAACTCCTCGGCCACCAGACGTGCCGCTGGGCTGTGCGGCAGCCGCAGGCCGTCCGGAGTTCGAGCCAGCCGCTCGACCGCAGCCATGATGTTGGCGCGCTCGGCGTCCGCGTTCGAGCGGAAGGTGAACGGCGAACTGAACTGGGTCAGCAAGTCCTCCAGCTCAGTGTCGATGCTGATCACGGCAGCGTCGGTGGTTGCCGGATTGTCCTTCTCGACGAAGCCCAGTGCGCAGATCACGGCGTCGGCCGAGAACTCGGCGCTGTAGCGGGTGCCGCGGGGAAGCCAGACACCCTTGCCCGCCGGAACCTGCACGACCTCATCGTTGATGGTCCAGGTCGATACGCCGCTCACCTGACAGAAGAAGTAGTGCTTCTTCTGCTTCATCACGTCCTTCCAACCCCACGGGGTCGGGCTGAAGTCGATCGTGCAGAAGGCCATCGAGCTCACCCGCACTCTCCTCCGTTCCACACCGGACCTGTCGCGCCCCGCACACTTCGAGGCGACCTGGGCACACCCAACGTTCCTAGAGTAAGGCTTACCTAACAAACCTCTGTCCGCCGTGGACAGCAGCCGACCCGAAGGACCCTTGTCGTGCGCCGACGTTTCCTGCCCAAACGCCTTGTCGTGGTCCTCCTGGCCGCCGTTCTCGGCCTCAGCGCTGGCTGCGGAGCGGGCCCGGCGCCCGACCCGACAGCCTCGTCCGCACCGAGTCACGGCTCGGCCACGACGGCCACGGCGGCGAGCTATCCGATGCAGCTGGATTCGCCCTATGGGACGACGACGCTGGAGAAGGCGCCCGAGCGGGTCGTAGTGGTCGGCCCCAATGACGTCGAGACCGTGCTGGGCCTCGGGGTTGTCCCGGTGGCCGCGGCAGGATGGGGCGATTACGACGAGGAAGACTGGATGCCGTGGGTCGACGCCACGGTGATCAAGGCCACGCTGGAGCCAATTGCCGGCGGTGCCGACTTCGAGAAGGTGCTGAAGTTCAAACCGGACCTGATCGTCGCGGTGGGCGGCATCGACGACCTGGCGAAGGGTTATCCACAGCTTGCCCGCATCGCCCCTGTCGTCACCTACCCGGAGAAGCTCGAGAACTGGAGCACGGGTGACCCGGTGATCACCCTGCGCACGATCGCGCGGCCACTGAACAAGGTCGCGGAGGCGGAGGCGCTACTCAGCCAGTACGACAAGAAGCTTGCCGAGGTCCGCGGAGCGCATCCCGAGTTCGACGGCAAGACCATCTCGGTGGTGGGATTCAGCGGGCCCGACGGGGCATGGCTGGACTCCCAGCAAGGATCAAGCGTCGAGAGCTTTCTGAGCGAACTGGGCTTCAAGGCGAACCCAGCCACCGCGAGGGTCAGCGGAAACATTCCTGAGGAGAAGTTCGACCTGATCGACGCCGATGTACTGGTGGGGATGGCGAAGAATGGTTCCACGGACAAGACCATCGGCCAGGTGCGGGCCAACCCCTTGTTCGCCGAGCTGAAGGTCGTGCGCAATGGCGCGTTCGTCTACCTCGACGACTCCAAAGACGGCGTGTACGTCGCGGCGCCGCTGAGCGCACCCAGCGTCCCGTCGAAGCTCTGGTTGCTCGACGTCCTGCCCGGCATCCTCAGCCCGGCTGCCAAGGCAGCCGACAGTGCCAAGAAGTGAGCAGAGGCGTCCGCGTCGGCACCGCTCACCAGGCCGTGGTCCGCGCCCTTCAGGTGGCCGAGGTGCTGCAGCTCAGTCCAGCGCTGCGGCGGATCGTGCTCACCGGACCCGATCTGCTGGGTGTGACAATGCCGGACGGGTATCGACTTGCGCCAATGAGCAGCACCGGGTTCGACGACCGGCTGCTGGTGATGCTGCCCGAACCCGGCGAGGACCGGCCGGCGCTGCCGGTGCAGGGTCGCGGTCGGATCGAGCGCCGTCCTGATGGCCGGGTGGGGGTCCGGCGCTCCTACACGGTGCGTCGCTGGGAGCCCGAGAGCGCTCGATTGACTATCGACTTCGTTCTGCACGGGCACGGTCCCGCCGCCTCGTGGGCAGCGACCTGCCAACCCGGCGACACGCTTCACGTCCTGGGCCCTGGCATCAGCCACGCACCACCGGCCCAGGTCGACTGGCTACTCATCGCCGGCGACGAGACCGCGTTGCCGGCGATCGCCCGCTGGCTGGAGGAGATGGAGCCGGACACGATCGCCGACGTGCTCATCGAAGTGGACGGCGCGGCGCAGGCAATCGACCTCGCAGCGCCGACCGGCGCCAGTATCACCTGGCTGTATCGCAACGGCCGGCCCGCGTCTGACAGCACGCTGTTGGCGGATGCCGTCCGAGCCCTGCCGTTGCGAAGCGGCCCCGGCTTCGCCTGGGTCGCCGCCGAGTCGGACGTGGTCCGGCCGATCCGCAGCTACCTGCGCGACGAGCGGCAGATGCCGCGCGGCCAGGTACAGGTCACCGGCTACTGGCGCCGTGGCGCGGCCGAGGACGATGAGGCCGACCATGAGCACCATGAGCACAGCCACGATCATGACGACCACCACGACGACGAAGTGGCCGGGTTGGCCGAACGACTCGACCGGAGCGGGCTGCTGTCACCGGGGGCCGTGGTGCGCGTCCGTGGCGTCGGTGCCCGACGGATCACGGCGGAACTGACCGCCTGCCGACCGGACCTCCTCGTTGATGCCGACGGCCTCGGCGTGACGCTGCTGCACCTGGACGATGACGCCTCATCCGTCACCAACGAAGCCGCGATCGCCGACGCCGCGCGCGATCTCGCCGCCGGCGACACTCTCTTGGCCGTGGTCCCTCCGGAGACGGAGGTGCGGCTGCCCCCCGGCCTCGCTCCCGCCGACCGACACGACCTCGATTGGCTCGGGGAGGTCGTCGTCCTGCATCGGGCGGGAGCATGACGTCGGCGGTCACGTCGCAAGGCAAGCTGCGCCGGCGCGCCGAGATCCGCGGCGTGGCTCAGACGAACAGGCGGCGGACCTGGATTCTGCTGGCCGTGGTGGTGTTGCTGGCAGTCGCCTGCGTGGCGAGCCTGCTGATCGGCTGGTCCTGGATCAGCCCCGGTCAGGTGTGGGACTCGTTCGTTCACTTCACCGGGAGCCACGAGCAACTCGTCATCCGGGAGAGTCGGCTCCAGCGGACCGTGGTGGCGGCGCTGACGGGCGCTGTGCTCGGCCTGGCTGGTGCGGTGATGCAGGCACTGACCCGCAATCCCCTGGCCGATCCGGGCCTGCTCGGGGTCAACGCCGGCGCCGGGTTCACAGTCACCGTGGCCGTCTTCTTTCTCGGCGGCATGGACATGGACCGCTACATCTGGTTCTCGTTGGTGGGGGCTTTCATCGCCACGCTGGCCGTGCACACCATCGGCAGCCTCGGCGGGCGGGCTCTCGATCCGCTCCGAGTGACTCTGGCCGGCGTCGCGATCGGCACCGTTCTGATGGGTCTGTCGAACGCGCTCGTCATCCTCGACCCGGACAAGTTCTACGGCACCCGCTTTTGGGGCATCGGCAGCGTGGCCAACCGCAGCTTCGACGAGGTGGCAGTGGTCCTGCCGCTGATGCTAACGGGCATCGGACTCGCGCTCGCAGTCGCCCGACCGCTCAACGCGCTGGCGTTGGGCGAAGCACAGGCCATCGCGCTGGGGGCCAATATTCGACTTGCCCGTCTCGGCGCGATCGTCGCCGTCACGCTGCTCGCCGGCACCGCCACTGCACTCGTCGGGATGATCGCCTTCGTGGGCCTGATGGTGCCGCACGTGGTGCGTTGGTTGGTCGGGCCGGACCAGCGCTGGGTGTTTCCGCTGACCACGCTCGGTGCGGCCGTTCTGGTGGTGGTCGGCGATACCGGCGGGCGACTGGTGCTTGAAGCCGGAGAGATGCCGGTCGCGATCGTGCTCGGTGTACTCGGCCCGCCCGCACTCATCGTGCTGGCACGTCGTGATTCGGCGGTGGCTGGATGAGCGGCCCGGCAACGACGCTTGGTATCGACATCGGCCTCACCAGGCGCCGGAACCGGACGAGGTGGCGCACCATCGTTGTGCTTGCCGTTGCCGCCCTGGCGGGCGGAATCTCACTCACCATCGGCGACATCGCGGTTGCACCCGCCGAGCTCTGGCAGGTGCTGACCGGCGGCGGTGACCAGATCAGCCGGCTCGTCGTGCTGGAATGGCGGCTGCCCCGCATCGTCACCGCGCTTGGTGTGGGGGCGGCCCTCGGCGTCGCCGGTGCACTCGTCCAGACGATCACCCGAAATCCACTCGGCTCTCCCGACGTCATCGGGTTCTCAGCAGGGTCGTACTTCGGCGTGCTGATGGTCGTCGTGACCATGAACGGGTCGCCCGCCGCGCGGGGAGCAGGGGCGCTTGTGGGCGGGTTCCTCGCAGCCGGTCTGGTGTGGCTGCTCGCTTGGCGACGCGGGGTGACCGGTTTCCGGCTGATCATCGTCGGCATCGGCGTCTCCACGATGCTCACCGGTATCACCAGCTGGCTGACGCTGATCAGCAGCCAGGCGCAGTACAAGGCCTTCATCTACTGGGGTGCCGGATCGCTGGACGCCCTCACCTGGCCGTTGGTCACGTGGCCCCTGGTCCTCATCACGGTAATCCTCGGTGGTTCCCTGCGGCTGGCCGGCCCGCTGCGCCAACTGGAACTCGGCGATGTCGGGGCCCGGTCCCGGGGCGTCCGGGTCGAGTTGGTGCGTGCCGCGGCGCTCGGTTGCGGAATCCTGCTGACCTCTGTGGTCACCGCCACCTGCGGCCCGATCGACTTCGTTGCCTTGGCGGCTCCACAGATCGCCCGTCGCGTGGTGGGGACTGCCGGCACAGACTTGGCGCCCTCTGCGGCGATGGGCGCCCTCTTGGTCCTTGTGGCCGATCTGCTCGGCGACGAATTGCTCCCCGTCAGCTTGCCCGCCGGTGTCGTGACCCTGACCTTCGGCGGGGCCTACCTGACCGTGTTGCTGCTCAGCGAGACGAGGCGCCGATGAGCCCCGATGCTACTGATCTCCAGGCACTCCGTGCTTCGTGGGGATACCGCGACCGTCCCGTCATCGACCACCTGAGCCTCGCCATCCCACCCGGCCGGATCACGGCGGTCGTTGGCCCCAACGGCTGCGGAAAGTCGACGCTTCTGCACGGTCTTGGCCGCCTGCTGCGTCCAGACGCCGGCCAGGTCATTCTCGATGGCCGTGACATCGCGCGCTACCGGTCGAAGGAGGTCGCGCGTCGGCTCGGGCTGCTGGGGCAGACCTCGATCGCCCCGGACGGCATCACGGTCGCGGATCTGGTGGCTCGCGGCAGGTACCCCCACCAGGACGCCATGCGGCGATGGTCGGACGAGGACGAGAGCGCTGTGATCGACGCGCTCCGGACGACCAACACCCTCGATCTGGCGCAGCGGCGGGTGGATGAACTCTCCGGTGGCCAACGCCAACGGGTGTGGATCGCGCTGGTGTTGGCCCAGCAGACGCCGGTGATCCTGCTCGACGAGCCGACCACCTTCCTCGATATCGCTCACCAGCTCGACGTCCTCGACCTATTGGTCGACCTCAACCGCAACGAGGAGCGCACCATCGTGCTGGTGCTGCACGACCTGAACCAGGCCGCCCGGTACGCCGACCATCTGGTCGTGATGAACGACGGCGCCATCGTCGCCACCGGCGAGCCGGGCCTGGTGGTCAGCCCGGCGCTGGTCAGTGACGTCTTCGGCATCGAGTCCCGGATCATCACCGACGAGGTGTCCGGTACCCCGCTCGTCCTTCCGATCGGCCGCCATCACCGCTCCAGCCCACCCGAATCCCTCATCGACGCGCAGTCTGCTCCTCCTGGGTAGCCGAAACCAGCGGCCTAATCGATGAGGAATCGGCAACGGGCGGACGACGGGACGCCGGCAGTTCCCGGCCCAGCTGGCGGTGCGAGGATGACTGTATGACGGTCATCGAGCAGCCGGGCCTGCGGACCGTGGGGCGCGGGTCGAGATGAGCGGAGGATTCCTGCTGCGCGCGGCCGAGCCGGGTGACCTCGACGAGGTCGAGGCGCTCGGTGCGCTGAGCGCCGATGGCGGAGCGGTGTCGTTCCGAGTCCACACCCATGTCCGCGCGGGGGATGCGGGACTCACCCGTTCCATCGGCGTCGTCGCGGTGGACGAGGGCGACGGCAGGCTGGTCGGCTCCGCCCGGATGACCCTGGGCAGGTGCTGGTACGAAGGAGGGCAACGGTCGTACGCCATGCTCGGGTCGCTCGTCGTGCACCCGGAGCAGCGCCGACGCGGCATCGGGGCGGCGCTCGGCCGGTGGCGCATCGAGCGGGCCGAGCAGCTCGAGGGGACGGATGTCGTCGTCCTCGCCGACATCCAGAAGGGCAACGCCGGCTCGCTCGCCGCCGCACGCCGCTGGGCGAGCGCCTTCGTCGGACCGTCGTCGAGCGTGCCGGTCCCGATGCGCTCCCGCCCGCCGCGCCCGCCGCGCGGACTGGAGTTTCGAGCGGCGTCCGCGGAGCAACTGCCCGAGATCGCCGACCGGGTGACGGACGCCACCGCAGCCTGCAACTTCGCGCGGATCTGGACGCCGAGCTCATTGCGGCAGTGGCTGGACTGGGCACCGACCGGGACACCCGTCCATCACTACCGGCTCGCGATGAGCCCGTCCGGGGACGTCGTTGCGGGCCTGGCGCTGCGGCAGGAAGGGTTGCTGCGGAGCATGGAAGTGGTGCGGATGCCTCCCGCCATCCGCCTCGCGAACACCGTGCTCCACGTCGTCCCCGCAGACGGCGTCCTGCGCAACATCGGCGTCGAGCACGTCTGGTACCTCCCCGGCCAGCAGCGGGCGGCCGCCGCGCTGTGGCAGGACACCCGGTGGAGCTTCCGGGACCGCGGCAGCAACCTGCTGCTCACCGTCGATCGGCGAAGCCCGCTCCGGTCGGTGCTGGGCATCCGGCCGTGGATGCCCGCGACCTCGATCCTCACGGCGGTCCGGGCCGAGCCGGCACCGTCGTCCGAGCGACTGGTCGCTCCGCCGGAATGACCGCCCCGCCCACGACCGAGGTAGGACAGCCCTCGCAGAACTCGCCGCAGCCGAGCGACTCACCATCGTCTGGGGTGTACGAGCCGACAACGACGCAGCCCATCGCTTTTACCGACGACTAGGCGCCCACCTCTACACCAAGGTGGTCGCCACGTGGGCGCCTGACCAGTACCTGCCGCGCATGTGACGCCCGGACACGTCCACGCCTGGCTGCGCTGCTGGGCGACGAGCCGGTGTCGGTCGTCGCCGACCAGGCCGCGCTGCGTCCGCGCTGACCCGCCCGACCCTGCAGACAGCGGCCGGAGGTAGGGTGCCGGCAATGCCGTTGCACGGAGCGGGTGGTGGTGATGAGCGAGACCGACCCACTCAAGGGCGCGTCGCCTGCACTCGCCGTCGCGCTGACCCTGCGGTTCCTGCTGGAGCTGGCTCTGCTCGCCGGCGTCGGCGTCCTCGCTTGGAGCCTCGCGCCGGGATGGTCGAGTTGGCCCGCCGCGATCCTTGCGATCGCGGTGGTCGGCACCGTCTGGGGGCTGTTCCTGTCGCCGAAAGCGAGGGTGACGCTGTCGCAGCCGGCCGCGGTGGCGATCGAGGCCGTCCTCTTCGTCGGCACGGGCGCCGGCCTGATCGGCATCGGGTTCGGGGTCGCCGCCGTGGCCGGGATCGCGGTCTGGGCGATTGACCGGATCGCCCTGGCCATACTCCGAAACCGCAGGTTCGAGGCCGGCTGAGTCGTGGCCATCTGCGACTTGTCTCCACTTTTCCGCCTTTCGGCTTCCTTTCCATGGTTTGAACCCCGGAAATGATGCCAAAGGGTGGAAAAGTGGCCGGTGCTCCGGGGGCCGGTGCTCCGGGGTCGGTGGGGCCGGCGGTGGGGGTAGCGTCGGCCGCGGAGCGTACGGCGAGCCGAAGGGGGTGGGTGTGGGCGGGACGATCGTCACCGGCTTCGAGCAACACGCCGTCCGCGGGCGCTTCAACGCCGCGTTCTTCGGGCTACTCGACCCGTACATCGAGTGGACGCTGCGTCGGCACAAGCAGCGCGTGTTCAGCGGACTGCCGTCGCGGGTGGTCGAGATCGGCTCCGGGGTGGGCGCCAACCTGCGCTACCTCCCGGACGCCGCCACCCTGGTCGCGATCGAACCGAACCGGTACATGCACGACCCGTTGCGGGCTGCGGCTCGCCGGTACGGCGTCCGACTCGACCTGCGGGCTCGGACGGCGGACGACACCGGTCTGCCGGACGGTAGCGTCGACGCGGTGATCTCGTCGCTGGTGCTCTGTTCGGTGCCGGATCCGGCGGCGGTGCTCGCCGAAATCACGCGCATCCTTCGGCCCGGCGGCACCTTCCGGTTCCTCGAACATGTGGCGGCCCGGGCAGGGACGCCAACCCGCGCCGTTCAGCGCCTCGTCCGGCGTCCATGGGGCTGGGTGTTCGAAGGCTGTTCCTGCGAGCGAGACCTGGAGGGCGCCATCCGGGGCGCCGGATTCGCCGGCGTCGACCTCGAGCGGTACCGCATTCACAGTCCGTTCCTGCCGTTCAATACCCATATCGCGGGCGTCGCGCTGGGGAAACGCTGACTTTCGTTGGTCGAGCCTGTCGAGACCTTGGACGGCCCGCCGTCCACAAGGGGTTTCGACAAGCTCAACCAGCGGTGGTTGCGTTGATCAGCGCCCCTAGCGACTGTGCCGCTGGTGCTGCTCGGGTCCTTTCGACCCGGCTGGGTATTCCTCCATCGGCACCTCGCCGCGCCGCCAAGCGTCGCGAACCGGTTGGAGGATGCGCCAGCACTCTTCGGCTGCGTCGCCGCGTACGGAGAGAGTGACGTCTCCGTCGAGGATCTCGGCGAGCACTTCGGAGTAGGCCAGGAGTTCTCCGTCGCCGAGGCGGCTGGAGAGCGTGTCGCGGTGGATCTCGAACGGATCGGATCCTCCGGTGACGTTGAGGCCCAGATGCAGCTCGTCCGGGCCGAGCGCGAACGTCAGCTCTCCGCCGTCGGGGACGGTTCCCGAGAATCCCGCGGCGAGGTGGCGGACCGGCCGGAACCGGAGGGTCACCTCGGAGCGTTTGGCTGCGAGTGCCTTCCCGGAGCGAAGCCGGAACGGAACTCCGGCCCAGCGTTCGGTTCGCACCTCGCAGACCAGTTCCGCGTAGGTTTCGGTCTCGTTGCCCGGGTCGACGCCGGGCTCGTCGACGTAGGACCCGATCGAACGGCTGCCGCCGGTGCCGGCGGTGTAGCGGGCGCGTCGCGATGCCGTGGTCGGGTCGTCGTTCCAGATGCGGGTGGCGCGCAATGCGGCAGTCTTCGCGGACCGGAGGGCGTCTTCGTCGAGGGACGCGGGGGGCTCCAGGGCGACAAGGCTGAGGACTTGGAGGAGGTGGCTCTGGATCATGTCGACCAGAGCACCGGCATGATCGTAGTAGCGGGCCCGGTTTTCCAGGGCGAGGGACTCGTCGAAGCGGATGTCGACGGACTGGACGTGCTCGGCGTTCCAGATCGGGGTGAAGACCCGGTTCGTCATCCGTACCCCGAGGATGTTCAGCAGGCTCGAGCGGCCGAGGAAGTGATCGACCCGGAAGATCCGCTCTTCGGGGACGAGGCGCAGCAGCAGCTGGTTGAGCTGTTTCGCGCTCTCGACGTCGGTTCCGAACGGCTTCTCTAACGCGAGCACCGTGTGTTCGGGCAGGTCGACCGACGTGAGCACCTCGCAGCATTTCCGGGTGATGGCGGGCGGTAGCGCGAAATAGATCACCAGGGGTCCGGCGATCTCGGCCAGCAGCGTGCGCATCGCGGCGCCGTCGGTGACATCCGCGCAGGTGTAGGTCGTCTGGCTCACCCGGGCGGCCTCGGCGCCGGCGCCGGATTCTGCGAACCGTGCGGCGACAGTGTCGCGCCACGCGTCGGTGCTCCAGTCGTCAGAACCCGCTCCGAGCAATGAGATGTCGCGGTCGGGTTCTCGCTGCAGGAGTTGGCCCAGGGCCGGCAAGAGCAGCCGGGACGTCAGGTCGCCCGAAGCGCCCAGGATCAGCAGTGTGGTGGTCGCCATGCGTCTACGGTAGTCGGCAGATTCGTTGGTGAACCCAGGCGATCGGCGAGTTCCTGGTCTTGCTGCGAGACGCGAGCAGCCGGCCGAGAGTTCGTTGAGAGTTCGCCGGCCGACACTGGTCAGGTCGAATTCGGATCGAAGGGAGATCGCGATGATCCACGGATACGCGATCGTCACGCTGGCCGGGGTGGTCGCGATGGTTGCCGCACTCGGGTTCCTGCACCTGGTGCGGACCGGGCTGTCGCCGTTGCGCGACCCGGTCAGCGGGTACGCGCTGACCCGCTACCGCGCCGCCTACGCGGTGGCCGCCGGCGCGGCGGCCGTCGCCGGCCTGACCAGCGCGCTGCTGCTGGCCGGCATTTCTGGGACGGGCGCCGCCGTCGGCGCGCTGCTCGTCTTTGCCGCGGCACGGGCACTGATCCCGCTGTTCCCGATGGACGCGCCGGGCGCGGTGCGGTCGGGCCGTGGACGGGTCCACTCGCTCTTGGCAACGGTCGCTTTCGCGACGGTGATGGCGTCCGCCTTCCTGGCCTGGTACCCGCTGGCCGCGGCCGGTGAACAGCGGCTCGCGTCGGTGTCGCTGACCGCCGGTGTGGTGATGGCGGTCGGCAGTGTCATCGTGATCGCCGGGGCGGCCCACCCCGCACCGCGGCGGATCTTCGGCCTCGCCGAGCGGCTGATCTACCTCGGCTTCATCGGCTGGTTCGCAGCTGTCGCGGTGCTGCTTGGGCTGCGCTGACGCGTGGGGGAACGCTGACCTTTCGTTGGTCGAGCTTGTCGAGACCTGGGAGAACCTGGGCGTTGGCAAGGGGTTTCGACGTAGCTCAACCAGCGGTGGTCGCCTTGATCAGTGCTCTCTTCGCGAACAGCATTGACCAGCGCATCCCAGGGGCCGCCCGGAATAGGGTGACCCCGTGCAGTTTCGCGATCTCGGGGTGTTGCGGGTGGAGGTGGACGACCTCGAGCTTCCGCTGCCCGGCCGCCGGATCGCCTCCGTGCTGGCGCGGCTGCTGGCGTCCGCCGGCGAACCGGTGTCCGCGGACGCGCTGGTCGAGGCGACCTGGGGCGACCAGCCCCCGGCCCGCGCTCCCCAGGCACTCGAGACCGTGGTGTGGCGGCTGCGTGGCGTGCTCGAGCCCGGACGCGGCGTCCGCGCGGCCGCGACGGTGGTGCGCAAACACGGCGACGGCTACCTGCTGGCGGTGCCGGACGAGAGCGTCGACTCCCGCCGCTTCACGACACTCACCGACCAGGCGAACCGGGCATTGGCCGCGGGGAAGGCGTCGGACGCGCTCGCGCTCAGTGAGGCCGGGCTGCTGCTGTGGCGAGGCGAGCCGTATGCCTCGCTGACGGACGCGTCGTGGTTGCCGGCGGTTCGCCAGGAGTTGGTCGAGCGCCGGCTGGACCTGTCCGCCTGTCACGTCCAAGCACTCCTCGACACCGGAGAGCCGGAGCGGGCGCTCAGCGCGCTGCTGCCGCTGCTGGAGGAGGATCCCTTCGACGAGCGGCTCTGGGGGCAGCGGATGCTGGGGCTGTACCGGACCGGACGGCAGGCGGACGCACTGGCCGCCTTCGGCGCGGCCCAGCGGATGCTGTCCGGCGAGCTCGGCATCGACCCGGGGCCGGCCCTGCGGTCGCTGCAGAACGCCGTCCTCAACCAATCACCCGAACTCGACCCGCCCGCGGCCCCGCAACCGGCCGGCCAGAACGCTCCGCTGCGCCTGCCCAGTCGCCGAAGCGCGCTGATCGGCCGGGACGCCGCCGTGGCCGAACTGACCGAGCGCACCGCGACCCACCGGCTGGTCACCGTCACCGGGCCGGGAGGCGTCGGCAAGACCCGGGTGGCGATCGAAGCCGGCCACCGACTGCACGCGCGGCAGCCGGACGGGGTGTGGTTCGTCGACCTGGCCGGGGTGCGGCCCGAGGAGGGCGACACTGCCGGGCTCGGCGAAATCATCGCCACCGCGCTCGAACTGGCTCCGCGCGCCGACATTCCGGTCGGCCGGATGCTGGCCGAACACCTCCGCTCCCGAGAACTTCTCGTCATCGTCGACAACTGCGAGCAGGTGCTGGACGCCGTCTGCGCAGTCGTGGACCGCATCCTCGAGGACGCCCCCGGGGTCACGGTGCTGGCCACCAGCAGGGAGCCGCTCGACCTCGCCGGCGAGTCGGTCGTGCAGTTGTCGCCGCTCGCCGCCGAGGACGCCGCGGCGCTGTTCGTCGACCGGCTGGCCGGCGTGCGTCCCGACCTCGACCCGGTCGGTGAGAGTGACGAGATCGGCGAGATCTGCGAGTCGGTCGGCGGGCTGCCGCTCGGCATCGAGTTGGCGGCCGCCCGGGCACGGGTCTTCGAACTGATTGAAGTCGCGGCGAGCCTGGCCGACAACGCGGCCGGCTTGTCGCGCAGCGGCCGGGGTCCGCAGCGGCAGGCCAGTCTGCAGGACACGGTCGACTGGAGTTATCGGCTGGCCCGATCCGACGAGCAACTCCTGCACCGTCGCCTGGCCACCCTGCCCGGACCGGTGACACTCGAGGCAGCGACCGCGTTGTGCTCGGTACCGCCGCTGAGCGGCGACCAGGCGTCCGCCCTGGTCGCGGGTCTCGTTCACCGGTCGTTGCTGATCTCGATGCGGCCGTCCGGCCGGACCGGCGTGACCACCTTCCGTCAACTGGTGCCGACCAGGGCACATGCGGAACGGCTGCTGGACCGGGCCGACCGTGCGGCCGCGCGGGAGGCCTGTGATCGTTGGGTGATCGACTCGATCCGGCGGGCCGCGCTCGACGGTCAGATCGGTCAGGCCGAGGCGTCCGCGTGGATCCTGGCGAATCGGACGGCCGTCGCGGCCACCCTCACCTCGACCTTGGTGGACGCCTCGGCGCCGTCCGGGCTGGAACTGCTCACCCGGCTCACCCTGTACTGGTTCGAGCGGGGCCAGCTGCTCGAGGCGGCCCACTGGTATCGCGGCGCGGTCATGGCCGCCGAATCCGGGGTGTTCACCGGCTGGAAGGCCGCGCTGGCCCGGCTGCTCGGCCTGTGTGCGCGGGCGCTGAGCCAGGATCGTCTCGCCGCCGCGCGGATCGCGGACGAACTGCCCGAGCTCGCCGACCCCGCCGAGGAGTCGGCGTCGCTGGTGGGCCAGGCCCTCGTGCTGGCCGCGGTGAGCACGTGGGTGGCGCAGGCCCACGAGGTGGGCCTGCGGGTGAGTTCCGCGGCGATGCGGGTTGGCCGGCGGCATGGCCTGCCGCAGGTCTACGTCCGGGCGCGCGCACTGGCGGACATGCACCGGCTCGATTCCGCCGAGCGGGCGGACGCCGTCCTCGATGCCCAGCAGATCCTCCGCGACCCGGCCGGCAACGAGTTCGCGGCGTTCGTCGCGGCCTATCTGTGTGCCGTCTCGGCATCGCGCGACGGTGAGCAGCCCGCCGCGATGGAGTGGGCCGGACGCCTCGCGCAGGCCCATCGTGCGCTGGCGATGCACCCGACCAGTGAACTGCTCGAAGACCTCGGTGGCCTGCTGCACCGTGCCGGACGTCGTAGCGACGCGGTCAGGTGCCTCGCCGCCGCGTCCGCCCGGCACGCCCGGGACGGCCTGCCGTGGCCGCGGCTGCCAGCCACGACCACGGTCATCGACGAACTCACCCGATCGATGTCGGCGGCGGGCTACGAGCGTCTGTGGCGGTCGGGCGAACGCCTGGGAACCTCACTCGATCCGTCCGTGCTGCTGGATGAATGGTTCCCGGCGACCGGCCCGACCGCCACCGGCCAGGCTTCCGCGCGCCAGGCGTCCTGACGCTCAGCCGTTACTGGCCCCCCAGCTGGTGTGGTTGTCGAGGGCGTCTCGGAGCGTCGGCACGGTTCCGTTGATCACGCTGCTCGGGTCGACGTCGACGCCGAGGTACTGCTTGGTGGACTTCAGCTGCAGAGTGCTGCCGCCGGACGGATTCCACACCGAGCGCCACAGCTCGTTGTCACTGCCGATGCACGTCCACTGGTCGACGACCCCGGTGGTGCCGTTGCGCTCCAGGCACTTCCCGGTGGCCCGGTTGACCAACTCTCCCCAGCCCTCGTCGCCGACCGGCTGCCAGGCCCAGTAGAAGTGTTGCTGCCCGGTGGCCTCCGAGAGGGTGACACTCGCGCCGTCGTCGCCGGAGGCGTTGTTCACCTGCAGCGCCTTGGCTCCCGAGGTGCCGAGTTTGTGGAACTGCCAGGTGTTGCCGCCGTAGCTCAGGTCGGGGAACGGTCCCGCAGCGGTGTTGGTGATCGGCGTCCAGGTGGCGCTCGGGTGCCAACCCGATCCGATTGTGCACGTGGTGAAATCGACGATGCTGTTCTGGTTGCATTCGGCGACATTCGCCCCGAGTATCGGCACGTTGAAGTTCGCCGTGATGGTCAACTCGGTGCTGTTGAGCCGATAGGTGAGCTGGACATCGCCCCCTCGGGCGGCGTTGCTGATGTAGGTGATGGTGTCGGTCGAGGAAGCGGAGTCTGACCCGCCGCTCGCGGTGGTCAGGGTCTGCTTCGGGGTCGACGTGAGCGTGCCGCCGCCCGGCTCGGCGCTGACGAAATCGAGCGTGTATCGCGTGTGGTTGTGGACGGTGATCGTCAATCCGGTCGTCCCCGACTTGGAGCCGCCGAGCGTCGGGGGCAGTTGGACGGTGCCGAAGAGTTGATTCTTCGCGAATCGTTTGGTGTGAGACTGGGCATTGAGCAGCCGGGCGGTGACCGCGCTCAGCCGGATCCGGCTCACATCGGCACCGGTGCGGCCGGGGTTGACCAGGAACACATCGGCCCGGCCGCTCCGATTGACCCGTGCGCTCAGCGTCTTGGTGTTCAGGTTCAGCCGGAATGCGTCCAGCCGCAGGGTCTTCGCCGACCGCGTGAACGTGAGCCCGCCGGAGTGGGTGATCGCCGTCTCGGTCGGGTGGGCGCCGGTGGTCGGGAACGTCAGCACCGTCCGCCCCTTGGCGTCGGTGTGCTTGCCGGCTGGGCTCAACGCCTTCAGCGACACCCGCGCCCGATGGAGACGAGTGGCCATCGAGGGCGCCACGACCAGCGTGGTCGACGGTTTTGTGGCGGGCTTGGGTGCCACGGTGACGATCGGGCCGCTGGGCATGCCGGACGAGGGGTCGGCCAGCGCCGTGGGGGCACCGGTCGTGCTGAGGCCGCTGACCAGCAGCCCCGCGGCGGCCAGGACGGCCAGCCTGATGCGAGCGTTACGCATGATGGTTCCTCCTGTGAGGTAGGTGTGGTTCGCCTGCCCCCACAGGCTCGCCCGGGTCCCTCTCACCGCCCACTCACCGCACTCTCGGCTGGTCCGCCGTGCGTGACAGGTATCGGCAGATGCGCTGGTGAACCTCAGGCAGACGGAAGCGATGCTGGGCGGCCGCCAACCGACTTCGCCCTCCTGAGGAACCTCCTATGCTGTCTCTGCGAGGAACATACCCATGGTCAGCCGAACCCGGGCCGAGTAGAGGTGAGCACTGTTGGTGGGATCTGAGCCGTCACTGGCCCACCGACCGGGGGTGACCTGGTGGTACCGCCGCTCGCCTGGTGACCGGGACGCCGTGCTCGGTCCTCTCGGCGACATCGAACGGCAATTGAGTCTGGTGACCTCGGTCGGCGGGACGATGACCTTGACGCTGATGGTGATCCAGATCTCGTCCGGTGCGTTCGTGCCGACCGGGTGGCAGCAGGTGGGAAATGCTGCGCTCGCCGCGATGATCCTGCTGAATCTGTTCGGTAGCCGCTGGCTCCCATTGCGGGTGCTCACCACAATGTGGGTGTGTTTCCCGGTGATTGTCGGTCTGTTGGGACTGCTGTGGTTGGCGCCGATCGGAACCCCGTTCAGCGAGGTGCATCGACCCTGGACATGGGGCATGGACGCCGCGGCATCCTGCTATATCGCAATGCTGGTGCGGCGGCCGTTCACCCTTGTCGCGTGCGCCATTCTGATCAGCATCACTCCGTTGCTGTCGGCCGTGGTCTTTGCGGTGCCGTTCGACGAGATGCCGAAGACCTTCGCTGGTGGGTTGCCGATGGTCACGATATTCATCGGTTTCGCCTTCTTCCTGGTCGTTCTGCGCGCCCGCCACCAGGTCTTCATGAGGTCCCGGGATGAACTGCACCGGACTGAAATCGATCGCGCCGCCAAACTGGGTGAGCTGGAAAGGCGCCGCGAATTCTCCCTCCTCGTGCACGACAATGTGCTGTCGGTGTTCAGTGCGGCGATGCTGAACCCCGATGCGGAATCCGACGAGCTCCGTGCGGGGGCGCGGTCGGCGTCGTCGATGCTCGGCAGCCCGAGGGACGGGTACAGCGGGAAAACCCTGGAGGGCAAGGCTAATACGAGCAACCTGTGCGCCGCCTGGAAAGCGAGTTGGCTCGGCATCGATCCACACTGCCGGGTGGACACCCAGGATCTCGGTGGCGAGGTGCCCGAGGGCATTGCTGCCGCCATCCACGCGGCCGCCTGCGAAGCCTTGCGCAACAGCGTGCGCCACGCCGGGACGGAGGCATCGCGAGCTATTGACGTTCGGCTGGCCGACCAGGAAATCGAGGTCACCGTGTCCGACGACGGTCCAGGGTTCGAGATTGTGGAGATCGGCCGGGAACGACTCGGCGTGCGGCGGGGCATCGTCGAACGAGTGGAACACGTCGGCGGCACGGTCACCGTCTCCAGCGCAGCCGGCAGCGGCACCCGGACGAGGATCGTATGGCTGAATCACTGCTAGAGGATCTCGCGGCCCGAGGTTTTACCGCGCCGACGGCGCGACGCAGCCTTCTCGCGGTGTGGTCGGTCGCCCTCGTCATGGGCATCCTCACCGGTCTGCTGACCATCGACAATCCGACCTCGTGGATCGCGTTCGGTCTCACTCTGCCCGCCCTCCTGCTCGCCACCTCTGCGACGAATCAGTTCGGCGACTGGCTGGTTCTGGTCCTGGTGACGCTCATCGGCGTGCTCTCGCTGTTCTTCGACAGCACCGGAGATCTTGCGGTGCTGGTCTACCCCGGCGCATTGTCGTTGACCATACTCGCGACTCGTGGAAGATTGCTGATCGCCGGGCTCGGTTACGTCGCGCTGGTGGGCATGCTGGTGTATTCGCACCTCCTCACCGATGGGTCTGCAGCACAACTGCTGGAGCGTGTGGTCATCACGACCTGCGCGATCGGCATGGGGTTTGTGGCGCGATTCCACATCAACCGGGTGGCCGCACGGGAACTGCTGGCTCGGATCGAGCTAGCGGACGCGAAGGCGCTTGCCGAGATGGCTGCCGAACTCGCGCGGCGCACGGTCGACGACCTAGACGCCGTCCGGCAGGAAGCACTACCGATGCTGCGGCTGTTGGAAGAGCACGGACGGATCGGGTCTGAAAAATACCAACAACTCGTGGTCACCGAGGCCTCGATCAGAGACCGGATCCGCGTTCCACGCCTACATACGCCGGAGCTCTGCCGCGCTATCCGTCAGGCCAGGGAACGCTACGTCCGCGTCCACATCATCGGGGAAGCCAGCGATACCAGGCCGCCGATACCCGCCGGACTCGGTCACGCTGTCGAGCACGCGATGGCGGATATCCACGACGGCGAAGTCACCATCAGAATTCCTCCCGATCGGCCCTCTGCGGATGCCGCAGTCGTGCTGATGCTGCACATTCGGAACTCTGAAACAACCACGCTCCATGAGTACGGCAATGACGGCAATCTCGTGCGGAGCAGATGAGAGCAGCGTTTCCCTGAGCACCTCTGCTCTCGGTCGTCTTGGCTCCGGGGCCGTTCGCTGGACCGCCCAGCAGAGGGGTCAGCGGCGGGGAGGACGCCGCTGACGGCTGCGCCGCTTACTCGCACCATGAGTGCCCTTCGCCGGCTTCGGCGTGCGCGCCGCCCGTTCCTGCCGGGTCCGCGAACTCTGCGCACTGCGTCCGCGCACCACGCCGATGAACTCATCGGTCAGCGGGTGCGGTTGGTCGGCCCGCCAGGCCAGCCCGATCCGGGTCGGTTCGGCGTCGGTGACCGGACGGTAGGTGAGGTCGCGGCGGCTGTGGGTGCGGGCGATCGACATCGGCACCCGCAGCACGGCGATCTCGATCGCCACCTGGTTGATGCCGTCCGCGTCAGCCTCGGTGAGCACGGTTTCGTCGGCGAGATCGGCTGTGGTGACCTCGTCGAACGCCGCGATCGGATGCTCCTTCGACACCCAGACCACCGGCGCCTCCTCGTACAGCGGAATGAGGTGCAGTCCTTCGACTTCGATCGGCTGACGGACGAAACACAGGTCGACCTCACCGGCGTCCAGCACGCGGCGCTGATCGGATTGCGCCACCTCAACGACCTCCAGCGGCACCGACCGGAAGCGGTCCTGCCAGATCGTTGTCCACTTGGTCAGCGTGACGCCGGGAACGAAGCCGACGCGCAGGCGAGTGCCGGGGGTCGGGGGAGTCGTCACCCGGGCAGGCTACTCGAGGAACCGGTGATTCTCGTTGGTCGAGCTTGTCGAGACCCATTGCCGTCGAGCACGGGTCATGGCCTCCGCACGCTCGACCATCGACTCCCGGACGCCGGATAGGCTGATCCGGTGAGCCAGACCATGAAGCCGGTGACGGCGGCCGCCAAACTCGGCATCTACCTGCCGGCGGCACCCGAACAGTTCCGCGAGTCGCCGATCACCCGCGCCGAACTGGACGCGCTGCGTGCCGACCCGCCGCAATGGCTGATCGACCTGCGCCGCAACGGACCGTTCCCGCGCGACGTGGTTGCGCAGAAGCTGGGCGTGTCGCGATCCGGGTTGACCCGGGCGGGCATCACGGACGCCCTGGACGCCGACCAGATCGGCGCGCTGATCGCCGATCCGCCGGACTGGCTGATCCGGGAGCGGGAAAGCTACCGCGAGGTGGTCGCCGAGAAGGGCCGGGTGAACGCGCGCTAGGGAAGCGTCTCCCTAGACCTAGACACCTCCCCGACGAGGACCTAGACACCTCCCCGACGACCGTCGGCCGTGCTTGCGCGGAACCGGGATTGCACGTTGTCGAGATCGCTCTCCGATGGTGAGAAAGCTCTCCGATCTCGGGTCGTAACACGAGATCGGCGAAGCATCCCTCCATCGGTCGACGTTGTCGAGATCGCCGAACCCCCGGCATCTAGACGCCCAACCACCGGGGTGGTCAGCTCCTGAGGAATCCGGCCAGTTCGGCCACGGACGCCGTCGGGGCGGGGACCCGTGCGAAGAAGCTGCTGTTGCGCCACTCCTCGGCAAGGTCGTCCGGATCGCCGAGCCAGTTCTGCTCCACATAGGCAGCCAGGTCGCTGAGGCCATGTGCGTGCGCGAACTCGGCGGTCGCCCGGATGCCGCTGGGTATCAGGAAGACGCTGTCGATGTAGCAGTACGTGTCGAAATTGAGGTCCTTGGCCTGCCGGATCAGGTCGCTGTCGCTGATGTCGCCGTGCAGGAACAGCATCCAGCAGCAGGCGAGCAGGACGTCCCCACAGCCGTCGCCGGCGGCGTCCACGCTCTCGATCTCCAGCCTGGTGAGTTCCCGCAGCACCGGAGCGTCGTCAGGCCTGCGACTGGACAGCAGGGTCGCCACCAGCGCGGCCCGGACGTCGTCGGCACCTGCCATCGTGCGCAACTCGCCGGACGAGGCGGCCCGCGCCGCCGCCAGCAGCAGGGCTCCGGTAGGCATGCCGCCAAGACTACGGCTGATGCCCGCGCCGGGCTCGCAGCCACTCGGCTCCGTTCCACATCACCGGCCGCGCGCCGACCGGCGGGATGCTCAACTCCGGGTCATCGGATTGCACCAGGCAGACCATCGGACGGCTGTGAAGCGCCGCGGCCCGCGCCTGCACGGCGAAGATGTCCAGGATCGCGAACGCCGCCTCGGCGTGAGCGGCGGCGAAGTGGTCGTAATGCCGCAGCACCAGCACGAGGCCGGCCGCCCCGGCGTCCACCCCGTACGCGCCGTAGGCCACGTCGCTCAGGCAGTCGTTGAAGGCGTCCAGGTTGTTCCCGTAGTAGCCGGGAAAGTCGAGCAGCGAGGCCAGGGCGCGATGCATGGAGTACTGAGTCGTCCATTCCGCCGCGTCTGCCGTCCGGACGTCGTAGCCACGACTGCGCAGCCGGCCGACGGTGTCGTCGAGCAGGGCCGGGTCCCAGAACATGGTGATGTACGGATCGCGGATCAGCTCGCGTTCGATCGGGTCGGACGCCGCAGGGCTGTCGTGCTGCACACCTCCATCCTTACCCGGGTGCCACGTCGGGGTCGAGGGGTAGGGAAACGCTCATCATTCACGTCATCCCGGGCTCTCAGGCGGGATGGATCCCGGATCAAGTCCGGGATGACGATGGATGGGCCTGATCAGGGCTTTCCCAGAAGCGACGCCCTCATGTCCCAGCCGCATGCCTGGGCCGGCGCGAGCCACCAGCGTGCGATCAGCAGCGATCTGATAGAACGCTGCGGTGCGCGCGATCGTCTACACCGAAGTCGGTGCCGAGCCCCGGCTCACCGAGGTTCCCGAGCCCGAATGTCCCGACGACGGGGCCGTGGTGGCGGTCGGCGCCACTGGGGTGTGCCGGTCGGACTGGCACGCCTGGCGGGGTCACGATCCGGTGCCGCTGCCGAACATTCCGGGCCACGAGTTCGCCGGCGTGGTGGCTGCGGTCGGCTCGCAGACCGCTCGGTTCGCGGTGGGCGACCGGGTGACCGCCCCGTTCGTGAACGGCTGCGGACGCTGCGCCTGGTGCGTCGCCGGTCAGGCTCAGGTCTGTCCGGATCAGACCCAGCCCGGCTTCACCCATCCCGGCTCATTCGCCGAGCTGGTGGCCGTCCGGGCTGCCGACTTCAACCTCGTCCGGCTACCGGAAACAGTCGATTTCGTGACGGCGGCCGGCCTCGGCTGCCGGTTCGCCACCGCCTTCCACGCGCTCACCACGCAGAGCCATGTGGCAGCGGGGGAGTGGCTGGTGGTGTTCGGCTGCGGCGGCGTCGGGCTGTCCGCCGTGCTACTCGGGGCGGCGTTGGGCGCCCGGGTGATCGCCGTCGATCCGTCCGAAGCAGCCCGGAACCGTGCCGCCGAGCTGGGCGCCGAGGTCACCCACCCGCAGGCGGACCCCGAGCAACTGCGCACCATCACCGGGGGTGGAGCCCACGTCACCATGGACGCCCTCGGCTCCGGGCGAGTGGTCGACGCCGCGCTGCACAGCCTGCGTCCACGGGGCCGGCATGTTCAGGTGGGCCTGATGCTCGGCGACCACGCCGCGGCTCCGCTGCCGTGGGGGCTGGTCGTCGCGCGCGAACTCGCCGTCGCCGGCAGCCACGGGATGGCCGCCGCCGACTACCCGGCGATGCTGCAGCTGATCGCGGACGGCACCGTCGATCCCGGACGCCTCGTCGGACGAGTCGTCGGCCTCGACCGGGCCGGTGCCGAGCTGATGGCAATGGACGCTCCCGCGCCCTCAGCCGGCATCACCGTGGCCACGGTTCACCGCTGACATACCGCCGACACATCGGGGAAACAACCGGCTCCTACGATCACCGAGACCGAATCCCGACGAAGGCGAGCTTTTGAAAATGACTGCGAACGACATCCGCCAGGTTGCGATCACCGAGGTGCTGAACCGGCAACCGGCGGAGACCGAAGAAATCCTCCCACTCTCTGACATGTGGGCGTGCGACGTCTTCGGTCTGGCGGCCATGGAGGAGGCGTTGTCGAAGAATGCCTTCAAGGCAATGAAGCGCACCGTCCAGACCGGCGAACCGCTGGATGCGGCGACGGCCGACGTCGTCGCGGCCGCGATGAAGGACTGGGCGATGCGCAAGGGCGCCAAGTTCTTCTCGCACGTGTTCTACCCGCTGACCAACATCACCGCCGAGAAGCACGACGGCTTCATCATCACCAACTCCGACGGCCACGCGATCACCGAATTCACCGGGAGCCTGCTGATCAAGGGCGAGCCGGACGGCTCGTCGTTCCCCAACGGCAGCCTGCGGATGACCAGCGCCGCCCGCGGCTACACGGCATGGGACCCGACCAGCCCCGCCTACATCAAGAACACCAAGAACGGCGCCACGCTGATGATCCCCAGCGTGTTCATGTCGTGGACGGGTGAGTCGCTCGACAAGAAGATCCCGCTGCTGCGTTCGAACGCGGCGATGGATCGGGCCGCTCGCAAGGTGCTGGCCCTGATGGGTGAGACCGAGATCGCTCCGCTGAACTCCAGCTGTGGAGCCGAGCAGGAGTACTTCCTGGTCGACAAGAATTTCGCAGCCGCCCGCCCGGACCTGCTGCTGGCCGGACGCACCCTGTTCGGCGCACCCCCGGCCAAGGGACAGGAGTTCGACGACCACTACTTCGGGGCAATCCCCGACCGCGTCCAGGTCTTCATGCAGGACTTCGAGGACCAGCTCTACCGGCTCGGCATTCCGGCCAAGACGCACCACAACGAGGTCGCCCCGGCGCAGTTCGAGATCGCGCCGTACTTCGAGGCCGCCAACGTCGCCGCCGACCATCAGCAGCTGATGATGACGATCATGAAGGCCACCGCGCTGGAGCACGGCTTCGTCTGCCTGCTGCACGAGAAGCCGTTCGCCGGCATCAACGGCTCCGGCAAGCACGTGAACTGGTCGGTCGGCAACGCTACCCAGGGCAACCTGCTCGACCCGGGCAGCTCGCCTGAAGAGAACCTGCAGTTCCTGGTGTTCTGCGGCGCCGTGATCCGTGGCGTCCACCTGTTCGGGCCGCTGCTGCGGGCCGTGATCGCGACCGCGTCCAACGACCACCGGCTCGGCGCCAACGAGGCACCGCCGGCGATCATGTCGGTCTACCTCGGCGATCAGCTCGAGGCCGTCTTCAACGACATCAAGGACGGCACCGCGTCGGCGACCAAGGACGGCGGCATCATGGATCTGGGCCTGTCGCAGATTCTGCCGTTCACCCGCGATCCGGGTGATCGCAACCGCACCTCTCCGTTCGCCTTCACCGGCAACCGTTTCGAGTTCCGCGCAGTGGGTTCGTCCCAGTCGGTGTCCGGCCCGCTGGTCGCGATGAATACCATCCTGGCTGACTCGCTGGAGTGGATAGCTAGCCGGCTGGAGACTGAACTGGCTTCCGGCAAGGAGGTTCCCGAGGCGGTGGCGGCCGTCCTCCAGGAGGTCATGAAGGAGCACGGCGATGCCGTCTTCGGTGGCGACGGCTACTCCACCGACTGGCACGAGGCAGCGGTCGCGGAGCGCGGCCTCCGCAATCTGCCGACCAGCGCCGACGCGCTGCCGGTCTTCACCGAGCAGCCCGTGATCGATCTCTTCGAGTCGACCGGTGTGCTGTCGCCGCTGGAACTAAACAGCCGCTACGAGGTGTACGCCGAGCAGTACCTCAACTCGATCATGGTCGAGGCGAAGCTGGTCATCGAACTGGGCAAGACCGTCATCTACCCGGCCGCGTTGGCCTACCTGGCCGAGCTGGGTTCGACCTATGACGTCGCGGCCAGGTTCGGCGCCGATCTCGACACGTCGATCGGATGCACGATCGCCGCGGAGGCGAAGGCGCTGCTGGCGTCCGTCACCGCACTGGAGGGTGAGATCGCCAAGCACGACTTCAGCAGCATCGCGGACCACCTCAAGCACTGCGCCACCACCGTCCGGGGGCTGATGGACGAGGCTCGTGTCCATGCGGACGCCCTCGAGTGCGAGGTTGCGGACAGCGCTTGGCCGCTGCCGAAGTACCGCGAGATGCTGTTCATCCGCTGAATCGGGGACTGCGACACGAGGACGGCGGGGTATGACGCCCCGCCGTCCTCGGCTAAGCCGGCTGGTCGGCGCAGTCGTACTCCTCGATCAGGACGCCGGAGGCGAAACCCTAGTGCCGCGGCCACCTACCTTCGCCCGCTGCGCGACGCCCGGACGGCGCCTCGCTGCGTTCTCCTCAGTCGCCATACGACCCGCTGCTGCGAATTACCCGAAGAGCCAGTACCCGGCGACCGCCATGGGTGCCAGGCCGAGAAGTACCAGAGGATGGTAGGGGCGACGCCGGTTGACCATCAGCACGGTGACCGCTCCTGCCAACCCGATCACGCCGGTCATGATCCACAGGCCGATAACGGAGTCGTAGGGCAGTTGGGATGGGGCCCTGGTGACCACGAAGAGCGCCAGCACGCCAGCGACCATCGCGATCACCCCGCAGAGCAGCAACGACACGATGGTGCGCTGGACCAGATCCAGGCTGCGGCGTTCGGATTCGGTGGATGTCTGCGCCTCGTCACCCATCACGCCGGCGTCGGACGTCGACCTGCTCGGCGTGGGACGGTGCGGTTGGAGACTCACCCGGGTCACTGTACCGATCGCTGCCCTGGACGAGACTGCGCCGTCCGGATCGCCGCTGACTGAAGCCGGGTCGCGGACGGGGGTGGGTGTACTGTCGCGCAGCCTCGCTGGACAAGGCGAGCAGCACCAGCACGCTGAGCCCGAGGCCGACCAGATCACCGCCCAGTCGGCCGTGCTCGTTGCTCATCGTGCGGCTCACGAACACCACCGCCGCGTTGACCAGGCTGAGGCAGGAGAGCGTCATCCGCGCCCAGTTGCGACGGGCCAACAGGAAAGCGCCGAGCAGCAGATCGATCGCTGCCAGCCCGGCCAGGCTGACGCCGAGCACCGGTACCAGCACCGCGAGCTCCGGGTCGACCTCCGTGGCGAGGGCCTCCGTTGCGCCCACGAAGGCGAGCCCCGCGAGCAGCAGGTAGATCAGCCCGCGAATCGCTGTGACACCCAAAGCGAACAGCACCTGTGCCGGCGGCGTGCTGCGCGGGGCGGGCGGCAGCGCCGGCGGGTCCGGGTGAGCAGAGGCCAGGCCGGTCAGATCGACGATCGGCAGGTGACCGTCGGTCCGGATCCGGTCGCCGCCCCCGTTCCGGGCGTGGTAGCCGGCCCCGAAACCCTCGATCACCCGTAGTTTCACGGCCGGATCGGTCGCACGCAGACCGTCGACGATGTGGTCGCGTTCGACGTCGACGTCCTCGGCGATCTTGTGGGTGATCTGGAAGGTGAACAGCGACAATCCGACGCTAGTGTCGTAGGTGCCGGCGGCCAGCCAGTCGACCCGGGTGCCGCCGGGCAGCAGCCAGCCGTCCGGGCAACGCCAGAAGCGGACGTGGTGGCGCTGATTCGGATTGCCGGCGACCTCCTGCTCGTAGGCGAAATCCTGCCGGCGCTGGAACAGGAACAGCGGGCTGACCGGCGCGGTCTGATAGGTGCGTCGGCGCAGTGAGGACACCACTATTCGCCACCCGGTGCGGAAGTCGAGTTCATCGGCGAGGTGCCAGCTCGCGGCGCGCATCGCCGCATGCAGGTGTTCCGCTTCGCCCAGCAGCGCCAGGTTGACCGGGTCGCCGAGCAGGCCGTCGGCCGTCCGGGTGCGCCCGATGAAGTAGTCGGGCACGTAGATGCGGGTCAGGATGCGGTGGATGCGGGGCAGCACCAGGTAGGTGACCATGGCCCAGAACACCACCACCAGCAGCATCCGCCAGCCGGGCTGAATGCCCTCTTGCAGGGTGAGGTAGGCCAGCCACAGGGAGAGGATGCCGCCGGCGACGAACAGGGCGCGATCCAGGCCGGTGGCGACCCCGTCGCTGGTCTGGTCGTACTGGCGCGGCATGCCATCCCTCCGTCCGCCTCTGTCGAGAGGCTAGCGGACCGCGCCGGACCGGCCCGTCCGTTCAGCACGGCGGGCCGGTCTCAGCGTCGCCGCAGGTCCGCTCGGGTCGGCACGAACGGCTGCACCCGCAGCAGCATGCCGGCCTGTTCGGGCGTCCGGTCCCGCTTGTAGCCGTTGCAGTCCGCGCAGGCCGCGACCAGGTTGAGCCAGGACGTCGGACCACCCCGGCTGCGCGGCACAACGTGGTCGCGGGTGGACGCCGGACGTCCGCAGTACGCGCAGGCGTGGCCGTCGCGGCGCAACACATTGGCCAGGCTGCAGGTCACCGGTCCGGACGGCTGGTACAGCCACCGGGTGTAGACGTAGCTGACCAGCACCAGCGACTGTGGTTGCGGATAGGGGCCGAAGCTGCGGCCCGGCACCGCCCGATGCACTCGCGCCACGTCCCGGTACAGCATCGCCACGGCGTGCTGCAGCGACACCTCGTGCAGCTCCTGGTGTGCGTCGGCGTTGAGCACGATGACCCGATCCATTCTTCGGCCCTCCTTTCCGTTCGTTCTGTGATTGCTGGCCGCGCCTGCTGTGCCGCTGATCGAGCTTGTCGAGACCTGGTTCCGACAAGCTCAACCAGCGCACGCTCGGCTCAGCCCTTCACGCACAGCAGCGTCTGCAGCCGTGCGACGACCTCGACCAGGTCCACCTGGGCGGCGATCACCTGATCGATGTCCTTGTAGGCGCCGGGGATCTCGTCGACCACCCCGGCGTCCTTGCGGCACTCGACCCCGGCGGTCTGCGCCGCCAGGTCCTCGGTGCTGAACGTCCGCTTCGCCCGGGTCCGGGACATCCGCCGTCCGGCACCGTGGGACGCCGAGTTCAGCGACTCCTCGTTGCCGAGACCCCGGACGACGTAGCTGCCGGTGCCCATCGAGCCCGGGATCAGGCCCAGGTCACCCCGGCCCGCCCGGATCGCGCCCTTCCGGGTGACGATCAGCTCGACGTCGTCGTAGCTCTCCCGTGCCACGTAGTTGTGGTGGCACAGAATCGGCTCGTCGAAGCCGACGGCGTCCGGGTGCCAGTCGCTGAACACCCGCTGGACGGTGGCCAGCATCAGGGTCCGCGAGAGCATCGCGTAGTCCTGCGCCCACCACAGGTCGTTCAGGTAGGCGTCCATCTCGGACGTCCCGGCCAGGAACACCGCCAGGTCGCGATCGGGCAGCCCCAGGTTGTGCTCCAGGGTCTTCGCGGTCGCGATGTGCCGCTCGGCCAGCTCCTTGCCGATGTTCCGGCTGCCGGAATGCAGGGTCAGCCACAGCCGCTCGTCGCCCTCGGCGACGCACAGCTCGATGAAGTGGTTGCCGCCACCCAGCGAACCGCACTGCGACAAGGCCCGGGCCTCCCGGTCGGCGATCCGCGGCGCCCGCAGCTCGTCGAACCGGCCGAACAGCCGGTCGAACCGCTGCCGCAGCCGGACGTCCGAGCGCAGCACCGCGGCCTCGCCGTCGTTGCCACGGTAGCCGACCGGGACGGCGCCCTCGATGCTCAGCCGCAGCCCGTGCAGGTCATCGGGCAGATCGTTCAGCGTCAGGCTGGTCCGCACGGCGGCCATGCCGCAGCCGATGTCGACGCCGACGGCGCTCGGGCTGACGGCGTCGCGCATGGCGATCACCGAACCGACGGTCGCGCCCTTGCCGAGGTGGACGTCCGGCATCACCCGGACGCGGTCCACCCAGGGCAGCCGGGAAATGTTCCGCAGCTGGTCCAGCGCGGCCGGCTCGATGTCGGGCGGGTGTGCCCACATCAGCGTGTTGTCGTTCGCCGCGCCCGGCAGCGCGACGGGGAACTCGGTCATGATCGTCTTCCTTACTGTGATGGTCGGTGGGCCGGGCACGAAAAAGCCGCCCGGCTCGGCAGGCGAGTGGGCGGCTTGACGTCCGGTCCGGACGCGCGGAGCTAGGTTCTCCGCGGATCAGGTCGGGGGCCCACTTCTGCCTGGCCGGCTGCCTTTGAAGCCGAAGTCGCGGCGGCCATAGGCATGCCACGATCCGGCGAGCGGCAGCGTGCGCTGCAGTCGCTTGATCGCGTTCTCTAGGCCGAACATGTGAGTCCCTCTCGTGAGGCCAGCCGGTCAGGCTATCGGTCGGCGCCGCCCTCGGGCAAATCGACGACCAGCGGGATGACGTCCAGATAGATCCGGTAGCGCCGGGCGTCGGACGGCCGCGCGCGCTGCTTGGCGGCGTCCGAATGACGTTGCACCAGTTCCAGCAGTTCCTTGGCGAGCTCGTCGGCCTCGTCGACGGTCAGCTCGATCGTGGAGCTGGACAGCTGACCGGCGCCGTCGTCCAAGGCGGGATCGAGGTGCTCGAGCCACGAGGTCAGGGTCGCGGTCCGCTCGGCGATCACCTGCCCAATCACCGCACCCATGGCGCGTTCGGCGGCCGGATCGTGCGCCAGCTCGGGGTCGGTCAGCCGGAAACCGACCGGACGCCACCAGCGCTCGCGCCCGCCGCTGGGGTGGCCCGGATCGTCCTCGACGAAGCCGTGGCGTTCCAGCTGGCGCAGGTGATAGCTGGTCTGTCCGCTGCTCTCGCCGAGTGCGCGGGCCAGCTGGCTCGCCGTCGCGGGGCCGCGCCGTTGCAGTTCGGCGTACAGCGTCATCCGCAGCGGATGGGCGAACGCCTTGAGCGCCTCGGAGCCGAGATTTCGTTCCGTCGTCGCTTCGCTCTTGCCTTCGTCCATGTGCAGAGATACCTTTGCAGAGAAATCTTTGCAGAGATACCTCTGCATCAGCGGAAGTCTAGTCGGAGGGAGCCGGAGATGGCCGGAAGTGAATCGGGGAGCCGCGGGTCGGGCCTGGGAGCCGGCTTTCGTGCGCAGTGGGTGTCGACCGGGTTGGCGAACCTCGGCGACGGTGTGCTCGGCATGCTGGCGCCGCTGGTGGCCCTCACCCTGACCACGTCGCCCACCCAGATCGCGCTGCTGACCGCGGCGAACTGGGTGCCCTGGCTGCTGCTCGGCTTGGCGGCCGGGGTGGTGATCGACCGGGTCGACCGGCGGCGCGCCCAGGTGCTGGCGCTCGGGGCGCGGGCGGTGCTTCTCGCGGTTGCGGCGCTGCTCGACCTGGCCGGGCTGCTCACCATGCCGCTGCTGGTCGTCGTGGTGCTGCTCTACGGGGTGACCGAGGTGTTCGCCGACCTGGGGGCGACGGCGATCGTTCCCGACCTGGTGCCGGCCGAGCGGCTGCCCGCGGCGAACGGACGCCTGATCGGCGTGCAACAGGTGACCAACGCGTTCCTCGGCGCCCCGCTGGCCGGCGTGCTGATCGTGCTCGGTGCCGGCGTCGGATTCGGGACCTCGGCGGCTTTGGCGGCCCTTGCCGCCCTCGCCCTCGCGGCTGGGCTGCGTGGTGGCTTCCGTCCGGCCGGACGGAGCGGCTCGTCGCGTCCGCTGGCCGACGTCCGCGAGGGGCTGACTTTCCTGGTGCGGCACCCGGTGATCCGCCCGCTGGTGATCACGTCCAGCATCGTCAACCTGGCGAGCACCGCCTACTTCGCGGTCTTCGTGCTGTGGGCGGTCGGGCCGGATTCGGCGATGGGCTTGACCGCGGCGCAGTACCCGCTGCTGACTCTCGGGCTGGCGCTGGGCGCGGTGGCCGGATCGGTTGTTGTCGATCGGGTGCAGCGCCGGTGTGGCGAGGTTCCGACGATGATCGGCTCCACCACCGCCTGCGTGGTGCTGATGCTGGTGCCGGTGGTGTGGCCCAACGGGTGGGCCGTGGCCGTCGCGTTCGGGTTGATCGGCCTCACCAACACCGCGGGCAATGTGCTCACCCAGTCGCTGCGGCAGCGACTGGTGCCGGGCGCGCTGCTGGGCAGGGTCGGCGGCGCCGGACGAACGCTCGCCTACGGTTTGATGCCGGTCGGTGCGGTGCTGGGCGGCGTGGTTGCCGAGCGGTTCGGTCTGGCCGCCACGTTCTGCGCCGCCGTGGGAGTGGCGCTGGCCGCCTGCTGCTATCTGGCCCTCACCCTTCGCCGGGTTCCGATTCGGCCGGTCGCCGAGCCGGTGGTGGCGCAGTCCGCCACGGTCTGACGACGCACCTCGGCAAGCGGGTCGGGCAATCCGTACTAAGGAAGCGCTGATCAAAGCTCACCCATCGTCATCCCGTACTTGATCCGGGATCTCTCCGTCTGAGAGCCCGGGATGACGATGGATGATCAGTGTTCCCTAAGGTAGGGGCGTGATTCGTGAGGCGGTCTCGGTCTGGGCGGTCGGTCTTTCGCTGGTGCTGGCCGTGGTTGTGGCCTGGCTGTTCAGCGCCGTTGCGCGGTGGCTGCTGCGTGGGCGGGCGCGGCTCGGCCGGTCCACCTCGATCGTGATCTCGATGCTCGGCACGGGCGTCGGGCTGTTGTTGGTCGGCGCCGTCTTCGAACACTCCCCACTGTGGGAGCCGTTGACGATCGCGACGGCGCTCGGCATGTCGGTGGCCGGGATCGCCGGCTATGCCGCCGTGGCCGCGCATTTTCAGCGAGTCGAACGGGAAGGTCTGGCTGAGCTGGTCCGGTCGGGCGAGTCGTCGAGGGTCGAGTTCAAGTCGACCGCCCGGGTCAATCTGCACACCGGAAAGCGTGACGACCGGATGGAGCTCGTCATCGCCAAGACCGTGTGCGCCTTCCTCAACGCCGACGGCGGCACCTTGGTGATCGGCGTCGACGACTTCGGCAAGCCGCTCGGCCTCGATGCCGATTTCGCCACCCTGAAGGCGCCGGACGCCGACCGCTTCGAATTGTGGCTGCGTGACCATCTCACCGTCAGCCTCGGCCAGAACGCGGCGGCCCTGGTCGAGGTCGACTTCGCCACGTTGACCAGCGACGACGGTGGGGCGCTGGCGTGCCGGCTCGGCTGCCGGCCGTCCCCGCGTCCGGTCTATCTGCGCCCCGGCCGCAACGCCGCGCCCGAGCTGTGGGTGCGGACCGGCAACTCAACCCGCCAGCTCGGCGTCGACGAGGCCACCGAGTACGTCATGCACCGCTGGCCGCTGAACCTGGGCTCGACCATCGCGGCCCAGTTCCGCGCCGCCGTCCGATTCTCCGAAGAGCGCTGAGTCCGCACGCTGGGGACGCGTTCTTGCGCCGTGGGGACGCGCTGACCTTCGCTGGTCGAGCGTGTCGAGACCTTCGACGACCTGGTGCTGGCAGGGGTTTCGACGTAGAGGCTCAACCAGCGGTGGTTGCTGCTTGAGTGCGAGAAGCCCCGCCCGAAGGAATCGGGCGGGGCCTGGCGTGAGGTGCGGAACCTCAGCTGAGGGCCTTGGCTTTGAGGTTGTCGTACTCGGCCTGGGTGATGGTGCCGGCGTCGAGCAGTGCCTTGGCGCGGGCGATCTCGTCGGACGGGCTGCCGGCCACCGAACGGATGTACTCGTCGGCGGCGGCCTTGTTCTGCTGGGCCTGCGCCATCGAGCGCTCGGCCATGCCGCCACCCCGCACGATCAGGTAGATCAGCGCGGTGAGGAACGGGAAGAAGATCAGGCAGATGATCCAGACAGCCTTGAGTCCACCGCTCAGCTTACGGTCGCGCATGACGTCGCCGATGATGGCGAACAGGGCGAACAGGTACGAAATGAAAATGATCAGGGTCAGCACGTACCAGATGGTGCTGCCGAGGTTGGACCAGAATTCGGGCATGAAGAGTTCTTTCCTTGAAGCGACGGGCAATCATGGTTGATGCCCCGTACAGGGTAGTGGGCTACGTGATAGAACCGTGGCAACGCACACGGAAACACCGACATATGGGGGCCTTATGACCGCTGGATCGACCCGGAAACGGCCGGCCTGGTACCGTCGGCGGCTGCGGGTGGCCGCTCCGGCGACGGCGACGGCCGCACCGGCATCCGATCGGGAGGCGGCGCTGGCCCGGCTGGCCGAGCTGACCGAAGCCGACGCGGCGATTCCCGAGGCGACCAGCACCCAGCTGTTCGAGCCGAGCCCGGACGCGTCGGTCACGATCGTCATCTGGCACGGATTCACCAACGCGCCGTCCCAGTTCGCCGCGGTCGCCGAGCAACTGCGGGACGCCGGCTACCGCGTCCTGCTGCCCCGGATGCCCCGGCACGGACTTCCCGACCTGCGGAATCGCGAGTTGGCGAGCCTCACCGATGCCGAACTGGTGGCGCAGGTGGACACCTGCATCGACATCGCCGCCGGGCTGGGCGACGAGGTCTGGGTGGTGGGCCTGTCCGCCGGGGGAGTGATGGCCTCGTGGGCGGCGGCCACCCGCGACGAGGTGAGCCGGGTGGCGCTGATGGCTCCGCTGGTCGGTCCGAAGGGTTTCCCGATGCCCGCCGTCCGGCTCTGCGTGAAGTTCCCGCGGATCGTGCCCGGCTACTACATGTGGTGGGATCCACGGCACAAGGACGACATCGAGAACAACAGCCCGTACGCCTACCCGGGCTTTCCGCTGCCCGGCGTGATGCCATTCCTGCACCTGTCCGAGTCGCTGTTCGACAAGACAGTCAGCGTCGGACATCGGCTCGACCGGGTCGTCCTGGTGACGAATCCCTGCGACCTCGCCGTCCGGTTGGACGCCGCCGACGCGTTCGCCAGCAGCGTGTTCGGCACCGCCGCGGACTATTTCGGGCGCGCCACCATCGATCGGGAACTGAACTGGACCCACGATTTCGTCGACCCGTGGTCGCCGGCCCGCGGCAGCACCGAACAGGTGGTCGCGATCATCGAAGCCGCCCTCGGTGTCGGCGAACCGACCGCCGGCGGCGTCCTGGTGCCGCCCCTGATCGCGCAGGGTTGAGGCAACGCTGACTGTCGTCGGCCGAGCTTGTCGAAGCCTTGGAAGACCTGGTGCTGGCTAGGGGTTTCGACAAGCACAACCAGCGGCGATTGGGTTGATCAGCACTTCTCAGTGACGGAACTTCTTGCCGTCCTTGCCCTTGCCCTTGCGGGGCTTCCAGCCCGTGTCGCGATCCCGGTCGCGGTCGCGTGGGGACGCCGGTGCCAGCTCGATCAGCTTGCCCGAGATCCGGGTGTCCCGCAGTGCCTCCCAGGCGTCGCGGGGCAGGGACGCCGGCAGTTCGACCAGGGAGTGATCGCCGCGGATGTCGATGTGGCCGAAGTCGGAACGCCGCAAACCACCCTCGTTGGCCAGTGCCCCGACGATGTGCCGCGGGGTGACCCGCTGCCGTTTGCCGACCGCGATCCGGTAGGTGGCCAGCGGCGGTCCGTCGCGGCGCGGACGGGGGCCGCGGCTCTCCGTACCGCCGTCGAACTCGCGCGGACGCCGCTCGGGCCGGACTTCCGGATCGGGGTCCAGCAGCAGCGGCGACTCGCCCTGTGCCTGCAGCGCCAACGCCGCCGCGACGTCCAGCTCGGGCACGTCGTACTCGTTGACGTAGTGCGCCACCACCTGCCGGAACAGGTCCAACCGCTCCGAGCCGAGCGCCGCGGTGATGGCGTCGTCGAATCGGCTCAGCCGGGTCGCGTTGACGTCGTCGGCGCTCGGGATCGGCATCGGCTCCAGCGTCTGCCCGGTGGCGCGCTGGATGCTGGACAACAGATGCCGCTCGCGCGGCGTCACGAACGAGATCGCCTCGCCGCTGCGGCCGGCCCGCCCGGTCCGTCCGATCCGGTGCACGTAGGACTCGGTGTCGGTGGGGATGTCGAAGTTCACCACATGGCTGATCCGGTCGACGTCCAGGCCCCGGGCAGCGACGTCGGTGGCCACCAGGATGTCGAGCTTGCCGGACTTCAGCTGGCCGATGGTGCGCTCGCGCTGCGGCTGCGCCATGTCTCCGTTGATCGCGGACGCCGAGAAGCCGCGCGCCTGCAGCTTCTCGGCCAGCGTCTCGGTCTCGTTCTTGGTCCGGACGAAGACGATCATGCCCTCGAAGTTCTCGGTCTCCAGAATCCGGGTGAGCGCGTCCACCTTCTGCGGGTAGGAAACCATCAGGTGCCGGTGCCGCACGTTGGTCGCGGTGCTGGTGCGGCCGCGCAGGATGATCTCTTCCGGGTCGCGCAGGTAGGTGCCGGAGAGTCGCCGGATAGCCGGCGGCATGGTGGCCGAGAACAGCGCCACCTGCTTCTCGGCCGGCGCGGCCGCGAGGATCGTCTCGACGTCCTCGGCGAAGCCCATGCTGAGCATCTCGTCGGCCTCGTCGAGCACCAGCAGTCGCAGCTCGGACAGGTCGAGAGTGCCTTTGTCTAGGTGGTCCATGATCCGGCCCGGCGTGCCGACCACCACTTGGACGCCGCGAGCCAGCGCGCTCAGCTGGACGCCGTAGCCCTGCCCGCCGTAGACCGGCAGCACGTGGATGCCGGGCATGCCGGCGGCATAGGCCTGGAACGCCTCACAGACCTGTACGGCGAGCTCGCGGGTGGGTGCCAGAACCAGGGCCTGCGGCGCCCGGCCTCGCTTGGGGTCGACCAGCTGCAGTGCGGGCAGCGCGAACGCCGCGGTCTTGCCGGTACCGGTCTGGGCGAGGCCGACGACGTCCTTACCGCTCAACAGCAGCGGGATGGTCGCCGCCTGGATCGGAGTGGGGCTCTCGTAGCCGAGTTGGCGCAGCGTGCGGAGCAGCCGGTCGTCGAGACCGAGGTCGGTGAAGTCGGGTGCGGACTCGTCGGAGGTTGATTCTGTGGTGGCCACCCCCTGACCGTAGTGGGTCAGGCCCCGAACCTCCGCTTTCGGCGCCCTCCTAGACTGATCCGCATGCTCGTTCGTTCCCTGTTGGCCGGTGCCGCCGGCATCGTTGTCCTGTCCGGCTGCAGCCAGGCCGGACTGAGTGTCGACGACGCCTACAAAGTCGGCTGCCCCGCGCTGGACGCCGCGGCCGCCTCGGGGTCGGCGGTCGGGAAGGTCGCGCTGAGCGGTCTGGAACAGCTGCGTGACTCCGGCTCGGTGACGGGGGAGAGCAAGCAGTGGCTCGATGTCGCCATCGACTTCCTGACCCACCCCGAGAAGGTCAGCGACGAGAACAAGAAGATGATCCGCGACGGCTGCGCCGCGCACGGCTACAAGCTGCAGAACGTCTGAATCCGCTACCAGGCGGTGCCCTGGCAGGCGTCCGAGCCGGACGGCTCCACCTGCAGCGTGGCGTGGTCGATGCCGACCAGGACGTACCCGCAGCCCGACGGTGTTGGCGGCCATGGCCCTGCTGGGCTCGGCATTGCTGATCCTGGGCTTCCCGCTGGTTCAGTAGCGGCAACCAACTCAGGCTTGCAGGTGTGTGGCTGGCACTGATGCCGCCTCCCGGTCACCGTCGTAGCGTCGCCGCCATGGAAGCAAAGCACCGGTTGCCATGGCTGATCGCACTCTGCACCTCCCTTGTATTCGTGGGCGGGTGCGCGGCTGGGCCGACTCCGAACGGCACGACGAGCGCACCCCGGACACTGACGGTCGTCCACGTCGACGGTGATGCCGGGTTCGAACCGGCGACCAAATGGTTCGCCGAGGCGCTCGCCCGGCGGTCCGGGGGAGCGCTCACCGTCCAGTTCCGCTTCGCTTGTTGCGGACGGGGAGCCGACGTCGAGCAACAGCTCATTCGCCAGGTGGCTGGGGGTGAGGCAGATCTCGGATGGGTGGGGGTTCGGGCGTTCCACGATGCCGGTGTGGACGCCCTCGACCCACTGATCCAGCCACTGCTGCTGACGAACTACCCGGCGCAGCGCGCCGCTTTGGAGGCGGCGGAGAGCCAGGCGGCGCTCTCCGCGTTGGAGCCACTCGGGGTCACCGGAATAGGGCTTGTGCCCGGGTCGCTGCGTTATCCAATGTCGACCGGCCGCCCACTGCACGATCCGAAATCATGGCGAGGTCTCCACTTCTATACCTTCGCCTCGTCCGTTGCCCGGGAGGCGATCGGGACGCTTGGGGCGTCCGTCCTCGAACTCGGTTTCGACGAGCGGGACGCCAGGCTCGCCTCAGGCGGGATCGACGCGCTCGACAACTCTTTGCTTTATCAGGCCGACCGGACCGACGTGCTGCCCTACACGGTGGTCAACCTCCCCTTGTGGGCCCGAGTCTCAGCGCTCATCGCCGCGCCGAGACTCGCGTTGACCGATGAACAACGCGGCTGGCTTGCGGCCGCTGCGCGCGACGCTGTCGGACGCACCGAGGAACTCGCCGCCATCGACGCGGGCGCGGTCCTGGGGGGTTGCCGGAATGACGCCCGCTATGCAGTGGCATCGCCGCAGGAACTAAAGCGATTCCGGACCGCGTTCGAGTCCGTCCAGCCGTCGACCGCGAACGATCCGCTGAGGCAACGCATGGTGCGGATCGCGACGGACCACCCGGCACAGGCGCCGGTGACCTGCGCGACGGCATCGGCGAGCCCCCACGGGGACGACGGGAACGGTGTGCTCAACGGATCGTTCACCACGATCGACTGGAACGAGAAGGCTCAGCGCGCACACCACATGCCGCCGAGCGTCCTGCTGCCCGGGGACGGCTACGGACGATTCGTCTTCGAGTTCGCCGATGGCAGCTTCCACGTGCGATTGACGGATGGGAGCTGCACGGGGAGCTACGGCGTACAGGGCAACACGGTGACGGTAGACCTGGTGCCTGGGGTGTGCGGCAACGGACGCTACTTCACCGCCACGTTCGCGGTGGACGATCACCGTCTGGTCTTTACCGATTTCGATTCGCCGAACGAGATTGACGGGCTCGATACCGTGCTCTTCACTTCGGCACCGCTGGAGCGGCTCAGCTGATGTCCGACCGCAGGAATGTGATGACCGCGCGGACGCGGCGATGGGTGCGACCGTCGTCCTCGATGTCCAGCCGCCGGAGCACTCTCGTCACATGTGCCTCAACCGTGCGCTCGGTGACGAAAAGCCGGCGTGAGATCTCACGGTTGGAGAAGCCTTCGGCGACCAACCTCAGCACCTCGACCTCACGCTGGGTGAGGTCGGCGATCGGGTCGTGCTCGCGCCGCCGCGCCAGCAGCCGCCGGACAATGGCAGGGTCGAGGACCGTCTCGCCCGCAATCACTCGTCCTATGGCGTCGGTGAGTTGAGCCGCGTCGACCACCCTGTCCTTGAGCAGGTATCCGACGCCCGCGGGTTGATCGGTCAGCAGGCGGAGGGCGAAGTGCGTCTCGAGGTACTGGGATAGCACCAGGGCGGCCACGCCACGTTCGCGCAGCGCCTCAGCGAGGTGGAGGCCTTCATCGGTGTGGGTGGGCGGCATCCTGATGTCGACGATCGCCGCGGTCACGGCGTGCGTCGCCTGCATCGCGAGCGCACTCGCGGCGTCGGATGCCTCCACCGGCGTGGCGAACCTCGCAGCCTCGAGCAGCCGGACGATTCCGGCGCGGACCAGCAGCGAGTCTTCGACGACCATTAGGCGCATGGCAGGGTGACCTCCCAGATCTGCTCGGTCAAGCGATGTGTGCCACCAAGCGCCGCGGCAAGGTCGGCGAGCGGCGCCGCAAGGGGGCCTCCGGGGTGCATGCGTACGACGACGCCGCAATCTGAGCGGGCGAGATCGACCTGGAGCCGTGGCTGACCGATCCGGTCGACGGCGACTGTCGCTGCGGCAACGAGCGCGTACACATCGCGGCCCGCCCGGTCCGGGAGATCGGACGCCCCGCGCACCACAAGCCGGGTGCCGCTCATCTCCGCGAGCGCTGCGAGCGCCTCCGTGAGCCCCGCCGTCTCGAGCATCGGCGTCCCCACACCGCGAGCAAGCCGGCGGAGCCGCTCAGCCACGTCACTGATGCGGCGGGCGGCTTCGGCGTCCTCGGGTGCGGTCAAGGCGAGTTCCGCGAGCACGGCGACGAGGTACTGCTGGGCACCGTCGTGCAGGTCTCGCTCGAGCCGGTTGCGCTCGCGCGCGGACGCCTCGATGAGGGCAAGGCGCGACGCCTCCACGTCCCGCATGCGCGCGGCGATCACCGCGCGGAGCACCCCGTTGTTGATCCCGACGACCACAGCCGGGCTGAGCACCGCGCGGACCTGAGCCGCGTCCAGCGTCCTGGCCGGGTCGCCCAACGCCCGCCCGAGCAGCACGTCCAGCTCGGTGCGGCCGGACGCTGGATCGACCGGTGCCGCCAGGCGGCGCAGCGCCGCTCGGGCACGTTCGGCCCGCAGGGCGGACGGCCATCGACGGACAACGCCGGCTACGATCACCACGGCCGCGGAGCAAACCAGGACGTCGCGGGCCGGACCGCTCGACGGCGTCACGATCAGGACCGACCAGAAGAGTCCCGCGGCCGCCGCGACGACGGCGAGTGGTTCCCGCCGCAGCTCCAGGGCCGAGAGCCCCAATCCGGCCACCGCGACGACCGCTGAGCCGAGCACGGCCGCCCTCGGATCGATGGCCAACACCGCGTCACCTGGGGCACACGCACCGAGACAGCCTGGATCCCAGAACGGTTGATAGGCGAGCACAGCGAGCGACGTGCCGGCACCGACCACCAGGGCCGCGGCGCGGTACGCGGTGCCAGCGGCGAGCAGCAGCGCCGGCACTGTCCAGGCACCTACCAGTGCCAACCCAGTGTCGGCGGAGGTCCGTGGCAGCGAGGTCCACACCCAGCAGGCCGACGCGAGCGCGGCGCCGGCCAGCACCGTCCAGGCGACCCTTGGCGCCGAGCGGGTGCCGAACCACACCACGAAGGAACCGGCGGCCAGGACAACACCCGCCGTCACTCCGAGAGCGCGGGCCCACATTCCAATCCACTCGCTCACCGAGGCCGCCTGGGCTGCACGGTGCCAGTATCGGGAGCACACGCGAGGCGTGGCAATGACGGCGGGAGAAGAATAGTGCCAGCCACAATGCAGCCCGGAGCGCTTGTTGCTTACCATCGACGAATGAGGGGCCGCGCGCGCTTGGTGATGGGCGTTGCGGTGATATTCGCCTGCGTGCTGACCGCGTCCTGCGCGCCGGCGGGGCTGAGCAGATCCGGGGCGGCGGACAGCAATGCAGTCGCTGCTCGGATCGGCACGCCCGACCCAGACGGACGGCCCTCGGCGGTTATCGCGCGCGACTTCGCCGATCGACTCATGCGCACCGGCATTCTGGCGACGCCTGCCGTCGCGGCCACCAGCACCTCGGTCTCGGACGAAGACATCCTCCACCGGGTCATGGACGGCACCATCGAACTCGCCGTAGTTCCGGCCCGCGCGTTCGACCTCGTCGGTGTCACGTCGCTGATCCCCCTGCAGCTGCCGGCGCTCGTCACCACGCGAGCGGCCGGAGCTGCTGTCGCTGAGGACGAGGAAGTAACGGAACTCCTGTTCGCCGGGCTCGAAGGCAGCGGCGTGGCAGGGCTGACGCTGGTGCCGGAGGAGCTACGCCGGCTCTTCGTCATGTCCGGCAACGACGACTTTTCCTTTTCCGGGGCAACCGTTCGCACCCGGCCGTCCAAGGCCTCCGCCGAGGTCTTCGCCACCCTCGGCGCCACGCCTTCCTACGTGGACGGCCCGGAACTGGACGCCGCGGTCGCGGGTGGAGAGATCGATGCTTTCGAGACCTCATGGAGCTTCGTCCCGACGTTCTCAAGGTCCCTCACCGTCATCGACAATGCCGTGTTCGGCGTGAAGTTCGACGTCATCGCAGTCAACCGCAGGTGGTTCGATGCCCATGACGAGGATGCTCGTCTCCGCATCCGCGCCGCGGCCCGCGAAGCAGCGCGGGCATATGTCGGTGGAACTGCCGACGAGGCGGTCAGGGCAGCTGACTTCTGTCGCGCCGGCGGTGCGATCGCGCACGGCCCGCCCGCCCTCGCCGCCGCACTTGCCGACGCGCGCGACGAGTTGGCCGCACGCTGGCGCATCGAGAGCACCGCCACGGCCACGAGCATCGTGCGGCTCTGGCGGTTCGCTTCCCCGCCGGACGGCCTCTCGCCGTGCTCGCCGGAGCGAATCCCGCGCAAGTCGCTCCCAGCGGGCAACCAGACGAGGTTCCCGGAAGGCGTGTACCGCATGAGCGTGACCGCTGTGGAACTCAGCGCGGCCGGGATGAACCAGGCGGACGCTGCCGAGCACTCCGGAACCTGGACGTTGACCTTCCGTTCGGGCTCTCTTGACATGGGTGATGGGTGTACCGGGGAATATCGCGTCGAACAGGGTTTGGTGGAACTGCACCTCGGCGGTGCCGGAGCCTGCGGTGCCGCCCGCTATCGCATGCTGCTTGCAGCCAGGTGGACCGTGTCCGGTGGAACCCTGAAGCTGATCGACGTGGTCTCGGGAGAGGGCACCGGTGATGCGGACGCCTTCATCCAGGCGCTCTTCCAGGACCGGCCGTTCACGAAGATCGGCTGACGCTCGCGGCGGGGAGACGCAACTCAAGGACGAAGAGACCGTTCCGGTGGCTCGTTCGCAGCGAGCCACCGAGTGTTTCGGCACGCGTGGCGAGGCCCGCCAGTCCGGTGCCGGGAGAGCCGCGGGACTCCCCCGAAGGATTGCGGACGGTTAGCTCGACAGACTCTCCGGACGTCCGCAAGCTGACGCTCGCGGAGCCTGGGCTGCCGTGCCGCGCGGCGTTGGCCAAGGCCTCCGCACAGGTGAAGTACACGCAGGCCGTCGTGGCGGGGTCAGTGGCCGGAATCACCCCGATCGCCGTCGTGACTCGCAGGGGCGAACGGTTGGCGAGTTGCCCGATGGCCGCGGGAAGACCCCCGTCCAACTCCGCGGGAGCGAGCCCCACGGCGAGGCTGTGCAGTGCGTCCAACGCGACGCCCACCAAGTTCCGAGCGCGCTCGTTGTGCAGAGACTTCATGACGTCGGACAGCGGATCCGTGACAGACGCGCGGAGGTCTCGCGCGAAACGTGCGCGCTCGGCAGCGTCCGCAACCACGACCAGCCGACGGGCGCGCTCGGCTTCCGCGATTCTGCGTCTCGCGTCCTCGGCAAGGCGCAGCTGCTCCTGCTGGATGGCCACCGCCGAGCGGACAGCCTGGTCGACGCGGCGACCCGTAGCCGCATCGACCGGCACAGTGTGGCCGCCTCCCGGGTCCCACGAGGCGATCCGGAGTTGGGGTTCGCCGACCAGGCGGGCCAACTCGTCACGCACCTCCTGGCTGGGTTCGCCGACGCGCACGACCGCGTCGATCAGCCGGTCGAGCGGCACGCTACGAACGCCGACCGCCAGCGCCGCCGCCGCACCTATTAACAGCAGGTCGTACCCGAGTTCGAGGAGCGGCGCGGCGCGCGGGCCCGCAACGAGCCGCAGGACGGCGGCTAGGGTCACGGCGGTCCCGGCCAGCCACGCCGCGACGAGCGCCGCGCTGCGCCGTCGCCCACGTGGCGCCAACGCCGTCACTGCGATCAGCGCTGCGCACCAGACCGCGCCGACAACCGCCGCGGCCATATCGGAGGGAAGGGTGGGCCAGCCGAGCGCGAGCAGATACGACGCCAGCACGACGATCCAGGCCGCGCGCGACAGTCGTCCTCGCCAGGCCGCGTGCACGACGAGGTGGGCCAGCACCGCACGGTGCCAGAAGACGCCGGAGGGCACCACCTCGACGATCAGCCAGCTGCAGGCAACAGCGAGGGCAAGGACGTCCTCGCCCTTGCTTCCGGCGAACGCGGCGAGTGCTACGAAGGCGAGGGCGACCAGGACCACCGGAAGTAGCGCGTCAAGTCGCCGCGGTCCAGCCCACAACTCGAAAGCGACCGTCACAGCGGCTAGGGATACGGCTGTCGCCACGCGCCCGGTCTCGGACATGCGGTGATTCTGCCACCCCGCACAGCCACTAACCAGGCGAGTCGCGGACCCTTACTAGCCTCAGGCCTTCCAGAACCCCGAGAAGGTGATCCGTTCCTTGGCCAGCCCGGCGCGCTGCAGGGTCCGGCGGCCCTCGGTGGCCAGGGTCGACTCGCCGACCACGAACGCGTAGGACGCCGGGCAGGCCACGTCGACCGCTTCGAGGGCGCGCAGGGCAGCGACCCCGGCGACACCCCCGGCCCCGTCGCGGGGCGTCCATTGGATGCGGACGCCTTCGGGCGCTTCGACCGGTAGCACGTCGTCGGGCGCCGGCACCTCGATGATCGCGGTACCTACAGCGTCGGCGGGCAGATCACGCAGGATGCCCCGGAGTGCGGGCAGTCCGCTCTCGTCGGAGACCAGCAGGTAGCTGGTGGTGTCGTCGGGCGGATCGAACAGCACGCCCTGGTCGAGTAGGGCCACCGGACTGCCGGGCACCGCCGACACCGCCCAGGACGCCACCCGCGCCAGCTTCCCTTCGTGCCAGTGCAGCACGACGTCGATGTCCAGTTCGGCGCGATCAGCGAGTCGGCGATAGCCGGCGACGGTGTAGTTGCTGCAGTGCGGACGTTCCGCTTCGGGGATGGCGAGATACGACTTCCACCAGCGCTGCCCGTCAACCTCCGGCAGGCGGAGCCCACCGTCATTGGTCAGGGGGAAGAACAGCCGGAACCAGTGGTCGAGACCGCGCCAGTCGAATGCGGTGAGGTCGGTCGATTCGAGGGTGATTCGCTGGAACGACGGCGACATCCGCCGAGTTCCCGCGACACGGGCATGGAACATGCGCGGACGTGCCGGCATCAGCCGCGGAGAATCGCTCACAACCCCTCGCCAGGAAAGTTAGGTTAGCCTCACCATATCTGGCCCGCTGCCGCGTCGCCGCCGCCGTTCACCAGGCGGTGCCCTGGCAGGCGTCCGAGCCGGACGGCTCCACCTGCAGGGTGGCGTGGTCGATGCCGAAGCCGTCCCGCAGCACCGCGCTGGCGGCGACCAGGACCTCGGCGGTATCGGCGTCCTCGGCGCTGACCAGGTGCGCGGTGGCGACGTTCATGCCCGAAGTGAGGGTCCACAGGTGCAGATCGTGCACCTCGACGACCCCCGGAACCCCAGCCAGCCGGACCTTGGCGTCGTCCGGATCAATCCCTGGCGGCGCCGCTTGGCCGAGCACCCCGACCACCTCGCGGCCCAGCCGGACGGCCCGGACACCGACGAACGCGGCCAGTGCGAGGGCCAGGACCGGATCCCACAGCGGCGAGCCGGTCAGCCAGGTGGCGAAGCCGGCGATCAGCACGCCGACCGAGCCCAGAGCGTCGGCCAGCACTTCGAGGTACGCGCCCTTGACGTTGAGGTTCTCCGCCGAGCCGCCGCGCAGCAAGGTCAGCGCGACCAGGTTGACCGCCAGCCCGACCAGGCCGACCACCATCAGGACGCCTGCCGGCACTTCCACCGGCATGCCGAAGCGCTGCACGGCGCTGACCACCACATAGCCGCAGACGGCGAGCATCAGCAGCACGCTCAGCCCCGCGGCGAAGATCTCGGCCCGGTAGTGGCCGTAGGTGCGGCGTCCGCTGCGGTCCGGCAGGGTTGCCCAATGCGAGGCGGTCAGTGCGGCCGCCAATCCCACTGTGTCGGCGGCCATGTGGCCGGCGTCCGAGAGCACAGTCAGCGAACCCGACCAGATCCCGGCCGCGAGCTCGACCACGAAGAAGACGCCGGTGAGCGCCAGCGCCGCCTGGAGTCGCCAGCGATGCACGGCGCCGGTGTGGCCGTGCTGGTGAGTGTGTCCTGACATGACCGCACCTCCTGTCGCCGCTCAGCCTATGAGGTTCCGTGGACGCGAGCCGACATTATGCGCGTTATTCCTTGCGTAAATGGTCGCCACGAGCATGTATCAGGCGGTGCCGGGGGTGCTCCTGGCAGGGGACAGGCCCGATCCCAGGAGTGACTTCATGATCGTCCCGATGCACCCGTCCGTGCTGCTCCGCGGCACCATCCTGCTCGGGGCGCTGCTGTCCCTCGCCATTCTGCTGTTCGGTCTGCCGTCCTGATTCTCGCCGCCAGCCGGTGGCGGATTTGTTGGCCAACCCTCGTCGGCCGCGGGACGCTCATGCGATACTGAACCGGTGCACCGCACGGCACAGAAGCCGTTGTCAGTGGTGCATTCCACGGTTTCACCGGCCCGGTGCGAGGCCTCATCGGGGAGCTTGCGCCGGCCGACATCGGTGCGCATGGCGCACCTCCGAGCGAGAGGGACGAATCGATGAAACGCCTACTCAACGACGGCTACGACGCTGTTGAAGAGCTGCTGGACGGCTACGTGAAGGCCCATGCCGACGTGGTCAAGCTCGCCGACAACGAGCGCGTCGTGGTCCGCACCGAGTTGAGCGCCGAACCCAAGGTCGGCGTCATTTTCGGCGGCGGCAGCGGGCATGAGCCACTGTTCCTCGGCTACGTCGGCCCCGGCCTGGCGGACGCGGCCGTGATCGGCAACGTCAACACCTCACCCGATCCGATGGCCTGCTACGACGCCGTCACCGCGGTCGATCAGGGCAAGGGCTGCCTGTACCTGTACGGCAATTACCAGGGTGACGTGCTGAACTTCGACATGGGTGCCGAGATGGCCGCCGAGGACGGCGTCCGGGTGGAGACGGTGCTGGTCACCGACGACGTCTATTCGGCCAAGGACAAGGCCGACCGTCGCGGTGTGGCCGGCGACGTGATCGTGCTGATGGCCGCCTGCGCGGTGGCCAACACCGGCGCCGACCTCGACGCGGTCAAGGCTGCCGCCGAGAAGGCCAACGACAACACCTACTCGATGGGTGTGGCGCTGTCGTCGTCGACGCTGCCGGTCACCGGGAAGCCGATCTTCGACATCGGCGCCGATGAGATGGAGGTCGGCATGGGCATCCATGGCGAGCCGGGCATCGAACGCAAGAAGATCGAACAGGCCGACGCCGTGATGGACGAGATCCTCGGCATCGTGCTGCCCGACATGGACCTCAAGGCCGGCGAAGAGGTGGCGGTGCTGATCAACGGCCTCGGCGGCCTGCCGTTGATGGACCAGTACATCTGCTACCGCCGGGTCCACGACGTGCTGAGCTCCAAGGGCGTCACGATCGCGAAGTCGATGGTGGGCAACTACGCCACCAGCATGGACATGATCGGCATGGGCGTCACCCTGGTCCGGCTGGACGACGAGCTCAAGGGCTGGCTGAACGCCTCCTTCGACACCCCTTACCTGAGGCAGTGAGGACGGTCATCGATGACTGACTTCGATAGGGACTATTTCGTGGCCGTGTTCCGCCGGATGGCGGAAGCGGCCGAGGCCAACCGCGACGAGTGGACCAAGCTCGACGGCGACATCGGCGATGGTGACCACGGCATCAACATGAGCATCGGCTTCCGCGAGGTGACCAAGCAGCTCGACGCGTTGCCCGACGACACCGATGTGGGCGGCCTGTTCAAGCTGGTCGGCATGACCCTGCTGCGCAAGGTGGGCGGGGCGTCCGGCCCGTTGTACGGGAGCTTCTTCATGAAGGCCGGCGCCGAGGTCGCCGGGCAGCCGGAGGTCTCCTTCGACGACCTGCGCCGGATGCTGCGGGCCGGTGTCACGTCCATTCAGCAGCGCGGCAAAGCTGAACTGGGTGACAAGACGATGCTGGACAGCTACCTGCCCGGCCTCGACGTCCTGGAAGCTGCGGACGCCGCGGACCCCGGTGCCGCGCTGGACGCCTTCGTTGCCCGGATGAAGCAGGGCTCGGACGACACCATCCCGCTGGTCGCCAAGAAGGGCCGCGCCATGCGGCTCGGCGAACGCGCCATCGGCCACCGCGACCCCGGGTCGCAGTCGTCCTGGCAGCTGATGAACTGCCTGCTGGAGGAATACCAGGCCCGCTGAACACTCGTCGATCTCGTTTGAGCAGATCAGCGTTGTCAGGCGCTAGATGCTGGCGTTCAGCCGCCACTGGCCGGAGTCGCCGTTGCTGTTCATGTACCGGACGCCGGACAGCTTCACCCCGTTCGGCACGTCGAACACGATCCAGCCCTTCGCGCACTGACCGGGCTTGTAGAGCCGTCCGCTGCTGTTGGGGTAGATGGGTGCGGGCTCGGCAGCGCCGTGGGTGGTGCTGGCCGGGTACTCCTCACTGTCCGGTCCGAGCAGCACCCAGGTGTCCCAGTTCAGTTCGATGCCGGACGCAGCCGCTACGTTGCAGGTCTTCACCATGGTCAGCACCTGGCTGCCACGATGGCCGGGGACCTTCGCTCGCCTGCTGTCCAGCACGGTGATCGTCACCTCGCCGCCCAGGTCCAGCAACTCGCCGGGGGCTCGGAAGTCACCCGCCGTGCCCGACGGCGTCGGCGACGGGGTGCCGCTCGGCTCCGGGGTCGTCGACTCATTCGTCTGCGGGGTGGCCGATCCCAAGCTGGGGTCGGGGGACGGCGACGCCGACTCGTCCGGCGTTTCCGGGCTGCCGCTGGGGGAGGGCGACTCCGACCCCGCGATGCTGGGTGTGTCGGACGGCGGCGCAGCCGGCGTGGGCGCACCCCCCGGCTGTCCAATGGTGCACGCACTCAGAACCATCAGCGACAGCAGCGTCAGCAGGCGTTTCATGGCCGAACACTACGGCACCGTTGCCAGCCGCTGTCGAGTAGCCAGCTGACCTTCTGTTCCAGCGGTGACCAGTCGTGCAGATCGCAGGTACCGGTGGAAGCCCCCACTCAGACGGAGTTCTCGCGGCGGTCCTCTTCGTGGGCCACACCGTCGAAGGGATTCTCACCGGGCAGGGGACGCGGAGCCCGCCATAGGTCGATGACCGCGGCGATGAGCCCGGGACTTTCGGTCAGGCGGTAGGCGGAGTCAGCAGGAAGCACGGCGGTCAGGCGCCTGTGCGCCTCCTTGTACGCGTGGTAGGGCAGCGCCGGGACGAGGTGGTGTAGTGCATGCATGCGCAGCCCGACCGGCCCCCAGAAGAACCCGGCGATACGCGACGACGGATAGTTGATGGTATCGATCATCTGGAGGACGATGCTCGCGTCGGAATCATTGCCGAGATAGCGATGTGCTCCTAATAGCCGCATAGTGTCGAAGGACGCGACCCCGGCGAACATCAGGTACCAACAGACCAGGAGAACCCACGGCAGGGATCCGACGCCGATCGCGATGCCAACAGTCCACACGATGACGAAACAGGCGAACTCCTGGACGAACCACGGGAGGCGCTGCGATGGCCGTGGCGGGTGGCCCACGTATTCCAGGTCGAGCTTGATTGTGGAAGCGCGCGCGTAAACCCAGTTTCGCGTTGCCGGCACGCACCAGGAAACGGGGGCGAGGATTCCGAACCGGATCGGGCCGAAGAGCGGAAGCAACAAGGCCGACACGCCGACCTTCGCTATTTCCCAGCGCGAGAGTCGTGCAAAGGGGATGTATTCAGCGTCGAGGGCGGTGCCGTACAGGCGGCGACTGTGATGCTCGGCGTGTCCCTCGTACATGAAGTAGGGGATGAGTAGCCAGACTCCGATGAGTGCGTTCCACCCGCGGCCGAACGTGCGGGTGTGTGCCCTGCTGCGAAAATGCACCACCTCGTGGATGAAGAGCGCACCGCGATAGAGCGCCACCACAGCGACGATCAGCCCCACGATCCCGAGTGGGTGGAGAGGCGTAAGGGCGACCGACAGCGCGAACCCGCTCCAGCCGATCACGGCAGTGATCGACAGATCGATCCAGTAGATACTCAACCGCGGTACCAGCAGATCCTTCACCGTTGCGTGGGCGAGCCTGACGTCGAACGTTTGTGCCGCCACCCATCGGTCACGGTAGGTCGTCACGGGTTCTCCCCGCGGTCGATACTCCTCGCCGGCGGCAGCGTAAGTGGGGCGTCCGGCTGGGGGAGTCTGCTCGTTCGGGTCAACATGGGATCCTCGGGGGGGGGGTATCGTGTCGGCAGCCTTGGACCTGGGTGTGTTGGTCGATGTTGGGCGACCGCGGGATGGCTTGAAGGATAGCGCCTGGAATCTCCGATACGTGATCTCAAGACGTGGAGAGTGGAATCCGGGTCCGATTTCCCTTGAGGGAAGCGCTGATCAAAGCACATCCATCGTCATCCCGAGCGCTCCGGCGCGGAGAGAGCCCGGGAGGACGTGAATGATCAGCGGTTCCTTAGGTGAATGATCAGCGGTTCCTCAACAGGGGACGGCCGTCAGCAGTAGACCGTCCAGGACCGTTCCGGTGTTGTCGTTCCCGAGTTCCGGCACACCTCCAGGCCACGTTTGGCGAGCCCCGCCTGCATCTGGCGCAGCGCGTCCACCGAGAAGGCGTTCCACTGCATGTGCATCAGCACGGTGTCGCCGGCTTTCGCCGTCCGGTTGACGTATTTCACTATGCGGTCCTGGGCGTAGCCGTGCCAGTCGTTGGTGTCCACCGTCCACAGCCACATTCGCATGCCCTTGGCCGCATACGCCCGGGCGACCGTGTTGTTCCAGTCGCCGAACGGGGGACGGCCGTAGCGGGACTGCACCCCGGGCGGCGCCAGCTGGCTGAGCACACCGTCGTAGCTCAGCTTGGTGAGCTGCGGATGGGTGTTGGAATGGTTGAAGACGTAGTGTCCCTCGCTGCGGGCGAAGTCGGCGTCGAAGTGCCCGCTGCGAATGCAGGCGCCGGTGGGGAACAGCATCAGGCCGATCCCCAACTCGGCGGCGCCGCTCAGCACCTGGCGTTCCTCGGCGACACTGCGTGGACAGTCGTCGAAAGTGAGTGCGACCCGCGCGGTGAGATTGGGTCCGCGGCCCAGGGAGTAATCCTTCCGCGGCGGCGGTGTGTCAGCGGCCTTGGGGCCGTTGCTGTTGCCCGGGTTCGTGGCCGGCCTGCCCGGGCCGGACTCACCCTTGCCGGGACCGTTGGGCTGGTGCACCTGGGTGGTGCCGGTGCTGCCACTGGCGCCACCCCGCGTTGTTGGGGAAGGCGTGCCGGAGTACTGGCAGGCGGTCAAGGTCAGGGTCATGGCCACCAGCAGTCCGCCGATCCGGACCGGCCACTGCCACCTCGTCCAGCCGGACGACGATGCACTCACGCCAGCGCCTCCTTCACCAGGGCCGCTGCTGTCTTGCCGTCGCCTCGCCCGGCGATCCGTGGGGTGACACCCTTCATCACCTGACCCATCTGGCGCATGGTGGGAGCCGTGCCCAGCGCGGACGCCACCGACGCCACCTCCTCGGCGACGATGGCGGCCAACTCGGCCTCGGTGAGCTGCTGGGGCAGGAAATCAGCCAGGATCGCGGCCTCGGCGAGTTCCTTCTCGGCCAACTCGGGGCGGCCGCCGGCGGTGTAGGCCTCCGCGGAGTCCTTGCGCTTGGACACTTCGCGGGCCAGCACGGCCTGCTCCTCGGTGTCGCTCAACTCACGCGCCGACTTGCCGGCCACCTCTTCGTTGGCGATCGCGGCGAGGGCCATTCGGACGGTCGACTTGCGCAGTTCGTCGTGTGCCTTCAATGCCGCCACCAGTTCCTGCTTGAGGCGGTCCTTGCTCGCAGCCATGCTGTCACGTCCTTTCACGGAGCCGAAGGTCCTTCGCGGAGCCGAAGGTCATTGTGCCACCGGGCGTAAAATGCCTCAGGATGACCGTTCGCCTGTTCACCGCCGTGATCCCACCCGCACCGATTCTCGATGGGCTGGAAGTGTTCGTCGAACCACGACGATACGCCGACCCCGAGCTGCGCTGGACACTGCCCGACAACTGGCATCTGACCCTGGCCTTCTTCGGTGACGTCAGTGACGACCGGGTCGAGCCGCTCGTGGAAGCGTTGGACGGCGTCCGCGGCCGACCCTTTCCGCTCGTCCTGGACGGCGCGGGCGCCTTCCCTGACCCGGCCGCCGGACGAGTGCTGTTCCGCGGTGTGAACGACGGGTCGACGGAGATCACAGCCCTCGCCCGCAAGGTCCGGACGGCCGCCGATCGCGTCGGCGTGCCGTCCGACAACGCCAAACACCGGCCGCACCTGACGCTCGCCCGGCGTCGGCGCGCCGGCGAGTTGAGCCGCTGGCTGCGAATCGTCGAGAGCTTTCCGCCGGCCCGGTTCGAGGTCGACCACTTCGCGCTGATCGAATCGGAGCTGCGGCCCTCCGGTGCCCGTTACCGGGTGCTGCGCAGCTTCACCCTCGGCGCACGTCCGGACTCCGAGTGAGCGTGGGATGCCCGTGCCGCGTCGGTACGCTGGCCGGGTTGTCCACAGAAGGGTGAACCCACGATGGCCTATCAGCCCGAGACGCTGGCCGTGCACGCCGGTCAGGAGGACGCCGATCCGGCGACCAACTCGCGCGCAGTGCCGATCTACCAGACCACGTCGTACGTTTTCGACGACACCGAGCACGCCGCGAACCTGTTCGCGTTGAAGGTGCCGGGCAACATCTACACCCGCATCATGAATCCGACCCAGAGCGTGTTCGAGACCCGGATGACGGCGCTGGAGGGCGGCGTCGGGGCGCTGGCCACGGCGTCTGGGGCGTCGGCGATCACCTACGCGGTGCTGAACCTGACCTACGCCGGCGACAACATCGTCGCGCTGTCCACCCTCTACGGCGGCACCTACGCGCTGTTCGCCCACACCCTGCCGCAGTTCGGCATCGAGGTGCGTTTCGTCGACCCCGAGAAGCCGGACGAACTGGCCCAGCATGTCGACGACAAGACCAAGCTGGTCTTCGGCGAGACCGTCGGCAACCCGCAGGTGAACGTGGTCGACCTGGACGCCTGGTCGGCCGCCGCGCACGCGCTGGGCCTGCCGTTCATCGTCGACAACACCGTGCCCACCCCGTACCTGTGCCGGGTGTTCGAGCACGGCGTCGACATCGCCGTGCATGCCGCCACCAAGTACATCGGCGGCCACGGCACCTCGATCGGCGGCGTGATCGTCGACTCCGGCAACTTCGACTGGGCGGCGCATGCCGACCGGTTCCCGGGACTCACCCAGCCCGACCACGCCTACCACGAGGTGGTCTGGACCGAGGCGGTCGGCAACCTGGCCTACATCATCCGGGCCCGCACCGTGATGCTGCGCAACACCGGTGCGGCGATCGCGCCGCTCAACTCGTGGCTGTTCCTGCAGGGTCTGGAGACCCTGCATCTGCGGATGGAGCGGCACAGCAGCAATGCGCTCGCGGTGGCGAAGCACCTGGAGTCGCATCCGGCGGTGGCCTGGGTGAACTACCCGGGCCTGGAGTCCTCGCCCTGGTACGAGACCACCCAGCGGCTGCTGCCGCGGGGGGCGTCCGGGATCGTGTCGTTCGGGCTGAAGGCCGGACGAGAGGGCGGCTCGAAGTTCGTCGAGTCGCTGGAGCTGTTCAGCCACCTGGCCAACATCGGCGACGCCAAGTCGCTGGTCATCCACAGCGCCTCGACCACCCATTCGCAGCTGACCGAGGACGAACTGGTCACCGCCGGCGTCGCGCCCGAGATGGTGCGGCTGTCGATCGGTATCGAGAACGTCGACGATCTGATCGCCGACCTCGATCAAGCGCTGGCGCAGTTCTGACTGCATGACCGACAACGGTGCTCTCGGCCTGGTCGAGACCCAGGTCGTCCGGCTGTTCACCGACGCCGACCCGCTGCTGCTGGCCAGCGGTTCGACGTTGGGGCCGGTCGATGTGGCGTACGAGACCTACGGCACACTCTCCGCGGACCGTGACAATGCGGTCTTCATCTGCCATGCGCTGACCGGTGACGCGCACGCCGCCGGGTTCCATCCGGGTGCGAAGCGCCCCGGCTGGTGGGACAACCTGATCGGCCCCGGGAAGCCGCTGGACACGAACCGGTTCTTCGTGATCTGCGCCAACCTGCTGGGTGGCTGCCAGGGCAGCACCGGCCCGTCCTCGATCGACCCGGCCACCGGGCGGGTCTACGGCCTGGACTTCCCGCTGCTCGACATGGCCGACTTCGTCACGGTGCACCGGGCGCTGCTCGATCACCTCGGTATCGACCGGCTGCTGATCGCCCTCGGCGGCTCGCTGGGCGGCATGCAGGTGCTGGAATGGTCGCTGTGTCACCCGGAGCAGGTCGCCAACGCGGCGATCATCGCGGCGTCGTCGCGGCTGAACGCGCAGAACATCGCGTTCTCGGCGGTCGCGCGTCGAGCCATCATGGACGACCCCGACTTCAACGACGGCCGCTACTCGGAGGCGGGCGTGCTGCCACGGTTGGGTCTGCGGACCGCTCGGATGATGGCGCACATCACCTACCTCAGCGAGGACGCGTTCAGCGAGAAGTTCGGACGCACCCCGCACCCTGAGCGGGACAAGCCGGGCTTCGGCATCGACTTCGCGGTGGAGAGCTACCTGGATCATCAAGGCAAGGTGTTCATCGAGCGTTTCGACGCGCTGTCGTACCTGTACCTGTCGCGGGTGATGGACTACTTCGACCCATTCAGCCGTCCGAACGCCACCGATGCGGTGACGGCGGACCCGGTCAACTTCCTGGTGATGTCGTTCGACACCGACTGGCGGTTCAGCGCCGAACACTCGCGGCGGATCGTCAAGCACCTGGAGAATGCGCGGCAGCCGGTCAGCTACCGCAACATTCCCTCACCGTGGGGGCACGACTCGTTCCTGCTGCCGGTGGAGCGGTATCACGACACGCTGCGGGCCTGGTTCGACCGGACGCTGCGGGAGGGATTGCGATGACCCTGCGCCCTGACCTCGACGTCATTGCCCACCTGGTGCCCGAGGCGTCCCGGGTGCTCGACCTGGGCTGCGGCACCGGCTCGCTACTGCGGCATCTGATGGACGAGCACGGCTGCACCGGAACCGGGGTCGAGATCGATCCCGACAAGGTGCTGGCCGCGATCGGCTCCGGCGTTCCGGTGACGGAACTCGACCTGGATGCCGACCTCGGGCTGTTCGCCGCCGAGTCCTACGACACGGTCGTGTTGTCCCGCACCATTCAGACGATCCGCAGGCCGGAGGTGGTGCTGCGCGAGATGGCCCGGATCAGCGGCCGGCTGATCGTCTCGGTGCCCAACTTCGGCCTGCTGGAACATCGACTGATGCTGCTGCGCGGCCGGATGCCGATGTCCCGCGAACTGCCCTACTCGTGGTACGACACGCCCAACCTGCGATTCACCACGCTGGTCGACCTGGAGGACCTGTTCGCCCGTCTCGGCCTCGAGATCGAGACCCGGATCAACCTGTCGTCGACCGGCGAGCCGCTCGGCAAGCACCTGCGAGCGGCGAACCTGCGGGCCGGTGCGGCCGTCTACGTCCTCGGACGTGGCTAGCCGAACCGGACCCGGAGCTCCTGCTCCAGCTTCTCCAGGCTGAGGTACTTCGTCTCGGGGACGATCCGTAGGTAGAACAGCAGCGCGAAGACGTTGAACAGGCCGAACGCCGCGAACGTCCAGGCCGGTCCGAACGACGCGATCATCAGCGGGAAGGCGAAGGTGACGATCGCGTTCATGATCCAGCCGGCGGCGACCGCCACACCCTGTGCGGTGCCGCGGATCTTGGCCGGGAAGATCTCGGCGACCAGCACCCAGTTGACCGTGCCGGACTGCTTGAAGAAGACGAACAGGGTCACCAGAGCCAGCACCAGCCAGGGCAGATAGCCGGGCACGGTGGCGGCGATCGCGCCGGTGGCGTCGATGTGCGGGGCGATGCCGAACCCGAACACCAGGGCGAGTGAGAACAGCGAGATCACGATGCCGGTCTCCTGGTAGATGCCGACGTGTCGTCGGGCCAGCCGGCTGACCAGGTAGATGCCGATGCCGGCGCCGATGGTCGACGCGATGCCGGTGACCACATTCAGGGTGATTGCGTCCGCTGACGAGAAACCGGCTGCGACAAGCACCTTCGGCAGGTAGTACATGGCGGTGTTGATGCCGGTGAGCTGATCGAAGATGCCCAGGAAGCAGCCGATCAGCAGCACCCGACGGGTCCAGCGGGTCGACCACGCCTGCCGCAGCGTCCAGCGGGCTTGGCGGCCCTCGTCCTGCTGCACTTCGACCATGCCCTGGATTTCGGCACCGACGTCGTCATGCCGTTCGTCGCGGATCCGTTTCAGTGCGCCGATCGCCTCGTGATAGCGATGCTTCGCGGCGTACCAGCGGCTCGATTCGGGCATCAGCCGCATCCCGATCCACAACGCGATGGCCGGCAGAGTGCCGAGCACCAGCATGTACCGCCACACCCCGCCGTTGCCGGCCGCGACCACCAACCCTTCGATGTGGCCGGCCAGATCCCACGGGATCCACGAGCCTGCGGTGAACTGGCCGCTGGGATCGGACGCCACCTGCACCTGCGGGCCACCCCGCGAGGCGGACAGCATCGCGTTGGTCGAATAGGCCAGCAGTTGGCCGAACACGATCATGAACTGGTCGACAGCGACCAGTGGCCCGCGAATCCGCTGCGGCGCCGACTCGGACAGGTACATCGGCACGCTGGACGACGCGCCACCGACCGCGAAGCCGAGGATCAGCCGGAACGCCGACAGGATCAGCACATTGCCGGCCAACGCCGAACCCAGCGTGCCGACGATGAAGACGACGGCGAGCAGCAGGATGTTGTGCCGCCGTCCGTGCCGGTCGGCGAGCCGTCCGCCGACGATGGCGCCGATCGCCGCACCCACTGCCAGGCAGCCACCCACCAGGCCCTCGTCGAGCGGGGTCAGCGCCAGGCCGCCCCCGTCGACCGGCAGGTACAGGTAGGGCAGAGCACCGGCGATCACGCCGGTGTCGTAGCCGAACAGCAGCGAACCCAGCGTGGCGACCGCCACCAAGAGCCCGAGCGGACGCCGCTTCCCGGACGCCGGCGTGGACGCCACCAGTTCGGCGAGCTCCGCGGAACTGGGATCAGGGGGCAGCATCGTCTCCCGGGAGTCTGGACGGCTCATGCTTCCCCTTGCTGCTGGCGCGGAAATTCCGGGGTCAGCATAGGGGCGTCAGCGACACCGCCGGTCAGGCAGCCATCAGCTGCATCCGGGTGGGCGGGTAGGCCTTGGTCCGCAGGGGCATGCCGGCCTCGGCGGGGGTCCGGTTCGCCTTCCGGGCATTGCAGTGGTGACAAGCGGCGACAGTGTTGGTCCAGGTGTTCCGGCCACCTCGGGACTGGGGCACGATGTGGTCGACGGTGGCGGCCCGGTCGCCGCAGTAGCCGCAAGTGTGGGCGTCCCGTTTGAGCACGCCGCGTTTGGTCCAGCCGGGTGCCCGCCCATAGAGGAACGTGGTCTTCACGTAGCGCACCAGCCGGAGCACCTCCGGCTGCGGATAGCTGCCGAACACCCGATCGGGATGTGCGGATTCGATCACCGCGACCTTGCGCAGCAGCATCCCGATCGCGTGCTGCAGTGACACTGTGTGCAGTGCGGTGTTGTCGGTGTTCAGGACGAGGACGGCCATTCATGCACTCCTTCCCGCTGGCTGCGGGCAAAAAGAAACCGTTCCGCATGAGCGCGGAACGGTGGCAGCACCAGGAACTGGTAGAGGGCTCTCAGGCATGCTCGCTATCCGCACGCCGACGAGCCGCGGTGTGGGAACACTGAGCCAGCTCATCGGGCACTCCATCGACTGAGAACGCCCCAAGAGTAGCCCGCGGCGCCGCAATGGCGCGACGACACAGCGCTCGCTCGACCATTTTGGGGCTCGCGGAGCGGCGGAGAGGAAGCCAGTCGACGTGACCACCGCTGGTTGAGCGTGTCGAAACCCTTGCCGGCGAGTGCACGTTCGGGTCTCAACAAGCTCGACCAGCGAGGATCAGCGATTTCCCAACTCTGTGACGGCTCTGGCGAGCGTGTGCTCAGGCGTTCAGGGCGAGCGCGGCGACGATCCGGTCGGCAGCGCCGCCCAGGTTGAGCAGTTCGGCCAACTCGGCGAACACCTCCGGCTGGACGGGGGCGCTCGGGAGCCGCAGATCGTCCAGGGTGACGCCGAGCGGCAGATCCCGCTTGACCCGGACGACCTCGCGGGCGCCGGCCAGGTAGTCGATGCCGGCGGTGAGCCGGTTGGTGAGGGCGGGGGAGAGTCGCTTGGCGGACGCGGCCGCCAGGATCCCTTCCAGGTCGCCGTAGTCGGCGATCAACCGGGCCGCGGTCTTCTCGCCGATTCCGGCCACGCCGGGCAGACCGTCGGAGGGGTCGCCGCGCAGCGTGGCGAAGTCGGCGTAGCCGGCACCGTCGATGCCGTACCGCTGCCGGAGCACCTCGTCGGTGATCCGTTCGTGGTTGCGGACGCCCTTCACCACCGACAGCACGCGCACCTCGCGGGCGTCGTCGACGAGCTGGAACAGGTCTCGATCACCGGTCACCACGTCCACCGGCACGGACGCCGTGGACGCCAGCGTGCCGATCACGTCGTCGGCCTCGTGATCGTCGGCACCGACGATCGCGACGCCGAGGGCGTCCAGGACGGCGCGGATGTAGGGCACCTGCGGGCTCAGCTCGTCCGGGACGACCTCGAGCTCACCGGCCAGCACCCGATGTGCTTTGTAACTGGGCACCAACTCGACCCGCCAGGACGGACGCCAGGCGTTGTCCCAGCAGGCCGCGGCGTGGGTCGGCCGGTACTCGGTGATGAACCGCGCCAGGAAGTCGAGCAGCCCCCGGACGGCGTTCACCGGCTGCCCGTCGAGGGCGCGCAGGGAGCTCGGCAAACCGAAAAAAGCCCGGAAATACAGCGATGCTGTGTCGTAAAGGTGCAAAGATTGCGGTTCCACCCGCATATGGTGACACGATTGGCCCATGGAGAGCACGGACCGTCAGATACTCGCGCTGCTGTCGAACGACGGCCGCATGTCCTACACCGACATCGGTCGTGAGACCGGACTGTCGACGTCGGCAGCGCAGCAGCGGGTCCGCCGGCTCGAGCAGCGGGGGCTGATCACCGGCTACCGTGCAGAACTCAGCGCCGAGGCGATGGGCCTGGCGCTCACCGCCTTCATCGCACTCAACGGCACCGACCCGGCCACCGACGACCAGATCCCGGCACGGCTCGCGCCGCTGCCGAACGTGGTGTCCTGTTACTCGGTGGCTGGCGACGCCAGCTACATCCTGATCGTCCAGGTGGAGACCCCCGCCGCATTGGAGACGCTGCTCACGCAGATCCGGCTGGCGGCTGGCGCGTCCACCCACACCACGCTGGTGCTGTCGGTGCCGTTCCGCGAGCGCGCCGTCCTCTGAGCCGGTGGGGAACCGCTGGGTAGCATGCCCAGCGTGACCGACCGCCTGCGCGCCCTGCCGTGGTGGCTACGCAGTTCGCTGGCCGCGCTGGCCGGAGCCGCGGCCACCCTGGGTTTCGCGCCCACTGGTTGGTGGCCGGTGCTGATCCTGGCGATGGGTTGCCTCACCCTGCTGGCGCTTCCGGCGCCGAGTTGGTGGCAGGCGGCGATCAGCGGTTTCTCGTTCGGCCTCGCCTGGTATCTGACCGGCGTCACCTGGATGAGCGTCATCTTCGTCCAGGCCATGGTGGCGCTCTCCGCACTGGAGGCCTGCTTTCTGGGCCTTTTCGGCGTCCTGCTGTGGTTGTCGGGGCGGTCCCGGTTCTGGCCGCTGCTCGCCGCCGGCAGTTGGCTGCTCGTCGAATACCTGATCAGTAACGTCCCGTTCGGCGGCTTCCCCTGGCTGCGGCTCGGCTACACCGTCATCGACTCGCCGCTGGCCGGGCTGCTGCCACTGGTCGGCGTCCCGGGGGCGGGTTTCGCCCTGGCCCTGGTGGCGCAACTGCTCGCCTGGGTCGTCCTCGCCGCGAACGGACGCCGCCGGCTGCTGGGTGCCCTGGCCTCCCTGGTGGTGCTGGTCAGCGGCCTGGCCGGCGCACTCGTCCCCGCCGGTGCCGAGCAGGGTTCGGTGCAGGTCGGCTACGTCCAGGGCAACGCGCCCGGCGGCGGGATCTACGGCCTGGGCGCGCCACGCACCCTCACCTACAACCACCTCGCCGAAACCCGGCGCCTGGCCGCCAAGGTGGACGCCGGTGAACTGCCCAAGCCTGATTTCGTCGTCTGGCCGGAGAACGGCACCGACATGGACCCGTTCCGGGACGTCCAGACGGGTGCCGCGGTGGGCGCGGCGGTGGGCGCGGTCGGCGTCCCGATCCTGGTCGGCACCATCACCGAGGACCCGGTCGCCTACGAACGGCAGACCGCCGCGATCGTCTGGTACCCGAACACCGGACCGGGCGCCCGCTACGAGAAACGCAACCTGGTGCCGTTCGGCGAATGGGTGCCGCTGCGGTCCCTCCTTGAGCCGCTGTTCCCGGTGGTGAGCTACGTGGGCGCGCAGTCGATCCCCGGCACCGGGCCCGGCGTGCTGCCGGTGAACCTGCCGGACCGTACGATCCAGGTCGGAGACCTGATCTGCTACGAGGTCGCCTTCGACTCGACCGTGCACGACACGGTGCGCGGCGGGGCTCAGGTGAACGTGGTGCAGAGCAGCAACGCGATGTATGTGGGCACCCGCCAGGTGGCGCAGCAGTTCGCCATCACCCGGGCACGGGCCGCCGAGTTGCGCCGCGAGATCCTGGTGGTCACCACCACCGGCACCTCGGGTTTGATCCGCCCGGACGGCAGCGTCGCCTTCACCCTGCCCGAGTTCCAGCCGGCGTCCGGGGTGACCGAACTGCCGTTGCGCAGCGGCGCCACCCCCGCGGTGCTGTACTCGCAGGGAATCCAGATCGCCGGCCTGATCCTTACCGTGCTCGGGCTGGCCCTGACCTGGTGGCGGCACCGCGGTGCTGCGCGAACCATGCGGCAGAATGGTGACTCTGTACCGACTCAGGAGAACCCGTGACCGAAACTGCGAGCAACGCCACCACCAACCCGGAATGGGCTGAGCTGGGCAAGGTGCTCGTCATCATCCCGACCTACAACGAGGCGGACAACATCATCCCGATCGTGCAGCGGCTGCGCGCCGCTGTACCGGACGCCGACATCCTCGTCGCCGACGACAACTCGCCCGACGGCACCGGCCGGATCGCCGATGATCTGGCCGCCGCCGACGAGCAGGTCCACGTGCTGCACCGGACGGCCAAGGAGGGGCTCGGGGCCACCTACCTGGCCAGCTTCGCCTGGGGACTGGAGCGCGGCTACGGCGTGCTGGTCGAGCACGACGCGGACGGGTCGCATCAGCCCGAGCAGCTGCCCAGCATGCTGCGGGCGCTGAAGGACGCCGACATGGTGAAGGGATCGCGCTGGGTCAAGGGCGGCTCGGTGAAGAACTGGCCGTGGCACCGCAAGTTCATCTCGGTGGGCGGCTCGGTCTGGTCGCGACTGATGCTCGGCGTGCCGATTCGAGACGTCACCGGCGGCTTCACCGCGTTCCGGGCCGACACCCTGCGCGGGATCGACCTGGCCACCATCGAGTCGGCCGGCTACGCCTTCCAGATCGACCTGGCCCGCCGTACCGTCGAACGCGGCTTCCGGGTGGCTGAGGTGCCGATCGAGTTCATCGAACGGGAACGCGGCGACTCCAAGATGAGCGGCGGGATCGCCGTCGAGGCGGTGCTGCTCACCACCCGCTGGGGCGTCGCCAAGCGCAGCCAGCAGGTGAAGAACTACCTCGGCTTCAACAAGCGTCGGGCTGGCAAGTGACCATCCCGCAGCAGCCGGTGCGCGGACGGCGTCCCTGGCTGGCGCCGCTGGTGCTGCTGTTCTTCGTCCTGGTCCCGGTGATCGAGGTCTGGCTGCTGGTCAGCGTCGGCCAGCGGATCGGCGCCCTGCCGACGCTGGGCATCCTGATCGTCCAGGCCATTCTCGGCGGCTGGCTGATGCGGCGCGAGGGCGCCAAGGCCTGGCGGGCTCTGAACGAGTCGATCAACTCCGGACGGCTGCCCGGCGGCGAACTGCTCGATCCGGTGCTGATCGTGGTCGGCGGCGTGCTGGTCATGCTGCCCGGCTTCTTCACCGACATCTTCGGCCTGATCTTCCTGCTGCCGTTCACCAGGCCGCTGGCCCGCGGGCTGCTGCAACTGTTCATCGCGCGACGCGCCGCCCGCTCCGGGATCGACCTGCAGGTGATGCGGGTGAAGATGGAGGGCGACACCGTGATCCGCGGCGAGACCGTGCCCGACCAACCGGCGCCCGACCACACGGCGAACCCGCCGCGTCCGGCGTCCGATCCCACGGTGATCAAGGGCGAGATCGAGCCCTAAGGAACCGCCGGTTGAAGGTTGTCGAAACCCGTTGCCAGCACCAGGCAGTCCACGGTCTCGATCAGCTCGACCAACGAATAATGGGCGCTTCCCTCACGCAAACACCGCTGGTTGAACTTGCCGAAACCCTGCCAGCGCGATGGGGCGCCGGGTCTCGACAAGCTCAACCAGCGGTGATCGGTACTTCTTCGCGGCGTCAGTTCCCGCGGATCTCGTCCAGCCGTTCGGCCAGCAGCTCCTCCAACTCTTCGATGGAGCGCCGCTCGCGCAACATGTCCCAGTGGGTGCGCGGTGGTTTGACGGCCTTGGCCTCGGGCTCGACGCCGTCCGAGCGTCGCGAGACCGCGCCGCAACGCGGGCACTCCCATTCGGTGGGCAGATCGGCCTCTTCGGCGAAGGTGACGCTGAAGTGGTGACCCTTGGGGCAGTCGAACCCGGTCTCCTGGCGGGCCGCGAACTCGACGCCCGCGCCGTCCGCGAAGCTCTTCGAGCCCAAACCCGAACCGCGCAATGATCGCTCAGCCATACTCTCTCCCTCCCAAGCCCGACGACCCAGCGGTCGACCGGCCGTCTCCACGCTACCGGGTGACCCCAAGCCGGTCACAAGACTTTGGGCAACGCATTTCCGGCCTCGGTGATTCCCCGCCGCATATCGACCCTGGTCAGCAACAGGCCTCCGACTAGGAAGAAGAGCACCAGGGTGAGGATCGCCCAGCGGTAGGACTGGCTGAACTGAAACACCAGCGCGAAGCTGAGGGTGCCCAGCCAGCTGGTGCCGCGTTCCATCGCCTGGTAGAAACTGAAGTACTCCGACTCGCGTCCCTTGGGCACCAGTTGGGAGTACATCGAGCGGCTCAGCGCCTGGGTGCCACCCATCACCAGGCCGATCGCCGCCCCCAGCGCGAGCAGGGCGCCGAAGACGCCGGCCGGCAGGAAGAACGCCACCGAGACCACCCCGAACCAGATCGCGATGCCGATCAGCACGGTGCGCTTCGCGCCCAGCCGGGCCGCGATCCGTCCGAACAGCAAGGCACCGCCGAAGGCGACGAACTGGGTGAGCAGGAAGGTGACCATCACCTGTGACGTGTTCATGCCCAGTTCGAGCTGGGCATACAGGCTGGACTGGCCGATCACGGTCTGGATGCCGTCGTTGAAGAACAGGTAGGCGACCAGGAAGAGCATCGTCTGCGGGTAGCGCCGCAGATCGACGAAGGTGGCCGCCAGTTGCCGCAGCGGATTGCGTCGCTCGGCGGGGGAGTGCGCGATATCGCCCAGGGCCCGCGACGGCAGGGAACGCAGCCCCAGCACCGGGATGATCGTGAACAGCCCCCACCACAGCCCGGCCGACAGCAGGCTGATCCGGATCGCCATCCCGTAGCTGATGCCCAACGACTCGTAGCCGGTCATCGTGACCAGGTTGACCGCCAGCAACAGCCCACCGCCCAGGTACCCCCAGGCCCAGCCACGGCTGGAGACCCGGTCGCGATCATCGGGGGACGCGATCCGCACCAGAATGCCGTCGTAGATCACCTGGGACGACCCGATGCACAGGTTCGCCACGATCATCAGCACGGCACCGAGCTGCCAGTTGTCGCCGCTCAGGAAGAACATCGCGGACGCCGCGGCGGCACCCACCCAGGCCAGCCCGCCGAGCCACCACTGCGGGTGCTTCGAGCGGTCCGCGATCACCCCGACCAGGAGCAGTGCGACGGTGGTGAGGATGGTCGAGATGGTGACCAGGAACGGGTGGACGGCACCGGGCAGCACCCCGAATCCGAGCAGCGACACCGGGGTGGTGCACACCTGGCCCGCCGGGAGGTCGGGACAGGCGGCGTTGGTGGCCAGGCTGGTCAGGTACGGGCCGAGGATGACGGTCGCGGTCGTCGTCACATAGGCCGAGTTGGCCCAGTCGTACCAGTACCAGGCGCGCTGCTGTCCGGTGCTGCGCCGCTTCTGTCTGCCCTCGGCCATCAGTTGCCCTCCCACAGGCCACGCTCGGTCAGTACCTCCGCGAGCAGTTCGATCCGGTCGCTGACCAGGCCGTCCACGCCCAGGTCGATCAGCCGCTCCATCTCGGCACGCTCGTTGACCGTCCAGACATGGACCGCGCGGCCGGCGGCGTGGGCCGTCCGGATCAAGCCGCGGGTCAGGACGGGTACCCGGTCGTGCCAGGCCCGGGCCGGTATCTGCAGCACAACGCCGGGGGAGCGGACGAGCCGGCGTCCGAGCGGGGCGTAGGCCTGCCAGGCGACCCCGGCCGGACCTGCGGCCGTCGCCACCCGGCCATGGGTGCGGCGCCGGAAGGCGCGGATCCGGGCCGACGAGAAGGAGCCCACGCAGACCCGGTCGTGGGCCTGGTGGGCGTCCAGGGCCTGAGCCAGCGACTCCACCGCCTGGGGCACCTTCAGGTCGACGTTGAATCGGGACTCCGGCAGTTCCTCGAGCAGTTCATCGAAGGTAGGGATCGGATCGGTGCCGGCGATCCGCACCTGGCTCAGCATGCTCCAGGGAAGCTGTTCGGGGACGCCGGAGGCGTCCGTGACCCGATCGAGGGTGCTGTCGTGGAAGGCGAAAAGCACGCCGTCGGCAGAGACGTGGACGTCGGTCTCCAGATAGCGATAGCCGCGCTCGACCGCGCGGGTGAAGGCATGCAGCGAGTTCTCCCGCGCACGATCCGCGTCGGAGCGGAAACCGCCACGATGCGCCATCGCGGCGAACCGCGTGTCGAAGTAGCGGTAGTCACGGGCTTGCACCGCCTCAGTATGGGCGAGGCACAGCGGACAGGGCCATAATCGGAGCATGTCGGAGACATCTGCACCCATTCGCCAGGCCCTGCGGGATGCCCTGCCGGGCGCGATGAAGGCGCGGGACACTCCCGCGCGCAACGCGATCCGGTCGGCGCTGGCCGCCATCGAGAACGCCGAGGCTGTCAGCGTCGAACCTGCCGCCGGTGCTGTCGCAACCAGCGAACACGTCGCGGGCACCGCTATCGGCCTCGGCGCCGCCGAGGCGGAGCGCCGCGAGTTGGACGAGGACCACAGCTTGGAGATCGTCAGCGCCGAGCGCGATGAACGGCTCGCCGCGGCGGCCGACTACCGCGCCCGGGGCGAACAGCAGCGTGCTGCCGAGCTGGAGGCCGAGGCCGCCGCCCTGGACGCTTTCCTATGCTGATCCTGAAAGCGTTTCCACGGCGCGACGGTGTGCGACACAATGGGGCCTCGTGACCACAATCCTGTCGATCCAGTCCTCCGTCGCCTACGGCCACGTGGGCAACAGTGCGGCCACGTTCCCGCTGATGCGCTCGGGTGTCGAGGTCTGGCCGGTGCTCACCGTCCACTTCTCCAACCACACCGGGTACGGGGAGTGGCGCGGACCGCTGCTGGCCGCCGACGACGTCGCCGAGGTGATCCGCGGCATCGATGATCGGGGCGTGCTGTCCCGGGTGGACGCCGTGCTGTCCGGGTATCAGGGCGCCGAAGCGGTCGGCGCGATCGTGCTGGACGCGGTCGCACTGGTCAAGGAGCGCAGTCCGCGGGCGATCTACTGCTGCGACCCGGTGATGGGCGACGTCGGCCGCGGTTTCTTCGTCCGGCCCGGCATCCCGGAGTTCATGCGCGACCAGGTCGTGCCGAAGGCCCAGATCGTCACCCCGAACCACTTCGAACTCGACTTCCTCACCGGACGCGAGACCCACACCCTGGACGAGGTGATCGAGGCGGCTCATGCGCTGCGCGCCGTCGGCCCGGAAACCGTGCTGGTGACGTCGGTCGTCACCGACACCACCGAGGACGATTCGCTCACCATGCTGGCCGTCACCGGCGAGGGTGCCTGGCAGGTGACCACGCCCCGGCTCGACCGCACCTTCACCGGCTCCGGCGACCTGACCGCGGCGATGTTCCTGGCGCATTGGCTACGCACCCAGTCGGCCGCCGAGGCGGTCGGCGCCACCGCCGACATCGTCTACTCGGTGCTCAAGCAGACCGCGGATTCGGGCCTGCCCGAACTCCAGCTCGTTGCCGCCCAGGACGAGATCGTCACGCCCACCTACCACTTCGACGTCCACCAGGTGCGCTGAGGCGCGACCCGGCACGCCGCTGGTCGCGCGTGTCGAGACGTCGTGCGCACGCCCCTCCGAAGTCACTGACACCTCCGCGAGCCACTGCCGCTCTGCAAAGCGGCAGCGGCTCCCGAAGGTGTCAGTGACCGCTAGACCTGACGATCCGCCGGGTCCACTCGCGGCAGGGCTCAGTCGCGGAAGACCTCGATCTTGGCGCCGAGGGCGTTGAGCCGGTTCGGCAGGTCCTCGTAGCCGCGGTTGATCACATAGACGTCGCGCAGCACGCTGGTGCCGCGGGCCGCGAGGGCGGCCAACAGCAGGCAGACCGCGGGGCGCAGCGCCGGGGGAGAGATGACCTCCTGGCCACGCCAACGGGTCGGGCCGGTGACGATGATCCGGTGCGGGTCGAGCAGTTGCACGTTGGCGCCCAGCTTGGTCAGCTCGACCAGGTGGATCGCCCGGTTCTCATAGACCCAGTCGTGGATCATCGTCCGGCCCTGGGCCACTGCGGCAATCACCGCGAAGAAGGGCAGATTGTCGATGTTCAGCCCCGGGAACGGCATCGGGTGGATCTTGTCCGAGCTGGCGTGCAACTCCGACGGGTACACGGTGATGTCGACCAGCCGGGTGTTGCCGTTCTCGGCCGGGTACTCCGGTGACAGGTCGAACGCCTGGCCCATCTCGGCGAGGATCTCGAGCTCGATCTCCAGGAACTCGATCGGGCAGCGCCGGACGGTGAGCTCCGAGCCGGTCACGATCGCCGCGGTGAGCAGGCTCATCGCCTCGATCGGGTCCTCGGACGGCGCGAAGGCGATGTCGGTGTCGATCACCGCCAGCCCGCGGACGCGCAGGGTGGTCGAGCCGATGCCATCCACGTGGACGCCGAGCTGCTGCAGGAAGAAGCACAGGTCCTGCACCATGTAGTTGCTGCTGGCGTTGCGGATCACCGTTTCGCCCGGATGCCGGGCGGCAGCCATCAGAACGTTCTCGGTCACCGTGTCACCGCGTTCGGTGAGGGTGATGGAGCGGCGTTCCGCTGGGTCGATCGGGGTCACCGTGGCGTGATAGGAGCCCTCGGTGGCCTTGATGTCGAGGCCGAAGTGGCGCAGTGCCTGCAGATGCGGCGTGACCGTCCGGGTGCCCAGGTTGCAGCCGCCGGCGTAGGGCAGTTCGAACGACGGTTCGTCGTGCAGCAGCGGACCGAGGAACATGATGATCGAGCGGGTCCGGCGGGCTGCCTCGACGTCCATCTGGGACAGCTGCAGCCGATCGGGACGGATCAACTCGAGCTCGGTGCGGTCGTCCGACCAGGTGGCCCGCACCCCGATGCTGGTGAGCACCTCGAGGATCCGGTTGACTTCCTCGATCTGGGCAATGCCGCGCAGCACGGTGCGGCCACGGTTCAGCAGCGAGGCGCAGAGCAGTGCGACGGCTGCATTCTTGGATGATCGGACATCGATCGAGCCGCTGAGTGCCGTTGCGCCGTGGATCCGCAGATGGAGCGCACCGCTCGTGGTCTGTGGCTGCTCCAGGGCCTCAGCGATCCGGTTCATCAGATCAACGGAGAGTTCCCGCTGCCCGGCCTCCAGATCGTTGACGGTCTCACGTGAGGTCCCGAGCTCGTCGGCCAGCTCCTGTTGGGAGAGTCCGCGCTGCCGGCGGGCGTCTCTGATCAGGTACCCGATGCTGGTGGGGGAGAGTTCTGTCACCCGGGCAGCTTAAGCCATCACATCGGGCCTCTCCCGCGACCATCCTGCGGCAAGGGTGTTCACCACCGCGTCTGGTGGCTGAAAACTGGGGAGGCGGTCCACTAGGGTGCTGCCCATGAGCGCACACTTCGACGTCGTTGTCCTGGGAGCGGGCCCGGGTGGTTATGTGGCCGCCATTCGCGCCGCGCAGCTTGGCAAGAAAGTAGCCATCATCGAGAAGCAGTGGTGGGGCGGCGTCTGCCTCAACGTCGGCTGCATTCCGACCAAGTCGCTGCTGCGGAACGCAGAGCTGGCCCACATCTTCACCCATGAGAAGGACCTCTTCGGCATCGAGGGCGAGGTCACCTTCAACTTCGGCAAGGCGTTCTCGCGCAGCCGTGAGGTGTCGAACCGCATGGTCGGCGGCATCCACTACCTGATGAAGAAGAACAAGATCACCGAATTCAACGGCTGGGGCACCTTCGTCGACGCCAAGACCATCGAGGTGACCACCGACAAAGGCACCGAGACGGTCACTTTCGACAACTGCATCATCGCCACCGGCTCGACCACCCGGATGATCCCCGGCACCTCGCGCAGCGCTCGCGTCTTCACCTACGAGGAGCAGATCCTCGCCGATAACCTCCCCGCTTCGATCATCATCTGCGGCTCGGGCGCCATCGGCACCGAGTTCGCCTACGTGCTCTCCAACTACGGCGTCAAGGTGACCATCGTCGAATTCCTCGACCGGATGGTGCCGCTGGAAGATCCCGAGATCTCCCGCGAACTGGCCAAGGCGTACAAGAAGCTCGGCATCGAGGTGCTCACCTCCACCAAGGTCGAGGCGATCGAAGAGACCGGCAGCGGCGTCCGGGTCACGGTGAGCCCGGCCAAGGGTGGCGAGCAGAAGGTGCTTGAGGCCGATCGGGTGCTGCAGTCGATCGGGTTCGCGCCGCGCACCCAGGGCTATGGCCTGGAGAAGCTCGGCGTCGAGCTGACCGAGCGGGGCGCAATCAAGATCGACGACTACATGCGCACCAACGTGCCCGGCATCTACGCCATCGGCGACGTCACCATGAAGCTGGCCCTGGCGCATACCGCCGAGGCCCAGGGTGTGGTGGCGTCCGAGACCATCGCGGGCGCCGAGACCATGCCGATCAACTACGACATGATCCCGCGGGCCACCTACTGCCAGCCGCAGATCGGCTCGTTCGGCTACACCGAGGCGCAGGCCAAGGAACGCGGCTACAACGTCAAGGTCGCCAAATTCCCGTTCTCGGCGAACGGCAAGGCGCACGGCCTGGGCGACGCGACCGGGTTCATCAAGGTGATCGCGGACGCCGAACACAACGAGATCCTCGGCGCCCACATGATCGGCCCCGACGTCACCGAGTTGCTGCCCGAGCTGACCCTGGCCCAGCAGTGGGATCTGACCGCCGACGAGGTGGGCCGCAACATCCACGCCCACCCGACGCTGTCGGAGGCGCTGAAGGAGTCGGTCGAGGGCATTGCCGGCCACATGATCAACTTCTGAGAAACATGACCCGCAGCCGACCGGGCCCGGTTCTCCGGGCCCGGTCGAGTTGCGTTCCGGCCTCCAGATCGGCTGGCCCCTACTCCTGACAGGATCACCATCGTGCGTCGCTCTCCTCGTGTCCTGCTGGCGGCCGTGGTGGCCTCCGCGCTGACGTTGCTCGCCGGCTGCACCGGCAACCCGTCCGACTCAGGGTCGCAGGGTTCGACCGGCGGCGGGGGAGTGCCGGCGGGGGTGACCGTCTCGCCCGATCCGGCGCCGTCTGCGAGCGGCCAGCCGGTGGCGATGCGGGCTGACTCGATCCGGCGGCAGGGCCCGCTGATCAGACTCGACCTGACCATGGCCGTCGGCAACAGCCCGTGGCCGATGCGGGTGGGCTGGACGACTTTTGACATCACCACCAACGACGGTGTGGCGCTGCGGGTGAAGGACCCGGCCGGTCGGTCCATCGCGCCGAACTCGACCGCGACGATGTCGGTTGAGGGACGCCTCCCCGACACCTCGCCCACGTCGCTGACGGTGAAATGGGACGACGTGTCGATGACGGTGCCGCTGCCGGCCGAAGACGGTGCGACCGTGTGGCGTCCGGCGCCGCTGCGGCAGTTGGGGTTGGCCGCGCCGGTGCTGGTGTCGCCGCTGCAGGGTGTCGTGCTCGACACGATCAGAAGCGCGGGCATGGTGACCGAAGTGACCTTCCACGGCTGGAATGGTGCGCTGTACCGGACGGGTATCTGCGGGTACAACTTCAATCGTTCCAACTGCAAGTTGGTCGAGCCGGACGGCACCGTCCATCAGTTGCTGAGTGGCACGTCCTCGGAGCACCCGGCCCACGGACGAATGGCGGGCACGCTTCGCTTCCTCGGTGAGTTGAAGCCCGACAGCGGGACGCTGCAGGTGTACGTCGCCGGCTCGACGGCGTTCGATCCGGTCGAGGTCGAGCTGCCCACCCATCAGGATTCGCCCGCCCAAGCGATCGCCGGCAGCCTGGTCCGCGAGCCGGTGCTGCTTGACCCCGCACGCACGTTGACCCACAAACGCAGCGGTGCCAAGGTGACCATCGACCGGGTCGACGTCCTAGCCGACCGGGTGCAGGTGCACGCCAAGTTCAAGGGCGGGAAGTCCCCCTTCGAGCTGTACAGGGTCACGCTGGTCGATCCGTCCGCGCGCGAGTACCCGTTCGTGCCGTCGGCCGCGGGGATCCTCACCGTGAAGGCGAAGGGAACGATGGATGTCACCCTCGTCTTCCTCGGAGCCGTTCCGGCCGACGTCACCTCGCTGGAGTTGAGCATCGGCGCGTCCTGGGACGCCCCGGTGCGCACCAAACTGACCATTCCGGTCGCGGATCCGAACCCGCCCGCTGCAGAGGCCACCCTCGGGCAGGTCGAACAACCCGCTTCGGAACCGGTCACGATGCCGGAGCTGGCGCCCGAGTCGCCGGCCCCGTCCGGATCGCCGACGCCCTCGCCGGCTGCCAGCGTCGGCTCCTTGAACGTGTCGGCCGGTCCGCTTTCCACCGATATCGAACTCGGCCCGGTGCGGACCTTCGTGAAAGGGGTGTCGACGGGTGCCAACACCGCCGAGGATCCCACGGCGTCCGAGAAGGCGGAGCGGACGCTCGAGGAGATGGGTGCCAAGCGGACCCCGGACGGCTGGACGTTGACCCTGCCTGAGACGGTGCTGTTCGACTACAACTCCGCCGACCTCCGCCCGGACGCGAACAACACCCTGGCCCGGGTCGCCGAACTGCTGAACCACTTCAACAAGGCGAAGATCGGGGTCAACGGGCACACCGACAACAGCGGTGCGGCCGACTACAACCGCGACCTGTCCACGCGGCGGGCCAACGCGGTCGCCGATGCCCTGGCTGCCGATGGTGTCGCGAAGAGCCGGATGACGATCACCGGCTTCGGCGAGACCAAACCGATCGCGTCCAACGGCTCCGAAGCGGGCAAGGAGAAGAACCGCAGGGTCGAGATCGTGCTCCGTGAGGCCGCCTGATCGACGAGCCTCTGGCGACAATCGAAACTGTGTTCTAGGCTCATGCTATGAGTCTCGAATTCCAGGTGACCTTCGATTGCCGAGATCCGCGAGCGCTGTCGACCTTCTGGCGCGACGCGCTCGGCTACGTCCACCCGGGTCCGCCGGGGGTGACGGTGCCCGAGGGTGTCGATCCGCTGGATGCCTGGGACGACTTCCTCGAGCGCGCACGGGTGCCGGTTGAGCGGCGCAACTCGAGTTCGGCGCTGGTCGATCCCGAGGGACGCGGCCCGCGGATCTTCTTCCAACAGGTGCCCGAGGGCAAGCAGGTCAAGAATCGGCTGCACCTCGACGTCCGCGCAGCGCCGGGACTGAGCGGTGACGAACGGATGGCTGCGCTGGAGGCGTCGTGCGAGCGGCTGAAGGCCGTCGGTGCGGTCCGGGTGGAGCGGTTCGAGCCCGAGCCGCCGTTCAGCGGCGGGTTCATCGTCATGCGTGACCCGGAGGGCAACGAGTTCTGCCTGGACTGACCGCAGTACCACTGTGAACACGCGGTGATTTGGGCGGAGTGCCGTCCGCTGCGTACCCTTGATGGTCCAAGGGGAGTACTCCACGACGGTCGGTTCGTCACTACGGATGCTGAGGCATCCCGGGCCACCGGTCCCTGATCGCAGGGATGGAGGAGACCTTGGTGTCGATCCGTCACACCAAGGTTGGAGCACCTCTTGCAGATCACACCATTCGTCTGGGGCGTGACCATTGCCGTCACCATCGCGTTGTTCGTCTACGAGTTCGTCGCCCACGTCCGGAAACCGCACGCGCCGACGATGGGGGAGTCCGCCCGCTGGTCGGCCTTCTACATCGGGCTGGCGCTGCTGTTCGGCGTCGGGGTCGGCCTGGTCTCCGGCTGGACCTACGGCGGCGAGTACTTCGCCGGTTACCTCACCGAAAAGGCGTTGTCGATCGACAACCTTTTCGTCTTCCTGATCGTGATGAGCGGCTTCGCGGTGCCGAAGATCTACCAGCAGAAAGTGCTGATGATCGGCATCGTGATCGCCCTCATCCTGCGCGGCGGCTTCATCGCCGTCGGTGCCGCCCTGATCGAGAACTTCTCCTGGATCTTCTACATCTTCGGAGCGTTCCTGCTCGTGCTCGCCTATCAGCAGGCCCGCGGGGGACATGAGAGCAACCCTGCCGACAGCAGATTCATGCACTACGTCCGACGGGTTCTGCCGGTCACCGACGAGTATCACGGGGACCGGCTGACGGTGCGTCAGGACGGCCGGCGCTGGGTCACCCCGATGCTGCTGACGATCATCGCGATCGGCTTCATCGACCTGGTCTTCGCGCTCGACTCCATACCGGCGATCTACGGCTTGACCGAGGAGCCCTACATCGTCTTCACCGCGAACGCGTTCGCACTGATGGGGCTACGGCAGCTGTACTTCCTGGTCGGCGGCCTGCTGGAGCGGCTGGTCTACCTGGCCCAGGGCCTCGCCGTGATCCTCGCCTTCATCGGCGCGAAGTTGGTGTTGCACGCCCTGCACGTGAACGAACTCCCGTTCGTGAACGGTGGTCATCCGGTCGAGTGGGCGCCCGAGATCCCGATCTGGTTCTCACTGTCGTTCATCGCGGCGACGGTCGCCGTGGCCACCGTCGCGAGCCTGATCAAGACTCGGAGCGACCGCCGTTCGGACGGCGAACTCGGCCCGGTGTCAGGTTCTGTCTCGACCGGGTCGGAGGAGCGGAACTGAGCAGGGGACGTCAGCCAGCGGACCGTCGGGCACGGTCCTGGTTCTGAGTTCACCGATGGTGGTCGGTTTCCAGCGAGTCGAGGTGGCTGAGGAAGTCCTCGGTCGACTCGTGCGCGGTCAGCCGTCCAGCGGCGACGTGCTGGTCCACTTCGCTCTCGCGCTGCTGGAACCAGAGGTGATCGGTTGGCACCGCGCGAGGAGTTGGACGCGCGAGATAGGCCGTCTTCGCATCCGGCGAGAAGCCGCAACTGCGGTAAAAGGCGTGCGTGGAGGGCGTCTTGGAACCCGTGAGGAGCATCGCCTTGTAGCAACCTGCGTCCCACGCCGCCTGGAGCGTGGCCGCCATGATCTGCTTTCCAAGCCCTGTGCCGCGCATGGCCTCGTCGACAACGGGGTCGCCGGGGTTCAGTTGACGGTATAGGCGCATCACTGCGCCGAAGTCTTCGGGGAGCGCCTCGCGGATCACGGGGTCGAGATAGCCGTTTCGACTCACGCTACGCGCCACCTCGCCTTCATCGGCGCCTGCGTGCCCTGCACGTGAACGAACTCCCATTCGTCAACGGTGGTCACTCGGTCGAGTGGGCACCCGAGATCCCGATCTGGTTCTCACTGACCTTCATTGCGGCAACGGTCGCCGTGGCCACCGTTGCGAGCCTGATCAAGGCCCGCACCGACGGCCGCTCGGACGGCGACTCGGTTCGGTGCCGAAGCCACCTACAGGAGGAGCAGCAGGCCGCTGATCGTGAAGAACGACAGAAGATCCTGAAAGCCCGGGGTCGCAAGAGCATGAAAGTCAGGTCCAAGTCTGCTTGAATCTACGTGAACTCGCTTTCATGCCAATCCAGCGGGGTTCGCGGCGAGTTCAGTCTGCGGAGTGTGCATCGTGATTCGTCGAGTCATCGTCTGCCTAGGGGTCTTCCTGCTCGCTGTTGTCGGCTTTGCGGGCGCAGCGGGACTTATCGCTTCCCCCACGGCGGTGGCGGCCGGAACAATCCCATGTTCGACCCTCAGAGGTTGTCGAACTGCTGGGCAGGACACTTTCGGCTGGGAATCGAACTATTCGAATCCCTTCTGGAACCAAATGGCGGGTCATAACTGTACCAACTATGTCGCATATCGACTAATAGTGACCAACGGTATGGGCAGTGTCAAGCCCTGGGCCGCAGCAGGCAATGCGAACACCTGGGGTGAGTTCAATTCAGGTATCACCAACCGGACGCCGAGCAGAGGAGCGATTGCTTGGTGGGACGCCAACTCGGGGAAAGGAAGTGCGGGCCATGTAGCTTACGTGGAGGACGTACTTCCTGACGGCACCATAATCTTGACCGAAGACTCCTGGGATCTCGCCACGAACACCGGAAACATTGATCATTTCGCCTGGAAGAAGTTGACGCCTGGAGCGGGGTGGCCTACAGGATTCATTCATTTCAAGGACATCCCCAGCCAACCCGATCCTGCGACGGATCGGATTGTGGCGTTGACGACGGATGGTCAGCTGCGGGGTAAGGACGGAATGAATGGCGTCTGGGTCAACCTTTTGGGGAGTGTTAAGGCGGCGTATCTGACAGG